>Ga0070664_100001298_pt1 | contig 19981 bp, 14 predicted proteins | sample KBSC73metaG_FD_65863 | JGI IMG/M metagenome (GOLD analysis project Ga0070664, IMG submission 65863) | Corn rhizosphere microbial communities from Kellogg Biological Station, Michigan, USA - KBS C7-3 metaG | ecosystem: Host-associated > Plants > Roots > Rhizosphere > Soil ... | reverse complement strand
TCCATCAGCCGGGCGTTGCCGACCGCGGAGCCCCGGCCTCCGACCTTTCCGACGACGCCGAGCCCCGTCCGGGACTGGAAGCCCTCGACCGGCGGAATCCGGATTCCCTTCTCGCGCGCGGCGGCCACCAGCGCGCGCGCGAGCGGGTGGGCGGAGCTCTCCTCCAGCGCGGCGGCGATGCCCAGTAGCTCCTCCTCGCTCGCGCCGGCGAGCTGGACGCGCGCGGCGAGGCGAGGCTTGCCCTCGGTGATCGTTCCGGTCTTGTCCAGGAGCACGAGCGTCAGCCGGCGCGCTCGCTCGAGGGCCTCCGCGTTCCGGAACAGGATGCCGGCGCGCGCGCCGCGACCGGTGCCGGCGAGGATGGCCGTGGGCGTCGCGAGGCCGAGCGCGCAGGGGCACGCGATGATGAGCACGGACGCGAGCGCGACCGTGGCGAGCAGGCCGCGCGGCTCGGGGCCGGCGACGTACCACGCGACCCACGTGACGACGCCGATCGAGAGCACGACCGGCACGAAGATGCCCGAGATCCGGTCCGCGAGCCTCTGGATCGGCGGCTTGGACGCCTGCGCCTCGCCGACGAGCCGGGCGATCTGCGCGAGCGCGGTGTCGTTGCCGACGGCGGTCGCCTCGATCTCGAGCGCGCCGTCGCCGTTGATGGTCCCGCCGATGACGCGGTCGCCTTCGCCCTTCTCGACCGGGACGGACTCTCCCGTCAGCATCGACTCGTCGACGGAGGAGAGGCCCGCGCGCACGACGCCGTCGACCGGCACCGCGTCGCCGGGCTTCACGCGCAGCCGGTCGCCGCGCACGACCTCCGCCAGCGGGACCTCGCGCTCGGCGCCGTTCTCGAGCCTCCTCGCCGTGCGCGGCGCGAGGTCGAGCAGGCGCCGCACCGCGTCCGACGCCCGGCCGCGCGCGCGGGTCTCGAGCCAGCGGCCGAGGAGGAGCAGCGTGAGGATGACGCCGACCGCCTCGTAGTAGACGGGCGCCATCCCGTGGGCGTGCGGGATCCGGGAGGGGGAGAGGGTCGCGGCGACCGAGAGGAGCAGAGCCGCCGTCGTCCCGATCGCGACGAGCGTGTCCATGTTGGCGTTGCGGCGCTTCAGCGTGCGCCACGCGCCCGAGAGGAAAGGCGCGCCCGCCCACGCGTAGACGGGCAGGGTCAGAGCGAGGAGCACCCACTCGCGCGCCGGGAAGGCGACGTTCGCCATCGAGAGGACGACGACCGGCAGGGTGAGCGCGCCGGCGACGAGGGTGCGGCGCAGCGCGTCGCGCTCCTCGGACCGGGACTCACCGCCGGCGGGCGGCCCGTCCACGGCCGGCGAGGCGCCGTACCCGCTGTCGCGAACCGCGCGGACGAGGCGGTCGCGGTCCAGCCCGCGGCCCGCGACGTGGGCGCGGCCCGTGCCCAGGTTGACCGACGCCGAGGCGACGCCGGGCACCGCCGCGAGGGCGCCTTCGATCGTCGACACGCACGACGCGCAGTGCATCCCCTGGAGGTCGAGCGTCACCCGCTCCGGCGCCGGCGCGGACGCCGCCGCGGCGACCGAGTGTCGAGGGAGCGGCGCGGGCCTGGGCGGCGCCGTCGGCAGACGGGGAGCGAATCCGCGCGCCTCGTACGCCGCCGGATCCCGGTCGAACTTCTCGGCGCAGCCCGGCGCGCAGAAGTAGATGATTCGCCCTCCGCTCGTCCGTTTCGCCGCGGCGCGAGCGGGGTCGACGTCCATGCCGCAGACGGGGTCGATCGCCACGGGAGGAGCCTATAACCGGGGTCGCGAGGAGTTATTCCGTCCGCTCGCGGCGTAGACTCCGTTCCCGATGCGGAGCGGCGCCTCGTGACCGGACCCGCCCGCTATCGCGCGGTCGTCGCCTACACCGGGACCGCGTTCCACGGCTGGCAGATTCAGACGAACGCGCCGCGCACCGTGCAGGGCGCGCTCCAGGACGCCCTCTCGGAGCTCGCGCGCGCGAGCGTCCGGGTCGAGGGCGCGAGCCGCACCGACACGGGCGTCCACGCGGACGGCCAGGTCGCGCACTTCGACCTGCCTCGCCCGCGCGATCCGCGCCGCATCCGCGACGCCGTCAACGACCGGCTTCCGCCCGACGTCCGCGTTCTCTCGGTCTCGGAGTCGGCGCCGGAGTTCCACGCGCGACACGACGCGAAGTGGAAGGAGTACCTCTACCGTTGGAGCCGCTCCGAGGTCGTCGCTCCGCGCGAGTTCCCGTTCGTGGCGCCGATCTCCGCCGCGGCGCGCGCCGAACTCATGCGCGAGGCCGCCGCGCCGCTTCCGGGCGAACGCGACTTCGGCGTCTTCGCGGTGCAGCGCACGGGCGAGGGGTCGGAGGTCCGGCGCCTGGACCTCGTCGAGATCTCGGAGGAGGGCGCCGAGCTGCGCGCGCTCTTCCGCGGCAACGGCTTCCTGCGCGGGATGGTCCGCTCGATCTGCGGCGTGCTGGCGGACTCGGCGCGCGGCCGGATCCCCGCCGGGCGCGTGGCGAAGCTGCTGGCGACGGGCGACCGGACGCTGCTCTCCGCGAAAGCGCCGGCGAAGGGGCTGACGCTGGTACGGGTGAGCTACGAAAACGGATCGTGAGCCTTCAGCCTCGAGCCGGAACGCGTGCCAGCCACGGCAATACATTAGCCATCGCTAATATGTCGAGTCGCGGCTCACGGCTCCGGATACCCGCAGCGGCTGCTAAACTTCCTTCGTGATCGACCTCGAGATCCTCGCCGAGCCGGGCACCTTCGAGCGCCAGCTGCTCGAGGAGATCGACCTCGCCCGGCTGCCGCGGCACATCGCCGTCATCATGGACGGCAACGGCCGGTGGGCGAAGCAGCGAGGGTCGCCGCGCGTCGAGGGCCACCGCGCCGGGATCGCCTCCGTGCGCGAGACCGTCGAGACGTGCGCCCGGCTCGAGCTCGACGCCCTCACGCTGTACGCCTTCTCGGTCGAGAACTGGAAGCGCCCCCGGTTCGAGATCGTGACGCTGATGTCGCTTCTCAAGGAGTACCTCGCCAAGGAGCTTTCGAACCTCCTGAAGAACGACATCCGGTTCCGCGTCGTCGGCCGCATGAACGAGCTCGACGCGTCCGTGCAGAAGGCGCTGTCGCACGGGCTCGCCGCGACGTCGTCGTGCCGCGGGATGACGTTCAACATCGCCCTCAACTACGGCGGGCGAACGGAGATCGTCGACGCGTGCCGCTCGCTCGCGACCGACGTCCAGGCGGGCCGGCTGACGCCCGAGCAGATCGACGAGGAAACGCTCGGCTCGCGGCTGTCCACGGCGGGCGTGCCCGACCCCGACCTCCTGATCCGGACGAGCGGCGAGATGCGCGTCTCGAACTTCCTGCTGTGGCAGATCGCGTACAGCGAGATCTGGGTCACGCCGACCCTCTGGCCGGACTTCCGCAAGCGCCACCTCTTCGAGGCGATCCTCGACTTCCAGAAGCGGGAGCGTCGCTACGGCGGCGTGATCGACGAGCGCCGCCAGTCGGACGCCAGCGCCGAGGGCGGGCGGCGCTGACGGCGTCGTAAGCCGTAAGACGTAAGCCGTAAGCGGACTGACAGGCGAGTGGATCAGCAGACCGCTACGAGCCATCGCGGATCGAGAACTCTCGACGTCGCGACGGTTGCCACGTCGTGGAGAACACGGCTCACGGCTCACGGCTCACGGCTCACGGCCCCTCGCGTCCCATGAAGCGCGAGCTCGCCGCGGTGGTCGCGATCCCGCTCGTGCTCGCGGCGCTCTTCCTCGCGCCGCCGATCGTCTTCAACGCGCTCGTCGCCGCGCTGACGCTCGGCGCCGTCTGGGAGTTCTACCGTCTCGCGGAGCGAACGGGACATCCCGTCGCCAAGACGATCGGGCTCGCCGCCTCCGCGCTCCTGCTCGGAGGCGCCGCGCTCCTGTGGGGGCCGATCCGCTTCGAGACCGCGTCGGGCGAGATCGTGAGCGTGGCGGTCAAGACCGGACCGGCGTTCTGGTTCGCCGCCGGCACCGCCGCCGTCCTGCTCGCCGCCGTCGCCCCGCTCTTCTCGGGGATCACGCCGGCCGCCGCGCTCGCCGGGGCCGCGTCCACCGTCTTCGGCGTGTTCTCGATCGCGCTTCCGGCGGCCTCGCTCTGCTACCTGCGGAGCGTCTCGCCGCGCGCGGTGCTGACCCTCCTGCTCATCGTGTGGGTCTGCGACACGTGCGCGTACTACTTCGGACGCCGGCTCGGCCGCCGCAAGCTCGCGCCGCTCGTCTCGCCGAACAAGACCTGGGAGGGGACGATCGCGGGGCTCGTCGGCGCCAGCGTGTTCGGCGCGGCCGCCGGCGCGTGGCTGCTGCTCCCGGAGCTCGGCCCGGTGCGCGGCCTCGCGGCGGGCGCCCTCGTCTCGACCGCCGGTCAGATCGGCGACCTCGTCGAGTCGCTGTGGAAGCGGGGCGCGGGCGTCAAGGACTCGGGCACCTTCCTGCCCGGACACGGCGGGTTCTACGACCGCCTCGACTCGCTGATCTTCGCGGGGCCCGTCATGGCGCTGTTCCTGGCGACCTAGGTCGAGGGGTCAACCGTGCACTCCTGTATTCCGGATGACTTCTTGACCCGGAACGCAGGAATACACGGTTGACCCCACGGATCAACCCACGGTCCAGCCCATCGAATAGACTGCGTTTTTCGCCATGAAAGCCCTTTCCATCCTGGGCTCCACCGGCTCGATCGGCTGCTCGTCGCTCGACGTCGCCGCGGCGTTCCCGGACCGGTTCCGCATCGCCGCGCTCGCCGCGGGGCGCTCGATCGACCGTCTCGCCGAGCAGGTGGCGCGGTTCCGCCCGGAGCTCGTCGCGATCGACCGCGCCGAGGACGTCTCGCGCCTCGAGCGGCTGCTGCCGGCCGGGCTGAACACGCGGATCGTCTCCGGCCGCGACGGCCTCGACGAGGCGGCGTGCCACCCCGGCGCGGACACCGTCGTCGGCGGGCTCGTCGGCGCGCTCGGGCTGCGGTCCGCGCTCGCTGCGGTCCGCGCCGGCAAGCGGCTCGCCCTCGCCAACAAGGAAACGCTGGTCGTCGCGGGCGAGCTCATCCTCGACGAGGCTCGCCGCAGCGGCGCCGAGCTCATCCCGGTCGACTCCGAGCACAGCGCGATCCACCAGGCGCTTCGCGCCGGGCGCGACGGCGAGGCGCGCCGGCTGGTGCTGACGGCGTCCGGCGGCCCGTTTCGCGAGCGCAGACTGGACACGTTCGACGCGATCACGGTCGCCGACGCTCTCGCGCACCCGACCTGGAAGATGGGCCCCAAGATCACGATCGACTCCGCGACGATGATGAACAAGGGCCTCGAGGTCATCGAGGCGCACTACCTCTTCAACCTTCCCGGCGAGCGGATCGACGCCGTGATCCACCCGCAGTCGCTGATCCACTCATTCGTCGAGTTCGTCGACGGCTCGCTCGTCGCGCAGCTCGCGCGCAACGACATGAAGTTCCCGATCGTCTATGCGCTGTCGTATCCCGACCGGCTCGAGAACTCGTTCGGCCGCCTCGAGCTCGTGGCGCAGCGGCTGGACTTCCTCGAGGTCGACCCGCGGCGCTATCCCGCGGTCGGGCTCGCGCGCCAGGCGCTCGCGGCCGGCGGCGGCATGACCGCCATCCTGAACGCGGGCAACGAGGTGGGCGTCGCGGCCTTCCTCGAGGGGAAGATTTCCTTTCCGGACATCGTTGGAGTGGTGTCCGGAACGATGGACACCGTCGGAACCATGCCGTCGCCGCGCAGCCTCGAGGACGCGGAGGCGATCGATCGGGCGGCGCGCGACGCCGCGGCCGCGATCGTCAAGCGCCGCGGGGCGGCGGTCGCGCGATGACCCGGTCCTCCAATCTGACTCGCAGGAGCCGCTCTTGACGATTCTCAGCAACACCCTCGCGCTCATCGTCGTCCTGTCCGTGCTCGTCGTCGTGCACGAGTTCGGTCACTTCGCCGTCGCGAAATGGTTCCGGTTCCCCGTCGAGGTCTTCTCGGTCGGGTTCGGCAAGCGCCTCTTCGGGAAGCAGTGGCGCGGCACGGACTACCGGGTCTCCGCGATCCCTCTCGGCGGGTACGTGCGCGTCGTGGGGCTCGGCCCCGACGAGTCGACGGTCACCGAGGGGACCTCGCGCGAGGCGCCTCCGACCGGCAAGCGGTGGCAGCGCGCGCTCGTGCTGCTCGCCGGGCCCGCGATGAACCTCCTGCTCGCGTACGCGCTGCACACCGCGGTGTTCGCGATCGGCACGAGGGTGCCGGCGTACGAGCTGCAGCCTCCGGTCGTCCGCGTGGTCGAGCCGGGGTCGCCGGGCGAGGCGGCGGGATTCAAGCCGGGCGACCGCATCGTCTCGATCAACGGGACCGAGACGCCGCGGTGGCGGGACGCGCTCTTCCACTTCGGCATGAGCGCGCGGCAGAAGCTCACCGTCGAGGTCGACCGCGCGGGCAGCGGCGTCATCCTCGAGGTGACGCCCCGGCCGAAGACGAAGTACGACCTCGGAGACGTCGGCCTGCTGCCGGACTTCGGCGCCAGCGTGCGCGCGCGCATCGCGGCCGTCGTGAGCGGCTCGCCCGCCGAGAAGGCGGGCCTGAAGCCCGGCGACGTCGTCCTCGCCGTCGCGGGCAAGCCGATCCAGGGAGCTCCGAACGAGGTCTTCCAGAAGTTCGTCGACGCCGTGACCGGCGCGGCGCCGGGGCCGTTCCCGGTCGAATTTCAGCGCGGCGAGCGCCGGGACACGGTCTCCGTGAGCCCGCGCCGCGAGCCGGACGGCTCGTGGAAGGTCGGCGTCCAGGTCACCGGCGACCTGCCGGAGGTCCTCGAGCGCTTCGCGCCGGGCCAGGCGCTGGTCGAGGGCTGGCGGCGCGTCGAGACGGACTTCAGGATGACTCTGTCGATCCTCGGCCGCCTCGTGCGCGGCGCCGCGAGCATGCGCTCGATGTCCGGGCCGCTCGACATCGCCAAGTTCTCCGGCGAGGCGGCGCGCACCGGGGCGGTGCCCCTCGTGTCGCTCATGGCGGCGATCTCGCTCCAGCTCGGGATCTTCAACCTCCTGCCGATCCCGGTCCTCGACGGCGGACACCTCTTCCTGCTCGGCATCGAGGGGCTCGCGAGACGGGACTTCTCGCTGCGCGTGAAGGAGAGGATCCTGCAGGTCGGCTTCGTGATGATCCTCGCGCTGCTGGTCGTCGTGCTCTACAACGACCTCGCGAAGAACCTGCCGCAGGGGTGGTGGCCGTTTTAGCGGAAGTGAGCTCCGCGGCGACGCACGGGCAAGTTGCTGGTTCCTAGAAACTTGTCACTTGTACACCCCGGTATCGCTTCTCGGGGCTAGCACCGGCAGCCTCGGCCGTCCTCCCGTCAGCGTCTCGAACGGCTCGCCCTCCGGCGCGCGCATTCCCTCGACGACCTCGTGGAAGCGCCGGCGGAACGCGGCGTCGTCCGCCCAGTAGTACGAGCGCATCGGGCACGCGCCCTTTTCGGCGCACACGCTCTCCACGGAGCAGGACCGCGAGAAGTCGGCGGCGTCGCCGCGGCGCGCCATGATCTCGCGCAGCTCGGCGCGGAAGCGTTCGTACGCGGGGCCCTCCCAGATCTCGCGGAGCGTGCCCGCGTGGACGCTGCCCATCACGGCGGTCGGATGGTCCTGCAGGATGCAGCAGGTGACCGCGTCGCCGTTGGCGTTCAGCGTCGTGCCGTACCAGCCGACGAGGCAGAACTCGTGGAGCTCCTGCGCGCGCCGCGAGCGGCGGTCCGAGAGGTCGAACGCGCGCTTCACCTTGATGGCCGCGCGGCGCGACAGGGGCGCCCGGGCGAAGACGCGGCGCGTCGACTCGTCGATGCGCCCCGCGATCGAGCGCTCCCAGAACGAGAAGCGCTCGAGCCGCTCGAAGTAGTCCTGCGACAGGACCTCCTCGTAGAGGCGGAGCATCTCCGCGATCTCCGAGTCGTCCATCGTCGGCATCGGTCTGACGGGGTAGAGGCCGTTCAGCCAGAAGCGGTCGGCGCCGCTCTCGCGGAAGACGCGGTGCATCTCCGGAAGGTCGCGGTAGTTGTCCCGGTAGACGAGGAACTGGACGCGCAGCACGGTCTTCGCGCCGGTCTCCCGCTTGAGCGCGGCCGCGAGGCGGAGGTTGTCGAGGACGCGGTCGAAGTTCTTCCCGGTCGTGCGCATCATCTCCGCGTAGGAGGCCGGGTTCGACGCGTTCAGCGAGACGCAGATCTCGTCGCATCCCGCGGCGTACAGCGCGCGCAGCACCGGCTCGGTCAGCAGGACCCCGTTCGTCGTCACGTCGGCGACCGCGAGGCCGCGTGCCCCGATCTCGCCGATCAGCGCCGCGGCGTCCTTGCGGAAGAGCGGCTCGCCGCCGCCCATCAGCCGCACCGCCTTCACGCCGAGCTCGCGCATCTCGTCGAAGAGAGCGACCAGGCGCTCGCGGGTCAGCGCGTGATTGCCGGCGCGGATCTCGGCGGTCGAGCAGAAGAAGCAGTCGATGTTGCAGCGGTCCTGCCACGAGATCTCGACGAGCCGGGGTGGGGGAGGCGGCCCGCCGGCGACCGCGGCCAGGATGGCGGATTTGTCCGCGCCGCTCAGCCGCTCCCAGGAGTACGCCACGAAGGGGATCTTACGCGGGCAATCTACAATTCATCGCGAGGACAGCGCTGCGAATCGACACGATCGCCCTCTGGCTCGCCTACGCGGGCTCGGCCTCGCTCGCGCTGTGGCTGGCGCACCGCTTCGTCTCGCGAATTCCGAGGGCCGCCGCGGTGGTCCTCGCTCTCCTCCCGCTCGTCCTCACGGGGCGCGCCATCCTCCGCGGCGAGCTGTACGGGCCGGCCGACCTGTACGCCGCGGCCGACCCATGGCGGTCGCTCGCCGAGTCGCGCCACGAGGCGATCCCGGTCCGGAACCCGATCCTCTCCGACCTCGCGTTCGCGAACCTGCCCTGGCGGGCCGCGGTCCGCGAGGCGCTGGTCAACGGCCGCGCCCCGCTCTGGAACCGCTTCGTCCTCTGCGGGACGCCCCTCCTGGGCGCCGCCCAGGCGGGCGTCCTGCATCCGTCGACGTGGCTCGGCGTGTGGCTGCCGCTCCCGCTGTCGTGGACCTTCTCGTGCGCCTTCACCCTCTTCCTCGGCTTCCTGGCCGCCTACCTGTTCTTCGCCGACCTCGGGCTCGGCGTCCCCGCCGCTCTGGTCGGCGCGGCCGGCTGGGGGCTCTCGACGTCCGTCGTGTTCTGGAACGGCTGGAGCGTCGGGCCCTCGACCGCGACGCTGCCCCTCCTTCTTCTCGGCGTGCGGCGCCTGGCGCGCGACGCGGACCGGCGCGCGGTCGCGATCACGGCGGCCGCGCTCGTTCTCTCGCTCTACGGAGGCCATCCCGAGTCCTTCTTCCACGGCGCCGCCGTCGCGGCGGTGTGGCTGGCATGGGAGCTCGCTCCGCGGGACCGCCGCGCGGTCGCGCGCGCTCTCGCCGCGGCGCTCGGCGCCGGGCTTCTCGCGCTGGCGCTGTCCGGGCCTCAGCTTCTCCCGCTGCTCGAGGCGATCCCGCGCTCCGCCGAGTATCGCGCGCGCCGGGAGGCGCTCGCTTCCGCGCGGCCGACCCAGGCCGTCTCCTCCGGCGAGGCCGCGCGGCGCCTGCTGCCGGACCTTCTCCCGTTCGCGTTCGGCATCTACGGGAAGAGTCCCGTGGACCCGGGCCGGGGCGACGGCTCCGGGATGCCGCTCGGCTACGCCGGCGCCGTGCTCTTCCCGCTCGCCGCGGCGGCGCTCGCCGCGCCGCGGGGGAGCCTGCCGCGCGGCCGCGCGATCCTCGCCGCGTTCGCGGCCGCGGGACTCGCGTACGGAGCCAGCGCGCCGGGCCTGATGCACGTCACCGAGCGCCTGCCCGGCTTCGCCCTGGCGCTGAACCACCGGCTCGTGTTCCTCGCCGGGCTCGGGCTGTCGGGGCTGGCCGCGCTCGGCGCGCAGCGGCTCGCCTCCGCGCCGCGGGAACGGAGGCGCGCGGCGATCGTCGCGCTCGCCTGCGGGGCGGTCCTCCTGGCCGCCGCGGCGCTCGCGAGGCCCGTCTTCGCGGCACGCTCCCTCCCGCGGCGGTTCGTCGTCTCCCACCTGGCGATGGAGACGGCGCCGGTCGCGCTGCTCGCCGCCGCCGCCGCCGTGCCGGCCGTTCCGATGGCGCCCGCCGCGCTCACACTGCTCGTCGCGCAGAGGTTCCTCGAGATGCGCGGCACCTACCCCACGCTGCCCTCGAGCTCGCTGCGGCCGGACCTGCCGACGCTCGCCGCCCTGCCCGCGGGCTCCGACCCCGGCCGCGTCGCGGGCACCGGCTCCGTGTTGCGCCCCAACGGCGGCGCACTCTACGGCCTCGAGGACGCGCGCGGATACGAGTCGCTCGTGCTCGACCGATTCGCGGATACGTACCCGATCTGGTGCGTCCCGCAGGCCGCGTCGTTCAACCGCGTCGACGAGCTCGCGTCGCCCTTCCTCTCGGCGCTGAACGTGCGCTGGGCGATCGCCGCGCCGGAGGACGAGGCGCCGCGAGGCTGGGTCGAGCAGGCGCGAGGCCCCGAGATGTCCGTCTTCGAGAACCCGGCCGCGCTCCCCCGCGCGTTCGTGCCGGCGCGGCTGCGCCGCGTGCCGGACGCGCGGCGCCGGCTCGAGGAGATGAGGGGCGCTCGAGACTTCCGCGCGCAGGCGTGGCTCTCCTCGGGCGAGGGCCCGCCGGAGGAGCCCAATGGTCCCGCCGCGCTCGCGCTGCGCGCGTCGGGCAACGACCTCATCCTCCTGGCCGACGCGCCCCGTCGAACGCTCGTCGCGACGTCGATCGCGGACTGGCCCGGCTGGACGGCGCGCGACGCGTCCGGCGCGGTCCTGCCCGTCGAGACCGTCGATCACGCGTTCGTCGGCGTGTGGGTGCCCGCGGGGCGCAGCGAGCTCCGGTTGTCTTACGAGCCGCGGTCGTACCGGGCGGGACTCCTGAGCCTCGCGGCGGGCGTCGCCGCATGCGTCGCGGCGGCGCTGATCGGCCGCCGGCCCCGCGCCCAACGTCGAGGCGGCGAGTGACGTAGAAACGACAGTGCTCATCGTCCTGCGCAGCGTCGCGACTTACCTGGTCGCCGGTGCGCTCGCGATCCGGGCGGCGCATCGCTTCGTCGCGCCGGTTCGTCTCCGCATCGCGCTCCTGCTGCTCGCCGCGCCGCTGCTCTTCACCGGCCCGGCGCTCCTGACCGGACGCGTCTACGCGCCGGCCGACATCCTGTACAACGCCCCGCCGTTCGGTTCGAAGCGCGCCGAGCTCGGCGTGAGCGCCGACCGCACGCCGCTCCTGGCCGACGTCGCCTACCAGATGCTGCCGTGGGCCGCCGCGGCCCGGCGCGACCTTTCGCGGGGAGCGCCGCCGCTCTGGAACCCGTACACGCTCGCGGGGGAGCCGCTCCTCGCGGTGCAGCAGCACGGCGCGCTTCATCCGATCGCGCTGCTGGCGCTCGCCCTTCCGTTTCCGCAGGGCGTCACGCTCGCGATGACGCTGCGAATCTTCGCCGCGCTGTTGGCCGCCTATCTCTTCCTGCGCGAGATCTGGTGCGGCGAGGCCGCCGCGCTCCTTGGGGCGGTCGCGTGGGCGTTCTGCGACTGGATGGCCTTCTACCTCGGGTATCCCGAGCACCCCGCGGCGGCGGCCCTGCCGCTCCTCCTCCTCGGGCTGCGGCGCGTCGCGCGGGAGCCCGGCGTGCGCGCCGGCGCGATCGCGATCGCGGCCTTTCTCGCCGCCGCTCTCTCGGGCCATCCCGAGACGCTGCTTCACGTCTCGGCGGCCGGCGGCGCGTACTTCGCCTTCGAGCTCGCCCGGGCCGGCGCGCGACGCCGCATGCGGGCGGTCCTCGTCGCGGCCCTCTCCGCGGCGGCGGCGGCCGGCATCGCGGCCGCCGTGCTGCTGCCGTTCCTGGAGATTCTGCCCCAGACCTTCGAGCACGCGTTCCGCCGCGACTGGTACGCGCATCGTCCTCGCTCGCTCCCCGCCGCGGGGCTCCCGGGCCGCCTCGCGCTTCACGCGGTGCCCATCCTTCGCGGCGCGTCGGGGCACGGCGCGCTCGCGAGCGAGGCGGCGCTGCCGTCGGCGTACGCCGGAGCGCTCGTGTTTCCGCTCGCGTTCACCGGGCTCTTCGGGCGTCGCCGCGAGCGGTGGTTCTTCCTCGCCGCCGGCCTCGCGGCCGCGGCCGTCGCGGCGCAGACTCCGGCCGCCGATCTGCTCGCGAAGCTGCCGCTCTTCGACGTCGCGATCAACGAGCGGCTCGTCTTCGTCGCCGCCTTCTCGCTCTGCGCGCTCGCGGCCCTGGGCGCCGACCGGCTGAGCTCCGGCGAGGGAACGCCCGCGTTCGTCGCCGGCTCCGCCGCGTCGCTCTTCGGCGTCGCCATGCTGTGGTCGCGCAACGGCGCCCGCTGGACCGAGCTCCTGACTCCGCCGGCGTTCGTTCGCGAGCGGCTTCTCCTGGAGATCGTTCCGCTGGCGCTCGGCGCGATGCTCGTCGCCGTTCTCCCGCGTCGGCTGCGCGCCACGGCCGCCGTCTGGGCGTTGTCCGCGCTGCTCGCCGCCGCGCGCACGGCGGAGCAGGCGCGCACGTACCCGGCGATCGACGCCGCCGCGTTCTACCCGGGGTTCGAGATCCTCGAGCGCATCCCGCGCGGCCAGCCGTATCGGATCGCGGGCATCGGCAACGCGCTCATCCCCAACACGTCCGCGGTCTACGGCCTCGAGGACGTGCGCGGCTACGAGGCGATGACGCTGCGCCGCCTGATCGAGACCTACCCGCTCTGGTGCGTCGGACAGCCGGTGTGGTTCAACCGGATCGACGATCCGTCGCGGCCCTTCCTCTCGTTTCTCAACGTGCGCTGGCTGCTGACCGAGGGCGACGCGAGGCCGCCGGAGGATTGGCGCCGCGTCGCCGAGGGAGACGGCCTCCGGCTCTGGGAGAACCCGCGGCCGCTGCCGCGCGCGTTCGCGCCGCGGCGGATCCTCCGCACGCCCGACCCGGCGCGCGCGCTCGCGGAGCTCGCCGCCGTGTCCGACTTCGGCGAGCGCGGCGTCGTCGAGGACGCCGCCGCTTCGGACTGGGCGGAGAACGGGCGCGCGAGCGTTTCGGTCTCGAGCCAAGCACCGGCGGCGCTCGAGCTCGACGTCGACGCCGAGTCGGACGCGGTCGTGGGAACCTCCGTCACCGCGTGGCCGGGGTGGCTCGCGTACGACGCGGCCTCCGGGCGGCGGCTGCCCCTGTCGATCTACAACCACGCCTTTCTCGGCCTGCGCGTCCCGCGCGGCCGCACGCGCGTTCGCCTGCGCTACGCGCCGCACTCGTTCCGGATCGGCGCGGCGGTCAGCCTGCTGACCCTCGCGTCGTGTTGCGTCCTGCTGTGGCGGTCCAGGCGCTCCGCCGATGAGACAATCCCCGCGCAACGATGCTCATCGTGCTGCGGTCCCTCCTCGTCTACTTCGGGACCGCGGCCCTCCTCCTCGCCGCCGCTCACCGATGGGTCGTGCGCCTGCGGCTCCTCCCCGCCCTCCTCCTCGCCGCCGCCCCTCTCCTCTTCACCGGAAAGGCGGTCGTAACCGGCGGGGTCTTCGCCCCGCTCGACATCGCCTACCAGGCCGAGCCGCTGCGCTCGCTCCGCGCCGAGCGGGGCATCGAGCGCACGTGGAACCCGCTGACCGTCGACCTCGTCTCGCAGATGCTCCCGTGGCGGCGGGCCGTGCGCGAGCAGCTCTCCCGCGGCCGCATGCCGCTCTGGAACCCGTACGTGCTCGCCGGCGAGCCCCTGCTCGGCGTCGCCCAGCCGGCGATCTTCCACCCCGGAACGTGGATCGGCCTGCTGCTGCCGCTGCCGCAGGCGTGGACGTTCGACCTGACGCTGCGTTTCTTCTTCGGGCTGGCGTGCGCGTACCTGTTCCTGCGCGGCACCGGCTCGAGCGAGCTCGCGTCGCTGCTCGGCGCCGCCGCGTGGGGCTTCTCCGACTTCCTCGTGTTCTACGCGGGCTACCCGGTCACGCCGAGCGTCGCGCCGTTCCCGCTTCTGCTGCTCGGATTGCGGCGGCTGGCTCGCTGCGGCGAGCGCGCCGCGGCCGAGCGAAGCCACTCCGACCGTCGCGCGGTGGCGCTCACCGCCGTCGCGCTGTGCGCGTCCGTCGTCGCGGGCCATCCCGAGACGCTGCTCTTCCTCGTTTTCGGCGGCGGCCTCTTCTTCCTCGCCGAGCTGTGGGAGGCGGGGCGCGGGCGACGCCTCCGTCCCGTGCTCCTCTCCCTCGCGGCCGGCGCGCTCGCGCTCGGGCTGACGGCGGTCGTGCTTCTCCCATTCGTCGACGCGCTCCCGCAGACCTGGCAGCACACCATCCGGTCCACCCTCCACGCGCAGGCGGGCCGCTCGGAGCCGCCGATCGAGGTCGCGCGACGCGTGCTGACGTCGTTCGTCCCGTTCGCCTACGGCGTCCCGGGACGCAGCCAGATCGTCGGCCGCCTGATCGCGCCCGCCGGCTACGCGGGCGCGCTCCTGTTCCCGCTCGCGGCCGCGGGCCTGACGACCCCCGGGCGGAGGCGGTGGACGCTGCTCGGTCTGGGCCTGCTCGGCCTGGCGCTCAACGTGCGCCTGCCGGGGATCTCGGACGCGATGGCGAGGCTCCCGCTGTTCGACATCGCGGTCACGGACTACTTCGTCTTCCTCTGGGTCTTCGCGCTCGCCGCGCTGGCCGCGATGGGCCTCGACCGATTGCGCGAGGGGGAGGGACTGGCCGCGTTCTTCGGAGGAGCGGCCGCGGCGGCCGCGGCGATCCTGATCGGGGCCTCGGCGCGCGCGGGGGCCCTCGTCGACATCGGGATGTCGCCGGGCTACCTGCGGCTTCGCGTCCTGCTGCAGATCGCGCCGCTCGTCGTCGCCGCAGGGGCCTCCGTCGTGCTCTTCCGCCGCTGGGGCAGGGCGACCGCGGCCGCCGCCGCCGCGCTCGTGGCGCTGTTCTGCGTCGTGCGCCGCGCGGAGGAGGCCGGCGTGTATCCGACGTACCCGGAGAGCGCGTTCTACCCGCCGCTCCCGGTGCTCGACCCGATCCCGCGCGGCGCCCCGGAGCGGTTCACGGCGTTCCGGTGGACGTTCGCGCCGAACATCGCCGCGATGTACGGCCTCGAGGACGTGCGCGGCTACGAGGCGATGATCCTGCAGCCGCTCGCGGAGACGTTCGGCCTCTGGTGCGAGCAGCAGCCCGCGTTCTACAACCGCGTCGACAGCCCGAGCGCCTTCCTCTCGTTCCTGAACGTGCGCTGGGCGCTCCTGCCGGACGGCCGCCCGGTTCCCGAGGACTGGATCGTCCGCGGCCGGGGGCCGGGCGCCCGCCTCCTCGAGAATCCACGCGCCCTTCCGCGCGCCTTCGCGCCGCGCCACCTCGCCTGGACCGCGGACACGAAGGAGCGCATCCGCATCCTCGCGACGATCTGGGACTTCGAGAACGACGGCGTCGCGGGGCGGACGCTCGAGGGCCCGGTCCGGTGGCTCGACAACGGTCCCGCGCGGGTGGACGTCGTCTCGTACGCGCCCGAGCGGCTCGCGATGACGGTCGACGCCGCCGCGCCGGCGCTCGTCGGAACGTCGATCCCGGCCTGGCGCGGCTGGCGGCTGACGCTCGACGGCCGCGACGCGCCGCTGACGTCCTTCAACCACGCGTTCGTCGGCTTCGAGGTGCCGGCGGGGCGGCACGACGCCGTGCTGCGCTACCTGCCGGCGTCCTACGTCTGGGGGGCCTGGATCAGCGCGGCGACGGCGCTGCTCTGCTGCGCGTTGGCGTTGACGGCCCGGAGGCGTTGGATGCCGCTGCGATCACGAGGAGCATCGCGACGGACATGAAGATCCGGGGCGCCGACCAGGTGATCCAGAGCGTCGGGTCCTCGGCGCGGTGCAGGTACGTGAACACGAAGAAGCCGGTCAGCGCGGCGGCGGTGCCGAGGGGAATCCACGCCGCGCCGCGCGGGCGGCCCGCGAAGGGGAGCACGGCGAGCGGAACGAGCCAGGGGAGCGCGTAGCCCGTCGATGCGAGCGCGGCCCCGACCAGGCGCAAGACCGTGGCGAGCCGGGCGGGGTAGAGGTCCAGCATCCTGCCCTCGCCGGCGTATCCGTAGAAGAGGCGGCGGGTCGCGCCGAAGAAGAACCAGGCGCCGAGACACACGACGAGCGGGAGCAGCAGCCTCGCCGCCGCGGGCGCCCGCGGCCGTCGAGCCCGGACGAGGAAGACCGCGCACGCGGCGAGCGCGAACGGCAGGCCCTCGACCTTCGCGGTCACCGCGCCCGCCAGGAGGATCCCCGCGAGGAGCTGCGTCGAGGCGCGCGACGCGTCCGGCGAGACGAGCAGCGCGACGGCGAGCGTCTCGAGGAGCAGGAGCGGCATCTCGCCGTTGCCGGCGACGTCGGCCGCGATGCCGGCGTACGCGATCGCCGCCACCGCGAGCGCGGACCATGCGGCGGCGGCGCGGCGAGGAAGCAGACCGGGAAGCCCGATCGCGAGCGCGGCGAGCAGCAGCGGAAACGTGAGGACCGCCGCGGTCCACGGGAAGCGGCCGGCGGCCATCGTCGCGAACGCGTAGACGTTCGTCACGAACGGCGGGTAGTAGAGGTGCATGTAGCGGTGAAAGGCGTTCTCGAGGAAGGTGACGTCGATCGTCCTCGCGGCCGCGAACTGCTGCGCCTTCGCGCCCCAGAAGAAGACGAGATCCGGCGACGTCGCCGAGCCCGAGCGGGCGCCGAGGTACGCGATCGCGACGGCCGCCGCGGAGAGCGCGTGCGCCGCCACCGTGAGCCTGTCGGCGGGTTCGGCGGAAGGCGGCTGCGCGCGTTCCTTTCCGAGCAGCAGGCGCAATCCGCATGCGAGCAGGACCGCGGCGCCGGCGACGAGCGACTCGTTCCAGTGCAGGTCGAGCAGGACCGAGCCGGTCATCGCCGCGGACAACAGGACCGCGCCGGCGGCTCCGGAGAGCACGACGCGGCTGGGAATCGTCAGGCTGCGGAAGGCCGGGTGCGACAGCAGCGGAAACCCGCACAGCGGCAGGAGACACATCGTCGCGAGCCACAGCGCGCCGGTCAAGGCGCCTGCCGCTGCGACTCGTCGCCGCCGGGCCGACGCCGCCACACGCTGCCCTCGCCCGTCTCCTTCAGCAGAGTTCCGGGCGGGTCGGCGGGCCGCGCCCCGACCACGACGACGTACTCCGCGCGTCCCCAGACCTCCGGCGGCGTCGCCTGCCCGTAGTACGCGGCGGGCAGCACCTCGCGGCCGGGCAGCAGCGCGAGCGCGAAGCGGTGGAGGTAGGTCTCGTGGACGGGATCGCGCGGCTCGGTTCTCGCGACCACGACCGCCCCGGCGGGAATGACGTCGGCCGCCGCGCGGAGCAGGGCGAACCCGGGCGCGACGCTGCTCGCGGCGCTCCGGTCGAAGGGCGTGCGCGGCCGCGCGAAGACGCCCGACTTCCACGGCAGGCTCGCGGCGGCGAAGGCGACGAGGACGGCGGCGCCGAAGAGCGGCGCGGCGAGGCGGACGGATTGGCGGAGAGGCAACGCCGCGATTCTAGTTCGCGCTACGCGTCCGCCGCACCGGCTGCCGCCATCACGGCCTCGCGCTCAGCGCGGACTCGGAGTGCGACGGGGTTCCTCCCTGCACTCGAGGAATCGCTCGTCCAGGCCCCCGGGCAGCGCGGATGCCGGCTCGAAGGTGCGCGGACCCGTTTGCGGAACGACGAAACGCAGATGATCCGCCGCGGGAATCGCCTGCGCATGGACGTCCCGGCGCGTCGCCTCTTCCGCTCCCGCGAATGGACTCTCGTAGCTCTTCAGCCGGTACGTCGTCTTCAGGCGGACGCCGTCCTTCTCCCAGCTCCCGGACCAGATCTGGAGTCCGTCGCCGGACGCGAACGAGATCGAAGTCCCGCTCCTGGCGAGCACGCCCTTCACGAGGAGAAACGCGCCGGAGGGGCAGAACCTGAGGACGACCGCGGCGGCGCGGGAGCCGCTCCCCAGTCCCGGCGGCGCCTCTTCCCAGCTCCGGTGATAGACCCACGTCCCGGGAATCGCCGGGATCGCGGCCGGGGTCGGAACCAGAGCGGCCGCGAGGAGCAGAGCCGCGGGAAGCAACGTCACCGACTCGCCGGCCGAGCTAGCTGGGTTCCTTCGTCGAGTCCCAGTGCTGCAGCAGCTCCTGCCCGACCGTCTTCGTGACGAAGATCTGCTTCAGGTAGTTCAGCGTCGTCATCGCGAGCGGGAGCCCCGCCGCCGAGAACGGGGCGCCGACGGCGGCGAGCGCGAGGTGGCGCGCCTTCTCCGCGCCCGTGAACTCCGGGTTCTTCCAGTCCAGGACGCTGCCGTAGTAGCGGAACACCATGCGGTAGACGTCCGACAACAGCATCTTGAAGCCCATCTCGCTGCCCCACACGAAGCACTGTCCGGCGCGGATCTTCTCGAGGAACTCGCGGACGTTCGCCGCCTCCGCGATCGTGTAGACCCTGGCGAGGGGCGCCAGCGTGTGCGCGTCCGAGCCCGCGACGAGCGACACGGCGCCGCGCTTCTCCCGCACGACCCCCATGAGGTCCTCGATCAGCCGGTTGTGGTGCGACGTCATCGCGCCGTTCTTGACCTCGAAGACGTCGAACATCCGGAGCATCTCCTCGAGGTATCGCCTCGGCGAGTTGCGCATCCGGTAGTTCTGGAACATGTGATTCGCCGACGCGAGGATGCCTTCCTCGCGGATGTAGTCGTGCAGGTCGTAGATGTTCGGGCGCCGGCGCTGGATCTCCGCGTGCTGCCGCTCGTCGATGTCGAAGACGTTGACGTGGATCCGCTGCCGCGTGTCGGGGAACCAGGTCTCGACCTCCTCGGAGATGAAGAAGTCGTCGAGGTCGGGCCGGCGGTCGAGGAGCGCGAGGCAGCCGTCGATGGAGTCGTGATCGGTGATCGTCACGAAGTCCATCCCTCGCTCCTTCGCGATCCGATAGACCTCCTCGGGCCGGTTGTAGGAGTCGCGGGTGTTCGCGAGGCGGAAGTACTTGAAGGTCGAGTAGACCGAGTGACAATGCAGGTCCGCCTTCCGGAACCGGCGGTCGGAGAACCAGTCGGGCGTCTCGGTCTCGGGCTCGTTTCGGAGAGGCAACCTGAATACCCCCTTCGATGCCGGGTCCAACCGCCTGGCCGGACGGATTGTTCCGTCCGATCGAGGGTACCATCCCGTGTTAGTTTTTGGCCGTGGCGCGCATCCTCTTCCGGCTCCTCTACGGGGCTCTCCTGACCGCCGTTTTCGTGGGAGCCGCCTGGTTCGGATTTCGCAAGGCGATCGTCGGACGGTCGGTGGCGGTCCCCGAGCTGGCGGGCAAGACGCCCGAGCAGGCGGCCGCGCTGGCCACCCGTCTGGGCCTTCGCGTCGAGGAACAGGCGAACCGGGCACGGTACGACGAGCGGATTCCCGCCGGCCGCGTCCTGCTCCAGGAGCCCGAGGCCGGATCCCTGGCCAAGCCCTCCCAGGTCGTTCGCCTCGTCATGTCGCTCGGACCGCGCGCCCTGCGAGTCCCGGACCTCGCGGGCCTCGCGCCGCGCGCCGCGGCGGTCAAGCTGTCGCGCGAGTCGCTCGAGCTGGGCCCCGCCTCCTGGTACCGCGACCCGGCGGCGCCTCCCGGGATCGTCGCCCAGGACCCGGAGCCCGAAACGCCGGCGGGCAAGGGCGAGGCCGTGCGCGTCCTGATGAGCCGCGGTCCCGCGGAGGCGCGCATCCTCATGCCGGACTTCGTCGGGCAGGACGCGGAGTCGGTCCGCGCGCGGCTGGAGAAGTTCGGCTACCGCGTGGGCAGCGCGCGTTTCGAGTCGTACGAGGGCGTGCGTCCCAACACGATCCTCAAGCAGTTCCCGCCCGCCGGTTACCCTCTGTCGGGCCGCGAGGTCGTCTCGCTGACCGTCTCGCGCCCGCCGGACGCGCCGCACTCATGAG
>Ga0070664_100001297_pt1 | contig 19982 bp, 19 predicted proteins | sample KBSC73metaG_FD_65863 | JGI IMG/M metagenome (GOLD analysis project Ga0070664, IMG submission 65863) | Corn rhizosphere microbial communities from Kellogg Biological Station, Michigan, USA - KBS C7-3 metaG | ecosystem: Host-associated > Plants > Roots > Rhizosphere > Soil ... | reverse complement strand
AGGTCCATCTGCCGGTGCCTCGCGGTCACCCGCTGCCAGGTCGCGGCATCCTTCCTCAACATCGAGTCCCGCCAGAGTTGATACGTGGTCTCCAGCGCGGGCTTCAGCTCGGATTGCGCCATGGCTGGCGCGGCACATGCAACAAGGGCGGTGAGAACGGAAATCGGGCGGTTCACGTCTGAAACGATTGGACAAAAGCCCGTCATCGACAACAAAGAACCCCCGCTCCGGCGCCCCCGGACGCCGGAAGACCAAGCCCCCCGCATGAGCCAGCTATTGCAGAAGATCGCCCCCATCGGCGAAGCCCGGGACCGTGAATTGCTCAAGAACGCGACGACCCGCGTCTACCGCGAAACCGACCAGGGAGACGTCTGCGCCCATGTGTTTTTCCCGCCGGAAGGCTCCGGCGCGCCGGCCGAAGGTCGCCCGGCCATGATCTTTTTCCACGGCGGTTTCTGGGACGTCGCGATGCCGACCCAGTTCGTCCCGCACTGACTGAACTTCGCCAGCCGTGGCGCGGTCGCCATCGCCGCGGAAACCCGCGTCGCCACCAAACACGGCACCAGCCCGGTCAAGGCGCTGGAGGACGCCCGCGAGCTGGTCCTCTGGGTCCGCCGCAACGCGGAAGATCTCGGTGTCGACCCGCAAAAAATCATCCTTGGCGGTGCCGCCAGCGGTGCCTGGCTCGCCTTGCTCTGCGCCCTGCCGAAGGAAAAGGACCTGCCCCCGGTCGATGGCATCGATTGCCGCCCGCAGGCGCTGGTCCTCTTCAGCGCCCTGCTCAACACCGCCACGCGCGACATCATGGCGCGGTTTCCCGACAAAAAGACCGCCCGACGGCAAAACCCCGCCAAGCTGCTGCGCCGGAAACTGCCGCCGATGATCCTGTTCCACGGCAAGAGCGACCGCATCACGCCGTTCGACGAAGCGGTGAAATTCACCCGCCGCCTGCGCTGGCGCCGCGTCCGCTGCGAGCTGGTCGACTACGAACGCGCCGACCACAGCTTCTTCAACTTCAACGTCAGTCACCTGCACTTCGAGCTGACCGTCGCCGCCGCCGACCGCTTTCTCACCGAGCGCGGCCTGCTGCCACCGGCTCCCGAGGACTTCAGCTCGCCGGTCTGACGAATCGTTTTTTCGCCGCAGCGAGGCGAAAAAACGCGCGGGAGCGGAGAAAGATCCGGAAACTTTCTCTCCTGAAATCCCTGCTTTCCTCATTCAAAATCCGGGATTCGCGGGATCCGCCCGATTCGCGGTGCCTTTTGGGGTGGGCTCGCCCGACATTTTGGAAAGGTTGAATTCACGGTTTTGCCGATCACAGCGGGGTTTTTTCCAGCAATTCCGTCGATCGGAGTGATTTCCACTCTATTCCTGCTTGGCATCCGGGGTGTCTTGCCGTTCATTTCCCGCCCCCCGACTCGGGGAGCGATTCTTCGTCTCGGGGACTCACGCCACGCAATTGGCCGTCATTGGCGCAGCCGTTGCTTGCCCCTCATCCGATCTGATGAACCCGTTCTACCACCCGAGCACCCCGCTGGTTCCTGGTTCCCTCCACCAGCTTTCCCACGAACATGACAACTGCGGCATGGGCGCCATCGCCCACCTGCACGGGAAACGCTCGTATCAGGTGCTCGACTACGCGCTGACCTCCGTCAGCTGCATGACCCACCGCGGCGCCGTCGATGCCGACATGAAGACCGGCGACGGATCGGGCGTGCTGACGCAGATCCCCTATCCGATTTTCCGCAAGGCCGCGGCCAAGCTCGGCCATAAGCTGGAAAACGACTCCGACCTCGCCGTCGGCGTGTTCTTCTTCCCGAACGAGAACTCGAAGGCCATCGACGAAATCAAGTCGGTCGCCGCCTCGATCCTTTCCAAGCGCGGCATCGCCCTGCTCGGCTGGCGTGAAGCCCCGGTCGACGTCGACGCCCTCGGGAAGCTCGCCGCCAGCACCCGCCCGCACATCGAGCACCTCCTGATGCTCAAGCCGGCCGGCCTGGACGCCGACCAGTTCGAGCGCCAGCTCTACCTCACCCGCCGCGAGATCGAGCGCCTTACCAAGCACATCGGCACGTTCTACATGCCGTCGTTCTCGAGCCGCCTGATTTCCTACAAGGCGCTCGCGATGCCGGCCGCCCTGCGCGCGTTCTACAAGGACCTGCAGGACAGCGACTACCAGATCGCGATCTCGCTCTACCACCAGCGTTTCTCGACCAACACCTTCCCCGCCTGGCCGCTCGGACAGCCGTTCCGCATGATGTGCCACAACGGCGAGATCAACACCGTCGAGGGCAACCGCCACTGGATGACCTCCCGCGAGGAGTTCTTCGCCTCGCCCGTCTGGGGCGACGAAATCGAGCTGGTCAAGGACCTGATGCGCCACGGCGAATCCGACTCCGCCTCGCTCGACCACGCGCTCGAACTGCTCGTCCTCTCCGGCCGCTCGCTGGAGCACGCGATGTGCATGCTCGTCCCGCCGGCCTACCGCAACGACGAAGACATCTCCGACGACCTCCGCGCGTTCTACCAGTACATCCGCTCGTTCTCCGAGCCTTGGGACGGTCCGGCCGGCCTCGTCTACACCGACGGCACCAAGCTCTGCGCGTCGCTCGACCGTAACGGCCTGCGCCCGTCGCGCTTCAAGCTCACCGAAGACGGCCTGCTCTACATCGGCTCCGAAGCCGGTGCCGTTGTCATCGAGGACTCGACCGTCGTCCGCAAGGGCCGCCTCGGCCCGGGCCAGATGCTTTCCGCCAACACCGCGACCGGCGAGCTGAAGTACGACCGCGAGATCAAGGAGGAGCTCGCCCAGCAGAAGCCCTACCGCCGCTGGATCGACGAAAACCGCCTCGAGCTCCGCAAGTTCGTCTCGCCGGAAGCCCAGGCGCCGGAGGTCGATTACGCACCGCTCGAACTTTCCCGCCTCCAGGTCGCCCACGGCCTGACGCAGGAGGACCTCGACATGGTCTTCCCGCCGATGATGAAGGGCGCTCAGGAAGCCGTGTTCTCGATGGGCGACGACACCCCGCTCGCCGTCCTCTCGCACCACCCGCGCCTGCTCTACACCTACTTCAAGCAGCTCTTCGCCCAGGTCACCAACCCGCCGATCGATCCGATCCGCGAGTGGGCGGTGATGTCGCTCTCCGCCGGTCTCGGCCCGGAGCGCAACCTGCTCGACGAAACGCCCGAGCACTGCCGCATCATCAACCTCGAGTCCGGCCTGCTGTTCGAACACGAGCTTGAGAAGATCAAGCACCTCGGCGGACACGGTTTCCCGGCCGCCGTCCTCGACATCACCTGGGACGCCAGCGCGGGTGCCGCCGGACTCAAGCCGCGCCTTGACGCGCTCTGCGCCGAGGCCGAAGCCGCCGTCGATGCCGGCAGCAACATCGTGATCCTCTCCGACCGCGGTGTCTCCGCCGACCGCGTCGCGATCCCGAGCCCGCTCGCGATCGGCACGGTCCACCACCACCTCAACCGCGTCCGCAAGCGGATGCGCGCCTCGCTCGTCATCGAGACCGGCGAAGCCCGCGACGTCCACCAGATCGCCTGCTGCTTCGGCTTCGGCGCCACCGCCATCTGCCCGTACGTCGGCTACGCCACCGCCCGCCGCCTCGTCGCGGTCGAAGCCGCCAAGGGCAAGGCGGAGATCAGCGCCACCAAGGCGATGACCAACTACCGCAAGGCGCTCGAGAAGGGCATTCTCAAGATCATGTCCAAGATGGGCATCAGCGTGCTCAACTCCTACCAGGGCGCGCAGATCTTCGAAGCGGTCGGCATCGGCAAGGAAGTCATCGACTTCTCCTTCACCGGCGTTTCCTCGAAAATCGGCGGCATCGGTTTCGAGCAGATCGCCGAGGAATCCCTCGTCCGCCATCGCGCCGCGTTCGAACAGGAAGCCGCGGGCGAAACGCTCGACCTCGGCGACCCGGGCTACAACCGCTACCGCAAGGTGGGCGAGCGCCACGCGCTGACGACCGAGGTCATCAAGAACTTCCACACCTTCGTGAAGAGCGGCAAGGCCGAGGACTACGACGACTATGTCAAGGTCACCCTCGAAAGCTCGCCGGTCGCGATCAAGGACTTGTTCGAATTCGCACCGGCGGCATCCGGCCCGATCGCCATCGACGAAGTCGAATCGGTTGAGTCGATCCGCAAGCGCTTCACCACCGCGGCGATGTCGCTCGGCGCGCTCTCGCCCGAAGCCCACGAAACGCTCGCCATCGCGATGAACCGCATCGGCGGCAAGTCGGACTCCGGCGAAGGCGGCGAGGATCCGGTCCGCTTCAAGCCGTATCCGAACGGCGACTTCGCCCGTTCCTACATCAAGCAGATCGCGTCCGGCCGCTTCGGCGTCTCCGCCCACTATCTGGTCAACGCCGACGAACTGGAAATCAAGATGGCTCAGGGCGCGAAGCCCGGCGAAGGCGGCCAGCTCCCCGGCCACAAGGTGAACGCCCTGATCGCCCGCCTGCGCAACACGCAGCCCGGCGTCCAGCTCATCTCGCCGCCGCCGCACCACGACATCTACTCGATCGAGGACCTCGCGCAGCTCATCCACGACCTCAAGGAAGTGAACCCGCGCGCCCGCATCACGGTGAAGCTCGTCGCCGAGTCCGGCGTCGGCACCGTGGCCGCCGGCGTGGCGAAGGCCTCCGCCGATAACATCCTGATCTCCGGCCATGAGGGCGGCACCGGCGCTTCGCCGTTGTCCTCGACCAAGCACGCCGGTTCGTCGTGGGAGCTCGGCCTCGCCGAAGCCCAACAGACGCTGCTGATCAACAACCTGCGCGACCGCGTGATCGTCCGCACCGACGGCGGCATCCGCACCGGCCGCGACGTCCTGATCGCCGCGCTGCTCGGCGCCGAACAATTCAACTTCGGCACCACCGCGATGATCGCGATGGGCTGCGTTTACGTCCGCAAGTGCCACTTGAACAACTGCCCGGTCGGCATCGCCACCACGGATCCGAAGTTCCGCGCGAAGTTCAAGGGCACGCCGGAAATGGTGATCAACTACTTCAACGGCGTCGCCGGTGAAGTCCGCCAGCTGCTCGCCTCGATCGGCGCCCGCACGCTCGACGAGGTGATCGGCCACCCCGAGTTCCTCAAGCAGCGCGAAGTCCCCGGCCACCCGAAGGCGAACTCGCTCGACCTCGCCCCGATCCTCAAGGACGTCGTCCCGACGCTCGCCGAGGCCACCGGCGTCGCCGCCGCGAAGATCTCCCGCATCTGCGCCCAGGACCGCAACGATGGCATCTCGAAGCGCGCGCTCGACCTCAAGATCCTCGCCGACCTGGTGAAGGCGATCTCCGGCAAGGACGCCGCCGACGCGCCGCAATACGGCCCGGAAGCGATCCCGGAGGATATCGGCAAGGCTCTCCTGCTCCTGCCCGACCGCCCGGCGGTTGCGCTCGAATACGACGTGGTCAACACCGATCGCAACATCGGCACCCGCCTCAGCGGCCGCATCGCCGAGCATTACGGCGACCGCGGACTGCCGAAGGGCTCGATCCACATCACCTGCCGCGGCACCGCCGGCCAGTCGTTCGGCTGCTTCCTCGTCCGCGGCGTGAAGCTCGAACTCATCGGCGAAGCCAACGACTACGTCGGCAAGGGCATGGCCGATGGCGAAATCGTCATCCGCGTTTCTGAAGACGCGAAGTTCGAGGCCGCCGCGAACTCGATCGCCGGCAACACCTGCCTCTACGGCGCCACCGGCGGCCGCTCGTTCTTCAACGGCCGCGTCGGCGAACGCTTCGCAGTCCGCAACTCGGGTTCCACCGCCGTCATCGAAGGCTGCGGCGACCACGGCTGCGAATACATGACCAACGGCACCGTCGCGATCCTCGGCAAGACCGGGAAGAACTTCGGCGCGGGCATGTCCGGCGGTGTCGCCTACGTCTACGACGTCGACGGCCGCTTCTACTCCCGCGTGAACCCGGAGATGGTCGTCGCCCTGCCCGTCAAGCGCGACGCCGACCTCGCCGAGCTCAAGGCGCTCATCGAAGAACACGCCGCCAAGACCGGCAGCCCGCGCGCCAAGGAACTGCTCGCCGATTGGCCGGCCGTGGCGACCAAGTTCGTCCGCGTCATCGCCAAGGAGCGCGCCGCTCTGGAAGCCGCCGAGGAGGAGCACGAAGCCGCCTCCACCCCGGCATCCGCCAAGTAAACCTTGTCTCCCAGCCGTGGGCGGCGGACCTTTCCGCCGCCCACGGCTTTTTTGTTTCCAGCCACTTCATCCCTTAGGTTTTAGTCATTTCTTCCCATGCTCGACCGCTTCCTCGACCCTGCCCGCCCGTCGCTCAAAGTCTGCGGCGTGACGCGGGCCGACGACGCTCGCGAGCTGGCCCGGCTGGAAATCGAAGCGCTCGGAGTGAATTTCTGGCCGAAGTCGAAACGCTACGTCGCCCCCGCCGATGCCGCCTGGTTGAAGGAGTTCGCCGGCAAGATCCTGCGCGTTGGCGTGTTCGTGAACCCGGATCTCGACGACGCCCTCCAGCTCGTCCGCGACGGTTTGCTCGACGTGATCCAGCTCCACGGCGACGAATCGCCCGAGTTCGCCCGGCCGTTGGCGGAACAAGGCGTGCCGTTTCTCAAGGCGATCGGCGTGAAAACCGCCGCCGATCTCGACCGCGCGGACGACTACGGCGCGGCTGGCGTGCTGCTCGACGCCCACGCGCCGGGCGTCTACGGCGGCACGGGCGAAACCTTCGATTGGTCGGTCGCCGCGGCCTTCCGCGAAAGCCACCCTTCCCTGCCCGTGATCCTCGCCGGCGGCATCGTCCCGGAAAACGCCCGGGCCGCCCTGCGCGCCGTCCGCCCGGCCGCCATCGACGTCGCCTCCGGCTCCGAAAGCGCGCCCGGCATCAAGGATTTCGCCAAAGTGTCCGCCTTGCTCGCCGCCGTCCGCGCGGGCTTCTGAAACATGGAGCGGCCTCGCCGAGGGCAACCCGCTATTGCCGCCGCCCCGGCCAGGCTGAACGTCTTTGGGATTGGAAACCGTGAATCGGGCGAATCGGGGAAGAACACCGAGGAGAATCAGAACATCAGAAAGTGAAGAAGGGCATTTCATCCATCTCGCTTCCTGAAATTCCTGCTTTCCTCATTCCAAAAAGAGATTCCAGCTCCTGCTTCTCGACGCGGTTACCGCGCCGCCACCTGACGTCTGGACATCCGTCGCTTCCTGCGTGATTTTTGACCCGATGTCGACCAAGCAACGCTCGCATCTCTGCGACACGCCGCGCGAGGAACTCGCCAGCACCCTCACCCACGGCATGGGCGCGCTGCTGGGCGCCGCCGCGCTAGTCTGGATGCTGAGGCTCGCCGACGGCGATCTGTTCCGCACCGTTTCCGCCGGCGTGTTCGGCGGTTCGCTGGTGCTGCTCTACACCTCGTCGACGCTTTACCACGCCTGCAGCCGACCGCGCCTGAAGGCGTTTTTCCAATGGCTCGACCACGCGTGCATCTACCTGCTCATCGCCGGTTCCTACACGCCGCTCACCCTCGTCTCGCTGCGCGGCGCGTGGGGCTGGAGTCTGTTCGGCATCGTCTGGTTCCTCGCACTGGCCGGCGTCGTCATGAAAACCTTCGTCTCCGGGAAAAAGGACCATTGGATCTCGACCGCGCTCTACCTCGCGATGGGCTGGCTGGTGGTGGTCGCGCTAGGCCCGGTCATGCGCGCCCTACCGCCCGGCGGTTTCGCCTGGCTGGTCGCCGGCGGCGTTTCCTACACGCTCGGCGTGGCGTTTTTCGTGTGGGAACGTCTGCCGTTCAACCACGCGATCTGGCATCTGTTCGTGCTCGTCGGCAGCCTGTGCCACGTCATCGCCGTCGCCCTCTACATCCTGCGCTGACCGTGCCCGAGCTGCCCGAAGTCGAAACCACCCGCCGCGGCATCGAGCCCAACGTGACGGGTGCGGCCATCCGCGAAGTCATCATCCGCCGCCGCGACCTGCGCCAGCCGGTTTCCGAAACGCTCGCCTCGATCGAAGGCCGCACGGTGACCGCCGTCGCCCGGCGCTCGAAATACCTGCTGCTCACGCTCGACGACGCCTCCACCCTGCTCGTCCACCTCGGCATGTCCGGCAGCCTGCGAATCATCGATCCGGGCGAGGCGTGGAAAACCCACGACCACCTCGCGCTGACCTTTGCCAACGGCCGCCAGCTTCGTTTTCACGACCCGCGTCGCTTCGGGTTGTTCCTCCACCTGCCCGCGGGCGATCCGTGCAGCCACCCGCTGCTGCGCTCGCTCGGCCCCGAGCCGTTCGACCCAGCGTTCGACTCCGCCCACCTCGCCGCGATCTGCGCCCGGCGCGCGAGCGCGACCAAGCTCGTCATCATGGACGCCAAAACCGTCGTCGGCGTTGGAAACATCTACGCGTCCGAGGCCCTGTTCCGCGCCGGCATCCGGCCCGACACCCCGGCCAACCGGATTTCCAAACCGCGCCTCGCCCGCCTGGTCGACGCGATCCGCGCGGTGCTCGGCGACGCCATCGCCGCGGGCGGCACCACCTTGCGCGATTTCCTCCACTCCGACGGCCAGCCCGGCTACTTCCGCCAGAAACTCTACGTCTACGAGCGCAAGGGCAAACCGTGCCGGAACTGCGGCACCCCGATCCGCCACGCCACGCTCGGCCAGCGCTCGACCTACTGGTGTCCGAAGTGCCAAAGGTGAAAACGGGTGGACCAAAGGGGGTGCCGCCTCATCGAGCCGCCGCCACCTCCCGGATCGCCGTCATCACCTCCGCCGATGGATTCAAATCGCTCACGGATTTCTCCGAGCTCGCACCTTGGGCGATCCACCATTTCAGCACCACCAATTCCACCGCGGCAAACCCCGGCTTGCCGTCCGGCGGCATGCGCTCCTCGTCGTCCTCGGGCAATTCCGCGCGCACGATCAGCCCACTTCTCTCCACCTTGCCCGCCACCACCGCCGGGCCTTCCTTGCCGCCTTGAAGGAGGAACGCGTGCGTGTCCATTCGCAGGTTGCCTTTGGTTTTCGCCTCGTTGTGGCACGAGCCGCATCGATGTTCCAAAATCGGTGCCACGATCCGCCCATACACGGGCCAATCCTCGATCGGCTGGTTCGCTTCCGAACCGGGCTTGGCGGGGAGTTTCAGCAACTTGCGAAGCGTCGCGGGCGCCGAGTCGAAAAGGAAGCCGGGGCCATGCGTCAGCGACCCGCCATCGTGACCCGCCACGGCCATCACCGCGACATTCACGAACAAGAGCGTGCGGTAGAGCCAACCGATGCGCCCCAATACCTGTGACCAGGCTTTCGCCAACAGCACCACCACCATCCCGCAGGTGAAGACGATGCCGAGCGATTGATGCCGCGCCACCAACTCCGGCGCGTAATCGCCACCGCTCCGATGAAGCAGAATACCCGTCACCACCGCCACCACGGCTGAAACCGCGCCCGTTCCCAGCACCAGCAAGCCCGCTCCATGCGGTGCCTTGGAACGATCCGCACAATGGGCAACCTCCAGCAGCGCCGCCAGGCTCACGATGCCGATCGGCAGATGCAGCACCACCGGATGGAAGCGACCGAGAAACCCAACCCAGCCGGAACCGCCGACGCCCCCGATCCACCCGGGCATCGTCGCCAAAGCTCCCATGCCGGCCAATCCAACGGCAGACAAAAGCAAAAGGGCACGGAACGAAAGACGGTCTGCGGAAGACATTTCGCCCGCACTAGACGACGAAGCACCGCGCTCTACCAGCGGCAATCGCCCTCACACGTCGATCGTCGGACCGGACTTCGCCGCCTGCTTCCTTTGCTTCAGCCGCCCGCGCAGAAACGGCACGTAGCGCGTGAGGTCGATGCCGAGCACCGAGAGAGACTTCACCAGAATCAAGAGCGCCGTCGCCTCGTCGAGGAACGGCAGCGGGTCGGGCGCGATGCCAAGCGTCAGCAGGTAGCCGCCGGACAACAACGCGAGCAGCACGGCGAAAAATTTCTTCATCCGGCGAATCTGGCATCGATCCGGCTTCGGGCAATTGGACGATTTCCGGCGTTTTCGAACCGAGGTTGTTCTTGCCGGGACGCCGCCGGTGGCAAAACTCACCTGCACTCATGGACCCGATGCTCCTCAAAACGCTCCATCTCGCCGGCGTCGTGGCGCTGTTCACCTCGATCGGCGCGATTCTCGCCGGAGCCAGCGATTGCTGCCGCAAAAAAGCCTCAATGCTGCACGGCATCTCGCTCGTGCTGATCCTCGTCATCGGCTTCGCCATGCTGAAGAAGCCGCCGATGGGCCAGTACTGGTGGATGGCCAAGCTCGGCCTCTGGCTGTTCCTCGGCGCCGCCCCCGCCCTCGCCAAGCGCACGGTGCTGCCGCGCGGCCTGATCCTCGGCCTCTGCATCGCCGCCGGCATCTTCGCCGCCTGGCTCGGCCTGGCCAAGCCGTTCTGACGCCACCCTCGCATTCACCACGCAAAAGAGCCGCGGTCGCCCGCGGCTCTTTTTTCGTGCCCGATTGGACAAAGGATCTTCAATCAATCCGCTCGACCACCACGCTGACCTCCATGTGGGAATGGCCGGTGCCGTGGTAGGTGCCGCGGATCGGCGCCACGTCGTCGTAGTCCCGGCCGACCGCGACCTTCACGTAGCGGGCGTCCGCCAGCGTGGCGTTCGTCGGGTCGAAGCCGATCCATCCGCCCTGCGGCAGATATACCTCGCACCAGGCGTGCGACGCCTGCGCGCCGACCAGAGAATCGCGCGGGCCGTTGTAGAGGTAGCCGGAGGCGTAGCGCGCGGGGATGCCGATCGCCCGGCACATGCCGATCATCACGTGCGTGAAATCCTGGCAAACGCCCATCTTCAGGCTGAACGCCTCCTCCATCAGCGTGCTCACATGCGTGGCGGTGGAGTCGTAGACGAATTCGTCGCGGATCCAGTGCAGGATCGCCAGCGTCTGGTCGAAGATCGACACGCGGTCGAAGGTCAGATCCACCGCCTGCCGCCAGACGTCCGGCGTTTTGGAAATCAACCGGCTGTCCTGCATGAACGGCCAGACGCGCTCGCGGATCGACGGATCGCGCAGATCGGCCAGCGTCGACGACTTGGCGGCGTCGGACAGCACCAGCGGCAGATTCCGCACCCGGATCCGGCTTTCGACCTCCAGCCGGTCGTGGGCCTGCGGCAGCTCGAAGTGGTGCGTGATGTTCTGAAACAAGTCGGTGAAACGGCGGACCCGCGTCGCGGGCAGCACCTTCACCAGCGCACCGAGCGTCTGCTGGAACGGAAACGTCCGCGGCTCCAGATGCAGGACGTTGACGCTGTCCCGCACCTGCGAGCCGTAATGGAAGACCGTGCGGTGTACCACCGAGAGCTTCATGCCGCCCGGATACGGTTCCGGTGAACGGGGAGGCTCCGGGGCGTCGATCACGCTCACTGTTGCTGCTGCTGTTGTTGCTCGTCGTGCCATGCGAGTGCTGCGGAAATGGGCGTGAAGGAGGACACCGGCCGGGATTGCACGCGCTCGGGCATCAGCACGTACGTTTCGAACATCTCGTTGCCGATCGTGTTGAACCGCTCCTGCAGGGCGTCCAGGAACTGGTGGAGGCCGACATCGAACGCGTCGCCCGCCGAACCGAAATTGAGCTGCGCCAGCACGCGGCCGGTCTCGCGCTCGGCCTCGCAGGAAAACGTCCCGCGCGGCGTGGCGGAAATCCGGTGCAGGCTCTCGTCGACCAGATCGAGGCAGTAGCGGATCGACCGCGGGAACTCGCGCGAGAAGACCAGGAAGCGCACGACGTTCTCCGGCGTGATCTTGCCTCGGAACACCGAGCGGAACGCCCCCATCGCACCGCAGGAACGCAGGATCGCGCTCCAGTGCAGCACGCCCGGCGCGCCGGTTTCGCCGCCGTCCTCGCCGCCCGGCAGGTAGTTGGCGATATCGAGGAAGCGCGTCGTCTTGTCCGCACGCTCCAGATGGCGGCCGAGGTTCATGAAGTCCCACGCCTCGTTGCGTGACGTCGTCGACGCGGCGATGCCGTGGAAGCTCATCACCGAGCGGCGGATCATCGCGTAGAACGGCCCGGGATCGGCCTCCGCCTGCTGTTGCGCGTCGGGCGAGATCAGCGAGAGGTAGAGTGAATTGAGCTCCTCCCACAGCTCGTCGGACAGCTGGTCGCGAACCGTGCGCGCGTTCTCGCGGGCCAGGACGATGCAGGACACGATGCTGTTCGGGTTCCGTCGGTCGTGCGTCAGGAAACGGATCACCTCGGCGCTGCCGGCCTCCTCATTCAGCTCGTTGAAAAGCTCCTCGTCCCCGTTGCTCAGGATGATCGGCTTCCAGAACGCCCGCAGGCGCTCGCTGTCGAGACTTTCGAAATCGAGCAGCAGCTGCTGGTTGACGTCGATGAGGCGCGCGAGGTTATCGGCCCGCTCCACATAGCGGACCATCCAATACAGAGTGTTGGCGACTCGGGATAACATGGCGTTTTTTCAGTGGCGGAGCACCCAGGTGTCCTTGCTTCCGCCGCCTTGCGACGAGTTGACGACGAGCGAGCCCTTGGTCAGGGCCACCCGGGTAAGCCCGCCCGGGATGATCTTGATGTCGCGCCCGTAGATGATGTACGGCCGCAGGTCGAGGTGACGGCCCTCCATCGCGCCGTCGCACCACGTCGGACAGCGCGATAGCGAAATGACCGGCTGCGCGATGTAGTTGCGCGGGTCGGCGATGATCCGCTCGCGGAACGCGGCGATCTCCGCCTTGGTCGCGGAGGGGCCCATCAGCATGCCATAGCCGCCGGACTCGTTCGCCGCCTTGACCACCAGCTCCGGCAGGTGGTCGAGGATGTACTTCCGGTCCTCCTCCTCCGACGCCAGATAGGTCGGCACGTTCGGCAGGATCGGCTGCTGGCCGAGGTAGTATTCGATGATTTTCGGCACGAAATAGTAGATCACCTTGTCGTCGGCCACGCCGGTGCCGACCGCGTTGGCCAACGCGACGTTGCCCGCGCGGTAGGCGCTCATCAGCCCGGGCACCCCGAGCACCGAGTCCTTGCGGAACACGGTCGGGTCGAGGAAATCGTCGTCGATCCGGCGGTAAATCACGTCCACTCGCACCAGCCCGTGAGTCGTGCGCATGTAGACGACGTCGTCGGCCACGATCAGGTCGCGCCCTTCGACGATCTCAATGCCCATCTCGCGGGCGAGGTAGCAATGCTCGAAATACGCGCTGTTGTAGCAGCCGGGTGTCAGCAGCACGCAGACCGGCGCGTCGCCGCGGCGCGGCGAGATGTGGTGGAGCATGTCGCGCAGGTCGCGCGGGTAGGAATCCACCGACCGCACGCCCAGGCTGTCGAACAGCCCCGGGAACGCGCGCTTCAGCGCGTTGCGGTTCTCGAGCAGGTAGGAGGCGCCCGACGGACAGCGGCCGTTGTCCTCGAGCACGTAGTAGGTGCCGTCCGCGCCGCGGACCAGGTCGCTGCCGCAGATGTGGATGTAAATGTCACCCGGCACGTTCACCCCACGGAACTCCGGCCGGTAGTGCTTCGCCTGCTCGATGTAGAAACGCGGGATGACCCCGTCGCGCAGGATCTGCTGGTCGTGATAGATGTCGTGCAGGAACAAGTTGAGCGCCATCAGGCGCTGCGTCAACCCCGCCTCCAGATGCTCCCACTCGTGCGCCGGGATCACCCGCGGCACGGGGTCGAACGGGAAGATCCGCTCGGTGCCCTGGTTGTCGTGGTAGACGTTGAACGTGATGCCCTGCCTCAGGAAGTAGAGTTCGCTGGTGACCTTCCTCGACAGGAAGTCGCTCTCGCTCAGGTTGTTGAAACGTTCGAAAAGAGGTCGGCAGTGATCCCGAACCACCCCGGGCGCCGCAAACATTTCATCGTAAAAATTACCGGGATCGTATCCTTCAAACATTCGTCTTCGGGGTTTCCTTTCCTTTAGCAGCAGGCGGGCCAACTTCCCATCCGTCTGAAAAACCACGCCGACGCCGGTCAAGCACCTTAGCATTCTCCGGGCCACGATCAGGAAGCAAGCAGCAAGCTCGCATCTCCCTTCATTCGCTCGAAGAACGATCTTTGGAAGTCCAACGGAGAGACCCCATATACCCCGCGGAACTCGCGCCTGAAGTTGTTCAGCGTGGAAAACCCCAGCTCCTCGGCGACGCGGTCCGGCCGCTCGCCGCCCTTGAGCATCCGCCGGGCGACCACCATCCGCTCCTGCTTGAGCCACTCCTTGGGGGCGAGTCCGACGTCGCGCACGAACAGGGCGTGGAGATGGCGCTCGCAGCAGCCCAGCACCGCGCAGATTTCCCCGACCCGATAGCCGCAGCGCAGCGCGAGCGCCTCCAGCACGGGACGCACCGGTTGCTCAACCCCGAGCACATGCCACATCTGTTGGGATCTGACGATCTTCATGGCCGCAAGCTATCTGGCTCCCAACATTCATACCGAATCCGCAATCTCCCCGTCAACCTTGCTCACACCCCGCGCGCTACCAATCAATGGAGCACCATCATTTTCGTTAGATATCAGGTTTTGAATCATCAGACATCTTTCGACCAAATACTTAACAGAAGAACAATACTCATCATGATGAAAAACCGGCGAGCGCCACCGCGAAGAAAGACCTGATGAATATGGTGCAGCCGTCCCAGCGCCTCAACGCGCTGATCTTCGGGCTCGCCATCACCTTCGCGTTGTTCGTCCTCGCCGTCTATCTGACGGGCCGGAGGTGCTGCCGCAAAGCCGCCTGAACCATCCCAACCTCCATGCCGCCCCGCAGCCATCCAACAACCCGGCCAGCCGCACGGGGGTTACCGCATGTTTCCGTCCATGATCCGCATGGAGGCGCGACGCCAGGGCCGGACGACCCCGGCGCTCGGCCACAGCTACGATTACGCGTTCCACGACGGCCGCGGCGTGGTCAACCATGGTCTACTGGGTTCCGGAAAAGCCGAACAACTGGGTGGCGATGACCGTGCCATCGGAATAAACCACGGCGCCAATGCCGGTCGCGTTCCAGTCACCCTTCATCGCATGGTCATGGGATGGCGATTCGGACCACAGTTTCACCATCCTGCCCGGGGCCACGGTCGTGCCTCCATGCACCCCCGCGACGTTCTCACTGAGCCGGCTCATGTGGTAATAAATGCGCGCATACGACGCCCGGCTTTTGAAGCCCTGATGATTGATGTTGGCGCGGCTCAAAGAAGATCCGCGGCGGCGACCGCGCAGATACTCGCAGTGCTCCTGCGCCAGCCGATCCAATCCCGGGTTGCGGGCGAGCGGCGCGGCCCCCTTGCTCATCCGGTAGCGGTTGACCTCCTGAAGGATTTGATTGCTGAGTGAACCGCTCGATCGCACCGGAATGCTGACCACCTCGGGCGCGCCACAGGAAGCGAGGACCACGCAACACACGGTTGCCGCCGCTGCACACGTATTGAAGGTTTTCATCGGTAAAGCAGGGATTGCAATCCGACCGCGCATGTTCAGCGCATGCGTGTGGATCTGGTTTTTGAAACAGTTTTCTCGGGTTTCACTAGAAGCATGCCGTTGGACAGAATCGGCATGTGGCAGTTCTCCACACGCCGGCATTTGATCGCACTTCACGGTTGCAGCGTGAGGTCACGGTTCAGCCACACCTCGATCTGGCCGCCCGAACCGGAGCGGAAACGCGGGGTGATCGCCTCCAACGGTTCGACCGGCTGTCCGCGCATCGCCGCGCTCAGCTCGTTGCGGATCGATTCAGCCTGCGCCTTGTCCTCCTCGTAGCGGACGTCCGTCGGTTTTTCACGCGGCGCCGGGTTGATATGGTCGTAGCGCAGCACCTTCGCCGAGGCGAAGGCGTCCGGATGCAGCCGCCGGCGAACTTCGTGGCGGTATTCCTCGACGGCCTCGATGTGCCGTTTCTCGTCATCGGACAGCGGCATAGGCGGAACTCGTCACCATTACCTCCGATCGCCCCATGGGACATCTTCGTTCCGATCGAGTTCCGAATTTGAATGACGCCGGCACGCGACGAAACCACCCGCCTGAAAAGCCCGCGGCTTCGTTCAGCGGCGCTTGCGCGTGGCGAAGCCGAGTGCGAGCCCAGCCAGGCCGAGCCCGATCACCGGCCAGTCGCCGACGAGGGCGTAGAGCGAGAACGCCGGGCGCAGCGGCACCGGTACCTCGGCCAGCACGCTGCCGTTGGTGAAATGGCTGCCGGACTCGTCCGCGATCTTCGCCAGCGTGGCGCCGGTCGGCGAGACCGCCGCGCTGACGCCGGTATTGGCGCAGCGGATCATCGGGCGGCGCAACTCGATCGCCCGGAAGATGGCGTTGTGAAAATGCTGCTCGGCGGCCTCGCTCTCCTTGAACCAGCCGTCGTTGGTCACGTTGACGATCACCTGCGGACCCGGGCGCACGAATTTCCGCTCCAATCGCCCGACGGTGTCCTCGAAACAGATCGACGGGATCACGCCGACCGTCGTGCCGTGCGCGTCGACCGGCAGCGGATCGAGGCTTTCGCCCGGCGTGAACGAGCCGCCGTATTCCACGCCCGCCTGTTGCTCGTAGATCTTTTTCAGCAGCGGGATCTGCTCCACCAGAGGGATTGTCTCGCCGAAGAACACGAGGTGGTGCTTGCGGAAGGTCCGGAGCTCGCCCCGCGCCGGCATCACCACCAGCGAGTTCCACGCCTTGCCCTTCTCCTTCTGGGCGAATCCCTCGTCGCCCACCGCCTCGCCCTCCAGCTCGGTCAGCCCCATCATCAGGGTGAAAGCGTCCTTGCCGCGCGCGCGGTCGACCGTGTCGAGGTTCTCCTGCCACATCGCCCACGAGCCGTCGGCCATCCGCAGCAGCCGCCCGGCGAGCGCGGACTCCGGCCAGAGCACCCAGTCGGGCGCGACGCCCTTCGCCCGCAGGCCGTCGAGCGCCTTGGCGGTCTCGTCTTCGTAGGCCATGTGGATTTGCTCCGGCTCCCACAGCCAGCGCGCGGCCTCCTGCGGCGCGTTGATCTGCACCAGCAGGGCGCGCAGCGTCACCGCCTCGCCCTTGCCGAGGGTGGCCAGCCGGATCGCGCCATATACCGAGAGCACGGCCAGCGCCGCCGCCACCGCCGCAACCTCGCGCCACGGCATCTTTTTATCTCTTAAAAATTTCCACAGCACGCTCGTCGTCAGCACGTTAACCGCCATCACGGCACCGGACAATCCGGTCACTCCGAAAAGGTCCGCCGCCTGCGCCAGCCAGGTCGCCCCGTGCAGCGCCACGCCCAGTCCGTTCCAGCCGAAACCGGTCAGCAACCACCCGCGCAGCCACTCCAGCCCGGCCCACACCGCCGCATGGGCGAAGACTCTTCCAGACCGCATTCCCTTCCCCCAGCTTGCGGCGAAGGCCCCGAACGCGCCGAAGAACAGAGCGAGGTAGGCGGGCAAAACGATCGCCCCGACCCACGACACCGTGTTCAGCCATTTCAGGTTGAGCGCGAAAAACACGAAGCCCGCGAGCCAGCCGAGACCGAAGCCCTTCCAGCCGGCGCGCCTGCCCTCCACGGTCCATAGCACGGCGAGCATCGGCAGCAGCGCGACCCACACGACCAGCCCGAGGTTCGCCGGGGCGAAGGCAAGCGACAACAACGCGCCCGAGGCGAGGCAGGCGAGCGGACGGAAAAGCCAGGAGAAGCGGGACATGGTCGTCAAATAGTTGGAATCCAACGAATCGCGTCGAATTTCACGCGATCCACGCGAGGAACTCCTTGTTGCCGTCGGTGCCGGTGATCGGGCTTTCGATGACCCCGCGCCACTCGCGGCCGGATTCCTCGACGAAGCGGCGGATCTTCTCCACCGCCCGCTCGTGCAGCGCCGGATCGCGCACGATGCCGCCCTTGCTGATGTCGTCGCGTTCGAGCTCGAACTGCGGCTTGATCAGCGGCACCACCATCCCGCCCTCCTCCAGCACGGAGAATACGGCGGGCAGCACCTTGGTCAGCGAGATGAAGGACAGGTCCATCACCGCCAGCCGCACCCGCTCGCCGAGGTCGGCCTCGGTCAGGTAGCGGGCGTTGAACTTCTCCCGCGCCACCACCCGAGGGTCGCTGCGCAGTTTCCACACGAGCTGGTTGGTGCCCACGTCGATGGCGTGCACCTTCGCCGCGCCGCGCTGGAGCAGGCAGTCGGTGAAGCCGCCGGTCGAGGCCCCGACGTCGAGACAGACCCAGCCGGCCGGGTCGATGCCGAAGGCATCGAGCGCGCCCTCGATCTTCAAGCCGCCACGGCCGACGTATTTGAGCTTCGCGCGCACCTCCAGCGGCGCGTCGAGCGGGAGCTTGGTGCTCGGTTTGTCGACCGTCCGGTCGCCCGTGCGCACCTCGCCGGCCAAAATCAGGCGCTTCGCCTGCTCGCGGGTGTCCGCCAGGCCGCGGGCGACCAGCAGGGCGTCGGCTCGTTCTTTCGTCACGGGCGCGAGGAAACCAGAGACCGGACGCGGGAAACCAGAAAAAGCGCGCGCCCGGCGGTTTCTTGTTTCTTGTCTCGGATTTCATTCTCCCTTTTCCTCGCCCGCGTGACGCGCCACCGCACCGACGACCTCCGCATTTCCGGCATCAATCCGCTGATTTCCCCCGCGGTTCTGAACTACTACCTGCCGCTCGGCGAAAAGGCGTCCGAAGTCGTGAGCGCCGCGCGCCGCGAGGCCGACGCCATCCTCAAGGGCGAGGACGACCGCCTGCTCGTCGTCGTCGGCCCCTGCTCGATCCACGACCCCGAGGCCGCCATCGAATACGGCCAAAAGCTCAAGGCCGAGGCCGACCGCCTCAAGGACGACCTCTGCGTCGTCATGCGCGTCTACTTCGAGAAACCCCGCACCACCGTCGGCTGGAAGGGCCTCATCAACGATCCGCACCTCGACGATTCCTTCGACATCAACCACGGCCTGCGCGTCGCCCGCGGCCTGCTGCTCGACCTCGCCAACCTCGGCATCCCCGCCGGCACCGAGTTCCTCGACACCATTTCCCCGCAGTACATCGCCGACCTGATCGCCTGGGGCGCGATCGGCGCGCGCACCACCGAATCGCAGGTCCACCGCGAGCTCGCCTCCGGCCTCTCCATGCCGGTCGGCTTCAAAAACGGCACCGGCGGCTCGATCCAGCTCGCCCTCGACGCGATCCAATCCGCCTCCCGCCCGCACCATTTTCTTTCGGTCACGAAGCAAGGCGTCTCGGCGATCGTGTCGACCACCGGCAACGGTTCGTGCCACATCATCCTGCGCGGCGGCAAATCGGGCCCGAACTACGACGCCGCCCACGTCGACGAGGTGGTGACCATGCTCAAGGAACAGGGCCTGCCGCCGCACGTGATGGTCGACTGCTCGCACGGCAACTCGCTCAAGGACTTCCGCAACCAGCCGCTGGTCGCCAAGGACCTTTGCCACCAGATCGCCAACGGTTCGCGGGCGATCACCTCGGTGATGATCGAGTCCAACCTGGTGGAAGGAAACCAGAAGATCGACAAGGATCCCGGCAAGATGGTGCGCGGGCGCTCGGTGACGGACGCCTGCATCGGCTGGGATGACACCGTGCAGGTGCTCGACGGCTTCGCCGAGGCCGTGCGCGCGCGGCGCGCAAAGTAGAGCAGCATTCCCGCTTGCGTCTGGCGCCGGGAGCCTGAGGGGCCAGGTGTCAGGGGGCGGGGATTAGGGAGAGAGTTCCGTTCGCCGCCACTGGGACCGCGGACTTCAGTCCGCAGCTTCAGGCACCTCGCCCAACCAAAGAAGGCTCTTATTTCATGGATTATTCCGCCGAACGTCGAAGTCCTCTCACACCTGCCCGGGGGCGAGGCTTCGACTGTGGGTTGAGGGTGGAATGGTCATGACGGATTGAACTCGTGGCGGGGCAGGTGTTGAGAGCGGCACCTTGTTGAACTAAGCCGCTGCGCGGCAGGGGTGTTGGTTAAAAGTGGGTGGCACGAGCGAGGATCGTGTGTTGCGAGGCATGGGATCACGGTGGTGGTGATATGCAAAACCGCAATCCCAGC
>Ga0070664_100001296_pt1 | contig 19984 bp, 17 predicted proteins | sample KBSC73metaG_FD_65863 | JGI IMG/M metagenome (GOLD analysis project Ga0070664, IMG submission 65863) | Corn rhizosphere microbial communities from Kellogg Biological Station, Michigan, USA - KBS C7-3 metaG | ecosystem: Host-associated > Plants > Roots > Rhizosphere > Soil ... | reverse complement strand
CGCTGCCCACTCACGATGAGGCTCCTTGAAGTGCTGCCGATCCCCAGGATCAGTCGCCGTTCGCCGATGGCCCTCATCTCGATCCTCAAGCCGGGCACGCACATCCCTCCACACCATGGCATGATCAACACGCGCCTGATCTGCCACATCCCGCTGGTTGTGCCGAAAGGCTGCAGGCTACGCGTCGGCGCCGAAACGCGCGACGTCGTCGAAGGCGAGGCGATGATCTTCGACGACAGCTTCGAGCATGAAGCCTGGAACGACGGCGATTCGGTTCGTGCCGTGCTGCTGTTCGAGATTTGGCGCCCGGAAATCAGCGAGGATGAAAAGGTCGCGCTGACCGCGATGTTCGAGGCCGTGACGGGCTACGACGCCCCCTCCGAAGACTGAACAAGGCGTTTCAGCTCATATAATTTCTCGAGCGCTTCTCGAGGGCTCAGGCGATCGGGATCGGCTTCAAGTAAAGCAGCGATAACCGGATCCGGCTGACGTTCCGGCGCGACGGCGGCGGCAAACAGCGGCAGGTCATCGAGCCCCGCTGCAATGCCGCCGGTGGCGTCGCGCCCAGCTTCCAGCTTTGCGAGAACCGAGCGGGCGCGAGCCACGACCGGCGGGGGCAGTCCGGCGAGCTTCGCTACCGCAATGCCGTAGCTCCGGTCGGCGGCACCGTCCGCGACCTCGTGCAGCAGGACGAGATCGCCCTTCCACTCGCGCGCCCGGACGTGATGCAGGGAGAGCGAATCCAGCCGTCCCGCGAGGCGCGTCAGCTCGTGATAATGAGTCGCGAACAAGGTGCGGCATCGCACCTGGTCATGCATCGCCTCGACCACCGCCCAGGCGATGGCGAGGCCGTCATAGGTCGATGTGCCCCGTCCGATCTCATCGAGGATGACGAGGCTGTTAGCAGTCGCTTGCGCGAGGATGGCCGCGGTCTCCACCATCTCGACCATGAAGGTCGAACGGCCCCTCGCCAGATTGTCCGACGCGCCGACGCGGCTGAAGAGCCGGTCGACGATGCCAATTCTGGCGCTGGCGGCGGGGACGAAGCTGCCCGCCTGCGCGAGCACGGCAATGAGGGCCGCCTGCCGCAGAAAGGTCGACTTGCCGCCCATGTTGGGCCCCGTGATGAGCCACAGGCGGTCGTTCGGCCCAATCGATAAGTCGTTGGCGACGAAGCGCTCGCCGCAATCGCGAAGCGCGGCCTCCACGACCGGATGACGGCCTCCCTCGATCTCCAGGCAAGGCTGTTCGGTCAGCTGGGGCAGGGTCCAGCCGCCTTCCGCTGCGCGATGGGCGTGACTGGCGGCAACGTCGATGCGCGCGATGGCTTCGGCAGTCGCCGTGATCTGCGGCGCAGCGCCCACGGCCAATCCGGTCAGCTCCTCCGCATGCGCGGCCTCGGCCGAGAGCGCATACGTGCCGGCCTCGTTGACCCGGCTCGCTTCCTCGTGAAGCTCGGGCGAGTTGAAGCGAACGACGCCTGCGAGAGTCTGGCGATGCGTGAAACCGCTGTCCTGCGCCATGAGCTTGTCCGCGTGCCGCGCGGAAACCTCCACATGATAGCCAAGTACGGCATTGTGACGGATCTTCAGTGACCCGATCGCCGTCGCGTCCCGGTATTTCGCTTCGAGCGCGGCGATTGCCCGTCGGCCGTTCGAGGCCGCGTCACGAAGCGTGTCCAGGCCGGCGTCATACCCTTCCGCAATATAGCCCCCCTTCGACGCATCGATCGGGGGCGATGCGACCAGCGCGCGGGAGAGTTGGGCGACGAGGTCATGGTGTCCCGCTAGGCGGGGCAACAGCTGCTCAAGCATAGCGGGCAGGTCGGCGTCCTGCTCGAGCTGCTGCTTCAACTGGTCTGCCGCGGCCAGACCGTCGCGGATCAATGCGAGATCACGCGGCCCTCCGCGACCGGCGGCGAGGCGGGCGAGGGCGCGCGCGAAATCCGGCATCGCCTTTAGCGCCGAACGTACGCGCTCGCGTCGAATCGCATCCTCGTTCAGCCAGGCCACGAGCGACAGCCGCTGCTCGATCGAGCGACGGCCCGTGAGTGGGGCAGCGATGTCTTCGCATAACAGTCGGCGACCACCCGCAGTCTGGCAGCGATCGATCTCGCCCAGCAGACTGCCTGAAACGCTTGCACCAACCGCCCTGGTCAGCTCGAGGCTCTCACGGCTGGCAGCATCGATCGCCATGTGACTGGCCCGTGCGATCCGCCTCGGGAGGTCGAGCAGGACGCCGGCGCCCTTTTGGGTTGCATCGAGATAGGCGAGAAGGCCGCCGGCTGCGCAGAGCTCTGCCCGGGAGGGAGAGCCGAGACCGTCGAGCGTCGCAAGGCCGAAGCGGGTCTTCAGTGCGCGCTCCCCCGCGATGCTGTCGAAGCCGCCCTTGCCTGCGCCTGCCTGGATGGCTGGAACCGGGGAATCGGCGATGGTCTCGGCAGGCGACAACCTCGCAAGCTCGCCGGCAAGCTCTCCCGGGCCGCAACTCACCAGCTCGAATCGCCCGGTGGAAATATCGGCGGCCGCGATCGCCCAATCATCGCCGGCGCGGCCGATTGCCGCGAGCCAGTTTGCGGAAGAAGACTCGAGAAGAGTCTCCTCTGTCAGCGTTCCAGGGGTGACCAGTCGGACGATGGCGCGTTCGACAAGCGCCTTTGAGCCGCGCGCCTTGCGCGCTTCGGCCGGGCTCTCGGTCTGCTCTGCGATCGCGACTCGGTGACCACCCTTGATCAGGCGCGCGAGGTAGGATTCGGCCGAATGGGCCGGCACGCCGCACATCGGAATCGGTTCGCCGGCATCCTCTCCGCGTTTCGTGAGAGCGATGTCGAGGCAGGCCGAGGCGATCCTGGCATCGTCGAAGAACAGCTCGAAAAAATCGCCCATGCGGTAAAAGAGCAAGGCATCGCCTGCCTCTTCCTTGAGGCGTCGATATTGAGCCATCATCGGGGTCGGAGCGTCGGCCCGTGCCATGTTGCAGGGGTAGCCGGAAAGGATGGCGTCGGCGACTAGAATCCGGCGCAACACTCGCCGCTTGTTCCGGCAAGGGGCTACTCAGCAATCGCCGCAATATCTGCGAGCGGGTTCTCGGCTTGCACGATAGGATGAACATGCGGTGCCACGAAACGGACGTAGCAGGAGGCCCGAAGCGTGACTCTTTCCGCTGCTCTCCGCTAAGGCCCGCAACCATGTCGGAAAGCAACGTCAAATATACGGAAGCCGAGGCCCTCGACTTCCACTCGCGCGGCCGCGCGGGAAAGATCGAGATCATCGCGACCAAGCCGATGGCGACGCAGCGAGATCTGAGCCTCGCTTATTCGCCGGGGGTCGCGGTTCCGGTGCTCGCGATCGCCAACAATCCGACCTGCGCCTACGATTATACCGCCAAGGGCAACCTCGTCGCAGTCATATCGAACGGCACTGCCATCCTTGGTCTCGGCAACCTCGGCGCGCTCGCCTCGAAGCCGGTGATGGAAGGCAAGGCAGTCCTGTTCAAACGCTTCGCCGACGTCGATGCGATCGACATCGAGGTCAAGACCGAGGATGCGCAGCGCTTCATCGATTGCGTCGAACTGCTCGAGCCGAGCTTCGGCGGGATCAATCTCGAGGACATTGCCGCCCCCGACTGCTTCGTCATTGAGCAGACGTTGCGCGAACGGATGAACATCCCTGTCTTCCACGACGACCAGCATGGCACCGCGATCATCACCGCCGCGGGGCTGATCAACGCCTGTCACCTGACGCATCGGAAAATGTCGGAGGTCAAGGTGGTAGTGAATGGCGCGGGTGCCGCCGCGATTGCCTGCACCGAGCTCGTGAAGGCGATGGGCGTGCGCGGCGACAATGTGATCATGTGTGACCGCAAGGGCGTCATCTACAAGGGGCGCACCGATCTCGATCAGTGGAAGTCGGCGCACGCGGTCGAAACGGACCGACGCACGCTCGCCGAAGCCCTGAAGGGTGCGGATGTCTTCCTCGGCCTTTCAGCCGCCAACGTCGTCAGCAAGGACATGGTCAAGTCGATGGCCAAAGAGCCGATCATCTTCGCCATGGCCAATCCGGATCCGGAAATCTCGCCGCCGGACGCCAAGGCCGCGCGACCGGATGCCATCATCGCAACGGGCAGGTCGGACTATCCAAACCAGGTTAACAACGTCCTCGGCTTCCCCTTCATCTTCCGTGGCGCGCTCGATGTCCGGGCGACGGCGATCAACGACGAGATGAAGATTGCCGCGGCAGAGGCTCTCGCCGAGCTGGCGCGCGAACCGGTGCCGGAAGAGGTCGCCGCTGCGTATGGCGGGCGCGCGCACAGCTTCGGCCGCGATTATATCATCCCCGCGCCCTTCGACCCGCGTCTCATGGAGGTTGTCGCCTCCGCGGTCGCTGACGCCGCAGTGCGAAGCGGCGTCGCGCAGAAGCCGATCGCCAACATGGAAGCGTATCGCCAGGAATTGCGTGGGCGGCTCAACCCGACTGTTGCAGTGATGAGCCTCGCTTATGAAAACGCGCGACAGAATCCGAAACGCGTGCTGTTCGCGGAGGGCGAGGAGCCCAACGTGCTTCGGGCCGCGATCGCCTTCAAGGAGGCGGGCTACGGCACACCCATCCTCGTCGGCCGGGAAGAGGTCTACGACCTGCTGAAGGAGTTGGGCGTCGAGAACCCCAAGGATTATGAGGTGCTCAACAGCCGCAATTCGCCTCTCGTCGGGCGCGCGGTCGACTATATCTACCAGAAGCACCAGCGCCACGGCATGCTCCGCCGCGAGATCGAGCGGTTGGTAAACCAGGACCGCAACTACTTTGCGGCCGCCATGCTGGCGCTCGGCGAAGCCGACGCGATGATCACTGGCACGACGCGCCCGTTCAGCCAGTCGCTGAGGCAGGTCCGGCTGGTCATTGAAGACGAGCCGGAGGCGACGCCGTTCGGAGTCACGGTCGTTGTCGGGCGCAATCACACCGTGCTCGTCGCGGACACGGCCGTGACCGAGCGCCCCACCGCCGAGCAATATGCCGCGATCGCCATGCGTTCATCGGCATTCGCTCGGCGCATGGGGCTGGAGCCGCGCGTGGCGTTCACGAGCTACACGACATTCGGCAACCCGCCCGGCGTGCACATCGAAGAGCTGCGCGGTGCGGTCGAGCTGCTCACTGGCTTCAAGGCCGATTTCGAGTTCGAAGGCGAAATGGCGCCCGATGTTGCGCTCAATTATGACATGCAAAAGCGTTACTACCCCTTCACCCGCCTCAGCGGCCCTGCGAACATCCTGGTCATGCCGGGCCTGCAATCCGCGAGCATCTCCGCAAAGCTGTTGCGGGAACTCGGCGGCGAGAGCGTCATGGGCCCCTACATGCTGGGTCTGGAGCATCCCATTCAGATCGCGCCGATGACGGCGAGTGCTTCAGACTTGGTGATGCTGGCGGTCCTCGCCGGCGGCGATGCGCACGCCCGTCACCAGCGCCTCAAGGCGAGGGCTAAATCCGCTCGACGGAGCTGACCGGCTCCGCATCGCGCAAGGCGGCGATGATGGCGTGAAGATGCGCAAGATCGTGCACTTCGATATCGAGGTGGAAGGTCTGAAAGCTGCCGTCGCGATGGGCGAGCTGAAGATTGATGATGTTGGCGTGCTTCTGGCCGAGAATCCCCGACATCGTTCCGAGCGCGCCCGGGATATCGCGCAGAATCACGGAAAGGCGGGCCGCGCCGCCGTCTGAGCCTTCGCCCCAGGCGAGGTCGAGCCAGTCCGCGTCAATGCCGCTCGCCAACGTATCGCAGCCGATCACGTGGACCTCGATCTCCTCATCCTCCCGGCGCAGGCCGACGATCCGGTCGCCGGGGATCGGATGGCAGCATTGGGCGAGGTGATAAGCGACGCCGGGTGTCAGGCCCTTGATCGAGATCGCCGTGCGCTGGCCCATGGGCCGCGCCGCGACGTCGCCGCCGGCTGAGCCGGGCATCAACGCCTCCATGAGCGATTCATCGCTCACGCGCTTGCGCGCGGTGGCGATCATCAATTCGTCCTCATTCTCGATCTTGAGCTTCTTGAGCGCGCGCTTCAGCGCGTCCTTGTCGAGCTCGGCGGGGAGCCGCGCAAGGATTTCGTCGTAGATCTTTCGTCCCAGCTGGATCGTCTCGTCGCGTTCCTTGTGGCGGACGAAGCGGCGAACGCCCGCACGCGCCTTTCCGGTCGCGACGAAGCGAAGCCAGCTCGGCTGCGGGTGCTGCGCCTCCGAGGCCAGGATTTCGACCTGGTCGCCGTTCTCGAGCATCGTCCTCAGCGGAACAACCCGGCCGTTCACCTTCGCGCCAACCGTCCGGTCGCCGAGGTCAGTGTGTACGGCGTAGGCGAAGTCGACCGGCGTTGCGCCCTTCGGCAACTGGATCAGTTCGCCCTTTGGCGTGAAGGCGAAGATGCGATCCTGATACATCGCCATCCGCGTATGCTCGAGGAGCTCTTCGGGGCTTTCTGCATGCTCCAGGATCTCGACGAGGTCGTCGACCCAGGGGATGGCGACGTCGCCTTTCGGCCGCCCTTCCTTGTAGGCCCAGTGGGCTGCGAGGCCGCGCTCGGCCTGCTCGTGCATGTCATGGCTGCGGATCTGGATTTCGATCCGCATCTTGGAATCGTGAATGACCGAGGTGTGCAGCGACCGGTAGCCGTTGCGCTTGGGCGTCGAGATATAATCCTTGAACCGGCCCGGGACCATCGGCCATCGGCTATGGATAAGGCCGAGCGCGCGGTAGCAATCAGCGACATCCGAGACGATGATCCGGAACGCCATGACGTCGGACAATTGCTCGAAGCTGATGTGCCGCTCGGCCATCTTCTTCCAGATCGAGTAAGGATGCTTCTGGCGGCCCAACACTTCGGCGGTCAGACCGTTGTCGGCGAGATAGAGCTGCAGGCCGAGGCCGATGCGGCTGACGAGATCGCCGCCGGATTCCGTCAGCTGCTTCAATCGGCGCGTGATCGACGCATAGGCATCCGGTTCGAGTTCCCGGAATGCCAGGGTCTGCATCTCGGTCATCATCTCGTACATGCCGATCCGCTCGGCGAGCGGCGCGTAAATATCCATCGTCTCGCGGGCGATCCGGCGGCGCTTCTCTTCAGCTGGTATGTGATGGAGCGTCCGCATGTTGTGGAGCCGGTCGGCGAGCTTCACGAGCAGCACCCTGATGTCGTCCGACAGGGCGAGCAGAAATTTCCGGAGGTTTTCCGCAGCGCGCTCGTTTTCCGACTGCGCTTCGATCTTGCTGAGCTTGGTGACCCCGTCGACGAGCCGGGCAACGCTCTTGCCGAACAGCTTCTCGATCTCCTCGGTCGTCGCCAGCGTGTCCTCGATCGTGTCGTGGAGGATGGCCGTCGCGATCGTCTGATCGTCGAGCTTGAGGTCGGTCAGGATGCCTGCGACCTCGATCGGGTGGCTGAAATAGGGATCGCCCGAGGCGCGCTGCTGGTCGCCATGCGCCTTCATCGAGAAGACGTAGGCGCGGTTGATCAGCCCCTCGTCCGCGTCGGGATCGTAGGAGCGGACTTTTTCGACCAGCTCATACTGTCTTAGCACGGGCCTAAGATGGGGGACTGCGGCGCTTTTGTGCAAGCGCGAAAGAAGGGGAGCGCCCAGAGGGAGTGTGCGGGCGCTCCCGAACCGAGCTTATTGCGCTGCGAGAGCCTTGCTGGCCTCGGCCTTGGAAGATGCGTTGCATTTGGCGAGATCGGCGTCGCTGAACGCTCGGCCGTCGACCAGGAAGCTCTCGACCTTGCCCGTGCGCTTGACCAGTCCCTGGCAGATGACAGCCGGACGACTGTCCGCAGTATTTCCCTGGCAGCTGTCGCCGGCGCAGGCCCAGTTGATGTCCCTCGCGACGACGTGACCCGATACAGGGGTCGACAACTTGGCGGAATAGCTCGCCGCGGCTGCCGGAACTGCGACGGCGCCCATGACAGACAAAATGAAAAGCCGACGGATCATCACTATTAACCCCTGTGAAAGTTGCGTACTGAAACTAATTATCCTATTCAGTTTCATACGGCAACTGTTTTTTGGAACCGAATTGTGGTTTGATGAGATTGGACAGGGGAGAGAGGCCGCGTATGCCGGCAGAAAGCGTCACGTCGGGAATCGACGAGTTCAAGCGCGCGGCTTTGTCGTGCCCGCTCCCAGCAGCCGTCGAACTCATCGGCGAAAAATGGGCTTTCCTGATCCTTCGCGGCGCGCTCAACGGTCTCAAGCATTTCGAAGAGTTTCAGGCCGGACTCGGAATCGCCCGGAACATCCTTTCCGATCGTTTGTCGAAGTTGGTCGCAGGAGGGATTCTTCAGCGCCAGGCAGATCCGGATGACGGGCGTCGCGTCATCTATTCGCTGACGTCGAAAGGTGAGGACCTGCTCCCGGTGGTCCTCGCGCTCCGGCAGTGGGGCGAGCAATGGGGCTACGGCAGCATGTCCGTTGCGCTCGCCGACGCGCGGGACCGCAAGCCCGTTCGCAAGATTTGCGTGCAGGCGCACGACGGGCGAGAGCTGAAACTCGGCGATCTCACCTGGATCGAGCGCGAAGGCGCGAACGCCTTCAGGACCGCCGCCGAATAATCATTCCATGTCGAGGAAGTGATCGCGGAGCGCTCTCGCGTCGTGGAGCGCATTATGCGGCACCTTGCTGTTCCCCGCCGTGCTGAATCCGGCCAATGCGACGAACTCGAACCTCAGTCGCGGGATCTCCGCCATGACTCCTGGTCCGGTCACAAGCAGCGCATTCAACAGAGCGATGTCTTCCGGCCAATCCGCAACGATCAGCGGATCCCGATCGCCGGCTAGGTAATGAACCAGCATTCGCGCGGCATCGGCGCGGCTCATCCGCGGTGAGATCAGCCCGCTCGGGACCGAGTCTAGATAGGGGAGGACGTTGCGCTCGACCCACTCCTCCAGCTCCCCGTCCCAGTCGAGCGTCAGATAGAGCTCCTCGCCTGAGTCCGGCACGAGAGCGAGGCTGAGGAGCGCTCCACCCCATCCGTTATATTCGGTGTCGAGGAAGTAACGCATCCGCGGCAGCTATCGCGTACCCCCACGGCGCTGTCCATCTGGACTTTCCGGGCAGCCGCCCGCTAGCCTCTGATAGCCAAAGAGGGGAATGTATCATGAGGATCGGGGCTCTTTCTGCCGCCAGCGCCGCACTGCTTTCGACGGCAATCGTCGCGCAGACGCCCAATCGCGGCCAACTCGAGGCTGCCGTGAAGGCCGGTCATACGGCAAATGTAAAAAGGCTCCAGGACTGGATCGCCCTGCCAACCATCGCCGCGGAGAAACGCAACGTCCCGGAAGGCGCGGAGCATATGCGTCGCCTCGCGCTCGACGCGGGTTTCCAGCATGCGGAGATCGTCCCGACGGACGGAGTACCGGGAGTTTTCGCCACGCTCGATGCCGGAGCGAACGACTGCGTTGGCGTCTATTTCATGTACGACGTGAAGCAGTTCGAACCGGCCGAGTGGTCCTCGCCGCCGCTGGAGGCCCGCCTGGTCGACCGCCCGGGCGAGGGGAAGGCGATCGTCGGCCGTGGAGCCGTCAACCAGAAGGGCCCGGAATCGACCTTCCTTGCCGCGCTCCACGCTTTCAAGGCCTCGGGCCGGAAGCTGCCGGTCAACCTTGTCCTGGTCGCGGAGGGCGAAGAGGAGATTGCGTCAACCCACTTCCCCCAGGTCATCGCCAATCCGAAAGTCCTGCCGGCAATCAGCAAGTGCGTCGGGGTCTTCATTCCGACGGCGGCACAGTCCGCGACAGGTGCGGCGACCATCACGCTCGGCAGCAAGGGCGCGGTAGAGCTGCAGCTGATCTCGAGCGGAGCAAAATCCGGACGCGGGCCGACCAACGACATCCATTCCAGCCTGATGGCCAGCGTCGACAGCCCTGCCTGGCATCTGGTGAAAGCCCTCGACACGCTCGTCGCCGACGATGGTCATACGCCGGCCATCGACGGCTGGTTCGAGCATGTGCGGCCGCTGACCGACCGGCAGAAGCAGCTGATTGCCCAAGGCGTCGCCAAGCAGGACGAAGCTTCCGTAAAAAAGAGCCTCGGCATCCGGCACTGGGCGTTCGACGAGAATTTCCTGACCAGTCAGCAGCGCCTCGCCTCCCAGCCGACGGTCAATATCCAGGGCCTTGTCGGCGGCTATACGGGGCCGGGCGGGAAGACGGTTCTGCCCGGTCGCGTCGAAGCCAAGATCGATCTGCGCCTGGTGCCCGACATGACGAAGGACGAAGCGGTCACCAAGCTCAAGGCGCATCTCGCCAAGCGCGGCTTCGGAGACATCGAGGTCAACGTCAGCGGAGGCTATGGGCCAACTCAGACGGACGAGAACAGCGTCCTGATCCGCGCCCAGCAAGCGGCGCTTACCAAGGCGGCTATAGACTATGCCATGAGCGCGCGCTCGGCGGGTTCATGGCCCGGCGTCGTGTTCACGGGGCCGCCCGCGAAGCTCGCCGCGGGGCAGATCGGTATCGGGCGCGGCAGCGGTGCGCACGCGCCCAACGAGTGGTTCCTGATCGATAGCAGCAATCCGAAGATCGCAGGGTTCGATCAGGGCGCGATGTTCTACATCGATTTCCTGTACGAACTCGCTGGAGCCGCGCGCCGCTAGTCAGCGCTGGAGGGCAGCGCAATTGTCTGCAGGCAGGGGCCGGCCCTTGCGGCAGCGGTCCTGCGCGAGGCGGATTTGCTTGCCGCGTTCCTCATCCTGCTTTCGAAGCTCGCGCCCTCGCTTTTCGTCGGCTTCCTTCTGGCTGGTCGTCGCAGCGTCGACCCCGGCCGACGCGACCTTCACCGGTAATGTCACCACATCGACTGCGGTCCGGGCGACCGTGCCCACGACGCAGCCGGACAGGAACGGAAGGCACGCGAGGAGAAAGAAGAACTTACGCATGAGGCATCCTTGCCCGGCCCTCAAACGGGCGCAACGCTAAAGCGACGAAAAGAAGCTCCACATCAGGTCATTGGCGCTGATCGCCGTCGAAGGCTCCTTGCGACCCTGCTGGTTGCCGCCGCCGGGCCAGCTGTGGCCACCGGTGTCGGTAACGCAAAGCTCCACCGGCGCGCCGCCGGGCTTCGCACGATGCACGTCGCAGTGGGCGCCCGGCATGGTCAGGACGCGCTTCGGACTGGGATCGGCGCGATTGAGCGCAATCCATTTTGCCTGGCTTGCGGGAACCGAGTTGAAATCGACCTGTGCCAAGGAATTCGCGCCTTTGCCGCCGTTGAACGGCACATGATCATCGTCCAGCGCGTGGAATTGTATCACCGGAACGGGCCGCGATGGTTGGCAGATCCTGGTGTTGTCGCTGGCAGCAACCGGCGCGATGGCACGGATCTCCCGCGCCTCGCAGGCCAGCCTAAAGCTCATCATCCCGCCGTTCGACATTCCGGTCGCGAAGATGCGGCGCCGATCGATGTTCGCCTGAGTCTCGATTCGGCCGATCACAGCGCGGATGAACCCGACGTCGTCGATGTCGCCGGCCTGGGCGCGAGCGCAGCAATTGCCCGCATTCCAAGTGGCGAGGATGCCGCTTGGCATGCGGCTGTAGCCGTTCGGAAAGACGGCGATGAATCCCGCCTGCTCTGACTTCGAGATGAGCCTGTACCTTGCGTCGTCGGCCTGGAAGTCGGCATCGCCGCCGCCTCCATGCATCGCGATCAGCATCGGCGTCGGCCCGCCGCGATAGCTACGGGGCACGTGTACGAGATATTGCCGCCTCAAGCCTCCGTGAACGAGGCTGAAGCGATAGTCGCCCGGAGACTCCAGCCGCGTCGCGTTGGGATCGTCGGGCTGTCGAGCGCGGCGTTCCTCCACCCGCATCATGATCTGCCGAAGCCTGTCCAGGCGCTGCGCGGCCGCAGTTCCGCCGATCGTTGCTCCAACGGCGGCGAGCATAGCCGCGCCAACCAGGAATCGAGATTGCATGACCAAACCCTTTTACTGCGCGAGCCTGATTCGGGAATTTCGTTACGTGGGTTGAACGAAAGCTGAGGCCTTCGTTGGCTTTCGTTCAGCTTGCCGGTGGGGACATCAAGCCGGGTTCATGGCGGCTTCGGCCAGCGCTTCAGCCTGCGTCAGGAGAGCCTCGTCGGCCTCTGCGCCGGGCGGCAGGGCTTCCCGCCCGACAATCACCATCAGTGGCACCGCCATTGGTGTGATTCGCCCCGTCTCGACGTGAAGCATGGTCGCTGACGCCCGATCGACGAGGCGGACGAGCCGCCCGAGCTCCGTCATTCGCCTCCGCGCATCGTCCCAGGCGGCGCGGAGCAGCAGATGCTGCGGCTCATAACGGCGGAGCACGTCGTAGATGAGATCGGTCGAAAAGCTGACCTGGCGCCCGGACTTTTTCTTTCCGGGATGATGCCGCTCGACCAGCCCGCCGATCACTGCGACCTCTCGGAAAGCCGTCTTGAGCAAATATGAGCTTTCGACCCAGTCGACGAACTCCTGCTCCAGGATGTCGGCGGAGAAGAGGGCTTTGGGATCGGTGATCGGCTCCAGCCCATAGCAAGCGAGCGCATAATCGTTCGCGACGAAGCCGAGCGGCTTGAGCCCGGCTTTCTCCATGCGCTTGGTGAGCAGCATGCCAAGCGACTGATGCGCGTTCCATCCTTCGAAGCTGTAAGCGACCATGAAATGCTGCTTTTCGTGCGGGAAAGTCTCCACGAGAAGCTGATGCGGTTCAGGAAGCACGGAACGCTCGGACTGGACCTCCAGCCATTCGCGAACATCGTCCGGAAAACGATGCCAGTCGTTGCGGTCGCAAAGCATGTGGCGGACGCGGTTTGCGAGATGCGTCGACATCGACATGCGTTGACCGCCGTAGGTGACGATGCGCGCGCTTTTCGAGGAGGCCCGGACGATGATGTCGGTGTCCTTGAACTGCTCCACCTCCAGGCTGAGGCCGGAGAAGTAGAAATGGTCGCCGGGTGACAGGGTCGAGGCATATCCCTCCTCGATCGTCCCGAGCTTCCGCCCATTGCGGAACCGGACGGTCAGCAACGGTTGCTCGACGATGACCCCGGCGTTCAGCCGGTGCTGCTGCGCAACCGCGGGCTTTGCGATTCTCCACATGCCGCCGGCCTCCGGCACGAGCCTGCGGAACCGATCATAGGCTTTGAGCGCGTAGCCGCCGGTGGCGATGAAATTGAGTATCTCTTCGAACGTGTCTTCCTTGAGCCCTGCGTAGGGCGCGGCCGATCGGATCTCGGCGAGCAACTCGGCCTGCTGAAACGGCGCTGCCACCGCCATTGCGAGGATGTGCTGTGCGAGCACATCGAGCGCACCGGGGCGAAAGACCTCGGGATCGAGCTCGCCGTCGTCGATCGCGTCGAGAGCGGCGCGGGCCTCCAGATATTCGAAGCGGTTGCCGGGAGTGATGATGCCCTTGCTGGGTTCGTCGAGGCGGTGGTTCGCGCGGCCGATCCGCTGCAGCAGGCGCGACGACCCTTTTGGCGCGCCCATCTGGACGACGAGGTCGACGTCACCCCAGTCGATGCCGAGGTCGAGGCTCGCCGTCGCGACAAGGCCGCGAAGCCGTCCGTCGGCCATCGCGGCCTCGACCTTGCGCCGCGCCTCCACCGCGAGGCTTCCGTGATGGATGCCGATGGGCAGCGACTGTTCGTTGACCGTCCACAAATCCTGGAAGATCAGCTCGGCGAGGCTTCGCGTGTTGCAGAAGACGAGCGTGGTCTTGTGCTGCTCGATCAGCTCCATCACCTCGCGCGCCGCATGGCGGCCGGAGTGACCGCCCCAGGGGATCTTGTTCTCGGGGATCAGGATCGAGAGGTCCGGCTCCGCCCCCGGATCTCCAAGGACGAGGTCCAGGAGCTCCATGTCGGCATCGGGCGCGAGCCATGACCGATAGGCGTCGGGATCGCTGATGGTTGCGGAAAGACCGACGCGTCGGAGGCCCGGGGCCAGCCTTTGAAGGCGCGACATGGACAACGAGAGGAGATCGCCGCGCTTTTCCTTGGCGAACCCGTGCAACTCGTCGACGACGATGGTGCGGAGGTTCTCGAACATGATCGCCGAATCGGGATAGCTCAGGAGCAGGCTGAGCGATTCAGGCGTCGTCAGCAGCACTTGGGGGGGCTTCACCCGCTGCCGCGCCTTGCGGTCCGAGGGCGTGTCCCCCGTGCGCGTCTCGACGCGAATGGGCAGCGCCATTTCCTCGATCGGGCCGATCAGATTGCGCTGAACATCGACGGCGAGGGCCTTCAGCGGCGACACGTAGAGGGTGTGGAGTCCCTCGGCCGGATGCTCCGCAAGTTCGCAGATGGTCGGGAGGAAACCGGCAAGCGTCTTGCCCGCTCCAGTCGCTGCGACGAGCAAGGCGCTCCGCCCCTGGCGTGCCAGCTCCAGCATCTCGAGCTGGTGCCGGCGCGGGTGCCAGCCCTTCGACTCAAACCAATGCCGAACGACTGACGGGAGGTCGTTCAGAGCTGATCAGTCCCGTCGCGCCGCCGCTGCTCCTCCTCTGCATAGAGTTCGCGCGTCGCCTGCTCGGTACGTCCAGTCTTTCCAGTCGAGCGGCGCCGCATCACCAGCCAGATGAGGATGATGAGCAGGATGGCTGGCCCCACGATGTCGATCAGCCACCACAGCGACTCGTCCATGTTCTTCTCCTCCCGTCGGGAACTTGTTGTGCTTCGCGCCTATATAGCTCGCAATGCCGCGCTTAGGTTCCTGGATCGAGTCCCATCCCGAGGGCATTTACGTGCGCCCGGCCGACGCCTGGATCGATCCCTCCCGGCCCAAGGCGAAGGCAATGGTGACGCACGGCCATTCGGACCATGCGCGCGGCGGGCACCAGGCGGTGCTGGCGACTCCCGAAACCCTGGCGATCATGGAATGCCGCTACGGCCCGCAGTCAGGCGGACAGGGGATCGGCTATGGCGAAAACATCCGGGTCGGCGAAGTGGACGTGAGCTTTGTTCCTGCCGGCCACGTCCTTGGCAGCGCGCAGATCGTTCTCGAGCACAAGGGCGAGAAGGCGGTCGTGTCGGGCGACTACAAGCGCCGGCCGGACCCGACCTGCCCCTGCTTCGTGCCCGTGCCATGCGACATCTTCATCACCGAGGCGACCTTCGGGTTGCCGGTGTTCCGCCACCCGGACACCGGAAGCGAGATCGACCGGCTGCTGCACCGTCTTCATGCCGACCCCAGCCGCTGCATCCTGGTCGGCGCCTATGCGCTCGGTAAGGCGCAGCGGATCATTACCGAGCTGCGCGCGCGGGGCCATCACGATCCGATCTATTTCCACGGCGCGATCGAGCGGCTCAACCAGCTTTACCAGGACTTTGGAGTCGACCTCGGCGAGTTGCGCCACACCGGCGGCGCGACGAAGCAGGAAATGGCTGGCCACATCGTGATCGCTCCACCGGGCGCTCTCAACGACCGATGGTCCAGGCGCCTGCCGGACCCGGTCACGGCGATGGCATCGGGCTGGATGCGAATCCGGCAGCGCGCGCGTCAGCGGAACGTGGAGCTCCCCTTGATCATCTCCGACCATGCCGATTGGGACGAGCTGACGATGACGATAAGGGAGCTGAGCCCGACCGAAGTGTGGATCACGCACGGGCGCGAAGAAGCGCTGAAGCACTGGTGCATGACGCACCAGATCAAGGCATGCGAGCTGAACCTGGTCGGTTACGAAGACGAGGACGACTGAGCGGGCTGCTGCTGCAGCTTCTCGCCGAAGTCGACCAACTCCTTTCCGCGCGCAGAGAATTCCGCGTCGCAGGATGCGCCGATCTCTTTCGCCTTGGCGCTCCCATCCATGGCCGCCACTTCCTGACGGACTGCCCCGACCAGATCGAGCGTCGGGGCTTCGGCGCGCAGCTTCCCGTAATAATACATGACGGCAAGACTGGTCGCTTCGCGCATCTTGTCGTTCTTGGCCTTACCCGCTTCATTGACGGCCGCGGCGAAGAGAAGGAAGCAGCGCACGTCCTGTTGAACCGGCGCGGGCAATGGGATCGGCGGCGCGGCCGCGGCAGGCGAGATCAAAGCCGTTGCCGCAGCAACGATGGAAAGACGGCGCATCATGATTTCCCCAATCGATAAGCGTCGACGTTGCGCAGTTCGAGCGCCGCAGTCCAGCCGGTTTCTACTGCTGAAGGGGAATGACGTTTTGAAGCGCGGCGTGCGCGCGCTCCCGGTCGATGACCAGCGCGGCAGTCTGCGTGACGAGGTCCACCAGCATCAGGTCGCGCATGGTCGGCTCGCGGGGCTCGCGATGATACATCGCGAAGGTGCCGATCACGTCGCGACCGCGAGTCAGGATCGGAATCGACCAGCAGGCGCGCAGCCCGTGCTCAAGCGCGAGCTCCCTGTAGTCCGCCCATAGCGGGTCAGCGGCGATGTCCGAGACGTAGACGGCCGCGCCCAGGAAGGCGGCCGTCCCGCATGATCCCACGCAGGCTCCGATCTCGAGGCCATCGATTGCCTCGCAATAGGCATTGGGAAGACTCGGCGCGGCGCCGTGGCGCAGATGTTTTCCGTCGGCGTCGAGCAGGAGAATCGACCCGAGGACGCCTGTCGACGAGGTCGATTCGACGATCCTGATCAGCTCGCCCAACGTCTGCTCCAGCGGGCTGTCGCTGATGGCGAGCCCCATGACCTTGGCATGCGCCACCCGAAGCATCTCGCTTCTCTTGTCATCGGTGACGTCTTGGCCCTGAATGAAGATGCCGGATGAAGCCGGCATGGGCTGGAAGACCAGATCGAGCACGACTTCCTGAGGCGAGAGGTCGGAACGAACGACGGTCAGCGGCATGGCATGGGCGACGAAGGCTTCGCCCGATCGCGCGACACCCGCAAGGATGTCGTCGACCCCCTGGTCGTCAAGCTCCGGAAGCGCCTCGACGAGGGTCTTGCCGATCAGATCGCTACGCCCGACAAGTTTCTCGAACGCCGTGTTAGTCACCGAGAAGCGGAGATCGGCGCCCTCAACAATGGCCATGAAGCCCGGCGCATGCTCGAACATCAGCTTCAGCCGTTCGGCGTCGTTGCTGTGATGAGCGACCTGCCCCAGCATGGGCCGCTCATACAGCAAGAGCATTGATGCGTCACGGCAACTCGCGAGCGGCCCTGCGGAATAAGGCCGCCGACGCCAGGAATGAAACCGCGATCACGCTTGTCCCCGCAAGCTCCAGCCAATGGCTCACGAAGGGCTCATCGGTTGGGCCCATCGCGGCAATCGCGAAGGCGATGCCGAGCGCGACAGCGGTTGTGCCGGCAGCGACCGCCATCCCGGCCGCCTTGAACCGGGCGATGCAGGCGCCAGCGATGCCGACGAGAAGCGCGCCAAAGAATAGCAGGTTCGAAGGATTGCCCTCGCTGCCTACGATCCCGACGGCGAGATTCACCCAGATCACCAGAAACGCGCCGAGAAGCGCCAGCGCAGCCCCCGCGCGGTAGTAAAGGTTGCGCGACGCACGGACCGCCAGCTCGAACCCGGCGCCGATCACCGCGAGCAAGGCGCCGGCGGAAATGAAGTCGCTTGCCGTCCAGTTGACCTCGCTCGTGAACCACATGGCGACGAAGGGTGTCGCGAGCAACGCCACTGCGAAGCCCCAGCCGAGGGCTCTCCAGGGAACGCCTTTCCTAGCTTCCGTCGTCATAAACTTGCCTCCAACCCTGATTGCGGGTTCATTGTGCCGCGATTGCACTTGAGCGGCATGAGCAAAGGCTGAGGTTTCCCTGAAAAGCGCATCCCAGAGCATTCGCTTCGACCGATTCACGCTGGATTGCGCCGACAGGCGGCTGCGTCGCGACGGCGAGCCTGTCGATCTCAGCGCACGCTATTTCGACGCCCTGGCCCTGCTGGTGAGCGAGGCCGGGACGCTCGTCACCAAAGATCGCTTCATGGGCGAAGTATGGCGCGGCGTCCCGGTCACCGACGAAGCGCTCACCCAATGCATCAAGGAATTGCGCCGCGCCCTGGGCGATGACGCATCGCGGCCCGGGTTCATCGAAACGGTGCCCAAGCACGGCTACCGCTTCATCGCGCCCCTCGAGGGCGGTGCGGTCGCGCGGGACGAAGGGCCGCACCCGTGGACGGAAACGGTTCTCGTCGGGGCAGCGGGGATGGTTGGCGGCGGCGTCGCGGGATTCTTCGGCGGGCTGATCTACGGGTTCGCGGTCACATCGCAGCCCCTGCAGCCCGGTCTTGGCGCCGTTTCCGTGCTGCTCGTGATCATCTGCCTGACGATCGCGGTGGGAGTGATGGGCGGCGCCGGAGTTGGGTTCGGGATTGCCGTCGCCCAACGAATGGCGGCCCGGGACTGGCGCTGGAGCATCGCCGGCGGCGCGGTCGGCGGACTGCTGATCGGGGCGATCGTCAAGTTGCTAGGGATCGATGCCTTCAACCTGCTGTTCGGCCGCTCACCGGCCGGGATGACCGGGGCCTTCGAGGGCTTCTTGCTTGGGGGTGCGGTAGGGTTGGGAGCCTGGCTCGCCTCGCGCACGGGCCGCTTGCGGCGAGGCATGGTCTCCGCCGCGCTGACCGGAGGGATTGCGGGCATGCTGATCCCGCCGGCAGGCGGACGGCTGATGGCCGGCAGCCTCCACACCCTTGCCCAAACCTTCCCGGGTTCGCGCCTCAGGCTCGATCAGGTTGGAATCATGTTCGGCGAGCGGGATTTCGGGCTCATCAGCCAGATGGTCACAGGCGCACTCGAAGGTGCGCTGTTCAGCGCCTGCCTCGTCGGCGCGACGATCCTTGCACAGCGCCATCTCGCGGCAGTTTCATCCGGCCGCGAGCAGGTCTAAAAGACCATCCGAAGCAGCCGATGAACCATATCGGCCTGCAGAGGCACCCATACGGATGGGGAACGTCCCGTGAGTTGGCCCGGGCTCCTCAAGCGGTCCCGGGCCGAGGCGCCACGAGCGGTTGCTTCCGATGATCGGGAGTTGCTTGCGCGCGTCGCCGGCAGGGACCTGCAGGCGTTTGAGCGGCTGTACCGGATCTACCAGCCGCGGCTGACCAGGTTCCTGACCACGCTTCTGAAGCGTCCCCATCTGATCGAAGAGGTGCTGGACGATACGATGATGGTGGTTTGGCAAACGGCGGATCGGTTCAGAGGCGGCAGCAAGCCTTCGACCTGGATCTTCGCCATCGCGTACCGCAAGGCCCACAAGGCCAAACTGCGTTGGCCGGACCCGGTCGAAGAGCCGGACTTCGCGGAGCGTTCGAGCGATGATCCCCAGCCGGATGAGCAGGTTGGCCACCAGCGGCTCCATATGTCGCTGATGAAAGCGATGGACCATCTGTCGGCCGACCATCGCGCGGTCGTCGACCTCACCTATTTTCATGGCCTGGGCTATCGCGAGATCGCGGAGATCGTCGACTGTCCGGTGGACACGGTGAAGACGCGCATGTTCCATGCCCGCCGGCGGCTCAAGCAAGCGATGGGCGGCAGCCTCGAAGATTGGCTCTGAGGATCGACATGGCAGAACCTTCACTTTCAGAGCATGGGCCGCACGACGAGGCGGAAGAGCTGCTTCCGTGGTACGCCACGGGTCAGCTGGGCGAGGACGACCGCGCTCGCGTCGAACGCCATCTCTATTCCTGCGCAGCCTGCCGCGAGCAGCTCGCCCTGGAGCGGCGGATGACCGACGAGTTCAGGTCGGCGAAGCCGGAGCTCGAGTCCGGATGGGCGAGGCTGAAGGCACGGATCGAACCGCCGCGACCCACAGCCGCGCCTCGCCTTAGTTTCCTTGCCGACCTCAAGTCGCTGGTCGGCAGGCCGGCGGTGGTGGCCCTTGCCGCGGCGCAGCTTGCTTTCGTGATCGTTGCCGGGGCGAGCCTGATGTCGCTCTCGCAGCCGGACTATCACGCGCTCGGGTCCGCGCCCGCCGCTGCCCCGACCAACGTGATCGTGATTTTCCGTGCGGAAGCGACCGAGCAGGACATGCGCGACGCGCTTCAGGGAGCGGGAGCTTCGATCGTCGGCGG
>Ga0070664_100001293_pt1 | contig 20029 bp, 15 predicted proteins | sample KBSC73metaG_FD_65863 | JGI IMG/M metagenome (GOLD analysis project Ga0070664, IMG submission 65863) | Corn rhizosphere microbial communities from Kellogg Biological Station, Michigan, USA - KBS C7-3 metaG | ecosystem: Host-associated > Plants > Roots > Rhizosphere > Soil ... | reverse complement strand
GCGGTCCCGTTAGAGGGAACGCCAAAAGGCTGGCCTTTGCACCAGGGCCTATATAAAACAACAGTGTTTGCGGGATCAAATAGAGATGGATCAAAGCTCGAACCCACATCGTTGCGCTGATAGAACGGCGTGTGCCATCCCCACCTCATCCCGTAGTTCAGGGTCAAACGACGATTAACATGCCACTGGTCCTGGGCGTACCACTGCAGCATATCCTGTTCGATATCCGTATGCGGGCGAAATTGATCTTCGGAATAGTTTTGAAAATTTCCGAGCAGAGCATTTGCATAAGCGAAACCCGTGTTTCCTGCCGCCGCGTTCCACCCACCGCTCGTGCTGTTGGTGAAGCTAAAGGTACCCGACCAGTTGCTTCCGGCCGCTTCGCTATTTAACAGGCGCTCATAGTACATGCCGAATTTCAAACTATGATTGCCGTGCAGAACGGACAGATTGTCCGAGAACGAGGGCTTCACATAATCGTTTCCAACTGCCCCCCAGCGTGTTAACCAATTGATCTGAGCGGGCGTCCCGGGAACGCCGCCAAAACTCGTGACTCTCGGAATAAATCCAAGATCGTTGTTAGTGGGAAAGAGCTGCGGCTCCGAATAGTCAACGGTCGAGCGGCTGACAAGCGGCAAGATCGAATCATCCGGGATAAAGCCTTCCGAATCGTGCCGCATACCGAAATTGAACTCATTTACAATGCTCTTGTTAAATACGTGCGCCCAGTTGGCCGACCACCCACCGTCCTTGTATAGGTAATGAGACAGAAGCCCCCACCTGTTCTGGTCTCCACTTGGCCATCCGGAGGTTCCAAACCCGACGTTATCGGATGTAAACCATTGCCGTTTCCAAAAGATGCTGTCGTTGTTCGTGGGTTTGACGTCAAACCGCAGAACCATGCTTCGTTTCGGCACATCAACGCTTTTTTGTATGACGAAATTGTACTGAGTTGACCCGTTCGAATTTCGCACATCTGCGTTCGGCAGCGGAAAGAGGTTTAAGAGCGCAGCGGTGCTGGGATTAAATTGATCCTTCGGGATTATGTTCAAACCTAGCGGGTTGTCTGTGGTCGCACGAGATGGGTCTCTGAAACAGCCATCACTATTCGTCCCCGTAAGAGCAGTGCAAACCTTGCCCAGTCGCGCAAGCCGCGGATCGGTAATAAACACTTGTCCGCCGCTCGTTGTCTTGGACTGTGAAAAATCTCCCGCTCGTTCCAGTGCCGTCGGGACTGTAACAGTCGCCGGATCGGTCGGCGTGATCGTGTGCGGCCGCTCATACGAAAAGAAAAAGAACGCCTTGTTCTTCAGCAACATGTGGTCATTTTCACCAAAACGCAACAGCGGCAGCGGACCGCCAAAGTTGAAACCCCAAACGTTATGCCGGTAAAGTGGCTTTTCGAGACCGGTTTGATTGATAAAAAACGGAGTAGCGTTCAGAGCTTCATTACGAAGAAAGTAATAAGCCGAACCCTTGTACTGCTTACCGCCGCCTTTGGAAATTAGGTTGATTATCGCTCCGCCGTTGTTGCCGTATTCGGCGGCGTAATTGTTGCGAAGGATCTTGACCTCGGCGATAGCATCCTGGTTGATCGTCATGCTCAGCTTATTCGAACCGCTAGGCTCACCGGCATTCAAACCGTCAACCGTCGGCACGGTGGATCGCCCTCTGCTTCCTGATATAAACGGGAGATTAGTACCAAACCCTTCGCCAACGGCCTCGATATCGTCTTCATTGGTCGTTCCGGGGATGAGACGAAGGAGGGAGGTGATGTCGCGGCCCTTGGTCGAGATAAGGTCGATCTGGTCCGATGTCAGCCGCGCCGTCAGGTCGCTGCTCTCAAGCTCGACCGTGGCGCCGGCGCTCGCAACGGTGACAACCTCATTGATATTTCCGGCCGTCATGTGAAGCTCCCCAAGAGCCAGATTTTCGTTGGCGCTCAGAATGTTGTTCGTGCGCTGCAGCGTTTGGAAGCCCTCACGCTCGACCTTTATCGTGTAAGGCCCCGGCTGGACAGTGTTGAACTGAAAACGGCCTTCGTCATTTGTCACAACGTTGCGCTTTGTTCCGTCTTTTTCGCTTGTTAAGGTGACGGCTGCGCCCGGTATGATACCGCCAGTGGAATCTGTTACCGTTCCGGAAACCGAGCCGGTCACGGTCTGCGACAATCCGGAAATCGTCAGCATAACCAGAATTAGCAACGCCGAGAACAATCCGCTGCCGAACATTTTGAAACTAGACATCGAGGACCTCCTAAAGTGGAAATGTTTTAACTTATCCTGATCAGCCGATCCGAAGCTGTCGCTAATTTTCAACAGCAGGCAAGGCCGCCTGTCGGTCACTGAGAGTCTGACCGGCAAATTCTTTCAAGACCTGGATTGCCAAATCGTCTGCGTAAAAGAAATCAAGATTATAAAGCCCAATTAAAATTCGTTTTTTCCAACAAAACCCGCCGGGTTTGGACCGGCTTGCTCAAGCAAAACTGCCTTTGCTTTCCATAAATTGGTAATACCAATTTACATCGACTCAAATAGATGTTTTCAATTCAAATTTCAAATATTTAACTTCGGTCTTGGTTAACGATGCTTCGACGTTTTGCTCGTTTTCGATACCCGGCCGTTAGCAAAATCCAGAGAGAAATTGCGGATGCTAAAGCGGCACGAATTAATTGGTTTTTGTTACCGATAACAAATTATATTTACCGATAACATTTTTTTCAAGTACTGTCAAACATTTTTTCGTTCGAATTGGGAAAAGTAAGTTTAACTCAGCGAAATTTGCGCTTTCCCAGTTCGGGATATCGCAGTATTTTCTGCATTATTCAGAATTATCGCGTGTCGCGCGTTCGAAATTGATCGATCGCAACGGCGGCGACGATTATTGAGCCGATAATTATTTCCTGTACGTAATTTGCCCAGCCCATCTGCTGACACCCGTTCCGCAGGAAAGCCATGATAAGAGCTCCTATGATGCTTCCCAAAATGGTTCCCTGCCCGCCGTTCAGGCTGCCTCCGCCGATTACGACAGCAGCGATGATATCGAGCTCAGAACCGGCGGCAACCGTAGGATCGCCCTGTCGCAGCCGTGACATCTGCATCACGCCCGCAAGGCCGAAAAACAGGCCTGCCAAAGTGTAAATCCATATTCTTAGCTTGCCTGTAGCGATACCGCATGCGCGGGCAGCGGCTTCGTTCGAGCCGAGAGCGAACACCCGCCGACCGAATACTGTCCGACGAAGCACAACCGCCATCACGACCGCCAGGATGATCGCGATCCAAACACCGACCGACAGAACAAGCCATGGCGGGTCCGGGAAGGTCACGACAAGCTCATTTATCCATGTGGATCCAACGTTCACCGGTTCCTGACCGGCTATCCATTTTGCGATGCCGCGTGCGATTCCTAGTGTTCCCAGCGTCGCGATAAACGGCACGACGCGCAGGCCCGTTATCGCCAAACCATTAAAAAGCCCGACAACGCCGCCCGCAGCAACACCGGCACAGACAGCAAATATCGGATCGAGTCCCGCGTTAACGCAAAGCGCCGTGACAACGCCTGCGAGAGCTATCACGGAACCTACTGAAAGATCGATGCCGCCGCTGATAATGATCATAGTCATGCCGATCGAACTGATAGCGACGATCACCGTCTGCGAAAGGACAATTCTAATATTGAAGGGAGAAAGATATTTCTCGGGGCTTCCGGTAAGGATCGAAAAAGCAATGATCACCAGCGCAAGCCCAAGAAACGGGCCGAGCACCGTGAGCCATCTCTTAAAAAAACTTTGAACCGGCACTGCCGGAATCTTGGTTAACTCGTCATCCATTCGATTCAATTTGCAGTCTGGGTCTCATTGCCGCCGATCGCGGCCCGCATTGCGGATTCCGGCGTCCAATCTGAGATAGGCCGCGCAGCGGTTAATCGTCCGCGGCTCATAACTGCAAGCCGGTCGCACATACCGAAAAGCTCAGGCAGATACGAGCTGATAAGGAGAACCGCTTTACCTTTTTCGGCGCACTCGGCGATCGTGCGGTAAACCTGCGCTTTGCTGCCGATGTCTATGCCACGGGTCGGCTCGTCAAGCAGCAAAACGTCGGCGTCCTGGTAGATCAATCTTGCGATCGCGACCTTTTGTTGGTTTCCGCCTGACAAGGCAGCAACTTTCTGTGCCGCATCCTGCGCCTTGATACCAACGTCGTCGATCAGTTTTTCTGCCTGATCAGACTGCTTTCCGAGATTCAGCCAGCCATATCTTGAACACGCCGAATAACGTGTCATTGTCAGGTTATCGCCGATCGAAAGCGCGAGTGCCAGCCCTTCGGTCTTGCGGTCTTCACTTAGATATCCAACGCCTTGGCGAATCCGGGCCGCCGGCGAGCCGTTTGTCGCGTGTATCGTTTTGCCGTTCAATATGATAGAACCCGACACCGCGGTTTCAATACAAAAAAGGGCTCGTACCAATTCGCTTCGGCCGGAGCCCATTAGGCCAGCGATGCCCAATATCTCGCCGCGTTTCAACTCAAAACTGGCTGATTTGAGACGAGGCGGCGCGGACAATTCGATAACATCCAGAACGGTTTCGGCATCTTTGGGATGCTCACGCGCGGGAAACAACTTTTCGACCGAACGGCCGACCATATTCGAGATCAGATAGTCGTCCGATACGTCCGCGATCTTTCCGGACGCTACGCTTTTGCCGTCGCGCAGGACGGTAAACGTATCGGCGACCTCCCGTATTTCTTCCAGGAAATGGCTGATGTAAATGATACTTATGCCTTCAGCGCTCAATCGCCGGATCTGCGCGAACAGGCGGCGAACGTCGTCGCGCGGCAGGCTGCTTGTCGGTTCATCCATCAAGATAATTTCCGATCTTGCCGCGATCGCACGGCATATCTCGACGATCTGCTGCGCGGCGATCGAAAGAGATCCGACCTTCGCTTCCGGATCAATTTCAGGATGATCAAAGCTGTCAAGAACCTTTCGCGCCTGTGTGTTCATCGCCCCGCGGTCGAGCCATCCGAACCGCCGCGGCTCGTTCCCCATCAGGATATTTTCGGCGGCGGACATGTGCGGCGCGAGCAACAGTTCCTGATGAATAAGCGATATTCCGCTCATTCGCGAGTCAAGTGTATTGCCTGGCGCATACGCTCTTCCGTTCAGCGTCATCGTTCCGCCGTCCGGACGCAATGCTCCGAACAAAACGTTCATCAGCGTGCTTTTGCCGGCGCCGTTTTCGCCGATCAAGGCGTGTACTTCGCCTTTTTGCAGGTCGAGATCGACGCCATTAAGCGCAGTCGTCGCACCAAAATGTTTTTTTATTTCGCGAAGGTTTAAAATCGTCATTTCCGGCCGATTTTGAGCTTTATTGATTCGCAACCAATTTTTTATTTCGATTTGTTAACGCGACCGTTAGCTCCGCATGACTCGCGGACTAGCAGCGTGGGAGAGAGAATTACCTTTTGGTCGGCGGTTTCCTTGCCGTTACCTTCGATGAGTTGTATAAGCAACCGCATCGCTGATTGTCCCATTTCGCCGCGCGACCACGATACGGTCGTCAGCGGAACACGCAGCATATCGCCATAGTGAGTGTTACCGCCGCCGACTATCGCAACGTCTTTGCCTACCTGTACGCCTGCTTCATGCAAAGCCTGCATAGCTCCGATCGCTGTCGGGTCGTTGACTGCAAATATCGCGTTTGGCAGATCGCCTTCCTTAACCCAGTCACTCATGACGCGGTAGCCATCCGATTCCATCAGACCGCAATCGCGGACAAGCGATTTGTTGTAGGCGATGTTGTGCTTTGCCAATGCTTGTTTGTATCCTTCAAGCCGCTTTTTACTCGTCGATGTGGTTGTTCCGCGCAAATGACCGATTTCGCGGTGACCAAGATTTATCAAATGCTCTGTACCTATCAGGCCGACCTCGACATCGTCTGTCGTGACCATCGGACATTCGACGCCTTCGAGCGTGCGATCGATCAGCACGATCTTCGTCCCATCGGCGATCATTTTCTTATAAAGCTCAGTTTTCGAGCCGGTTGCGCACGTGGCGATTATCAACCCGTCGGTGCGAACACGCAGGGCCTCGACCTCGCTTACTTCCCTGGCAACGTGCTCTTCCGTATTGCCGATAACTATTTGATAATTTGCCGAACGGGCAACGGCACCAATGCCGTGCATGATTTCCGCAAAGTACGAGTGCATAAGATCGGGAACGATCACGCCGATCAGAAATGACCGGTTCGTTACCAAGGCTCGCGCGAAATGATTTGGCTGATAATTAAGCCTTCGTGAAACTTCCAAAACGCGTTCGCGCGTTTTTGCTTTCACAAGCGGGTCGTTATTTATCGCACGCGAAACGGTCATCTTCGAGATTCCTAATTCACGGGCTATGTCTGCGAGAGTTGCACTCATATCTTAAGCGTAGGTAAATGTTACCGTAAACAATCTAAGGCCATCCATCCTGAAGGTTTTCTGTCCTGTTGCGAGACAACCTTGATATTCGACTTGTGAAATTGTAATTTTTATCGGTAACATATGCAAGAACAGTTTTAAGCAAAAACAAACAAATTTTGCTCTAACGGACAATTGGTAATACCATTGTTCAAGGAGAACCTAATGAAAATCCATTCGAGATCGCTTGTCCTGCTTCTGTTGGCCTCTTGTTTTTTTCTGTTCCCTGTATCAGGTCAAATTATTGGACCGCCAAGCGAGCTTTCACCGTTTAGAAATCTTTACAATGTCCGCGCGTTTGGCGCTAAAGGCGACGGTAAGGCTTTGGACTCTCCGGCAATAAACAAGGCGATAGACGTAGCCGCAGCTGCAGGCGGCGGAACGGTTTTCATTCCGGCTGGAACCTACAGAAGCTTTTCGATCAGGCTCAAAAGCAACATAACGCTGTATTTCGATCAGGGCTCCACGCTGGTTGCTGCAAGCCCGAACGACGGCGACGGCAGATACGATCCGCCTGAGCCGAACAAGTGGGACAAGTATCAGGATTTTGGACATACACACTGGCATAACAGTCTTATCTGGGGCGAGAATCTCGAAAATATTTCGATACTCGGTCCTGGGCTGATCTGGGGAAAGGGCCTGGTTCGCGGCGGGAACCAATCGCGGACTAAAGAGCAAAATGACGCGATAAAAAACATTAAAATAGATAAAGCCGCGGCGCCGTTCGGCTACCCGAATCCGCGCGATGCCGTTGAAAGCGGCTGGGGTAATAAATCGATCAGCTTAAAGCTTTGCCGCAATGTAATTATCCGCGATATTTCTATATTGCATGGCGGACATTTCGCCATACTCGCAACCGGAGTGGATAACCTGACGATCGATAATTTGAAGATCGATACCAACCGCGACGGCATCGACATCGACGCATGCAGGCATGTGAGAATTTCGAACACGTCCGTTAATTCGCCTTTTGACGACGGTATATGTCTCAAAAGCTCGCATGCTCTAGGCTTCCCGCGGGCGACCGAAAATGTGACGATAACCAACTGCGCGGTGAGCGGCTATGACGAGGGAACGCTGCTCGACGCGACATACAAACGCGAATACAATAAATACAGCCACAACAGTCCGACCGGACGTATAAAATTCGGCACCGAGTCGAACGGCGGATTTAAAAACATCACGATCTCGAACTGCACGTTCGACTATTCGCGTGGGCTCGCACTCGAAACCGTTGACGGGGGCTTGCTTGAGGATATTGCCATCAGCAATATCACCATGCGCGACGTTGTCAACTCACCGATCTTTCTGCGATTGGGCAGCCGCGATCGTGGACAAAAGGAAACGCTGACGACCGGCAAACTCCGCCGCGTTATTATTAGTAACATCGTTGCGTACAACGCCGATCCAAAATACGCGTCGATCATCTCAGGTGTTCCGGGTGACGATATCGAGGATGTAAGGTTCAACAACATCCGTATTTATTACCAGGGCGGCGGCACAAATGAACAGGCCGCGCTTTCGCCACCCGAAAAAGAAGACGATTACCCCGAACCCGTAATGTTTGGCGAAATGCCGTCATATGGTTTCTATATTCGTCATGTTAAGGGCTTAACGATGACCGATGTCGAGGTAAGTTATATTAAAGATGATGCACGGCCGCCGTTCGTTCTTGATGATGTGAAAGGCGCTGATTTTCATCGTATAAAGGCACAACGAAATGGAACCGGGCCGACATTCGTTCTAAAAGCCGTTTCGGATTTTAATACGAATCAGGTTTGGCTCGTGCCCGACACGCGGATCGAACAAGCCGCACAAAAGAATCTCTGATAAAAGTGTGAAGGTAGCATTATTTGCAACGTGTTTGGTCGATCAGCTTTGTCCGCAAGTCGGCGTAAGCACGGTGGAGGTCTTGCGCCGATACGGCTGCGAAGTGGTTTTCGACGAACGCCAGACCTGTTGCGGGCAACCGGCGTTTAATACCGGTTACCGGAAAGAAGCGAAAAAGTTTGCAAAGCGTTTCATCGAGATATTTGAGGAAACAGATGCGGAGGCGATAGTCAGCCCGTCGGGCTCGTGCACCGCGATGGTAAAGCATTTTCACAACCTGTTTCCCGAGCAAGAAGATTGGCGAGAAAGAGCGGAAAACATTGCCGCCAGAACGCATGAATTCACGCATTTTTTGGTAAATGTTCTTAAGGTAGAAAAACTCCAATCGTCATTTGCTGGCCGCGTCACCTGGCACGACGCGTGTCATGGTTTACGTGAGCTGGGTTTGCGTGCAGAGCCGCGAAAAATATTGAACGATCTGGACAGTGCTAAGTTTGTCGAAATGCCGAATGCAGACAGTTGCTGCGGATTTGGCGGAACCTTTTCGGTCAAATATCCTGAGATCTCCGTCGCAATTCTCGATAAGAAGATCGAAGGTATAGAAAAAACCGGAGCCGATGTTGTCGTCTCATGCGACGCCAGCTGCCTGATGCAGATCGGCGGACGGCTATCGAGACTTGGATCAAAGGTTCGGACGATGCACATCGCTGAAATATTGGCTAGTCAGGACAGTAAACAATGACACAAGTCACCTCAGAAACTTTTGACCAAAACGCGCGGGTTGCACTGCGGGACACGCAGCTTCGCGGTGCCCTCGACAACCTGGTCAAGACGTTTGGTGACCGTCGAAAGGAGGTCATTAAAACCGTCGATGATTGGGAGGGTTTGCGAAACGAAGCGAGGCGAATAAAAGACGAAACACTCTTGAATCTCGACAGGTATCTCGAACAATTTACCGGCAATGCTGAAAAGGCCGGTACCGTGATTCATTGGGCCCGCGACGGCCGGGAAGCCTGCGGCATTATTCTTGATCTAATCGATGCGCACGACGCGACAAATGTCGTCAAATCGAAGAGTATGGCGACCGAGGAGATCCACCTTAACCACGCACTCGAAGCCGAAGGCGTCAACCCGGTCGAAACCGACCTTGGCGAATGGATCATTCAACTTGCAAACGAAACGCCGTCGCACATCGTCGTTCCAGCGATCCATAAAACTAAAGGGCAGATCGCCGATCTCTTTGTCGAAAAAACCGGCATTGAAAAAACGGACGATGTCGATGTGCTGACAAATACTGCACGAAAAGTTTTGCGCTCTCGGTTTGCCGAGGCCGAAGTAGGCATCAGCGGCGTTAATTTTGGCGTGGCGGAAACAGGAACGATACTAATTCTCGAAAACGAAGGGAACATACGCCTAACGACCAGCCTTCCGAAAATTCACATTGCGCTAATGGGGATCGAAAAGGTCATTCCCAGATTTGCCGATCTTGACGTATTCCTGAAATTGCTGCCGCGATCCGGCACGGGCCAGCGTCTGACAACGTATCAATCATTGATAACCGGCACGAAACGTGAGCGTGATGACGAAGGCCCCGACGAGGTTCACATCATACTGATGGACAACGGCCGCTCAAGAATGCTCGCCCATCCGGTCACGCGGCAGAGTCTCGCGTGCATTCGCTGCGGGGCCTGTCTGAACGCTTGCCCGGTTTACCAACAAATAGGCGGTCATGCATATGGTGCAGTTTATCCCGGTCCGATCGGCGCGGTAATAACGCCGCAGCTTATAGGCTTGAAGAAAACAAAACAGCTTCCGTATGCATCGAGCTTGTGCGGCGCATGCCGCGAGGTCTGTCCGGTAAAAATCGATATTCCGGCGTTGCTGCTACATCTGCGTGCTGAGATCGTCGATGGCGAATCGGACGGCATTGCGGCGGAAACGCAGGTAAAGAAAAAGCTCGGCGAACGAGCGGCGTTTGCCATGTATAGCTTTTTGTGGCGACGGCCAAGGCTGTACAGTTTCGGCGCGCGGCTGTCGCGGGCTTTTCAGAACACGATCGTTAAGAACGGCAAGGCACGATCAGGTTTTTCCGGCCTTGTACCGCCGCTCGGCGCGTGGACACATTGGCGTGACGCCCCGGCAATCGCGCCAAAAACATTCAGGGAAATCTGGAAGGAAGAGCTAAGCAAAAGGAATGATTGATACCGCAGCAGCAAGGGCGGAAATATTAAGCTCGATTCGTCGGAATCTGGCGGCCAGCCAGCCGTTCGATGCGGTTTACCACGAGCATCACGCGCCTGTTGCACAGCCTGCCGCTATTGTTCAGCGGGAGAAATCTTCGCCCAACTTGCTGGTGCAATTCAAAGAAAACCTTGAAGCTGTCGCGGGAAAATACAGGGTCGTATCCGGCGAACAGGACGCTGCAAATGCAGTTCAAGACATCGTCAATGAATTAAAACCACGAACGATAGCCGTGTCCGATTCGGCGCGGGTAGATGCTCTGCTAAATCGAATAAATACTAATGTTAGGGTTTTAAAAAATCCTTCGAAAAGCGAATTGTTCGATTGCGGCGTTGGCGTCACCGAGGCGCAGTACGCGATTGCTGAAACCGGAACGCTCGTTTTGGAATCCGACCGCGAACGCAGTCGTCTAACATCGCTGCTGCCGCCTGTTCATATTTGTATTTTGGATGCAAAAAATATTTGCGGAACAATGAGCGAAATATTGCAGATAGTACAAAACGACCTGAGCCGAACTGTGACGTTTATTACAGGTCCGTCGCGAACTTCCGACATTGAGCTGACACTTGCGATCGGCGTTCACGGCCCGCGCGAACTGCATGTTATCGTAATTTCCGACGAAACGAATGCATAGAAAAATCTTCAAAAATGCAGGTTGGGTTTACTGTTTCATTTTGATGCTGCTCGTTTGTTCGGCATCGCAAGTGAATGGTGCGGGTACGCGGGAGCGCATTTTATTTAACGAAAACTGGCGGTTTCAAAAAGGCGATCCGGCTGGAAAAGAAGGAGCGCTGGCATACGAAAAGATCAAGGACTGGGTTCGAGCGAGCGGGAATCAGTACGTTCTGACCTCGAGTGCAACAAAAGGTGTTCGGCCAGCCGGCAATCTAGGCGAAGACGTTCCGTACACAAGAGAAGATTTTGACGATTCCGCGTGGCGAGCGCTGAGCCTGCCGCACGATTGGGGCGTCGAAGGTGATTTTCAGCAGGACCTGCTGGGTGAAACCGGGAAGCTGCCGTGGGCAGGCGTCGGATGGTATCGTAAGCATTTTGATCTCTCATCGAACGACAAAGGACAACAAATATATCTTGACATTGACGGAGCGATGGCATATCCCGCCGTTTGGCTCAACGGAAAGTTCGTGGGCGGATGGACATACGGGTATTCGTCATTCCGTCTTGACCTGACACCGTATATAAAATACGGCGCGGAAAATGTTCTCGCGATAAGGCTTGATAATCCGCCCGAATCCTCACGGTGGTATCCAGGCAGTGGTATCTATCGGAACGTTTGGCTGGTAAAAACTGCTCCGGTTCATATCGCGCACTGGGGAACATTCGTCACAACGCCGGAAGCAAATAAACAGTCTGCTCGGGTAAAGATCAAAACGACGCTCGATAACGATACCTCAGCGGCGGCAAACCTGAAGATAACAGCATCAGTCTTTCCGACGGACTCAAACGGACAACGAGTTGGCAAGGCGGTCGCTTCAACAGCTCAGATCGAACTCGATATCTCGCCGAACCTCTCAAAAACAACCGAACTAGATCTTGTTCTTAAAAATCCGCGTTTTTGGAATCTGCAGTCTCCAAATTTATACGTGCTCGTAATTGACGTCGCGCGCGGGGGTAAAACGATCGACAGCGAGGAAACCAGATTCGGCGTCCGCACGATCAGATTTGACCCTGAAAAGGGCTTTTTTCTAAACGGCGAACGCGTGTATATCAAAGGCGTTTGCGACCATGCCGATCTCGGGCCGTTGGGAACGGCAATCAACACTCGCGGCCTTGAACGTCAGGTCGAATTGCTAAAGGAGATGGGCGCGAATGCGATCCGCACAAGCCACAACCCGCCGGCGCCCGAGCTTCTCGACATATGTGACCGCTTGGGAATGCTCGTAATGGACGAAGGCTTTGATATGTGGGTCGGAGCGAAAAAGAAAAACGATAATCATCTGGTTTTTGCCGATTGGGGAGAAAAGGATTGGCGATCGCAAATTCGCCGTGACCGCAACCATCCGTCCGTTATTCTCTGGAGCATCGGTAACGAGATCGGTGAGCAACGAAAGCCCGAACTGCACCACGTTGCCGCGGAACTCACTGCGATCGCCCACGAAGAAGATCCGACGCGTCCGACCATCGCCGCATGCAATTTCGCAGACGCCGGGTTTAACGGATTTCAAAAAACCATTGATGTCTTCGGCTACAATTACCGCTACGCGCAGTACGCAAAATTTCACGAAACCAACCCGAACATGCCGCTGCTCGCAAGCGAAACGGCATCGACTGTAAGCTCGCGCGGCGAATATTTTTTCCCTGTCGAAAACGACAAGAGTAAAGGTCGCGCCGATTTTCAGGTCAGCTCGTACGATCTGTACGCTCCGCCTTGGGCGACGGCGCCCGACACGGAGTTCGAAGCACAAGACCGAAACCCATTTGTTGCCGGCGAGTTCGTCTGGACGGGTTTTGATTACCTCGGCGAACCGACGCCGTATGGTACCGACACGACAAATCTGTTGAATTTTTCTGATCCGCGGGAGCAGGCGCGAATGGCCGAAGAGCTTAGACAACTCGGCAAGATCGCCGTTCCGTCGCGCAGCTCGTATTTTGGCATTTTCGATCTCGACGGATTCAAAAAAGACCGGTTCTACATCTATCAGGCGCGATGGCGGCCGGACCTTCCAATGGCTCATATTTTACCGCATTGGAACTGGCCGGAACGCGCCGGCAAGGTAACGCCCGTGCACGTTTACACTTCCGGTGACGAGGCCGAACTATTCCTGAACGGCCGCTCGCTCGGCCGCAAGAAACGAGAAGCCTTTAAATATCGTTTGCGGTGGGACCACGTCGTTTATGAGCCCGGCGAATTACGGGTTGTCGCGTACAAAAACGGCAAAAAATGGGCTGAAGATATTGTTCGTACGACCGGCAAAGCGGAAAAGCTCGCGTTGCAGGCCGAAGGTAAAGATATAAAAGCGGACGGACTTGACCTGTCATATGTAACCGTCTTGGTCGAGGATGCAAACGGTTTGATGGTTCCCCGTTCGCATAATTCAATTCACTTTGAAATTTCAGGGCCGGGCGAGATCGTCGCTGTCGATAACGGCGACGCCACCGACCACACTTCGTTTCAGTCGAGATCACGAAAGGCATTCAACGGCTTATGTCTTGTAATTGTCCGCTCGCTAAAAAACAAGAGCGGTCGAATTACCTTGCACGCCGCGTCCGACGGTTTGAGTCCGGCTGAAACTCTTATTATTTCGAAATAATTTGATCTTATGAAAATTCTTGCTTTGATCGTCGCAGTTTTTATTGTTTGTGTTTCAATAGTGCCCGCTCAGGTCACCGTCGTCCTCGACGATTATTTCAACCACGAAATAAAAAAGGACAAGAGTGGGAAGGATGTCGTTTTTCACTACAAATGGGACGACACCGCGAACTCGGGCTTTTCGGTTTGGGGCAAAGCGTTTAACGACCTTGGCGCAAAAACCGAAATGCTTACGGCCGAACCGACCTCCGCCAACCTGCGAAAAGCGAGTATTTATATAATCGTTGATCCGGACACGCCGCAGGAGTCGCCCGATCCGAAATACATAAATGCCGAGGACGTAAAGGTCCTCTCGGACTGGGTGAAAAAAGGCGGTGTTCTTGTGCTGATGGGAAACGACGTCGGCAATTGCGAACTTGACCATTTTAACGATCTGGCAAAGACCTTCGGCGTTACGTTCAACAAAGACAGCAAGTATCGGGTGACAAATGACAATTACGCAATGGGCAAGATAATTGTCGATGTGAAAAACCCGATCTTAAAAACAGCACATCAGTTATATTTAAAAGAAGTTTCCACCCTTACCGTTTCATCGCCCGCAAATACCGTGCTCGAGGCCGATGGTAACAAGTTAATGGCCGTTGCAAAGTACGGGAAAGGTACGGTTTTTGTTGTCGGTGACCCGTGGCTTTATAACGAATACACTAACGGCCGATTGCCGTCAGAGTTTGAAAATCTGAAAGCCGCCGGCGATCTTTCCCGCTGGCTGATCGATCAGGCAAAGCATAAGTAGAGGCCTTGTGTACGGTAGCTGCGGTCTTAAGTTAACTCAAAAATTTTAATGGAGTGTTTTATGGGAAAAACTAAGTTTGTCTTTGTTCTATCGGCATTAGTTGTTATTTTTTGCATATCGGCAGCAGCTCAGTCGCGTCAGCCATCAAAGCCGCTCAAACCATTCATCGTCAAAACCGCTCAGTCGGTTGACGAACTCGAAAAGACGCTTCGCGTCGGAAATAAAACCGAGGATCTTATCGGCGGCGAGGGGATGCAGCTTCGCGTTGCCATCCAGCACGACAAGGTGCGCGAAACCGCAGACGCCGAGGTCCACGATGCATCCGATGACATTTATTACGTGTTGGATGGCTCGGCGAAATTAACGCTTGGCGGCAGTCTCGAAAATCCTCGCGAGGCGACCACCGGCGAATGGAAAAGCAAGACCATCATCGGCGGCACGACCTTTGAGATCAAAAAGGGCGATCTGATCATAGTCCCGCGCGGCACGCCGCACCAGCGAACCAGTATAAAGGGACAGGAGTTTTCGATGATCCTGATAAAGGTCTTTGCCGAAGCGCAGAAGGCAAAATAATCTGCGGGTTTTTGTCTTCGACTGAATCGCGATATTGTTTTACTATTAGAGGCAAATGGCCCAAAGCAGAACGAAAAATTCGGACAAAACAGTGACGGAGCGAAGCGGTTCGTCCACCGAAGAGGTCGTCGAACGCCTCCGCACAATGATCCAAAGCGGCGAGATAACGGCCGGAGACCGGCTTCCGCCGGAACGCGATCTTGCCAAGCTTCTGGGCGTCAGCCGTCCGACACTGCGTGCAGGTATCCGTTCGCTTTCAACGGTCGGCATATTGCAATCCCGCCAGGGCGCCGGAACATTCGTCGCTGAGGTCGAAGCGTCGCCGACGCTTGACGGAAGCGCTTTAAGGCTTCTTTCGGCTTTACATGGTTTCACATCAGATGAGATGTTCGAGGCTCGGCTGGCGCTGGAAATGAGCATCGCGGCCCTTGCAGCCGAACGCGCGAGTAGCGAGCAAATGACGCTTATGGCTGAAGAGATCGCGTCAATGTATGCGTCGCTGGACGATCCGGAGCAGTATCTCGTTCACGATATGCAGTTTCATCAGTTGATCGCCGCCGCATCCGAAAATCGCATACTTACGTCCCTGATGAATATGATCGCGAAGATCTTGTTCGACGCTCGCCGCAAAACCGTCAAGAATGCGACCGACCTAAAGGACTCAGTCAGCCAGCACCAAAATGTTTATCGCGCGATACGCGAACGCAGTCCTGAAATGGCCCGCGCCGCCATGCACGATCATTTGGTCAGAACCCGGGAAGCCCAGCGCCTCGAATCTGAATCACTCAATTCATCCAAGAAAAAGAAGAAATAATCTCATTCGGCAATAAGAGCCGGTTCAAGTCGCGGTGTAAGCAAGTGCATTATCAACAGCGCGATCAAATAGGCCGAACCGGCGATCACAAAAACCGAAAAATACGACCCCGTATAATAAACTATCAAACCAACCGTGCTTTGCAGCACCACGCCGCCAAGCGAACCCGCCATTCCGCCGATTCCGACGACGGAACCGACCGCTTGCTGCGGGAACATATCGGAAACTGTCGTAAATATATTGGCCGACCAACCCTGATGAGCCGCAGCCGCGATCCCGATCAACAGTACCGCAACCCAGAGATTTGAGGTAAGCGTCGCGAAGACGACCGGAATAACCGCGATCGCACATATAAGCATCGCAGTTTTGCGACCGCCGTTTACGCTCCAACCACGCTTGATCAAGTTCGACGACAACCAGCCGCCGCCTATCGAACCCACGTCTGCGATGACGTAAATTACGACAAGCGGCAAACCGAGCTGTGTTATGTTCAGGCCGAATTTTGAATTCAAAAAAGGCGGCAGCCAGAAAAGATATACCCACCAGATCGGGTCGGTCATAAATTTTCCTATCGAAAACGCCCAAGTCTGACGATAGCCGATCAGCCTGCGCCACGGTATTTTTGCAAATGGTTTTTCGTTGTCCGATTTGATGTAGGCAAGTTCTGCTTCTGAAAGGCTCGGATGTTCCTCAGGGCGTCGATAGACCAGCAGCCAGACCGCGAGCCATATAAACCCTAGCGCACCGGTTATAACAAATGCCCATTCCCAGCCATAATTTACTGCGATGAATGGCACGCTTAGCGGAGCCAGGACCGCTCCCACGTTCGACCCTGCGTTAAAAATTCCGGTTGCAAGTGCCCGCTCTTTTTTCGGGAACCACTCGGCTACTGTTTTGATCGCAGCGGGAAAATTGCCGGCTTCACCAAGGCCGAGCATAAACCGCGCGGCTCCGAATGAAAACGCCGAACGCGCGGCCGCATGAGCCATCGCAGCGAGGCTCCAAAAAGTGATGGAAAAGGAAAAACCCTTCCGGGTTCCGAACCGGTCCATCAGCCCGCCTACTACCAGAAGGCCGATCGCATACGAGGCCTGAAACGCGGTGTTTACAAATCCGTACTCGGCCTCATTCCAACCGATCGTTGCTTTGAAATTGGCGTCGGTCGTCAAAATACCAAGCACCTGACGATCGATGTAGTTGATCGTCGTCGCAAAAAACAGAAGAGCGCATATCACCCATCGATAGTTTCCTACGCTCACCATGACGTTATCGACCGCCGCCGCAACCGATCCGGTAACCGTAGCGGCCGATTCCTCCGGCGGCGAAACCTGCGATTCCGATTTGGGTTCCTCAAAATCTTCGATTATTTCTGCAACATCGCTCATAATTTCGGTTTCCTCTTAGATGGATAGAATTCCCGGAGAGAAATATTCCCGTCCATTTTCGCAAACCGCGATCTGCGGAAAGCCGGGAGTTGTCGTGACGATCTCAAATCCTTCGTGCAGCGCTATACCGGTTTCTTCAACCTTTGTTCCCGTAATGGATGGATTCCATGCAAAAGCCTGGTTAGCAAAAACCGTTTCATCGCTTGTCGGATGGGCGACCCAATCGCGAGTTCTGTAGCCGCACGCGCCGCCCTGATGGTGTTTATTTATTTCGTCGGCAAATCCGGCTTTCTGATAAGCGTTCTTCGCCGTTTCGTAAAGTTCCGCTCCCGTTTTTCCAGGTTGCGTGGCAGCAGATAAACACGCATTGACTTGTGCAACCGCTCTGGTCCGACGCTCAAGAGCTTCGGGAATTGTTCCGGCAGAGATAATGCGGCTAAGGCTTACGATAAGCCCCTCGCGCTTTGCGCAAACTACAAGCATCAACAGTTTTTCCCAACGATTTTGGGTAGGAACCGGATGGCGGAATTTTTCTAGCCTCACATCTGCCGCGACGAGGTTTACCACTGCGAACATATTTTTCGCCATGAACTCAGAATCTACATGCGCCGCAATCTCGAGTTCGGTCATTCCGGGTTCGATGTTATTAATGACGCGGCCGATAGCACCTCCGGCATCGCTGCCCAAGACCTTAAATCGATCGGTCTCGTTCGGCGTCAAACTGTAACGGCACTCGGATATAAGTCTTTCAATCGTGTGGACGTGGCCGTTGAGAGGAGCATCAAGAGCGACCTGTCCACAGTCTGCCGATAGTTTGTTGGCAATCCTAACCACCGGATTATGAACCGACCTTTCTTCCTGCCAAACGATCTCAATGGGTTCAAAGTCCGTTTCCGAAATCTCTTCGGTTAGCAGCCGAGGCATCTCGACGTTGTTTGCCAGAATAAATTTTTTTCCGTTTCGCAAAACGAGAAGGGAGCCCGCTCCGCTGTCGCGGCTAAGATCGATCCCGTTGCGTCCGCCCGCCGTGAGCCACGCAAAATTGTGCTGCGAATTTAACAGCACACCACCCAAGCCCTCGCGAAAAAGCATTTTCTGTAATCGTTCGACTTTTTCTTCGAGTTCTGTGTTCATCGTCGGAGTTGAACTGGTCCTGCTAATGACTTGGCCTTTGGTTAAAGATCTGGCAACGTGGACGTTAGTTTCTTCTAAAACAACACGTCGATGCGAGACCCGCATTTGCTTACTGATTCACACCGCTGGCAAGAAATCCGCCATCGACAACGAGGACCTCACCGGTAACGAAGCTTGCCGCCTCGGATGCAAGAAAAACGGCAGCGCCGGCAAGTTCTTCGACGTTTCCGAACCGTCCCATCGGCGTTCGCATCAAAAATTCCCGGCCACGCTGTGTTTCGTCGAGAAGTTTTTCGTTTAGCGCGGTTCGAAAAACGCCGGGTGCAATAGCGTTGACGTTCACGCCGTGTTTCGCCCACTCGATGGCGAGCGATTTTGTAAGCGATGCAACTGCAGCCTTGCTCGCCGCGTACGCGGCAACTTCAAATAGCGACACAAACGTTGACAGTGACGCAATATTTATTATCCTGCCATAGCCATTTTCGAGCATATGTCGGCCGAATACCTGGCACGAGCGGAGCGTGCCGGTTAGATTTGTTTCCAGGATAGCGTTCCAGTCCTCTTCATTTACATCCAGCGTCGGCTCGCGTTTTGTTCTGCCAGCCGAGTTAACTAGTACGTCAACTTTGCCAAATTCTCTGACGCATTCGGCGAGTAACTTCTCAAGGGATGTCAGGTCGGATACATCCGAAACGCACCTCAACGTTTTTCGGCCCGACGCCTCAATTTCAGCCGCTGTCGCCTCGACCTGTTCTTGCCTCCGCGAGGTGCAAATGACGTCTGCACCGGCTTCGGCCAACCCATGAGCGATTGCCCGGCCAATGCCGGACGTGCCGCCAATTACGACCGCAGTTCTCTTTGTCAAATCCAGTTTGGAATAGCTCATCGAGGAGAAGATACCGAGTTTTTGTCGAAAAAGCGAAAAGGTTTTACCATTTGGTAACGGTAACAATAGTTTCGGCCATATCAAGCCAAATTGTCAAGAATTGCAAACAAACGTTTTTTCATAATATGGACGGTGCCGAATTTCCAGCCGATCGGAAATCGCACCTTCTTAAAACCGAAGGTTCCAAAAATGCCAAATTGGTCAAACCAATTATAATATGCGATCGTCTTTTGGTAAAGGACGTGAAACAATGAACCTTAGAAAGTATGTTATCGACCCACGACATCTAACGGTTCTAATAATAACGCATCGCGAGTTTCAATTTTGGGCAGAACAGACTGTATCATTGTAGAATTGTGGTTTTCACATTCTATGGCCGAATCAGTCGCGATAAAAAATAAACCCGTAAATAACGGCATAAACAGCCAATCGTTCGCAAGAAAGTCTAACCTCCTGCTGCGCCTTATACGCGCGTGCCAGCCGATATCGCGGACAGATATTGCAGCGCGCTTGAACATAGACAAAAGCACTGTCACCGAGACCGTCAAACCCCTGATCGCTGCCGGCATCATTCAGGAATCGACACCTGAAGGCTCGACCCAGGGACGGAGGGCGAAAGTGCTGTCTTTTGCCGACCGTGACGAGTGTTT
>Ga0070664_100001290_pt1 | contig 20049 bp, 19 predicted proteins | sample KBSC73metaG_FD_65863 | JGI IMG/M metagenome (GOLD analysis project Ga0070664, IMG submission 65863) | Corn rhizosphere microbial communities from Kellogg Biological Station, Michigan, USA - KBS C7-3 metaG | ecosystem: Host-associated > Plants > Roots > Rhizosphere > Soil ... | reverse complement strand
GATTCGTTGTCGGCCGCGGTGCAGGCGCCGACGTTCGGATCGGCGGCGAAGAACGCCTTGCCGGCGCGGCCGTCCGGCAGCGTGCTGCTGACCGTCCAGTCCGGCTCGGAGTTGCCGGCGCCGGAGGGCTCATTGCTGACCGTCCAGCCGGAAACCGTCCCCTCGAAGTTCTCGCTCAGGAGATTGACTCGAGCGGTTCCGGCTCCGCAGGCGGGGTCTACCGGCGGATTCTGGCCGAGCAACGGCTGGAACCCGCACTGCGACGGCGCGGTCCGCATCTCGACCGCCAGCATGGCCTTTCGGACCTCGCCGACGTCGGCGAGGGAGATGACCTGTCCGGACGGTAGCCCGGTGTTCAGGTCCGCGAGGTTGACGCCGATCAGGTCGCTCGCCGAGCGCTCGATCGCGTCGGCGTGGTCCACGAAATTCGTCGTCGGGTGCTGATAGACGCTCATCGCGCGGAAATAGATGTGAGCGGCCTTGATCAGCCCGATGGAGTTGATGGTCTGGCCGTTGTAGACGCCGCCCTCGACGAGCAGCGCGTAGGCATGATTCGGGATGCCTGAGTTGGTGTGGACGCCGCCCTGGTCGGCGGGCGAGCACGTGTATTCGAAGGTGTCCGAGATCTTTCCGGGGTTGCCGAAGCAGCGGGGATTCCACATGTCGCGAAGGGCGCCGCCCGGGTTGACTTCCTCGCCCATGAGCCAGTTGACCGAGTTGTCGGTGCCGACTCCGAGGGTGATGGTCGCGTCGGCCGGCAACCCGGCGACGATGAGGTTGCCGTCGGCACGCGTGACCTCGACGCTGGCGATGGCCGTGCTCGCGCCCAGGTTGAGCAGCCCCGAGGCCGGGGCCACGAAGATGATGCCGGTCGCGCCGCCGTTGAAGGCGTTGGTCGCGCGCGCGCCGGAGCCGCATTCGTTGGCTCCGCTCGGAGTGAGTGTCCAGTCGACGACCGCGATCTTTCCAGTGACGCCGGTGACGGGGGTACAAGCGCTGGCCGGGACGGGAACCGCCATCGCGGTCGGCCCGACCGTCAAGGGGCGAGGCGGCTCGTTCACCGAGACTCGAGAGAGATAGCTGCCCGCGGCGCTGCCGCCCGTGATGGTCAGGACCGGCGGGGGCGTGCCGCCGAAGGTCGTACACGCGTCCGCGGTGCGCGGGTCGGCCGGAGTATCGACGCCGCGGCCGTTGATGCGGTCGATCGTCTCGCCGAAGATGTCCGAGTAGGATTCGTTCAGAGCTCCCGGCTGCCACGCATAGATCAGACCGTGCGTGTACTGCGTGTATGCATGAGTCCACTCGTGCCCGGTCACGTCATCGGTCGTGAATCCCGGACAGAACGAGATGAAGGTCCCGTTCCACGAAGCGTTCGGGCAGGAGTACCCGCGGTTGAAGATCGAGTCCATCTTCGTGCCCGCTCCGTCGAAGGAGTCGCGGCCGAAGGCATTCTTGTAGAGGTCGTAGGTCTCCTTCGAGGAGGTGATCATGTTGTTGGCTTCGGTCGAGGCGGTCGGAAAGGCATCTCCCTCCTGCCAGTAGGGTGAACCCGGATACGCCGGAGGAATGGCGTTCAGGCTCTGCCCGTCGTAGGCCCGCCGGAACATGGCGTCGATGATTCCGGGCAACCGGTCGATGACCTTGGCCGAGTGCGCGTCCACGTAGACGAACTCCCGGATGTCCGCGTCATTGCCGACCTCGATCTGGTAAGCCAGATGGTTCTCGCCTTCGATTCCGCGGGCGAGACCCGTGCGGTACACCATCAGCAGGCCCGAGCGCGCGTAGACGTCCCGGCCCGGATTGTCGGCGGCGACCGCGGCGATCGCGGCGGCTCCCGCCTCCGCGGCGCTCCGCGTCGGATTGGCGTTGAGGCTGATCTCGGGGATCAGGTTGCCGTTGACCGCCGTCAGCTCCCCGGAGGGGCCGAAGTGCGCCGTCATGACGCCGGCGAACACCGGGATCCCCTGATACGACTGGTAGAAGCTGACGTGGCGGCTGCCGAGGGAATCCGAACGGTCGCGCCCCACCTCGAGCTCCGCGTCGGCGCCGGTCAGCCCGAACACGCCCGCGTTCGCTCGGAGAAAGGCGCGTGCCTTCTCGGGCGCGGCCGCCGCGCTGGACGGCATGAGATCGCCGACCTCTCCCGGCTCGATGCCGGCGAAGCGAACGCCGCCGGTCGCCTCAGAGACTGTGACGCGAACCATCCCGCCGGCCTGAGACTTCAGTCTTTCGATTCCGGCCGGATCGAGCGACTTGCCCTTCCCCTGTTCCTTCTCCGCGCCCGCGGACCATGCCGCGGTCGTGAGAACGACGGCGATCGAGACACACGTGGCGAGGAACCCTGATCTTCGCATTTCCACCCCTCTTGAAAAGAATCGAAGCGCCCGTACTGCTCACCTGGGCACAGACGGAATCCGTCGCGCCGAGTCGGGGAACCAGGCCGATCCCCTTCGCTTGTTCGCAGGAACTGTCGGTAGTCTATGCGAGAACAGCCAAGAATTCTCCAAGAATCTGCCCGAAAGGCCTCGGCTTCTCCAGTTCCACGATCTCCGGGATGACGAAGAACCGCATACGAGCCAAAAAAAAGGGGCGCCCTCACGGGCGCCCCCTCGAACGGACTCGGGCGAAGACGTCTAGTCGTCGTTCTTGATGGTGCACGTCCCCTGCGCGTCGACGATCGTCGCGTTGGTGGCGTTGCTGAGATTCACGAAGAAGTTCTCGTCCGGCTCGACGGCGGTGTCGCCCTTCACGTCGACCGAGATGGTCGCGGAAGTGGCGCCGGCCGGGATCGTCAGAGTCTTCACGCCGGTCGCGACGAAGTCGGTGTTCTCCACCGCCGTGCCGCTCACCGACTTGTACTGAACCGTCACGGGAACCGACGAGGCCGGATTCAGCGTGACCGGGAAGCTCGCCACCTTCTTGCCGGAGTTGCCCTCGGTGACGGTCACGTCGCCGATGGTGAGCGTGGGCAGGCAGGCGTAGAGCGTCACGTTGTCCACGTACCAGCCGTCGTTGCCGCCGCAGCCGTCGTTACCGAAGTCCCAGCGAAGCTGGATCTTGTCGCCCGGCTTCGCATAGTTGGAAAGCTTGACGTGGGATCGACCCCAGCTTCCGAAGATGCTGCCGCCGTCCGTCCCCGTGAAGGCCGGCTGGCCCGCCATCGGGTTCGTATTGCCGGCGGCCGCGGTCGCCAGGGCGCCGTTGTAGGGATTGAACGTGTAGTCGGACGCGGCGACGACGACCCAGGCTCCGCCGTTGACGCGGATCTTGAGGTTGCCGCCGTCGAAGTTCGGCTCGCTCGCCATGTAGTGCTCGAAGGTGAGAAGCGGGTTGGAGGCGTTGCTCGGCAGGATGACCTGGGGGCTGGTCAGGTGCAGAACGCCCGACTCGTCGCCTCCCGGCGCGCAGGTGCCGTAGGTCGGGTCGATGGCGTAGATCGCGTTGCCAGAGTGACCCGTGGGCAGCGTGCTCGTGACCTTCCAGTCGCGGTTCGTGAAGTCCTTCTTGGCGACGGCGTCATGGCTGACCGTCCAGCCGTCCGAGCCGGTTTCGAAGTCGTCGGAGAACAGCACGACCTGAGTCAGCGCGGGAGCGCACTGGTCGGGCGGATTCTGCTTGAGGATCGGCTGGAAGTTGCACTGCACCGGCTCGGCGCGCATCTCGACGGCGAGCATCGCGCTGTGAACCGCCGCGACGTCGGCCGCGGTGATGGCCTGACCCGAGGGAAGTCCCGTGACGAGATCGGGGAGGTTGGCGCCCACGAGATCGCCCGCCGCCTGCTCGAGGGCGTCGGCGTGCTCGGCGAACGTCGTGGTCGGGGTCTGGTAGCTCTTCGCCAGGAAGTAGATGTGCGCGGCCTTCGTCAGGCCGATCGCCGGGACGGTCACTCCGTTGTAGGTACCGCCGTCGACGAGGAGCGCGTAGGCGTGGTTGGGGACGCCGGAGTTCGTGTGGACGCCGCCCTGGTCGGCGGACGAGCACGCGTACTCGAACGTGTCCGAGACCTTGCCGGGGTTACCGAAGCAGCGGGGGCTCCACATGTCGCGGAGCGCTCCGCCCGGGTTGACCTCCTCGCCCATGAGCCAGCGGACCGAGTTGTCCGTGCCCACGCCGAGGGAGATGGTCGCCTGCGCCGGAAGCCCGGCGACGATCTTGTTGCCGTCGGCGCGCGTGACCTCGACGCTGCCGATCGTGGCGATCGAGCCCAGGTTCAGGATGCCCGAGGCCGGGGCCACGAAGATGATGCCCGTCGCCCCGGCGTTCTTGGCGTTCGTCGCGCGCGCGCCGGAGCCGCACTCGTTGGTGACGCCATCCGACAGGAGCGTCCAGTCGATGATCGCGATCTTCCCGGCGATGTTGTTGGTGATCGCCGTGCAGGCGCCCGCCGGAACCGTGACCGACATGTACGCCGGCCCGATCGTGAACGGCTTGGGAGGCTCGTTGACGGACGCGCGGGACTGGTAGCTCCCCGCGGCGGTTCCGCCGGTGATCGTCAGGACCGGAGGAGGCGTGCCGCCGAACGTCGTGCATGCGTCGGCGCTGCGCGCGTTGTCCGGCGCGTCGAGGCCGCGCCCGTTGATGCGGTCGATCGTCTCGCCGAAGATGTCCGAGTAGGACTCGTTCAGGGCGCCCGACTGCCACGCGTAGATCAATCCGTCGGTGTACTGGGTGTACGCGTGCGACCACTCGTGGCCCGTCACGTCGTCCGTCGTGAACCCCGGGCAGAACGAGATGAACGTCCCGTTCCACGAGGCGTTCGGACAGGAGTAGCCGCGGTTGAAGATCGAGTCCATCTTGGTGCCGTGATCGTCGAACGAGTCGCGGCCGAAAGACTTGTTGTAGAAGTCGTACGTCTCCTTGGAGGCGTCGATCATGTTGTTGGCTTCCTGCGATGCCGTCGGAAGCGTCTGGCCCTCTTCCCAGTAGGGAGAGCCGGGGTATGACGGCGGAACCGCGTTCAGGTTCTGGCCGTCGTACGCGCGGCGGTACATCGAATCGATGATCCCGGGCAACCGGTCGACGATCTTGCCGGAGTGGGCGTCGACGTAGACGAACTCGCGCACGTCCGCGTCGTTTCCGACCTCGATCTGCCACGCGAGGTAGGTCTCGCCCTCGACGCCGCGGGCCAGGCCCGTCCGGTAGACCATCAGCAGACCGGATCGCACGAAGATCTCGCGTCCCGGGTTCTCCTCCGAGACGGCGGCGATCGCCGTCGATCCCGCATCCGCCGCAGACCGAGTCGGCGTCGGATCGAGCTGGATCTCGGGCACGACGGTGCCGTTGACTGCGGCCAGCTCGCCTTTGGGTCCGAAGTGGGCCAGCAGGACGCCGGCGAAAACCGGCACGCCGCGATACGACTGGTAGTAGCTGAGGTGGCGGCCGCCTCTCTCATCGAGGCGCTCGCGGCCGAGCTGCAGCTCCGCATCGGAATCCTTCAAGCCGAACAGACCCGAGTACTCGCGCAGGAACCGGCGCGACTTGTCGTTCGGCGCCGCGGCGGTCCCGGGCAGCAGGTCGCCGCCCTCGCCCGGCTCGACCGCGGCGAAGCTCACCGCGCCGGTCGCATTCGACGTGCTGACGCGGACCCGGCCGGCGGCCGAGCTCTTGAGGCGTTCGATACCGGCGGGATCGAGCGTCTTGCCCCTTCCGTTCTCCTTCCCGGCGGCCGCCGCGAGGGCGGGGACGGCGAGAACGAGAGCGGTCCAGGCGAGACTTCGCAGAAAACGCACACTCCTGGGGCAGGAATCGGGAACTCCCATGGGATGGCCTCCAAAAAAAGGTTGGTGAGACTTATCCGGGACCCCGCGAGACTAAGGGGAAGAAAAAGCGAAATGTAAAGAAAGTTTGAAAAACTTTTCGGGCTGCGGCCGGAGAGCTATCGGACCGGCTGATCGGCGCCGGGCGAGGGCGCCGGGCCCCGGGTGGCCGAGACCGTGGCGCGGTAGTCCTCGGGGGCAATCGCTCGGCCCGCGATGGGCTGGGGCGCGACGTCATGGAGCGCCAGCCCGTAGCCGTCGAGCTCGGCCGACGCCGTTCCCTGGTTGGTGTTGAGTGAGATCACCTGCGGCGACCCGGTTCCGACGCGCACTTCGAGGTCGACGCGGGCGTTGCCCGCCCACACGCACTGTTCACCCTTCGGACAGCGGGAGTCCTCGCCGACCGCGACGAACCGCACGACGAGCTTGCCGGCGTCGAGCGACGCGCTTTCCCCGGCCGCGAGGGTGAAGGGCTTGCCGAGCTCGGCCCCGTGATCCGTCGCGCCGGGCGCGCCGGGAGCGCCGGGAGCGCCGGCGCAGGCGATCGCCGCGACGAACGCGGAGGCGGCGACGACGGGAGGTCTCACGACTTGCGCGACCCGACGAAGCGGGCGAGATCGGGCAGCACGCCGCCGCCGCCGGGCAGCGACGACGCCAGGGCGACCGCCTCCGCCACGTTCTCGGCGAGCAGCGCCCGGGACTTCTCGACGCCCCACACGACGGGAAACGTGGCCTTGCCCGCGGCGGCGTCCTTGTGCGCGGCCTTCCCGAGCGTGGCCGAGTCCGCCTCGACGTCGAGCAGGTCGTCCTTGATCTGGAACGCGAGGCCGATCCGGCTTCCGTAGAGGTCGACGCGCGACAGGGTCGCGTCGTCGGCGCCCGCGAGGATCGCGCCGGACAGCAGCGACGCGCGGATCAAGCGCCCCGTCTTGTTCTCGTGGATCTTCGTCAGGAGCTCGGCGCTCGGCGAGCGCTCCTGCTCCGCCTCGAGGTCCGCCGCCTGGCCGCCGATCATCCCGCGGGTGCCGATCGCGTCGACGACCGTCTCGAGCACGCGCACCTTCGCCGCCGCGTAGCGCTCCCCGCGGGGATGCGACGCGAAGACGCCGAGGCCGTGCGTGAGGAGCGAGTCGCCGGCGAGGATCGCGGTGGCCTCCCCGAACACGACGTGGCAGGTCGGGACGCCGCGCCTGAGGTCGTCGTTGTCGAGCGCGGGCAGGTCGTCGTGGATCAGGGAGTAGGTGTGGATCATCTCCAGGCCGCACGCCGGCTCGATCACGAGACTCGGCGGCGCGCCGAGGACCTCCGCCGCGGCGATGCAGAGCGTCGGCCGCAGCCGCTTGCCGCCCGCGAAGACGGAGTGGCGGATCGCGCGGTGGAGGTGCTCGGGCCAGACGTCGGGGCCCGGCAGCAGCCGCTCGAGCGCGGCGTCGACCTCCGAGCGCCACCGGGCGAGGTACTCGGAGACGCCGCTCGACGCGGTCTCAGCCCCGGCCGTCATCGCTCCCTTCCGCCTCGGCGGGCTCGAAGGGAGCGGTCTTCCACTCCTCCGACGACTCCTTCAGGACGATCTCGACCGACTTCTCGACCTCCGTCAGCCGCGCGTCGCAGAACCGGGCGAGCTCCATGCCCTCCTGGAAGAGGGCGAACTGCCGCTCGAGGCCGCGGTCCTCGCCCTCGAGCTCGGAGACGATCGACTCGAGCCGCGCGATCGCCTCCTCGAACGTCCGATCCTTCTTGACGCGTGCGTTCACGATTCCTCCTCGGGCTGGCGGAACAGGGGGCCGTCGTCGGTCCTGCGGCTCGTCTCGCGCACGATGGCGTTGAACGTGCCCTCGTGGAGCTGGACGCTCACGCGGTCGCCGAAGCGGACCGACTCGGCCGACAGGATCGGCCTCCGCGATTTCTCCTTGAACACGACCGAATAGCCGCGGGCGAGCACCGCCAGCGGGGACAGCGCGTCGAGCTTGTGGGCGAGCGAGGAGAGCGCGGAGCGCCGGCGCTCGGCGCCGCGCCGCTGGCGCTCGAGCAGCATCGCCCGCAGGCTCGCCACCGCGTCGCCCCGGCGGGCGAGCTCGGCGACGCGCGGGAAGTCCTCGAGGACGCGCCGGGCGGCCGTAACGCGCGCCGCGTACTCCGCGGGCCGCCTCTCGAGGACCGCCACGAGCGCCGCGCGCCGCTCGGAGACGCGCCGCCGCGAGTCGGAGACGCGCCCCGGGAAGCCCGCCAGCGCGCGCGACCTCCCCGCGATGACGAGCCGGGACCGCTCGTGCGAGAGGCGGGCGCGCATCGCGCGCACGCAGTCCCGCCGCGCCCGCGCGAGCGAGCGCAGGATCTCCTCCTCCTTCTCGATGACGAGCTCGGCCGCCGCGGAGGGCGTCGGCGCGCGCAGGTCGGAGACGAGGTCGCAGATCGTCACGTCGGTCTCGTGGCCGACCCCGGAGATCGTCGGAATCGCCGACGCGGCGATCGTCCGCGCGAGCCCCTCGTCGTTGAACGGGGCGAGGTCCTCGGGAGAGCCGCCGCCGCGTGCGATGACGAGCACGTCGAACGCCGCGCGCCGGTTGAGGTGCCGGACGGCGAAGGAGATCTCCGCGGCCGCGAGCTCGCCCTGGACCCGCACCGGGTAGATCGTGATCGCGAGCCGGCGGAAGCGGCGCGACAGCACGTTGAGCATGTCCCGGAGCACGGAGCCCGTCGGGGACGTCACGAGCGCGATGCGTCGCGGCAGCCGCGGAATCGCGCGCTTGCGCTGCGGGTCGAAGAGGCCCTCGGCGGCGAGCCGAGCCTTCTTCTGCTCGAACGCGAGCTGGAGGGCGCCCTGCCCCACCGGCTCGACCGCCAGAGCGCGGATCTGGAACCGGCCCTGCGGCGCGTAGAGGTCGAGGCAGCCGCGCACGACGATCTCGAGCCCGGCCTGGATCCGGAACGGCACGTGCCGGAGGTCCGATGCGAACATGATCGCCGAGAGGCACGCCGTCTTGTCCTTGAGCGTGAAGTAGGCGTGCCCGTTCCGGAGGTCGTACCGCGCCACCTCTCCGACGACCGAGACGTCCCGCCAGGTGGTCCGCAGGACTCCGGAGACCTCCTGCAGCAGCTCCGAGACGGTGTAGGGCCGCGGAGGCGCGGCGGCAGGAACGGGACGCGGGTACATTCTGAGATTCTAAGTCGACGGAGCCAGCGACGCAGCGGAAAACGGCAGCGCGAAGACGAGCAGCGTCGCGATCTCCACCTCGGTGTCGCCGAAGTTGTATTCGAAGAGCCCGAACGCGGTCAGCGCGGCGCCGGCGAGCAGCGCGCCCGCCCACACGGCGGCGCGCCCGGGCGAGGTCTCCGAGCGCAGCCGGCGCACGGTGCGGACGAGAAACGCGGCCACGACCGCGACGTACGCGGCGGCCGCGAAGACGCCGTGGGCCGCCGCGATCTGGATGACGTTGTTGTGCAGGTGCGGCACGCGCCACCGCGGCGCGTCGGCGTCGCGGTAGAGCGGGTAGTACGGCTCCACCATGTCCGGACCCAGCCCGAGCACGGGCCGGTCGCGCACCATCCGGGCCCCGGCGCGCGCCATCGCGATCCGGTCGCGGTTCGTCGTGTCCGAGAGATCCGCGATCGAGCGGATGCGCTGGCGGATCTCCGGAGGCGCGAGCAGGAACACCGCGACGACGGCGGGGACGAGCACGAGCAGCCCCCGCGGCCGCCGGACCGCCAGGTAGAGGAGAAGCGCGGCGACGATGCCCACGTATGCGCCGCGCGTGTACGTCATCAGCACCGCCGCGATCGGCACCGCGGCGAGGGCGCCGAGCCACCGGCGGCGGCCCCGCTCCTCGAACGCCACGCCGAGCAGCAGGCACGCCGCGATCGACTCGAGCCCGGCGAAGGTCATGTAGTGCGAGAGCGTCGCGCGGATGCGGTTGTCGAGGTCGTCGCCCCCGTGGACGAACTGCCAGATGCCGATCAGGCCCAGCACGACGCCCGACGCGGAGAGCGCGAGGCAGATGGCCCGGGCGCGGGCGTCGCGGTCGACGAGGTCCATCGCGATCGGGACGATCAGGAGGAGAGTGAGGCCCGCGAGGTGGCGGACGCTGACCCCCGGCTCCCGCGAGAACGCGGCGGACAGCGCCGTCAGGATCGCGAGGACCGCGAACAGGAAGACGAACGGCGAGCGGAGGCTGTCGGGGAAGCGGCCCTCGCGCCGCAGCGCGACGATCCAGGCGGCGAGGAGGAGGCCCGCGACGGCGTACGCGGCCGAGATGAACGCCGGGATGAAGGCGAGGAGGAGGAGGAGCGCCCATGCCGCCGGCGCGCGCCCCGGCGCGGACGCCGGACTCACCACCGCCCGCTCGGCGTGGCTAGCGACCCGCGGCCCCCGCGCCCATCGCCTCCCCGGCCGGAAGCGCCTCGTCGATGAGCATCACCGGGATGTCCGACACGATGGGGTACACGAGCTCGGCCTGCCGGGAGTAAAGCCCCTGGGTGACGACGGGCTCCTCGTCGCGGAACTTCTCGCGGTACTTCTCGACGAGCGCCTTGCGCGTGGCGTCCTTCAGGTCGACGAGCTCGAGCGGCCCCTTCGTCTTGGGGCAGACCAGAATCGCGAGCAGCTCGGGGTCGACGGCCATCGTGACGGAATTATATCGGTGCGGTATCGCCGGGTCGCCGGCGCCGCCGACCGCGATCCAAGCCGGCGCCGGGCTACCGACTGGCGGCCGTCTCCCCCGCCAGGCTCGCGAGGATCTCCTGCGGGTGCGACTTCGGGGAGACCTTCGGGTACGCCTGGAGGATCCGGCCGTCGGGCCCGATGACGTAGCTGATCCGCTTCGCGTACTCGTCCTTCGGGTCCTGGCAGGCGCCGTAGGCCATTCCGATCTCGCGCTTCTCGTCGCAGAGGAGCGGGAAGGGGTACGAGAACTTCTTCGCGAAGGCCGCGTTGTCCTCGACGCAGTCGAACGACGCGCCCAGGATCTCGACGTTGCGCTTCTGGAACTCCGGATAGAGGTCGCGGAACCCGCAACCCTCGAGCGTTCAACCGGGGGTGTCCGCCTTCGGATAGAACCAGAGGACGACGGTTTTTCCCCGGTAGTCGGACAGACGCTGCGTCTTGCCGGTATGGTCCGGCACGGTGAAGTCGGGCGCCTCGTCTCCCACGTTCAGCATTCGCGGTCTCCTCAAAAGCGTCTTGACGATACCCGTCGGACGAATCACGCCCGGGTCCTCAGCGGCGTCTCCCAGCTCTCATCGTACTTCGGCAGATCCGGCTGCCGCCCGGCGCGCGCATCGATCTCCCACTCCCACACCCGGGCCCACTTCAGGAACACGCCCCAGGCCTGCAGCGCGCACAGGACCAGGCCGTGTCGTCCGTCCAGGAACCCGGCCTGGACGACGTACATGCGAAAGAAGCGCCACATCGGTCGGAACACGAGCTCCACCGCGCCGGCCCGGCGCCCGGAGCGGAACACGTCCGCCGCGCCCCACACCGCGTAGCGCTGGATCTTCTCGAGGTACTGGTCGAGCGAGCGGCAGGTCTGGTGAATCAGCGGCTCGACGAGAGTCGGCGTCGGGCCCTCCGGCGTGAGGTCGGCGTGCACCCGGCGCTTCGGATAGCGCGCCGCGTCGCGCTCGAGCAGGCGCACGACGCGATCGGTCGACCACCCGGAGTGCCGGATCTCGCGGCCGAGGAAGAAGTTCCGGCGCCGGATGCCGAACGCGCGCGCGCCGGCGCTCCCGACGGCCGCCGCGATCTCGCGCGCGAGCGGCTCGGGAACGCGCTCGTCCGCGTCGACGACGAGGAGCCACGGCGTCTCGACCTGGTCCATGGCCCAGTTCTTCTGCGCGGCCGAGCCGAAGTACTCCCGCTGGACGACGGTCACGTTCGGAAACGAGCGCGCGATCTCGACGGTGCGGTCGGTCGAGTAGGAGTCCACGAGGAGAATCCGGTCGGCGAACGCGAGGCTCTCGAGGCACTCGCGGAGGTTGCCTTCCTCGTTGAGGGTGGTGACGATGGCGGTGAGGCGGGGAGTCATTCGCAGCCGGGCCTCAATCCACCCTGACCTGCACCCTCTCGATCTTCCTCGCCTTCCCCGTCGCCTCGTCCACGTCGATCACGGCGCCGGAGAGGCGGATGTCCTTCTTCGCGGTCTCGAACGCGCGCGGGGTCTGCGACAGGAACTTCTCGATGATGCGGTCGCGGGCGAACCCGATCACGCCCTCGTACGCCCCGGTCATGCCGGCGTCGGAGAGGTAGGCGGTGCCGCCGGGGTGGATCGTCTCGTCCGCGGTTGGCACGTGCGTGTGCGTCCCGAGCACCGCCGAGACGCGTCCGTCGAGGTACCAGCCGATCGCCTGCTTCTCGGAGGTCGCCTCCGCGTGGAAGTCGACCACGATGACCTTCACGTCGCCGGCGCGCGCGAGCTCCTCGTCCGCGACGCGGAACGGCGAGTCCGCGTAGACCGGCATGAAGACCTGCCCCTGCAGGTTGAGCACTCCGACCGGGACGCCGGAGGCCGTCTGCTGGACCGTCCACCCGCGGCCGGGGTTCCCGGGCGGGTAGTTCGCGGGACGCAGCAGGCGATCCGATGAGTTGAGCGCGTCGTAGATCTCCTTCTTGTCCCAGATGTGGTTGCCCGACGAGAAGACGTCGATCGGCAGCTTCGACAGCTCCTCGAAGAGCTCGACCGTCAGGCCGAAGCCCCCGGCCGCGTTCTCGATGTTCACGATCGTGAAGTCGATCCGGCTCTTGTCGATGACGCGGCCGAGCGCTTCGACGACCGCCCGGCGCCCGGGGGCGCCGACGACGTCGCCGACGAAGAGGATGTTCATCGGGCGGTAGACGGAAGACGGCAGGCGGGAGACGAGCTCATCGACTGCCTCTATCGTCTGACGTCTTCCCGCTCCTCACCGGGCGTACTCGACGGCCCGGGTCTCCCGGATCACCGTCACCTTGATCTGACCCGGGTACTGCAGCTCCGCCTCGATCTTCTTGGCCACGTCGCGGGAGAGCCAGAGCGCCTCGTCGTCCGTGACGCGGTTCGCCTCCACGACGATGCGCAGCTCGCGGCCCGCCTGGATCGCGAACGCCTTCTGGACGCCCTTGAACCCGTCGGCGATGTGCTCGAGCTTCTCGAGCCGCTTGACGTACGTCTCGAGGATCTCGCGGCGGGCGCCCGGCCGCGCGGCCGACAGCGCGTCGGCGCCGTTGACGAGCACCGCCTCGAGCGAGCGCGGCTCGTAGTCGCCGTGGTGGCACTCCATCGCGTGAATGACGTCGTTCGACTCGCCGAACTTCTTGAGCACCTCCCGTCCGAGCTCGAGGTGCGTGCCCTCCATCTCGCGGTCGATCGCCTTGCCGATGTCGTGGAGCAGTCCGGCGCGGCGCACGACCTCGACGTTCGCGCCGAGCTCGGCGGCCATGTTCATGGCGAGCCAGCCGACCTCCTTGGAGTGCTGGAGAACGTTCTGGCCGTACGAGGTCCGGTACTTCAGGCGTCCGAGCATCTTCACGAGCTCGGGGTGCAGGTCGGGGATGCCGAACTCGAGAGCGGTCGCCTCGCCCTCCTGGCGGATCTTCTCCCAGAGCTCGGAGCGCACCTTCTCGACGATCTCCTCGATGCGCGCCGGGTGGATGCGTCCGTCCACGATCAGCTTCTCGAGCGCGTGGCGGGCGACCTCGCGGCGCAGCGGCTCGAAGGCGGAGATGACGATCGCTTCGGGCGTGTCGTCGATGATGAGGTCGACGCCGGTCGCCGCCTCGAGAGCCCGGATGTTGCGGCCCTCGCGGCCGATGATCCGCCCCTTCAGGTCGTCGGACGGCAGCTCGACGACCGAGACCGTGGCCTCGACGACCGTGTCGGACGCGAGCCTCTGGATCGCCATTCCGATGATCCGCCGCGCCTTCTGGGTCGCCTGCTCGTTGGCCTCCTCCTCGATCCGGCGGATCAGGCCGGCGGACTCGAGGCGGGCCTCGTTCTCGACGGAGCGGACGAGGTCCCGTTTGGCGTCGACGGCGGTCAGGCCCGAGATCTGCTCGAGCCGCTTGCGCTGCTCGTCGATGGTCTTCTGGACCTCCGCCTGCATGTCCTCCAGCTTCTTCTGCTGGTCGGAGATGCCCTTCTCCTTGCGGGAGTACTCCTCCTCCCGCTTCTCCTGCTGGGCCAGCTTGCGGTCGAGGTTTTCCTCCTTCTGCTGAACCCGCTTCTCCAGGGCGGCGATCTCCTGCCGCCGCGCCTGGACGGTCTTGTCGAACTCGACCCGCGCCGCGAGGACCTTCTCCTTGGCCTCGATGTCCGCCTCGCGGACCTTGGACTCGGCCTGGCGCCGAGCCTCGGCGAGGGCCTTGTCGGCCTCGCTCCGGATGCCGGCGCGCTCCGCGTCCACTTTCTTGCGGAGCGTCGTCCAGCCGATGGCGAGCAGGACCGCGGCCAGCACGAAGCCGGCCGCGATCGCGATCGCGAGTGATGTCGTCATTCCGCCCCCTAAGCCCGGGGGCGCCGCGGACGGGCGTGGCTACACGATGAAACGGAAGAATCTCTTCCGACGAGGGTGAGGGGCCGCCAGACCGGGATCGAGGAACCGAACCACTCGTTTTATCCTTCGTGTGTCCCCGATCGAGTCGGGGTGCCGACGCCTCGCCTTCAGGCGCCCAGGGCGTCGTCCAGTTTTCTGATCAGGCGCTCCGCACGGGCCTTCATGTCCGTGGGGTCGCCCTGCCGACGTTTTTCCGCTTGGTAGAGGTCATCCGAAATGTTCAGGGCGGCGAGTATGGCGATTTTCGTGGTGTCCACCGTCGCCGTACGCTCCGCCACTTCCTTCATGCGGGAATCGACGAAACGGGCCAGGTCGTGGATGTAGCCGCTCTCTCCGTCGGCACGTACGCTGTACGTCTGACCGAAGATCTCGACCTGAGTCACGCTACCCCGTTTGTCCAACCGAGAACACCGGCTCCTTTCGGAGCCAGAGTCTAGCCCGATTAAAAGAGAAGCGTCAATGGTTTACGCGCGGCTCGAGCGAGGCGACGAGCGCGTCGTGACGAGCCGTCGCGCCCCGCCGGGTCACCGCGGGAGGCACTAACCGCTACGAGCGACGGACTTGTGGCCCTTACGCCTTCTTCTCGTCGGCGGTCTCGAGCGCCGCGATCAGCTTCTCGAGCCGCTCGCGGACCTGCTCCCGCTCCTTCTCGAGGCGCTCGGCCGCGCCCCGCAGGTCCCCGGCGTCCTTCTCGGCCTTACGCGACGCGGCGAGCTCGCCCCGGAGCTTCTCGTTCTCGGATTCGAGCGTCGAGAGCCGCCCGAGCAGCTTCTCGACCTTCTTGTCCAGATTGTCGAAGACGCGAAACATGTCCATCGTGGCCCCACCTTCCGAATTCATGGGAATCGCCGGCGCCGGATCCATTAGCTCCAGCTAATGCGTTCCGGCCCATGGCCTTCTCAAAGCGTCACGCCCAGCTCCGCCGCCATCTCTCTCGCCAGCCGCTGCACCGCCTCGTTCACCTCGCGCTGCTCGAGCGTCCTCTCCGGAGAACGAAACACGAACCGGATCGTCGTCTTGACCCGCGCGTTCGCGTCCTTCGGGTCCTCGTACCGGTCGTGGCAGCGGAACGACTCCAGGTTCTCGACGCCCCGCCGGCTGACGAACTCGGCGATGGACGCCCACGCCAGGTCGCGCGGCTGGGCGAACGTCAGGTCCGCCACCACCGCGGGATGGAGCGGCGGCTCCCGGAACTCGTACGGGCGCGGCTGCGCCGGCAGGGCGGAGAGGAGCAGCTCGCCCGCGTAGACCGGCGCTCCCAGGTCGCGGCGCCTCCTCTCCTCCTCCGACACGAGCCCGACGACGCCGAGCAGCGCGCCGCCCGGCGCCTCGACCCCGGCGGCGGCCCCGGGGGCCAGCGCCGCGACGGCGAGAGGCCGCCAGGCGAGATCGCCCGCCGCGATCCAGGGCTCGACGAGGCGCTCGACGAGCCCCTTCGCGTCGAAGAAGTCGGCCGGACGGGACCTCTCCGGGACGCTCCAGTGCGCGCGTCTCTCCCCCGCCGTCGCGAAGGCGAGCCGGCGCGACTCGAAGGACTCGGGCCGGTCGCCGTCCCCGGCCGCTCCGAACGCGCGGCCGATCTCGAAGAGCGACACGCCGTCGGCGCCGCGGCGCAGGTTGCGCGCGACCGCGTCGAGCACGCCGGGGAGGAGGGTCGCGCGCAGGTGGCGGCGGGTGGCGTCGAGCGGATTGGCGATCGCGAGCGGCTCGGAGGCCGTGGCCGTCGCCCGCAGCCACGCGTCCCACGCGCCCTCGTCCGAGGCGCGGTCGGTGAACGGGTATCCGACCGTCTCGAAGAAGCCGGCGGCCGCGGCCCGGTCCGCGAGCCGCTCCTCGACGATGCGCAGCGGCTCGCGCATTCCGCCCGGGACCGTCGAGGGCGGGAGGGTGACCGGCAGCTTGTCGTAGCCCCAGACCCGCAGGACCTCCTCGACGAGGTCGTCCTCGCGCCGCACGTCGGCGCGGAAGAGAGGGATCTGCACGGAGAGCCGGCGGCCGCGCGCCTCGCAGGCGAAACCGAGCCGCCGCAGCGCCTCCTCCGCGAAGTCGAGGTCGATACGCTCGTCGCCCGAGAGGAGGCGCAGGCGCGAGAGCCGCAGCGTCGTCCGGCGGACGCGCATGTCCTGGCCGTGGGCATCGAGGAAGCCCGGCGCGACGGTGCCGCCGGCGGCGTCGAGGAGCAGGCGCGCCGCGAGGTTGAGTGCGCCGGGGATCGCCTCCGGGTCCGCGCCGCGCTCGAAGCGGTGCGACGCGTCGGTGTGCATGCCGAGCCGCCGCGCGGTGCGCCGCACGGTCACCGGGTCCCACCACGCCGCCTCGAGCAGCACGTTCTTCGTCGAGCCGGTCACCGCGGTGTCGAGGCCGCCCATGATCCCGGCCAGCGACACGGCGCGCTCCGCGTCGGCGACGACGACGTCGGAGGGCTCGAGGACTCGCTCGACTCCATCGAGCGTGACGAGCCGCTCGCCCCTCCGGGCCTTGCGAACGAAGAGGAGCCCGCCGGCGAGCCGGTCGAAGTCGAACGCGTGCAGCGGCTGGCCCGTGTCCCAGAGGACGTAGTTCGTGGCGTCGACGGCGGCGGAGATCGACTTCGCGCCGAGCGCTCCGAGCCGCTCGCGGACGCGAGGCGCCGCCTGGGCGTCGCGCACGCCGCGCACGAGCCGGGCGCCGAAGCGGCGGCACAGCCGCGGCACCTGGATCACGATCGAGGTGAGCTGCTCGGTCGTCTCGCCGCTCGACGGCGGCTCCGCGTAGCGGTCGCCCGTGTCCCGCGACGCGATTCCCGACATCGCGGCGACCTCGCGCGCGAGGCCGCGGTGGCCCATCGCGTCCGGCCGGTTGGGGGTGATCTCGGCGTCGAGGATCTCGTCCGATCCCGAGCGGGCGACCGACTCGACGGGAATGCCGGCCTGGTCGAGCAGCGCGCGGACGCCCGCGGCGCCGCCCGCCTTGGCCACGTCGACGAAGTCGTCGAGCCAGTGGAGCGAGAACTTCACGCGAGCTCCGCGAAGCCGCGAAGGAAACGCTCGTCTCCCTCGAAGAGGAGCCGCAGGTCCGGGAAGCCGTACTTGAGCATCGCGACGCGGTCCATGCCGAGCCCGAAGGCGAAGCCGGTGTACTCCTCGGGGTCGATCGCGACGCCCTGGAGCACGCGCGGATGGACCATCCCCGCGCCCATGATCTCGATCCAGCCCGATCCCTTGCACTTCGGGCAGCCGGTGCCGCGGCAGAAGATGCACGTCATCGCGACGTCGACGCCGGGCTCGACGAACGGGAAGAACGTCGGGATGAAGCGCGCGCGCGTGCCCTTGCCGAACAGCTCCTCGAGGAAGACGGAGACCGTGCCCTTCAGGTCCGCCATCGAGATGCCGCGGTCGACGACGAGCCCCTCCACCTGGTGGAAGACCGGCGAATGCGTCGCGTCGACCTCGTCCTTCCGGTAGACGCGGCCGGGCACGATGATGCGCAGCGGCGCGCCGTGCCGGCGCATCTCGCGGATCTGCACCGGCGAGGTGTGCGTGCGCAGCAGGAGCGGCGAGCGCGCCTCGCGCTCCACCATCAGCGTGTCCTGGCTGTCGCGCGCCGGGTGGTCCGCCGGGAAGTTCAGCGCCTCGAAGTTGTGGAAGTCGCTCTCGACCTCGGGCCCGTCCGCGATGGAGTAGCCCATGCGCAGGAAGATCTCCTCGATCCGGCGCCGCACGATCGTGATCGGGTGCAGGCCGCCCTCGCGCGGCGCGCGCCCGGGCAGGGTGACGTCGACCGCGCTGGCGCGCTCGCGCGCGGAGGCCTCGCGGCGCGCGAGCTCGTCCCCGAGCCGGCCGACCGCGCCCTCGATCTCGGCCTTCGCGGCGTTCGCGCGGCGGCCGAACTCGCCGCGCTCCGCGGACGGGAGGTCGCGCAGTCTGCCGAAGAGCTCCGCGACGAGCCCGTCCCGCCCGAGGAATCTGCCCTTCAGCCTCTCGAACTCGGAGCGCGACGGCGCCTCCGTCCCCGCCGCGTCGCGGAAGAGACGGAGGACGGCCTCGATGGGGTCCTGGCTCACGGCCGCCGGCCCTCCCGCCGACCCGGCCGCCTCACGCCGTGCCGAGCGCCTGCTTGGCCACCCCGACGAGGTGCGTGAAGGCCGTCGGATCGGACACGGCGATCTCCGCCAGCATCTTCCGGTTGATCTCGTTGCCGGCCTTCTTCAGCCCGTCGACGAGCCGGCTGTACGAGATCTCGTGCTCGCGGGCGGCGGCGTTGATCCGCACGATCCAGAGCCCGCGGAAGTCCCGCTTCTTCGCCTTGCGATCCCGATACGCGTAGACGAGCGACTTCTCCACCTGGAGCTTCGCCATCCGGTACGACTTCGACTTGGTGCCGTAATAGCCCTTGGCGAGCGCCAGGGTCTTTGCGCGCTTGTTCTTTCTCTTCGGTCCGCGCTTTACGCGAGGCATGGTGTTCTCCTTGTCGTGAGCCGGGAGCCGTGAGCCGTGAGCCGACTCTCCGTCGGCTCCGATCTACGGTCTCCGGTCTACGTTCTACGCGTACGGCAGCATCTCCCGCACGCGCTTCGTGTCCGAGGCCGAGACCGTCGTGGCCTGCGCGAGGCCGCGCTTCCGGCCGGGCGCCTTCTTCGTCAGGATGTGGCTCTTGTACGCCTTGGCCCGTTTGAACTTGCCCGAGGCGGTCTTCTTGAAGCGCTTGGCCGCGCCTCTGTGGGTCTTGAGTTTGGGCATTGGTGTTTCCTCGTGAGACGTGAGACGCGAGATGTGAGACGTGCCCGGATGGGCGCTCCACACGCTGCGTCTTCGCCTCGCTGATTCTCCCGTTAGCTTCTCGTCTTGCGGCTTACGGCTTTACGGCTCGCTCAGTGCGCCTTCACCGGCGACAGGATCTGGTAGAGCCGGTTTCCGAGCATCTCCGACCGTGTCTCCGCGATCGCCTTCCCCGACAGGTCCATGAGGAGCCGGTCGAGCACCTTCTGGCCGTTCTCGCGCCGCGCCATCTCCCGGCCGCGGAACTGCACGGTCGCCTTGACCTTGTCGCCGTGCGCGAGGAACTTGAGGATGTTCTTCATCTTGAAGTCGTAGTCGTGGTCGTCGATGTTCGGCCGGAACTTCACTTCCTTGACCTGCGTCGTCTTCTGCTTCTTCTTCGAGTCCGCCTGCTTCTTCTTCTGCTGGTAGATGAACTTGCCGAAGTTCATGATCCGGCAGACCGGCGGGGTCGCGGTCGGCGCGATCTCGACCAGGTCGAGCGCCGCGTCGCGCGCCTTCTGGAGGGCCTCCTGCATGGCCACGACCCCGAGGGGCTCGCCCTCCGCGCCGATCAGGCGGACCTCCTTCCACCGGATCTGCTCGTTGACGCGGATGTTCTTCTTATCGATCTTTCACCTCCGAAATCAGTTCCTGACGGCGCTCCGACACGGCCATCCGTGCGGCAGCGGCGAATTCGAGGAGAGGCATGGTTCCGCCTTCGGCGCCGTGGCGCAGGCGGACCGAGACGGAGCCCGACGCGGCCTCCTTCTCGCCGACGACGAGCATCGCGGGGACCTTCTGCAGCTCCGCGCGCCGGATCCGGGCGCCGAGCTTTTCGTTGCGGTCGTCCGTCTCGACGCGCAGGCCCTCGGCGGCGAGCGCCGCGGCGACGCGCCGGGCGGCCTCCGCGAACCGGTCCGAGACCGGCAGCACGACGGCCTGGACCGGCGAGATCCAGAAGGGGAAGTCGCCCCCGGTGTGCTCGATCAGGATTCCGATGAACCGCTCGAACGAGCCGAGGATCGCGCGGTGCA
>Ga0070664_100001284_pt1 | contig 20085 bp, 14 predicted proteins | sample KBSC73metaG_FD_65863 | JGI IMG/M metagenome (GOLD analysis project Ga0070664, IMG submission 65863) | Corn rhizosphere microbial communities from Kellogg Biological Station, Michigan, USA - KBS C7-3 metaG | ecosystem: Host-associated > Plants > Roots > Rhizosphere > Soil ... | reverse complement strand
ATGACCATCGTGCCGCGCACCGGGCCGTTGTCGGCCAGCTCGGCCTTAGCGATCACATCCTGGTACCAGCGGGGAAAGTCTTCCGCACGGGGAGTAAGCACACGCGCCATGACCGCCCATAGTAGGTGGACAATCCGGAAGGCCGGAGCGCGGGATCCCGCCTCCTCCGATTTTTGATCTCCCGACCGGGAGGCTAGGAACCTCAAGTGTGCGAAATGATGTTCCTAGCCTCCCGGTCGGGAGATCAACTTGCAACCTTCGACGCCACGTTGTCGTACGCGATCCGCACGAGCGCGACGACTCGGTCCGGTTGGCGGTAAATGTCCACAGGGCCGAACCGCAGCACCGTCCAGCCGAGCGCCCGCAACCGGTTGATGCGACGCAAATCCTTCTGGAAGACCTCCCTGTTCCGGTGGTGGTCGCCCTCGTACTCGATCGCCAGTTGCCGCTCCGGATACGCGAGATCCAGCCTGGCCACGAACGTCCCGCGAGCATCGAAGACCTCGTGCTGGCACACCGGGCGCGGCAGGCCACCCGCGATCAGGATCATCCTCAGCCTGCTCTCCTGAGGCGACTCCGCGCTTCCGTCGCACAACTCGAGAACCCGCCGCAGTTGGGAAATGCCCGGCCATCCGGGCCGAACCGCGGCTGACGCGGCGAGGTCCTGAGGACGGAGCAGCCGCGCCGCGAGCATCGCATCGACGGTCGCGACGGACTCGACGATCGGCAGGCGTCTGGCGACATCGAATGCGGTCCGGCCCGGAGTCGTCACCGGTACGCCGGCCCACGCGCTGACGTCCGAGTCCTGGAGCCGCGACCGCACGAGGACGAGCCCGTCGGGTGCCCGGAAACGGACCGCCTCGGGCACCGTCACCTCGATCGCCGCACCGCGAACGAGCGCATCGGCTCCCCAGATCGCCGCCGCATCACGGCCACTGATGGCGCCGCGCCCATGCAGGAACAACCCCACGGCCAGGCACCGCATCCGGTGATCGAGGCGTAGTCCCGACCACGCGTAAATGCCCGGGAGCAGCCGCCTCCAGGCGTCGCCAGCCAGTTGCCGACGGGTGAGCAGACCCTCGGCCACCGCGTCACGACCAACGAACGGCGCGTAGGTCAGCTCTCGTGGAATGGTGGCGGCGCGAGACATCGCAACAGGATCGGGCACCGCGCGGGCGCTCCGGTAGGACGAGTTTCTACCTGTGGATAACTCGGCCGCGGAGGACTATCAACCTCGGGTCGAGCAGCGCGCGCAGGTCTTCACGCGGGTCTTCGTCGTAGACCACCAGGTCTGCCAGGCCGCCCTCGACCAGGCCGGGGAAGCCCAGCCACTCCCGGGCGCCCCAGGAGCCGGCCCGCAGCACGTCCACGGGCGAAAGGCCCGCCGAGTGGAGCAGCAGCATCTCCCGGGCCGCCAGCCCGTGCTCGATCGTGCCGCCGGCGTCGGTGCCGACGTAGATCGGCACGCCGGCGTCGTGGGCGGCGCTCACCACGCCGGGCAGGCGGTCGCGCAGGGCGAGCATGTGGTCGGCGTATTTCGAAAATTTCCCTCGCGCTTGCTCCGCGACCGACCCGAACGTCGTCACGTTCAAGAGAGTGGGGACCAGGGCGGTGCCGGCCGCCGCCATGACGGAAATGTCCTCGTCGGACAGGCCCGTGCCGTGCTCGACGGAGTCGACGCCGGCGCGCACCAGCGCGGCCACCGACTCCTCCCCGAACGCGTGCACGGCCACCCGCGCCCCGACCGAATGCGCTGCCGCTACCGCGGAAGCCATCACCGGCGGGTCCCAGGACGGCGACAGGTCACCGACCGACCTGTCGATCCAGTCGCCGACGATCTTGACCCACCCGCTGCCGACGGCTGCCTGCCGCCGCACCTCGTCGGCCAGTTCAGAAGCGGAGACCTCGACGCCGATGTCTCGCAGGTACCGCTTCGGCGCGGCGATGTGCTGACCGGCCCGAACCAGCCTCGGCAGCTCCGGATCGTCGTCGAGCGATGCCCCGTAGTGGACGGGCGAGCCGGCGTCGCGGATCGCCAGCACACCGGCGTCGCGGTCGGTCATGGCGAGCGAGCGGACCTCGTCAATGGAGTCGAGCACCCCGGACGGCCGCATCCCGATGTGGCAGTGCGCGTCGACAAGGCCGGGGAGCACGAAGCCACGATCGAGAACGGTCACCGCGCCGGGCACGGGAGAAAGCGAAACCCGATCGCCGTCAAGCCACAGATCGCGCGTCACATCGTCCGGGAGCACCACTCCACGGACGTGCAACACCTCGCTCACTTGTCGCGCTTCTGCTGCAGCCGCGAGAAGTCGAGCTTCGGCAGCTTGAAGCCGGGCGGCAGCCCGTCGCCGGAACCCAGCGACGCCGGGTCGAGGCCCGGCGGAAGCTGCGGCATCCCGGCCGGCATCCCGCCGGGAAGCCCACCGCCGCCGGCGGGCCGCGGCCGGCCGCCGCCCTTGCCCTTGCGCTTGTTCTTCGGCGACTTGGTGGCCTTGCGACCCCGCCCGGGCAGCCCCATCATGCCGCCCATCTGCTTCATCATCTTCTGGGCGTCGGCGAAGCGGTTGAGCAACTGGTTGACGTCGGTCACCGTGACACCGGAGCCGTTGGCGATGCGCACCCGGCGCGACCCGTTGATGATCTTCGGGTTCTCCCGCTCGCCGGGCGTCATCGAACGGATGATCGCGGTCACCCGGTCGAAGTGCTTGTCGTCGATCTCGGACAGCTGGTCCTTCATCTGCCCCATGCCGGGCAGCATGCCCAGCACGTTCGCGATCGGGCCCATCCGCCGCACGGCGATCAGCTGCTCGAGGAAGTCTTCGAGCGTGAACTGCTGGCCGCCCATGAGCTTGGCGGCCATCCGCTCCTTCTGGTCGTCTTCGAACGCGCGCTCGGCCTGCTCGATGAGGGTGAGCACGTCGCCCATGCCGAGGATGCGCGAGGCCATCCGCTCGGGGTGGAAGACGTCGAAGTCCTCCAGCTTCTCGCCGGTGGAAGCGAACAGGATCGGCTGGCCGGTGACCTCGCGGACGGACAGCGCCGCACCGCCGCGGGCGTCGCCGTCGAGCTTGGACAGCACGACACCGGTGATGCCGACGCCGTCGCGGAACGCCTCGGCGGTGGCCACCGCGTCCTGACCGATCATCGCGTCGATCACGAAGATCGTCTCGTCGGGCCGGACGGCGTCGCGGATCGCGGCCGCCTGGGCCATCATCTCGGCGTCGATGCCGAGGCGACCGGCGGTGTCGACGATCACCACGTCACGCATCTGGCGCTGGGCGTGGCCGATGGCGTCGCTGGCCACCCGCACCGGGTCGCCGACGCCGTTGCCCGGCTCGGGCGCGTACACCTCGACGCCTGCCCTGCCCCCGAGCACCTGCAACTGCCCGACGGCGTTGGGCCGCTGCAGGTCGGCCGCGACGAGCAGCGGCTGGTGGCCCTGCTCGCGCAGCCAGCGGGCCAGCTTGCCGGCGAGCGTGGTCTTACCGGAGCCCTGCAGGCCGGCCAGCATGATCACCGTGGGCGGCTGCTTGGCGAACTGCAGCCGGCGCGCCTCGCCGCCGAGGACGTTCACCAGTTCCTCGTGCACGATCTTGATGACCTGCTGGGCCGGGTTCAGCGCCTGGGAGACCTCGGCTCCGCGGGCCCGTTCCTTGATCCGCGCGATGAAACCCTTCACCACCGACAGGGCGACGTCGGCCTCGAGCAGCGCGAGGCGGATCTCGCGTGCGGTGGCGTCGATGTCGGCATCGGACAGCTTGCCCTTGCCGCGCAGCTTCGTGAAGATGCCGGACAGGCGGTCGCTCAGGGTGTCGAACACGCCCCAACAGTAACTGAATTAAGACAGCCTTAGCCGCAGGCCCGATAGGGCACGGGAACGGCGCCGGAAATGGTGCCCGCGCCGAAACTGCCCTAGGCTCAACCGCCGTGTCGGGTGCCGGACGAACTCCGGATCACGGCCCTGGCCTGCGGTACGCCCCAGGGCTCGATGGCGTGCGCGCACTCGCCGTCGGGGCGGTGCTGGTTTACCACCTGGGCACGACCGGTGACTCCACGCACATCCTCAAGGGCGGCTATCTCGGCGTCGACGTCTTCTTCGTGCTCTCCGGCTACCTGATCACCAGCCTGCTGATCGTCGAGGCGCGACAGACCGGCCGGATCTCGATCAAAAAATTCTACATACGACGGGCAAAGCGGCTTTTCCCGGCAGTATTCACGCTGCTCGCCATCGTGGCCCTCGTGGTGATCATCTGGCTGCCCGACCAGGCCCGCCAACTGCGCAGCGACCTGGTGGCCGCGATCGGCTACGCCACCAACTGGTGGCTCATCTTCGAAGACGCGAGCTACTTCGGCAACGGCGACCGCCCGCGCCTGCTCACCCACCTGTGGTCACTGTCGGTCGAGGAGCAGTTCTACCTGGTCTGGCCGCTGGTGATGATCTTCTTCGCGCGGATCAAGGCAAAGCGACCGGTGATGCTCGCAGTTCTCGGGCTGGGCATTCTCGTGTCCACCGCCGTCGGGATCCTGCTCTTCGACCCGTGGTCCGACCCCTCGCGCGTCTACTTCGGCACCGACACCCGCGCGCTGGCGCCACTGCTCGGCGCGGCGCTCGCGGTCGCCGCCCGGCCGTGGCGCTACGGCGACCGGCAGGGCACGGGCATCGGGCTCGACATCGCCGGCGTCGCGGCGCTCGCCGGCCTCGGCGTGACCGCGGTGCTGCTCGCCGACAACTCGCCGATCCTGTACCGGGGTGGATTCCTCGGGATCGCGGCGATGGGCGCGGTGCTCGTGCTCGCGGCCGGCCACCCCGGCTCGGCGCTGGGCGTCGTGCTGGGCACGGCGCCGATGCGTTGGCTGGGTGAGCGCTCGTACGCGATCTACCTCTGGCACTGGCCGGTGTTCGTGCTCTCCCGGCCGGGCCTGGACGTGCCGCTCACCGGCTGGGGCAACACCGCCCTGCGGGTCGGGCTGACGTTGATCCTGGCCGACCTGTCGTACCGGCTGATCGAGCGGCCGATCCGCAAGCCCGGCTACTTCGTCGTCAACCCCAAGCCGGCGCACCGGATGCAGGAGGTCACCTGGCCGGTGCTGCGCACCGCCATGGTGATCGTCCTGTCGACGGTCGCGGTCACCACCGTCACGGTCCAGCTCGTCGACAGGGTGGCACCGGCGGCCGCGGTGCCCGTCGACGACGGTCCGGCCACCGCGATCGATCTCGCCCAGCCCGCGCCGGGCCCGCCGGTGCCGTCGGGCGCGAGCGTCGCGCCGAGCGCCGCGCCGCCGCCCGCGTCGGTGACGGGGAAGCCGCCGACGGTCGCCATCTTCGGCGACTCGCAGGGCATGACCCTGATGGCCAACAAGCCGTCGAATCTCGGCAGCTACCTCGCGGTCACCGACGCCACCATCGAGGGCTGCGGCGTGCTCCTCGGGCGGGTCACCAGCAAGAGCGGCGAGAAGCGCGACCTCGGCGCCAACTGCGGAAGCTGGCTCACCAAGTGGGCATCGAGCGCGACCAGGCTCAAGCCACGGGTGGCGTTCGTGATGCTCGGCGCCTGGGAGATGTTCGACCTCACCGTCGACGGCAGCACGCTCGCGTTCGGCAGCCCCGAGTGGGACGCGCAGGTCTCCGGCGCCCTGCGACAGGGCATCGACGCCCTGCGGGCCGCCGGCTCCAAGGTCGCCCTGGCGCTGACCCCGTGCTACCGGCCGGTCAAGGCGAGCGCCGGGTTCTGGCCGGAGCGCGGCGACGACACCCGCTCCCGCCACTTCAACACGCTGCTGACCGCCGCCGTGCAGAGCGATCCGGAGCACGTGACGACGGTCGAGCCGCCGCCGGAGTTCTGCACGAACCCGACGATCGCCAGCAGCCGCAGCTACCGCTGGGACGGCGTGCACTACTACAAGCCCGGCGCCGCCCTGTACTTCAAGGCCGTCATCCCGCAGTTGCAGGCGTGGGCGCGTTGACGGCGTCGAGGACCGCCTTCTCGATCTCGGCCCGCCGCTCGTCGCCCCACTCGGTGCCCTCCAGGTAGAACGCGTCCACAACGGCCGTGCCCAGCGTGGAGATCCTGGCTGCCCGCACGTCGGCGCCGGCCTCCTCCAGGGCGTGCGTGATGCGGTACAGCAGGCCGGGCGAGTCGGCAGCGCGAACCTCCAGCACCGCCGCGTGGGTGGCCGGCTGCCACATGAGCCGCGGCGCCGCCTCCACCGTGCCGTTCGTGCGGCGCGGTGCGAGGCGCCGCTCCAGTGGGATCTCTCCCGACAGCCCGCGCCGCAGGTCGACGGCCAACCCCTCGACGTCGACCCCGCCGCCGTACCGGGGCTGCACCGCGCACGACACGTACGCCAGGCCGTCCACTGTGGACGCGTCGGCCGTCACCACCTCGAGCCGGTGCAGCGCAAGGCAGCCCGCCACCGAGGCGAGCAGCCCGCGCCGGTTGCGGGCGGTCACCGTCACCCGTTCCTCGGTCACCCGCACCGCCGGCAGCGGACCCGCCGGCCGCGGCGGCGCGGCCGGCGGCGGCTCGGGCGCCTGCCCGGAGAGCGCACCGGCGACCTTGCGGACCAGTTCGGCCACCAGCCGCCCCTTCCACGCCGACCAGGCGGCCGGCCCGGTCGCGGCCGCGTCGGCCCGCGCCAGGGCGTAGAGCAGGTCCAGCGTCGTGACGTCGCGGACCGTCTCCGCCACCATGTCGATGGTGATCGGGTCGGCGAGGTCGCGCCGGGTCGCGGTGTCCGGCAGCAGGAGGTGCTGGCCCACCACCCGGTGCACGATCGCGACGTCGGCCGCCGGCAGCCCGATCCGCTCGGCCACGCCGGCCGCGATCGGCGCGCCGACGCTGCTGTGGTCGCCCGGCAGCCCCTTGCCGATGTCGTGCAGGAGCGCGCACAGCACGAGCAGGTCGGGCCGGGCCACCTCGCGCGCGTACGCCGACGCGTTGGCCGCCGTCTCCACGAGGTGCCTGTCGATGGTGAAGCGGTGCACGGGGTTGTGCTGCGGCGCGCTGCGGACCCGGGCCCACTCGGGTAGCCACCCGGTCACCAGCCCGTACCGGTCGCAGGCCTCCCACGTCTGCACGAGGCCGGGGCCGGCGCCGAGCAGCGCGAACAACGCATAGCGGGCGCCGGCGGGCCACGGCCTCGTCGGTGGTGGCGCGTATCGCGCCAGCCACTCCAGCGTCGGCCGGGCGATCGGACGCCCGGAGCGCGCCGCCGCGGCGGCCACGCGCAACGCGAGGGCCGGGTCGGGTCGCGCGGTGACCGCCGTGCGGGCGAGCACCGCCTCGCCGTCCTGCTCGACGACGTCACGGGCCAGCGGCCGGCGCTCGGCCTTCGTGGTGCCCCGCTGGGTCCGGCTCGCGAGCCAGCGGTTCGCGGCGCGCCAGGCGTCGTCGGTGGCGTGCGCGATGGTCCGTGCGGCCTCCGCGACGCGACGCAGCAGGGCGTCGCCGTCCGCGAGTTCCAGTTGCCGGGCCACCTCGGCGCGCTCCTGCGCCAGCAGGCGGTCGCCGCGCCGGTTCCGGGCGACGTGCAGCGCGTCGCGAGCGTCGAGCAGGAACCGGTGCGCGGCGCGCACCGCCGGCCGGGTGCCGTCGGCGACGCCGGCGTAGCCGAGGCCGCGCAGCACGCCGACGTCGCGCAGCCCGCCGCGCGCCTCCTTGAGGTCGCCCTCCAGCAGGAAGGCCAGCTCGCCGGCGCGTTCCCAACGCTGCTCGGTGGCGGCCCGCAGCATCGGCAGGATCGCCGCCGCCTCCCGTCGCCAGCGCTGCACGATCGCCTCGTGCAACTCGTTCGCGAGCGCCCGGTCGCCGGCGAGGTGGCGCGCGTCGAGCAGGCCGAGGGCCGCCTTGACGTCGTCGGTCGCGACGGCCAGCGCCTGCTCGGGCGTACGGACCGAGTGGTCGAGCTTGAACCCGGCGTCCCAGATCGGATACCAGATCGCGGCCGCGTCCACATCGGACTGTCCGGTGTGGACGAGGACGAGGTCCAGATCGCTGTACGGGGCGCATTCGCGGCGGCCGAGGCCGCCGACGGCCACCAGGGCGGCTCCCGGGCGGTCGGGCAGCAGCGTCGCGAGCCAGGCGTCGAGCGCGTTCGCGCGCTCGCGACGGGCGTCAGCGCCCACCCCGTTGTCCAGGGTGGGCGCCGTCGCCTTCATGCCGGCCGGCCCCCCGTCAGAGCGCGTCGAGACCACGCTCGCCGGTGCGGACCCGCACCACGTCGTCGACCGACGTGACCCAGACCTTGCCGTCACCGATCTTCCCGGTGCGCGCCGCCGCGACGATCGAGTCGACGACCTTCTCGACGTCGAGTTCGTCGGTCACGATCTCGACGCGGATCTTCGGCACGAACTCCACCGTGTACTCGGCACCCCGGTAGACCTCGGTGTGCCCCTTCTGCCGGCCGTATCCCTGAACCTCGCTGACGGTCAGGCCGCTGACGCCCAGCGCCGACAGCGCCTCTTTCACGGCATCGAGCTGGTATGGCTTGATGACCGCGGTCACGAGCTTCATGCTCATTCCCTCCATCCCCCGGACGTTACCGAGTTGCCTGCTCGGCGACCGGCTCCTCGGCCGGGGCCGGACGTGTTGCCGGCGCCGGGGCGCCCGATGAGATCCCGGCCATGGCGAACGCGCCGCCACCGCCGCCGGTGGACGTGACGGACAGGTCGTAGCCCGCCTCGGCGTGCTCCGCCAGGTCGATGCCGTCGGCCTCGGCCTCGGTGCTGACGCGCAGCAGGCCCGCCGACTTCAGGATGAGCGCGAGGACCACGGCGATACCGAGCGACCAGACGGTCACGATGCCGCTCGCCGCGGCCTGCCGGCCGAGCTGGGTGAGGCCACCGCCCATGAAGAGGCCGTCGGTGGCACCGACGCCGTCGGAGATGTACGAGTTCACCTGGGTGTTCGCGAACAGGCCCAGCCACAGGGAGCCGATCCAGCCGCCGACGAAGTGGACACCCACCACGTCGAGCGAGTCGTCGTAGCCGAACCGGTACTTCAGGCTCACCGCGAGCGCGCACAACACGCCGGCGACGAGGCCGAGCAGCACCGCGGCCCACGGGTCGATGAAGCCACAGGCCGGGGTGATCGCGACGAGACCGGCGACCGCGCCGGACGAGGCGCCGACCAGGGTGGGCTTCTTGTCCCGGACCCACTCCACGATCATCCAGCCGAGCACGCCGGCCGCGGTGGCGACCTGGGTGTTGACGAACGCGATCGCCGTCACGAAGTCGGCGGTGAACTCGGATCCGGCGTTGAACCCGAACCAGCCGAACCACAGCAGGCCGGCGCCGAGCATCACGAACGGCACGTTGTGCGGCCGGAACCCGGCGCCCGGCCAGCCCAGCCGCTTGCCGAGCACCAGCGCGATGCCCAGGGCCGCCGCACCGGCGTTGATGTGCACCGCGGTGCCACCGGCGAAGTCGAGCGCGTGCAGGTGCGAGGCGATCCAGCCGCCGCCCCAGATGTTGTGCGCCACCGGGAAGTAGACGATCGTGGCCCAGCCGAACGCGAACAGCATCCAGCCGGCGAACTTGGCCCGGTCGGAGATCGCGCCGCTGATGAGCGCGACGGTGATGATCGCGAACATCATCTGGAACGCCATGAACACGTATGTCGGGATGCCGGTGCCGTTGGGAAGGTCAGCCGTGACGCCCCAGACGTCGGTCGGCGCGTTGTAGGTCTTCCAGCCGCCGTACTCGGCGATGTTGCCGATCAGGCCGCCCGCCGTGTCGGGCCCGAATGACATCGAGAACCCGTAGAACAGCCACAGAACGGATACCAGCCCGATGGTCGCGAAGCTCATCATCATCATGTTGAGCACGCCCTTGGCCCGGTTCAGGCCGCCGTAGAACAACGCCAGGCCAGGGGTCATGAGCAACACGAGAGCGCTCGAGACCAGCAACCAAGCGGTATTGCCGGTGTCGACTTCAGGCACGCTGGCCTCCTCGTTGTCGAAATCCTTCCCTCCCGGCCGCGTCGGCGGCGTCGCCGATGCAACCGGAATTGCGCGAAGCATCGGGGGCCGGTGTTTCACACAGCGGCGGGGAACGGTTTCGACGGCATCACACAACGTTTCGAGCATGTGAACGTTGGCCCCATCCCCGCGATCTTGGACGTTCGCTGTCGCCGGAGCGACAGCAAACGTCCAAGATCGCGGAGAAATGCCGGCTAGCGGAGTGCGTACTCCAAAATGTGCCGTTCGTAGTCGATCAGGCGGAGGTCGCGGACCGGGCGGCGCAGGTGCCCCTTGTGCACGATCCGCACGAACGCGGGATCGCCGACGGCCGCCATCCGCCGGATGCCCTCGATGTGGTCGACGATCCGCTTGCGGATCACCCGCACCAGGCGGTGCCTGTCGCGCGGGGTGAGCCCGTACGCGTCGGCGAACATGCGCAGGCGGCGGGGCCGGTTCGGCCGCTTCCAGCCCAGCGTGTAGGAGTCGCGGTCGGAGAACAGCGGCGTCCAGGTCCAGGCCGCGTAGGCGACGTCGTAGATTCGCGCGCCGGGCGAGGCCAGGTCGAAGTCGATCAGCGCGAGCGTGCCGTCGGGCCGCCAGATGACGTTGTGCGGCGCCGCGTCGTGGTGGCAGATGACCTCGGTGTCCGGCGGCGGCGGGCCGAACGAGCGCCACACGGCACCCGGCGGCGGCCGGAAGCCGTACTGGGCGTCGTGGAACATGCGCAGCATCTGGGCGACGGTGGTGAGCGCCTCGTCGGTGGTCCAGTGCGGGGCCAGCGGGTACTCGCCGCATTCGCCGGTGATGAACGACAGGACCTCGCGGCCCTTCTCGTCGATGCCCAGCGCGCGCGGCGCGCCGGTGAATCCGACGTACTCCAGGTGGCGCAGCAGGGCGTGCACGGCGGGCGTCCAGGGACCGGCGTTGCGGCGGACCGTGTCGCCGACACGGTGAACCACCGAGGTGTTACCGCCGTGCAGCGGTACTTCCTGCTGGGTCACCGGCCCTCCACGTTGTCGTACGTCCTGAAAGGCTACGCGTCCGTCGCCAGCAGCGCGTCCACGAACTGTGCGGGTTCGAACGGCGCAAGGTCGTCCGGACCCTCCCCCAGACCGACCAGCTTCACGGGGATCCCGAGCTTGCGCTGCACCGCGATGACGATGCCCCCCTTCGCCGTACCGTCCAACTTCGTGAGCACCACTCCGGTCACGTTCACCACCTCGGTGAACACCCTGGCCTGCTCAAGTCCGTTTTGTCCCGTCGTGGCATCGAGTACGAGAAGCGTCTCATCTACCGGGCCCTGACGCTCCACGACGCGCTTGACCTTGCCCAACTCGTCCATCAGGCCGACCTTGTTCTGCAGCCGACCCGCCGTGTCGATCACCACCGTGTCGACGCCCGTCTCGATCCCGCGCTTGACCGCGTCGAACGCGACGGCGGCCGGGTCGCCGCCCTCGGGCCCGCGTACCACCTCGGCACCCACCCGGCCGGCCCAGGTGGCGAGCTGGTCGGCCGCCGCCGCCCGGAACGTGTCGGCGGCGCCGAACATCACCGTGCGGCCGTCGGCCACCAGCACCCGGCCGATCTTTCCGCAGGTGGTGGTCTTGCCGGATCCGTTCACGCCGACCACGAGCAGCACCGCCGGGCGGCCGTCGGCGTGCGAGGTCAGGGTCCGGTCCATGGCCGGGTCCAGCGCGTCGGTGAGCTCCTCGGCGAGGAGTTTGCGCAGCTCGTCGGCCGAGCCGGTGCCGAGCACCCGGGCCCGCTCGCGCAGCCTGTCGACGAGCTGCCGCGTCGCCTCGACACCGACGTCGGCGAGGATCAGGCTCTCCTCGACCTCGTCCCAGGTGTCGTCGTCGAGCTTGTCGCGGGAGAGCAGCGCCAGCAGTCCGCGGCCGAGGACGTTCTGGCTGCGGGCCAGCCGCGTGCGCAGGCGCACCAGGCGGCCGGCCGTCGGCTCGGGCTTCTCCAGGACCGGCGCGGCTTCCGGCTCCGGCTCCACCACGACCGGCTCCTGGGCCACCGGCGGCGCGACCGGTTCAACCTCCGGTTCCGCCTCCCGAACTGGCGGGCGTTCGAGCAGGTCGGTGCCGGTCCCGCCGGTTGCGCTCGGTGGCAACTCGCGCCGGCGCTTGGGGACGACGTAAGCGGCCACCCCGACGATCAGCACGACCAGCAGGGCGATGGCGATGACGACGTACTCCATGCCCGAATCGTCTCAGACGGCATGGGTACGGAGTGCGGGCGGGCGCCGCCCGCCCCTCCGTGCAGGATCGGCCGGACCCGAGCGCCACCCGGGTTGGCAGGGGCATCGCGGGTGCCGAATCATGGGGGTCGTGCCAGTAGCCGAAGAGCCGCTCGCGTCCGAGTCGCCGACAGTCGAATCGCCCTTGATCCTCGGTCCGGTGCTGCGCCGGGTGGAGGGCAACAGGGCCACCGTCTGGGTGGAGGCGGAGCGCCCCGGCGTGGTGGAGGTCCGCGCCGGGTCGGCGAGCGGATCCGCGCGGACGTTCAGCGCGCACGGGCACCACTACGGGTTCGTGGTGGTCGAGGGGCTGCCACCGGAGTCGGAGACCCCGTACGAGGTCCACTTCGACGGCGAGCAGGCCTGGCCGCCGCCCGGCTACAAGTACCCGCAGCCGGCGATCCGCACCCGCCCCGCCGACGCGCCGGTGCGCATCCTGTTCGGCTCGTGCCGCGAGTCGTCGCCGCTGCACACCGACCGGTTCCCGCCCGACGCCCTGGACGCCTTCGCGGTGCGCCTGTCCGGCCAGGTCAAGAGCCCGGAGCCGACCGAGTGGCCGGACCTGCTCATGCTGCTCGGCGACCAGGTGTACGCCGACGAGACGTCCACCACGATGCGCCGGGTGCTGGCCGAGCGGCAGCGGCGGCCCGACGCCCCGGAGGAGCAGGTTGTCGACTTCCACGAGTACACGCAGCTGTACGTCGACTCGTGGACCGACCCGGACATCCGCTGGCTGCTCTCCACGGTGCCCAGCGCGATGATCTTCGATGACCACGAGATCATCGACGACTGGAACATATCGGACACCTGGCGCACCGACATCGCCCGCGAATCCTGGTGGGCCACCCGCATCAAGGCCGGCATGGCGACCTACTGGGTCTACCAGCACCTCGGCAACATCCCGCCGTCGGAGCTCGACAAGGACCCCGTGTACGCGGCCGTGCTCGCGTCGGCCGACAACGCCACCGCCGTCCTCGACGAGTTCGGCACCCGGGCCGACGCCGAGGCCGGAACGTATCGGTGGAGCTACTCCCTCGACCTCGGGCGCACCCGCGTCGTTGTGATCGACAACCGCGCCGGGCGGCAGCTCGTGCCCGGCGAGCGCGCGATGGTGTCACCGGCCGACTGGTCCTGGCTGTCCGACGCGGTGTCCGGCGACCACGACCACGTCGTCATCGGATCGTCGCTGCCGTGGCTGATGCCGCCGGCGATCCACCACCTGGAGGCGGCGAGCGAGAAGCTCACCGAGTCGAAGCGGCCGTGGGTGCGCCGGCGGGCGGAAAAGGTGCGCCGCCGGGTCGACCTGGAGCACTGGGCCGCGTTCGGCAAGTCGTTCGACGCGCTCGGCGAGTTGCTGACCCACGTGGCCGACCGCGACGGCGGTCCGGCGACGGTGTGCGTGCTCTCCGGTGACGTCCACCACTCGTACGTGGCCCGCGCCGATCTGCCCACCCGCAGCCCGATCTACCAGCTCACCTGCTCGCCGGTGCACAACGCGCTGCCCGGGTTCATGAAGCCGGCCATGCGGTTCAGTTGGAGCCGGGCGGCCGCGGCGATCGGGCGCGGGATCGCGAAGGCGGCCGGGCTCCCGCCGCCGTCGGTCCGCTGGCACCGGGTTGCCGGCCCCGTGTACTCGAACGCCGTGTCGGCGCTCACCCACGACGGCCGCGCCGCCGTGGTGACGATCGAGGGCACCGAACCCGACAAGCTCCTCCACGAGGTCGCCCGGGTAAAGCTCACCTGATGTCAGCGGCGACGGGGGCCCTGAACGAGCGTCTGCGTCGCCTCGGCAAGGGCGGCGACGTCACTGCGCAGGTTGACGACGACCTGCTGGACGCTGGTCAAGGTCTTCGATCGCCGCCATTGCTGCAGGTTGGCGAGCGCGGTCTGAGGTGTGCCATCGACGCGGCCGGCCGACTTCCCGTCACGAACCGCCTTCATCCAACGCGGCCCGCACGTACGCCAGATCGGCCACACCGCTGAAGCGCAGTGCCGACAGTCCGGCCGCTCGGGCGCCGCGCACGTTCCTGTCGTCGTCGTCGACGAACAGGCACCGCTCCGGCGCCGTGTCGACAAGGCGGCAGGCGGCCTCGAAGAACTCGCGGGTCGGCTTGTGCACGCCCAGCGTCGACGAGTTCGCCACCGCGTCGAACTCGCCGGTCAGGCCGAACGCGGCGAGATCGAGGTCGAGGTCGTCGGTGGCGTTCGTGGCCAACACCACCCGGATCCCGCCGCGCCGCACCGACCGCACGAACGCGAGCACCTCCGGCACCACGGCGCCGCGGTAGGCGTCCCATTCGACCATCAGCGAACGGGCCGCCGGCAGCCCGCCCACCCGGTCGCTGAGCGCCTCCGCGACCCGGGTGAGCCATTCGGCCCGCGTGATCCGCCCCGTGATCGCCGGCAGCAGGCGGTTCCACTCGAGCGCGGTTTCCAGCACCGAGCCCGGCGAGAGGCCGTACCTGCGCTCGGCCGCCGCCGACACCGTCGGGTCGTAGTGGCGCAGTACGCCGTCGAAGTCGAGCAGCAGGGCGCAGGCACGGGGACGCGGCACGATCAGGCCGCTTCGTCCTCGTCCCGGGACAGCCGCTGGCTGATGACCTCCGTCACGCCGTTGCGCATGGTGACGCCGTACAGCGCGTCGGCGACCTCCATCGTGCGCTTCTGGTGCGTGATGATGATCAGCTGGCTCTTCTCCCGCAGCTGCTCCATCAACGTGATCAGCCGGCCCAGGTTGACGTCGTCGAGGGCCGCCTCCACCTCGTCCATGATGTAGAACGGGCTGGGCCGGGCCCGGAAGATCGCGACGAGCATCGCGACGGCCGTCAACGACCGCTCGCCGCCCGAGAGCAGCGACAGCCGCTTGATCTTCTTGCCCGGCGGCCGCGCCTCGACCTCGACGCCGGTGGTCAGCATGTCCTCCGGGTCGGTGAGCACCAGCCGGCCCTCGCCGCCCGGGAACAGCACGCCGAAGACCTGCTCGAACTCGCGCGCGGTGTCGTGGTAAGCGCTGGTGAAGACCTCGAGGATCCGGTCGTCGACGTCCTTGACGACGGTCAGCAGGTCGCGCCTGCTCTTCTTGAGATCCTCGAGCTGGTCGGAGAGGAACTTGAACCGCTCCTCCAACGCCGCGAACTCCTCCAGCGCCAACGGGTTGACCTTGCCCAGCAGGTTCAGCTCCCGCTCGGCCTTGGCCGCCCGCTTCTCCTGGGTCGCGCGGTCGAACGGCACGGGTTCGGGCACCGGTAGCCCCGCGGACTCTGCGGCGGCGATCTCCGGCGCGGTCGGCGGCACCGGCATCGACGGCCCGTACTCGGCGCACAGCAGCTCCGGGTCCAGCCCGTGCTCCTCGGCCGAGCGCGCCTCCAACTGCTCGATGCGCAGCCGCTGCTCGGCGCGCGCCACCTCGTCGCGGTGCACCGCGTTCGTGAGCCGTTCGAGCTGCCCGGCCAGCTGCTTGCTGCTCGCCCGGATCCCGGTCAGCTCCTGCTCGCGCTCGGCCCGCGCCGCCGCGAGCCGGTCGCGCTGGTCCTCCGCCGTCGCCAGGCCGACCGAGATCACCTCGAGCGCGCGCTCGGCACCGATCACCACGGCCTGCGCGATCCGCGCGCCACGGGCCCGCGCGGCCCGTGCCGCGGCGGCGCGCTCGCGCGCCGCCCGCTCGGCCCGGGCCTGTCGCGCGAGGGCGTCCGCGCGCCCGGCCAGCGCCGCGACGCGTTCCTCCGCCGTGCGGACGGCGAGCCGCACGTCCATCTCGCGCTGGCGGGCCTGCGGGACGGCATGAGCCAGTTCGTCACGCTCCACAGTGGACGGTTCGGCTTCGAGCGGAGTGTCCTCCGCCATCGCGAGCCGCTCCTCCAGCGTCTCCAGCGCCAGCAACGCCTCCTCGCGGGAGTTCTCCGCCTTGGTGCGGGCGGCGGCGAGGCGGTCGGCCTCCGCTGTCGCCGACCGGCTGGCCGCGCCGAGCTCGGCCAGCTTTCGGGCGACGGCGTTGCGCGCGCCCTCTGCCTGCCGGCGGGCCGCGTTGGCGGCGTTCATCCGGTCCTTCGCGGCGGCCACGAGGTCACGTGCCTCGGCGAGGTCCTCGTGCAGCGTCGCCGCGCGGGCCTCGGCCTCGGCGCGGGCGACGCGCGCCTCCTCGACGGCGGCCTGGACCTCGAGGTAGCTCGGCTGCTTGCCGGAGCCGCCGGCGGCCGCGTACGCACCCAGGACGTCGCCCTCGGGCGTCACGGCCCGGACCGTCGGCGCGTACCCGGCGATGGCGCGGGCCGTCGCGAGGTCGGGCGCGAACGCCACGCCGCGAAGCGCGGTCTCCACGGCCGGCCGCAGCTCCGGTGGCGCCTCCACAAGATCGGCCGCCCAGCGGGCACCGTCGGGCAGGGCCGGACGGTCGTCGTCGGAGCGGCTCGTCGTCGGCGCCGATCCGACGAGCAACGCGGCGCGCCCGCCGTCGTCGCGCTTGAGCAGCTCGATCGCCTCGGACGCGGCGTCCAGCCCGGCAACCGCGACGGCGTCGGCCAGCGAGCCGAGCGCGGCCGCCAGCGCTGCCTCGTACCCGGGCTCGACCGACAGCAGGGCCGCGACGCTGCCCAGCAGCCCCGGCACCTGGTCGGCCTTCGCGAGCAGGGCGCCGGCGCCGTCCTTGCGGCGCAGGCCCATCGCGAGAGCCTCCTCGCGGGCCTTCCACTGCGCGGCGTCCTTCTCGGCGGCGCGCTCGGCCGACTCGACCTGCCGCGCCTTCGCCGTCGCCGCGTCGTGCTCGGTGACGGCCTCCTTGTGCCGGACGTCCAGGTCGGCGGTGTCCTGCTCGGCCTCGGTGGCGCCCGCGGCGGCCTCGTCGTACTCCCGCTTGGCCACGTCGGCCCGGGCGGTGGCCTCGGACAGGGCGACGGCGAGCCGCTCCATTTCCTCGGCCGACGCGGCGGCCCGGGTGCGGGCCGACTGCACCTGCCCGGCCAGCCGGGCCAGCCCCTCGCGCCGGTCGGCGACCGCCTTGTGCGCGGCGACCAGCGCCCTCTCGGCGGCGGCCAGGGTTCGTTCGAGCTCCTGCCGTTCGCTCACGGCGGCGGCCAGGCGGGCCTGGTCGGCGGCCAGCGCCTCCCGCAGGTTCTGCTCCTGGGCCCGCACGTGGTCGGCCTCGGTGTCGAGCTGGTCGGGGTCGCGGCCGGGCCGCTCCTCCTCGACGGTGTTGAGGTGCTTGAGCCGCTCGGTGGCGAGCTGGTGCGTCGAGCGCATCCGCTCCTGCAGGCCGGCGAGCTGGTACCAGGTGTCCTGGGCCTTCGCGAGCACCGGCGCCTCGGCCGCGGCGCGCGTCTCCAGTTCGGCCAGCCGCTCGTCGACGCTGGCCAGCTGGGCCTCGACCTCCTCGCGCCGGGACCGCAGCGCGGTCTCGTCGGCGATCTCCTTGTCGAGGTTCGCGCGCATCGTGGTCAGCTCGTCGGCGAGCAGGCGCAGGCGGGCGTCGCGCAGGTCGGCCTGGATCGTTGCGGCCCGGCGGGCGACCTCGGCCTGCCGGCCCAGCGGCTTGAGCTGGCGGCGCAGTTCCGCCGTCAGGTCGGTGAGCCGGTTCAGGTTGGTCTGCATCGCGTCGAGCTTGCGCAGCGCCTTTTCCTTGCGCTTGCGGTGCTTGAGGACGCCGGCGGCCTCCTCGATGAACGCGCGCCGGTCTTCCGGCTTGGCGTGCAGCACGGCGTCGAGCTGGCCCTGGCCGACGATGACGTGCATCTCCCGGCCGATGCCGGAGTCGGAGAGTAGCTCCTGGATGTCGAGCAGCCGGCAGTGGTTGCCGTTGATCTCGTATTCGCTCTCGCCCGAGCGGTACATCCGCCGGGTGATCGACACCTCGGTGTAGTCGATGGGCAGCGCGCCGTCGCCGTTGTCGATCGTCAGGGTGACCTCGGCGCGCCCGAGCGGCGCCCGACCGGACGTGCCGGCGAAGATCACGTCCTCCATCTTTCCGCCACGCAGGGCCTTGGCGCCCTGCTCGCCGAGCACCCATGCGATGGCGTCGACGACGTTCGACTTGCCGGAGCCGTTCGGGCCCACCACGCAGGTGATGCCCGGCTCCAGCTTCAGCGTTGTCGCGGCGGCGAAGGACTTGAAGCCCTTGACCGTGAGGCTCTTGAGATGCACGAGGCTCCGCAGCTCGACGTCGGGGGCGGTACGTGGCTTACCCCGGGCAGGGTACCGCTCGGTAGTTACCCAACCCGGCAACCGGGCACACGGGCGCGCCGTGTTGGCACGTCACCCGCACGACATGCGCACACACGCAGGCGCGCCGGTCGCCCGGGGGCGTCGGCGCGCGGTCTGCGTCTTCTACTGCGCTGTTCTTCGGCTGCTATCGACCCGGTGGATGTTCCGGGGCTCTACCTGGAAATCTGGACGCTTCCGGCGGGTCGTCGGCGGGCCCGCCGGAGTTGCTTCGTCAACGCTGAGATCAGGCCAGTGCCGGTTCCGGCAGGCGGAGCAGCTCCGCCTCGGCCGCTGCTGCGAGCCGATCGTTCTCTGCCCGGAGCCGGGCCACCTCGATCTCGAGCGCTCGTACCTTGGTACGCAGAAGCGTGACCTCGTCAAGCAGGCGCCGGTCAGGCGCATTGCCGACGTGGCCGTAGAGGGCCTTCGCCATATCGTCTCCTCGTATTGCGCGACCGTGTGCGGCCTACGCGCGCCAAGCGTTAGCACCCTTGACCTGTGACCATGAGGTGCCACGGGCGTGAATGGGCGCTACTGGCGACTTTTCTATAGTCCGCCGTGTGCGGCGCGTCGTCAAGTTCCGCCGGAGGGTGTGAGGCCAGGCGCCGTGAATATCACACCGGTCCGGAGGCCTCCGCACCGACGATATCGCCTGCCGGCCGACCCCGATATCGAATAACGAGCAGGTCATCGGGTCAGAGGCGGGGACGGCGGGGCCTGCGCTGACATTTCGGGCAGGTAAACGACGACCTGTTCATGAAGGGATCCCGGCGGACGATCGTGGCGCAGCGGTTGCACGGCTCGCCTTCCCGCCCATATACGGCGAGTGACCGGTCGAAGTACCCGCTCTCGCCGTTCACGTTGACGTAGAGCGCGTCGAAGCTGGTGCCGCCGGCGCCGATGGCCTCGGTCAACACGTCCTTGACGTGGCCGAGGAGCAGGCGCGCAGCGGGGCGGGTCATGGTCTCGGTGGGCCGGGCCCAGTGCAGCTTGGCCCGCCACAGCGACTCGTCGGCGTAGATGTTGCCCACCCCGGAGATCAACGTCTGGTCGAGCAGCGCCCGCTTGACGCCGGTGCGGCGGCGGCGCAGCGCCGTCACGAACTCCTCGTCGACGAACCGGTGGTCGAGCGGGTCCAGTGCGATGTGCGCCAGCTCCTTCGGCAGCTCCGACCCGCCCGGCGAGACGGCCAGCCCGCCGAACGTGCGCTGGTCGACGAACCGCAGCTCGGGACCATCGTCGCGAAACCGGAACCGGACCCGCAGGTGGATCTCGTCGGTGGCGCCCGGCGGCTGTAGCAGCAGCTGCCCCGACATGCCCAGGTGCCCGTACAGCGCGGCGCCGTCGTCGAGCGGGAACCAGAAGTACTTGCCCCGCCTGTCGACCCCCGCAACGGTGCGCCCGCGCAGCTGGGCGACGAAGTCCTCCGGGCCGGTGACGTGCCGGCGCACCGACCGCGGGTGGAAGACCTCCACCGAGTCGATCGTGCGGCCGGTGACCCAGCGCTCGAGCCCTCGCCGCACCGTCTCCACTTCCGGCAGCTCCGGCACGACACCCTCCGCTTTTCCGCGATCTTGGACGTCTGCTGTCGCCAGAGCGATGGCAGACGTCCAAGATCGGCTCTAGACCGCGTACCGCCACACGGTGAGCAGGTACGCGCCGTACCACATTCCGAACAGCCCGAA
>Ga0070664_100001282_pt1 | contig 20117 bp, 19 predicted proteins | sample KBSC73metaG_FD_65863 | JGI IMG/M metagenome (GOLD analysis project Ga0070664, IMG submission 65863) | Corn rhizosphere microbial communities from Kellogg Biological Station, Michigan, USA - KBS C7-3 metaG | ecosystem: Host-associated > Plants > Roots > Rhizosphere > Soil ... | reverse complement strand
CAAGAATGGATGAATAATGCTTAAGTTAGAGATCGTAACTCCGGAAAGGAAAGTGTTCGACGATGCCGTCGATTCGGTGACCGTGCCAACTGCTTCGGGCGATGCCGGCATTTTGCCGAATCACGCTCCGCTGATCTCCGCGCTCAGGCCGGGTATCCTGAGCTATTCGAATAAGGGAACGACCAGCCAGATGGTCGTCTCAGGCGGGTTTATGGAGGTTAGCAACAACGCAGTCTCGGTGCTGACCGATACCGCCGAAACCGCCGACGAGATCGACGCAGACGCGGCCCGCGCGGATCGCGATGCGGCCGAAAAAACGATGCGTGAATACGCGCTCGCTCCTGTAGAAGATGCCGAAGCAACCCGCGAACGCCTGGAAAGCGCAACTGCAAGGCTGCAATTAATTTCGGGAAAATAGTCGAAAAGTGCAAAAAGTGAGAGAGTTAGGGGTGATGTCCGACCAAACTTTTCCACTTTTTGCACTTTTTCACATCTCACCGGGATCGAAATTATCCTGCCGTCGTTTCACCGCCTAACAGCGTCAGCACCTCGCCCGTCACATAACTCGAGTCTACATCCGAAGCAAAATAAACATACGCCGGAGCGATCTCCTCGGGTTGAGCGGGACGTTTCATCGGTGTGTCTTCGCCGTGTTTTGCCACTTCCTCCGGCGCTTTGTCCGTAACGTTCAGCGGCGTCCAGACCGGTCCGGGAGCAACGCAGTTTACACGAATTCCACGTTTCACAAGGTTCTGTGCGAGCGATTTCGTGAAGGCATGGATCGCTCCTTTTGTCGCCGAATAAGCGAGCAGTTCGCCGCTGCCTTCGAGGCCGGTGATGGAACCGGTGTTAATTATTGCGCCGCCTTTCGACATATGTTCCAAGGCCGCTTTCGCCATATAAAAATAGCCGAATATATTAGTCCGAAAGGTTTTTTCAAATTCCTCGTCCGGCACTTCCTCGATCGACTTTTCGTGCTTTTGAAATGCAGCGTTGTTGACCAGCAGATCGAGCTTGCCAAATTTCCTGACTGCCTGATCAACCGCGTCTTTGCAAAATTTCGGATCGGTCACATCACCCACGATCATTAAAGAGTCTTTTCCTTCATCCTTGACGACCCGAGCGGTTTCATCTGCATCGGTTTGCTCTTCGGGCAGATAAACGATCGCGACATCGGCGCCTTCACGGGCGAAAAGGACCGCGACGGAACGCCCGATACCGGAATCGCCACCTGTTATCAAGGCGGCCTTACCTGCGAGCTTGCCCGAACCTTTATAATTTGGGGCAAGATACTGCGGGCGCGGTTCGACCTCTTTTTCTATGCCCGGACGCGGCTGTTTTTGTTCCGGCATCGGGTTTTTCGGCTTGGCTCCCGTTTGCTTATCGGTGTCTCTGTTTCTTACATCGCCTGTGTCTTCCTTGTATGATTTTGTTGCTTGAGTGTTTGCCATTTCCCCTCCGTGTTCACAAATAAAAATGGAGAGGCAAGCGGTTGCCGCACTCCCCATTTCCCCCTGACCGCGACGTCAGTTACGAATTCTTGCGGCCGGAACCGCCTTTTTCTCCGCCACCGCTTTCCTTATTTACGGTTGCCCACGCACGGCGCTCTGCTTCGTCGTTCGAAACTCCGTGCTTCTCGTACCCTTCCTCGATGTGCTTGGCCTGGCGTTTCTGTTTATCGGTATATTTCTCTTTGCTTCCCCTTGGCATTGTTGCTTAACCCCCTTTTATAGAATGCTTACAGACCTGGTGTGGCGCACCCGCTTGGCCCGGAAATAGATCTGTCTTGCACGGTTGTAGATCTCATTCGGATCGTCAACCACCGCGTTTCGGTGTTTATTTCGTGTGATGGTTGCTTCGCTCGGCGCGGCGCTCGATGCGGCAGCTTCTATGGAAAGTACCGACATGTTTGTGAGTTCATTATTCTGAAAGAGCTTCTTCAACATCAATATCACTCCTGATTTAATTTCGTACGTTCCCTGCTTGTGTGGGGTTGTTTACAGCAAAAGCCGTGCCAATTGGCAACTCGTCAGGAGATTCGGAAAACCGCCTTAGAAGATAGTTTCTTACCGTCCTTGCGTCTTAGCAGAAAATAACCTCCCGCAAACCCGCTAAAGACGCAAAGAAGACAAGAGGGTTAAGCCCGGAGTAAATTTATCGTCTCCATCTTGGGCCGAAATATTGACAGCAGAATCGGCTTTTAGTAGCCTCATCTTATTACGATCAAACTGAAAACTCGGGAACCTTCAATTTGAGCAATCTGAAAAAACTAGAACTTCCGCCTCAAGGATTGAATACGCTGTTCGGCGTCCAAGATCAAAACATCAAATATCTCGAATCGCTTCTGGATGTGAGCATCGGAGCGCGCGGCAACGAATTGCTGATCGACGGTGACGACCGCGACATCAAGACGGTGGAACAGATATTACGCGATTTTGCGGACTTGTTTGACGAGGGCAACACCTTTACCGACAAGGAACTCCGCGACGCGTTCAAGCAGATCGCCGAAGACCGCGCCTACAGCCTTAAAGACTATTTCCTGAAGGCGAGGTTCAACCCCTCCGGAAAAAAGCAGGTCGCGCCGAAAACGGCAAATCAGCGCAAATATATCGACGCGATCGCATCGAACGATCTAGTTTTTGGTATAGGCGTAGCCGGTACGGGAAAAAGCTTTTTGGCGGTCGCGATGGCCGTCGATGCTCTATTCAAAAAACAGGTGAGCCGAATCATACTAACGCGTCCCGCGGTCGAAGCCGGTGAGCGGCTCGGTTTTTTGCCGGGCGATCTGCAGGAGAAGGTCGATCCGTATCTGAGGCCGCTATACGACGCTTTATTCGATCTGGTCGATTCCGAAAAAGTGACCAAAATGCTTGAGAAACGCATAATCGAGATCGCTCCACTCGCGTTTATGCGCGGCCGCACGCTCTCCGATGCCTTTATCATCCTCGACGAAGCACAGAACACCACCAGCGAGCAGATGAAGATGTTCCTGACCCGAATCGGCTTTGGCTCGAAAGCAGTCGTTACGGGCGACAAGACGCAGATCGACCTGCCGCGAGGCCAAAAAAGCGGCATCAAAGAGGCCGAGCAGGTCCTAAACAACCTGCAAGGCATCGAGTTTGTCTATTTCAACGAGCGTGACGTCGTCCGTCATAAACTTGTGCAGATGATCGTTAAGGCATATGAGGAACATTCTAATCAGAATGAGCCGGCGGAGTAGAAGCACCGTGCTGGGCTGTGTCGCCCTTGTTTCGCAAATGTCGTTATGTTTATTATTAGCGGAGTCATTTGGTTCAAATATGTAGCTAAGTTTGTAACTCGCCAGCACCTGCCTCGATAAATGCCCGAAATCATTAATAATCAGAGAAAGATTAGGTTCGAAATGAAACCTTTGGAGAATTTTGTCAAAACATTGGGATTAAAAGTCATTGAGACGAAAGAAAAAGATTTCGCAGTCGCCTTTATTTCCGACCGCAAAATGCGGCAGTTTAACAAACAGTTCCGCGGCAAGAATTCGACAACCGATGTACTTTCGTTTCCCTACGAGGCGGATGAATTTGAAAGTGAGACCGACGCGTTTACGCGTGAAGACGCTTCAGACGATCTCGCACCTGAAGGCGTAACTCATGCGTTCCTCGGCGACATCGTTATTTCAGCCGAACAAGCCGAGCGTCAAGCTAAAGAAAACGGACTGACCCTCGAAAACGAGATCAAACAGCTTATTTTGCACGGGTTGCTGCATCTGTGCAGTTACGACCATGAAACGGACAACGGTGAGATGAACGCCCGCGAACTCGAACTTAGGGAAAATCTGGGAATTTAGCCACAGATGAACGCGGATAAGCGCAGATAGAACCCAAATTAATATCTGTAGCTATCTTGTGTTAATCTGTGGCTCTAACTTTATGACCGAAACCAAAAAAACCGCTGAGGCGTGCGTGATGATCATTTTCGGAGCGACCGGCGATCTGACCAAACGCAAACTCTTCCCTGCCCTATACAATCTTGCCAAAGGCGATTTTTTGCCGGAGCATTTCGCGATAATCGGCGTCGGCCGGCAGGAGATGGAATCGAACGAATTTCGGCGGCAGACAGTCGAAAATCTCAAAGAATTCCTGCCGCACAAGCCGGACGAAAAACTTCTGAAATGGTTCGAAGAACGCACCTATTACACGGGCGGCGATTTTGACGACGATAAAAAACTTTTCGGCGATATCAAAGCAATGGCGGCAGAGGTCTGCGAAAAACATGAGATACCTGAAAATTTCTTTTACTATCTCGCAACCCCTCCGGACCTTTTTGCCAACGTGGCGCAAAAGATAGTCAAAAACGGAATGGGCAAGGAGGAGAATGGACACTGGCGACGTTTTATTTTCGAGAAACCGTTCGGACGCGATCTCGAATCGGCCAAAAAACTTAACGCTGCGTTGCTGCGAATATTGAAGGAAAAGCAGATCTACCGCATTGATCATTATCTCGGAAAGGAAACGGTGCAGAATATTTTGGTGTTCCGTTTCGGCAACAGCATCTTTGAGCCGATCTGGAACCGCAATTTTGTCGATAGTGTTCAGATCACGGTTGCAGAAGAACTCGGGGTAGAGCAGCGCGGCGGTTATTACGACTCCGCCGGAGCGCTGCGCGACATGATACCAAACCACATCTTCCAGCTTGTTACTCTGACGGCGATGGAGCCGCCCGTATCATTCGAAGCCGATTCGGTTCGCGATGAGCAAGCGAAGATTTTGCAGGCAATTCAACCGTTTTCACCCGAAGATGTGCTTCACTGCGCGGTGCGTGGGCAATACGGCCCGGGCGAGATAAACGGTAAAAAAGTTCCCGGCTATCGCCAGGAAGAAAAGGTTTCACCGACTTCTAACACCGAAACCTACGCCGCACTGAAACTCTCGATAGACAACTGGCGTTGGGCCGACGTGCCGTTTTTCGTACGAACCGGTAAACGTATGCCATGCAAGCATTCGAGCATCATAATCCAGTTCAAAAAGGCTCCGTTCGTCCTGTTTCGAGAGACATCTATTGAAAGGCTTACAACTAACCGGATCGTTATTCATATCCAACCCGATGAAGGCATCACATTGCATTTCGGCGCCAAAGTTCCCGGGCCCGTGGTAAATATGGGTGCGGTCGATATGGATTTTAATTATCTCGATCATTTCGGCGAACAGGTTGCGACCGGTTACGAACGCCTGTTATTCGATTGCATGATCGGCGACGCGACCTTGTTCCAGCGTGCGGACATGGTCGAGGCAAGCTGGCGTGTCGTAACACCCGTCCTCGACGTCTGGAAGGCGATCCCGGCACGCGACTTTCCGAATTACCCCGCCGGTTCATGGGGACCGCACGATGCGGACGTGATGCTCGAACGCACAGGCCGCGCCTGGAAAAATATTGTTGACTGATGCGCGAAATAATTGTCGCCAAAGACAAGACAGAATTAACGCGAGCGGCCGCTGAAAGATTTATCGGTATCGCCGAACCGGTTGTAAAAGAAACCGGGCGTTTTGCGGTCGCATTGTCCGGGGGTTCGACGCCGCGGGCTTTGTATTCACTGCTGTCTTCCTCGTTTCGAGTCGCTATTGACTGGAGCAAGGTTTTCTTTTTCTTCGGTGACGAACGCAACGTCCCGCCCGACGACGACCAGAGCAATTTCCGTATGGTAAATGAAACGTTGTTCAAACCGCTCGCGATCGCCGACAGCAATATTTTTCGCTGGCAAACCGAGTTAGACGACGTGGATAAAATTGTAGGCGAATATCAAAAAATGTTTCGCTCTTTTTTCGCGGACGAGCTTCCCGTTTTTGACCTTATCTTGCTCGGGATGGGACCTGACGGTCATACTGCGTCCCTTTTTCCCGATACTGAAGCGTTGAATGAGACCGAAGCAGCAATTGCAAAGAACTGGGTTGAAAAACTCAAGACCTGGCGGTTCACATTCACATATCCGACCATAAACAGTGCCCGGAATGTCGTTTTTCTCGTAGCGGGTGATGAAAAAGCTGAAGTTCTAAAACAGGTCATCGAAGGGCCAAAACAATGCAGCCTTTTGCCGTCGCAGTGTGTCGATCCGCAAAATGGGAGACTTACCTGGCTCGTTGACTCTGCGGCCGCAAGCCGCCTCGACAAGGCGACGCTGACAATTCACAATTAGCGCCTGACGATTTACAATGTTCGCAATATGCAGATCGAGATAGTCATTGGCCTGATCATACTGATAGTACTGGTCTTTTTGGCAACCGTCGATATGGCTTTCTCGCACCTGTCGGACGTGTCGCTGCGCCGGCTGTCGGCCGACGCGGAAGAGGAGCACAAAACTTCCTCCGCGCAGTTTCTGCGCGAAGTTGTCGAAAATCGTCCGCGTTTCAGGTTTGCGCTTTCTTCAGCTATCCAGATTCTGCTTATCTGCTTTACGGTTCTGCTTACGCTGATAATCCTCGCGCGTATAAGCAATCACTCCGAATTACTGGTCCTTGCATTGCTGCTCAGTTTGGCTTTTACGGTCATCTTTCGCCAGATCATCCCGCGGCTGATCGTCCGCAACGAGCCCGAAACCAAGCTGCTGTTTCTACTGCCTATAGTTCAGCCATTGTACAAATTTGCATCGGTCTTTATTTCGCCGTTCGTGCCTAAAATGACGGCAAAAGAGCGCCTAAAGCTCGAAGCTACCGTCGCGCCGGACGCAGGCGACGATAAAGCCGACGACACTACTGACGATTTTCAGGCCCTGATGGAAGTCGGCGAAGCTGAAGGCATCATCGAAGAAAGTGAACGCGAATTGATCGAAACAATGGTCGAATTCAGTGAAACGCGCGCCAGCGAGATAATGACGCCGCGAACTGAGATCTGCGCGATTCCCGTCAACTCAACCGTCACGGCTGCTCGTGATCTTATCATTGACGAAAAGTATTCGCGCCTGCCGGTTTATCGCGACACGATCGACAACATCGAAGGCGTGATCTACGTCCGCGATCTGCTGCACGCATGGGCCGACGGACAGGAAAATGCGCCGATCCAGACGATCCTTCGCGACGCTTTTTTCGTACCCGAAACCAAGACGGCATCTGAGTTGCTGAAAAGCATGCAGACGAACCATGTGCAGATCGCCATCGTTATCGACGAATATGGAGGCGTTGCAGGCCTCGTAACGGTCGAAGACATTCTCGAAGAGATCGTCGGTGAGATCGAGGACGAGGACATCGAGGATGAAGAGATAATAGAAATAATCGAGGGAGCGGATGGCTATTTCGACGTTTTGGGTTCGACCGAGATCGACAAGATCGAAAGGCTTTTCGATATCGAGGTCGAGGACGAAGATTTCACGACGATCGCAGGTTTGGTCACAAGCGAGGCCGGATACGTGCCAAAACCGGGCGAAAATCTGACGGTGAGTGGGCTGGAAGTTAAGATACTTAGGGCCGATGAGAAAAAGATACAGCTTCTGCGTCTGCGCAAAGCTCCAGCCCAGGGTACAGCGGAAACCGAGATCCAGACGTAATATTCTTTTGTTAAGCGGTCGACGTCTGATATAATTTGTGACACAGTTCACAACTAAAAGGAGAAACGTTTATGGCAATCAGACTTGGAGATATCGCACCCGATTTTTCTGCAGAAACAACCCAGGGCACTGTCAATTTTCACGATTGGCTTGGCGATAGCTGGGGCGTTCTGTTCTCGCACCCAAAGGATTACACTCCCGTTTGCACAACTGAACTAGGCTACACGGCCAAACTTAAACCCGAATTTGAAAAACGCGGCGTCAAGGTCATCGGCCTCAGCGTCGATCCGCTCGACTCGCATGCGGGCTGGGCAAAGGACATTGAGGAAACACAAGGCACGGCTCTTAACTTTCCCGTAATTGCAGACTCGGACCGAAAAGTTTCCGACCTTTACGATATGATCCACCCGAACGCCAGCGACACCGCGACGGTTCGTTCTGTTTATGTCATCGGTCCGGATAAAAAAGTAAAATTGATGATCACATATCCTGCAAGCACAGGGCGCAATTTCGACGAGATCCTGCGTGTGATCGACTCGCTGCAGCTGACATCAAATTACAGCGTAGCGACGCCCGTTAACTGGAAGGACGGCGAGGATTGCATCATAGTGCCGTCGATCTCGGACGAAGAAGCAAAAGAGAAATTTCCTGCCGGTTTCAAAACGATCAAACCCTATCTGCGTGTCACTCCACAACCGAATAAAACCGGCAAACAGGAATCGACTACGGCTTAGATCTCAACATAGTTGGGTATAAAGGGTACGGCTTACGGTCCGTGCCTTTTTTTGCGCAAATTTGCGTTCGTTTTGCGTCCCATTTATTATAGTGTGCGTTTAGACGCATTTTCCTGAAGGGCTAAATTTATCATTTCAAGGGGTTTCGAGGATGTTCTTTATTCTCGGTCCCGCCGAAATTGCCTAATCAGTTGGCGGGAACAAAATCAATTCAAAAGGACAAAAACGAATGAAATTCTATCCCAATGTATTAATAATGGCCGCATTTCTGTGCGCGGCGATCATTTTTGCCGGCTGCACCACTGCTTCGAATACGGCAAGCAACACAGCTACCGCAAACAAGGCCAACACGGCATCGGCAAATACTTCGACGCCGGCTTCAAACACTTCAAACCCATCGAATTCGTCAGTCAAGACCGAAACGGCACCCGCCGGCGATTCGGTCGGCGTTGCGGAATGCGACGAATACATCAAAAAATACGAAGCATGCCTGACCAAGATCGCGTCCAAGGCTCCGCAGGCCGAAGGCCCGTTGAAGACGGCTTTCCAGGCTCAGCGCGACGGATTCAAGAAAGCGGCTGAAACGCCCCAGGGCAAGGCCACTCTTGCAACTGCTTGCAAACAAGCTATTGAAACGGCGAAAGCCTCAACCTCCGCTTACGCTTGCGAGTGGTAGGTTCGATCAAGAGAGTTTAGCCACGAACAAACACGAAAAGTCATAAAGACCCTTAATGAATTTTCTTGTTTTTCGTGGTTATTTTTGCGCCTACTCCCGCCGTTTGTTACATTTAACTCTTATGAAAAAAAGGAGCAAATTCCTTAGCGGCAAACGCATCGACCCGACACCGATCTCAAAAAAAACGGCGCTTGCTGACCTGGTTGACGAATCGTTCATGGCGTACAACGCTGCGCGAATTCGCGAAGCGTGTCATCTTTTTTCAAAAAAGATGCTTGAACCGGATACCACCGTTGGCGTGACACTGACCGGAGCATTGACCCCCGCCGGACTTGGAATTTCCGCTTTGATCCCGCTTATCAAAGCCGGCTTTATCGACTGGATCATCTCGACCGGTGCAAATCTTTACCACGATACCCATTTCGGCATCGGCTTGTCGCTGCGTCAAGGCGACGCAAAACTCGACGACCGAATACTTCGGGAAGAAGAGGTCGTTCGCATTTACGACATTTTTTTCGATTACAGCGTTCTGCTAGACACCGACTCTTTTTTTCGCCGGCTGATCGAGCACGACGAATTTCAAAGATCGATGTCGTCCGCCGAATTTCACTACTTGGCCGGCAAATACGTCCGCGAACGCGAGAAGAAACTTGGGATCAAGGAGAAATCGCTGCTCGCCGTCGCTTACGAATACGGCGTGCCGATCTACACCTCGTCACCAGGCGATTCGTCCATCGGCATGAACATAGCCGCAAAAGAATTGCAGGGCGGAAAGCTAGTTTTAAATCCAAACCTTGACGTAAACGAAACAGCGTCTATCGTGCTCGCGGCAAAACGCGGCGTAGTTCATACGGGCAAAAACACAAAGGCCGGCGGCAAATCCGCGATCTTTATCCTCGGCGGCGGCAGCCCTAAGAATTTTGCTCTGCAGACCGAACCGCAGATTCAAGAAGTTCTCGGCATAGACGAAAAAGGTCACGATTATTTTCTGCAGGTGACCGACGCCCGCTCCGACACCGGTGGACTGAGCGGTGCGACGCCAGCCGAAGCCGTTAGCTGGGGCAAGGTCGATCCAGACAAACTGCCTGATGCGGTTGTCGCGTATGTCGATTCGACCGTGGCCCTGCCGATCATTACCGCATACGCTCTGGCACGTCACGAACCGCGAAAGCCAAAACGGCTTTATAACCGACGCGAGGAGTTTATGGATCTATTGATGAAGGAATACGAAAAATCGACAAGAAGATGATCTCAACCCAGGCGCTGAGAATTTTATCTGAGTTCACTTTTTTTGCGTCTCCGCCATCGCTGCGTTAAGTCGTTTTATGAAACTACAAGCCGACCTCAACAACGAAAAACACAACATCGAGATCCGTCGCGAAGGTGACAAAGTCTTCGCTACTGTAAATGACCGCTCGTACGAACTCGAGGCGTCAGAACCGGAACCCAATGTTTTTCTGTTAAAACACGAGGGTAGAATATACGAAGTTTATGTCTCTGCCGGAATGGCAGGCGCATCTCATGTCCGCCTTGGAGCGACCGAATTTGAAATATCCGTTCACGACCCAAAACGGCTTCGCGGTTCCGGCTCCGGTCACGAGCAGGGCGAAGGCCTCGCAGAGATAATGACCGCAATGCCGGGCAAGGTAGTTCGCGTTCTTGTCGAAGCCGGAGCCGAGGTAAAAAAAGGCGACGGCATCATCGTCGTCGAGGCGATGAAAATGCAGAATGAGATAAAATCTCCGAAAGACGGCATTGCAAAGGAGATAAGAGCGTCTGTCGGTTCAACTGTCAACGCGGGCGAGATACTGGCAGTTATCGAGTAGCCCTGAAGTCTGCTATTTAATTATCCAATTAAATAGCAGACAGTCGGTTATACCTTGTTCGCGGCAAACCTTTCTAAACTGAAACAAGCTGCTCTCTTTTCGAATAAATAGCTCGAATCGGTGCCTGCAGATTTCTCATCATCTCGGAGAACAGATCGAATGTGAGCGATTGTGCTCCGTCGGACCAGGCCTTTTCGGGTTCGGGATGAACCTCTACGATCACTCCGTCGGCACCGACCGCTACTGCCGCTTTCGCTGTCGATGAAATCAAGCTGCGTTTGCCGGTCGCATGGGACGGGTCGACTACGACAGGCAGATGCGTCATTTCCTTAACTAACGCCACGCCAGCCAGATCGAGAGTATTTCTCAGGCTGTGATCGAACGTCTTGATACCGCGTTCACACAGAACGACGTTTTCGTTGCCGCCATGCAAGAGATATTCGGCAGCTGAAAGCCATTCTTTCACAGTTGCCGACGGGCCGCGTTTGAAAAGGATCGGCTTTCCGGATCTTGCAAGCTTTTTGAGCAAAGCAAAATTTTGCATGTTCCGCGCGCCGACCTGAAGCATATCGGCATGTTCGCAAACGACATCGACGTCTTCTTCGCTCATTATCTCGGTCACGACCGGCATACCCACCGCATCTCCAGCCTCGCGAAGCAGCATTAGACCTTCGACGCCAAGCCCCTGGAAATCATACGGAGACGTTCGAGGTTTATAGGCGCCGCCGCGAAGTATTACTGCACCGGCGCGCTTCACGGCAAGCGCGGTCGCAGTGACCTGTTCACGCGATTCAACCGAGCACGGTCCGGCCATCACGACGGCGTCGATACCGCCTATCGGCACGTCGCCTACCCAAACTATCGTCCGCCTATCGCTGTTACCTGTTACTAGCGGATGAGCGTCCTTTGCGCCGCCATTCTTTGCTGCGTTTCCGTTTGATTTTCCTACTGTCCAACTATCAAGCATTTGTTTCTCTCCGATCTTTCCTCATTATTCCGCACTCCGAATTCCGAAATCCGAGTTAGTTTCCTATCAAATAAAATTTCGTCCAGTTATCAACGTCGTCCGCAATGTTTTCGCAAACGATCTTAGCTCCATAGATTTCTGCCGCTCGCCGGCTGCCGATCGCGCCATGTGTCGGGTCGTCTTCTTCAACAATGCGACGAACGCTTCCGGCTGTGTCTGCCCCGATTACCTGCACCAAATGCGGATGTTGTACGAAAAACTGCGCGCATTGTTTTAGTGCCTCGACATGCGAGCGAACCGATTTGAGCGTTTCAAACTCAGCGTCAGGTGTTCCGGCTAAAATGTGATGAATGTCCAACGGCAGCTTATCAATTATCCGCGCTCCACTTTGTTTCAAGAGATCGGTCGTCGAACAAATCGCGCCGACGATACGATTTTCAACCGGCACGACGGCAACTTCGACGGCGTTTGTGCGAAGCCGGTCGAACATCTCTTCGAATGTAACGCACTCGACGATCTCGGCCGTCTCGCCGACCAACGTAAAAGCCGCCTCTTCGCTGTACGAGCCTTTGATTCCCTGTATCGCAACGCGGGTCATTAGCAGGCCTCGCCCTCTAATTTCAGATCCTCGATTATCTCAGACTGAATCTGTCGCGATTCCTGCAAGATTCGGCGAAATATTCGGGCGGCCGCCTCGTCGTCCATGATCCCGTCATTCTCCTGAGCGACCCAGCGAAGTATCTCGATCTCGCGGTTCCAGTCGGTTATAGGCAATCCCGCCTTCGCTTTAATCTGCCCGATCTCGCGAACTATTTCTGCCCGCTGGTTAAGCAAAGCCATGATCTCACGGTCAACAGCGTCGATTTTTTTTCTGCAATCTTCTAATGTCATAAAAATTTCCTCAAAAACGCGAAAAAGCCGTGAACTTATTCAGTTACACGGCTTTCATTTGGTCGATATTTACTAGAACTTACTTCATCGCAACCCAAACTTTAGCCGTTTCACCGTAAAAGTAAAAGTAATAAAAGCTAAAGTTGTTAAAATAAGTTGCTCGCATTAAATAACTGGAGGTTATCCAACAGAAACAATCATAAGTGAATCGTTTCACATTTGTCAAGCGAAATCTTATACGCTTCTTTCAGCAACGATCAATTCGAGATTATCCACTGCGTTTTTCAGGCGCAAAACCGTCGCGTCATACCACTCTGAATCCGACGTTTGCGTCTCCCGTTCTACAGTTAATGCCCGCCTTGTCTCATCCGGCGCCGTTCCGCCATATATCGTCCTTACGGCGACAAAATTCTCTGGCGATACGGCTCTCTCAAGGTCTTCAGCTGTCAATGAAAGCTGTCTGCCGATAAGTTCCTCGGCTGTTTTTTGCAAATTGTCGTGCGTAATTTCGGAACCGTTTTCGCCGGCCGCTTTTACACAGATCCCGACGATCTTGTGAGCGATACGAAACGGCAAATTTTCCTTTCGAACAATCGTATCTGCAAGCTCGGTCACGGTAATAAAATGCTCGCTTGCACGTCGCCGCAACACGTCAAAATTGAAGGTTGCGGATCGCAGCGTATTTGCAAAAAGCGATACAGACCGGTTAGCGTCCCGGACGGCACTATAGATCATCGGCTGAAGGTCATCTTCGACATCGTTGATATCGCCGAATGGCGTGTTGTGGATCGCAGTCATTACGCCGAGACTTTGCCCGAGCCCCTTGCTTGCAAGCACCCGGATATGTTCGAGCGCGACGGGGTTTCGTTTTTGCGGCATTATCGACGACCCCTGAACATAACCGTCCGGCAGGCGAATTACGTTAAATTCCATCATCGCCATCAGCAAAAATTCCTGCGCGAACTTGCCGATGTTTACCAACAGCGCCGATGTTGCTCCGAGCATCTCGGTAAAATAATCGACCGACGCTATAGACGCGTATGAATTTACCGTCGGTGCCGTAAACCCGAGCAATTCTGCAACTCGTTCGCGATTGATAGGAAACCCGGTTGTTGTTATGGCACCGGATCCGAGCGGACAAAAATTCATGTTCTCGAAGGAGCGCTGCAGTCGCTTGATGTCGCGGCCTAAATTCTCAGCGATCGCCAGCAGAAAATGCGCCATCGTCGACGGCTGTGCCGGCTGCGTATGCGTGTAGGCCGGGATGAGCGTTTCGTGATGTTCTGACGCGAGGTCGAGAAACACGTTCCGCAGCTCCATTGTTGAGCTAAGCAATCGCAAACAATCCTGTCGCAACCGTAAACGGTAGATCGTCACGTCAATATCGTTGCGGCTTCGCGCTGTATGCAGTTTTCCGGCAACATCAGGATCACAACGCTTTGCAATTTCCTGCTGCAGTAAATAAAACAGGTCCTCGAACGAACCGTCGTATTCAATCTTGCGGATCGTATCGAAATCAAGACTCGTCAGCGCGCCTAAAAGCTGTCTCAGCTCGTTCGCCGTAATGATTCCCTGCTCTTCGAGCATCACCGCATGCGCAAGATCGACCTGATAATAGGCGTCGAGAAAATACTCCTTCGCGTCTGCGAAGCAGTCCGCCAAAACATTTTCCTTATAACTTTTTGCCGGAAATTTTTCTTCCATCACAAAACAAATCGCTCAGACCAAAATACCGCCACTGCCACCTGCCGCTGCCCCTACTGCCTGCCCTTCCCCGCTTTTGGCAAGCTTATCAGGTTTGCAAATATCCTGTACGCTCCCGGATTCCCGACAGGCAGTTGCCGAAACCACGAATATGCCGTGTAAACAAATCGGCCCCTGCCCACGTCGGCCACAACCATCCCGCCTTTGCTTTCCGCTTCGCCCTGGTCGTGCGACTCAAGCAGCGGCGTATATTTCGCGTCAAAATCCGTCAGGCAATAAAGGTCGCGCTCCTGCACCCAATTTTTCCAATCGTCATCGCCGATCTTGTTTGGAAAATTAAAGATCGGGTTCGCGGGCTGTAATATTTTCACGGGTGCGTTCTCGTCAACTACGCGGATATTCCCATCCATTTTCGCCGGGTACGGCAGCAGGCCGAGCCGCGTAAATTCCTGCTGCTGATACTGCACGATCAGCGTGCCGCCGTTGTTCATAAATTCCGTCAGACGGCCGTTGTTCGCGACATAATCGGGCCGCACCTGGGACGCGCGAATACCGACGATTATAGTATCGAACTGCGATAGGTCGCCGGTCGAAAGCTCTTTTTCGCCGAGCATCGTAACATCGAGACCGAGGCGTTTTATCGCCTGTGGAACCTTATCTCCGCTGCCCATGATATACCCGATACGCACCGGTGCAACCTTTAGGTTGAGCACCTGAGCCGTCACTGTCGCCGGCGTGTAAATTCGATGTGTTTGAATATGTGGATAAGCAATTTCCTGCACTTGCTGGCCGTACGAAATGCCGCCTAGATCAGCCTCAGCCGAAAGTTCATATGCGTCCGGCTTCGCATTGGCAGGCACCGTCAATTCAAAGCTCAACGCGGTCTTGTCGCCTTTATTTTTCAATGCGAAATCAGCCGCTTTCGGCGACAGCGTCCAGCCTGATGGAACGTTGAATCGTGCGGTGCCGTTGGCCTGTTTGCTTAGGTTGTTCGACACGGTCATAACCAACCGGTATTTACTGGGCTTCGAGGCGATCGGAGCGATAAGCAAGTTCGATTCGAGTCCGACTGCCAAAGCCGGAACGACATTGATATCACGCCTGATCTCACCGCGAATGTCATCAGCGTAACGGTACTGCACTTCCCTTTCAACTGTTATGTCCTGTCCGCCAATGTTCAAAACAACATCGGCATTCACAAGCGGCGGTGCAAACGGCATGTTCGGAGCAGCGTCCGGTCCGGACCAATCGAATGTAAAATTCTTCCTCGGTTTTTCAAGCCAGTACGGCTGCGTCGGCACGGCGCCCTTTGCCGAGGTTACGCTAAAATAGGTCGCGCTCAGTGCCGATTCAGCTCGCGGCCTAAACCCGCTTGTCGGAATTTCAGGTGCGCTCGCGTTTTGCGATGTCCAGCCGTTCGGCACCTTCAGCGAAACATCCTGCACCTTGACATCCGACGATGCCGGAGCAAAAACGCGAACTGCAACGCCTGTCGCGTCACCTGCGACTATCGTGTCCGTGTCGCTCAGCGCATCGACCACGACTCCCGCTGCCATTTGCAAAGCCTTTGCAAACTCGGCCTGCTTTTCGCGCAACATTTCCTTTGACGCGGGGTTTCGCGTTGCCCATTCGGCGTCATAAGCCTGCTTATATCCTTTCGCCAAAATCGGAATTAATTTCTCCGGCGTGTACGGGTCATAACTTTTCAATGCCGTTTCTGCGGTTTCCTGCAATGCGGCCAATTTCTGAGCAAACGGCTCTTCGCTATTGTTCGTCAGTTTTGCGATTCCCTTAATCGACGTATCGATGCCGTCAAAAACATCGCTTTCTTTATCGACCTTTGCTCCAAAAGTTTCCACCAACCGCATTCCCGAGTTCTGTTTACCACGAAGCTCCAGCGTGCCCATTTCCTGAGTTTTGTGCTGGCTGCGGCCCTCCATCGCGATCTCGAAATACGAGCGGCCGATTATCGAATCGTATTCGCCGGTGTTTATCGTCAGCGTCGGGGTGTTTTGCGGATTCGGAACAAAGCTTTGCGAAACATACAGTTTTAATGCCTGCCACGGCTCAAGTCCTTCTTTCAGCTGTTCGGGAAATTCCTTCGGATCGGCCGCCGCTTTAAATGCGATAGGCGTCAAATAACCTGCGAGTTGATGCTGACCGTGACCGTCCGCCGGAGTGCCGCTGAACCGAGAGATAATAACCAGCGGTTTGTACATCCTTATCGCCCGAACCATATCGCCAAGCACTTCGCGCTCGCCCCAGATCCGCGCCGCCTCTTCGCGTTTTTTCGAAAAACCATAATCCATCACGCGCGTAAAAAGCTGTGAACCGCCATCGAGTCGCCGAGCTTGCAGCAATTCCTCGGTACGGATCACGCCAAGAGCTTCAAACAATTCTTCACCGATCACGTTCTGTCCGCCATCGCCGCGATTGAGTGCCAGGTAGGCTGTCCGCGCCTGATCGTGCCGCGCCAGATACGCGAGCAAGCCAGAGTCTTCGTCGTCTGGATGCGCACCCGTATGCATAACGCTCGCCGTCGTTTGCAGCCGCTTTAGCATCTGTCCCAGCCCCATCGCGCCGCGATCATACTCAGCGCGAGCCTGCGCACGGCCGGTACTTACCTGTCCAGCGATAAAAATGCTCAGAAGTAAAAATGTGGTGAAAATTTGTTTAAATTTTAGTTTCATATTCTTTGTCAGAAACGAATGCCAAAAAACTCTTCTCTTTACGAAAGATGGGTGCCGGCGCTTCGCCGACGGAAGTGATCTCTTAAACCTCCCTCCTTGATTAGGAGGATGCCGGATTTATCCGGCCCGGTGGCAGATGCGCTAACGCCTGGTTACTCGCTCACCGCGCTGCTACTGTCGACTTCTCCGTTCCGCACCGTCAGACTTATCACGTACCCAACTGCGACCGTCACAACACAGCCGACGACGTTGAACCACAGAAACTCGATGTTGGTATATTCGCTTGCTATCCAAACTGACGCGATACCGAACAATAATCCGAAAAACGCACCGCGCGCCCTTGCCCGTTTCACGCCGATCGCCAAAACGAACACACCAAGCAGCGAACCGTAAAAGAACGAACCGAACTTATTAACGACCTCGATCAGCGAACCGAGATTTGTCGCGTAGATGGCCACAATGCACGCAAAAATTCCCCAGATAAATGTCGCAAACCGTCCGAACCTGACATAGTGCCGATCGTCTTCGCCGGGCCTAAAATGCCGTCGGTAAAAATCGATCGTTGATGCTGTCGCAAGTGCGTTCAGCTCTGCTGAGATCGAAGACATCGCCGCCGCAAAGATCGCGGCGATTATCAACCCGATCACCCCCATCGGCATATTCTGAACAACAAACGTCGGAAACACATAGTTGACATCGTTGTAGCTTTTATCGCCGGTTGTGTTCTTTAAATATTCGGTCGCGTCCTTTCGTGCGTCGTTGAATGTTTTGTCGGCTGTGACATAAGCGGCTCGGTTCTGATCGCTCCGATCCTGCAAAAACCTCATCGCTGCTTCTTCACGCGTTTTGTGCGCTGCTGAAAACTCGTTTTTTACTCCCTGATATTGCGCCGTCTGCTCGACCTTTGCCGCCTCAACACTGTTGAAATAAACGGGCGGCTGCACAAACTGGTAGAACACAAAAACAAGCACACCGACAAGCAGTATCAAAAACTGCATCGGTATCTTGAGAAACGCGCTCATCAGCAGGGAGGTCCGCCCTTCGCTTACCGATTTTGCCGTCAGAAACCGCTGCACCTGGCTTTGATCGCAGCCGAAGTACGACATGAACAGAAACAGCGCCGCTATCAACCCGGACCACAGCGTGTATTTCTCAGTTAAACTAAAGCTCGTATCGACCGTTTGCAGTTTACCGACCGCGCCGGCAAGATAAAGCCCGTCGGTAAACGAAACCTGCTGCGGAAATTGCGAAACGATCACAAACAGGCAGACAAAAAGACCGAAAAATATGACGATCATCTGCTTGACGTCCGTCCAGGTCACGGCCTGTACGCCACCGATCATCGTATAAACGGTCGTTGACATGCCGATGACAAAGATCGTGACGATCTCGCTCCAGCCAAGAACGATCGAAAGAATTACCGACGGAGCCGCAATAATAACGCCGACGCCAAGACCACGCGATATAAGAAAAAAGAAGCTGGTCAGGCTCCGGGTCTTGGCGTCAAAGCGTTTCTCGAGATATTCGTAAGCCGTGAAAACCTTTGCACGGTAAAAAAACGGAACGGTCGTCACACACAGAATTACCATCGCCAGCGGTAGGCCGTAATAAAACTGGATAAAGCGCATTCCGTCCGAATACGCTTGTCCTGTAGTGCCGACAAGCGTAATGGCGGAAAGCTGCGTGGCCATTACCGACAACCCGACCGCCCACCACGGCAGGCTCCGGTTTGCAAGAAAATAGCCTTCGACGTTGCCGCTGTGCTTGGTCATACGTATCCCATCCCAGATCACGTAAACCAGATAGACGACAACGACCGCCCAATCCAGAAATTTCATTGTTGTTTAGCTAGGAATATGAACCCCGCAATAATGCATAAACGAATTAACAAGATAGATTCCGTTTCGTTTTTTTCGTGGCTCTTTTTCTGTGTTTTTAGTGGTTCGTTTTCGAGTTATCTTGTGTAATTCCGCGGTTCCTGTTTTCATGATCAACCCGAAAAATATCTCGAAAATACCCACAACGTAGTGATAACAACCGCCGTCACGACAACGACCGCAAGATAAATCCGGTGCCACCACGAATCGGGCAGCTCCTCTACCGGTTCAATAGATTTTTGCTCCGTCATATGGATCTTGTCTTCTAGAAGCTAACAGCTATTCTTCCAGCTTTCTGAACTCACCATCGAGCCAATGGAAGATCTTCCAACATGATAACCCAAGCTTCTGCAAAAACTCCGCTGCAAAAGCCCGAGTTCCAAGATTAAAAGATAAACTTCAAGCCAAGCTGGAACGCCCGTGCATCGAGAGACGTTACCGCGCCGTTTCGGAAGATCGGCAGCGGAGCCAAAAGGTTTCCGTTGTCATCTACCGCAAACGAGGTAGCGTTAAACTGGAATACGCTGTTAATGTTGAAAATATTAATTGCTTCGAGAAATCCCTCCAACCTAAATCTTTCTGTGATGGGTATGAACCGTGAATACCTTAGATCAACATTGAATTGCTTTGGTGTCCGGCCGCTGTTTCTTGTAATGCCTACAGGCCTATCGCCCGACACGCCATCGCCGTTAATGTCGCGATTAGCTGTTATGTTGAACGTCTCACCGCTATTGGCTGTCGCAATTATGCCAAACTGATTGTTGTTTACAATATACTGCAGAGCCTTGCTGTCAAAGTTGAATTGTGGGCGTCCAACGAAACTCAAAACAAAAGTGTGTCTCTGATCTGCAACCGACGGGCCGAAATCGAAGTGGCGGTTTTCAGGAGCCGTCAAAGCGGAGTCTCCAACGGCAACCAGATTTCGTTCTGGCGCATCATCCGATGATTTAGATAAGGTATAGTTAGCGCTGAACTGATAACCCTTTGAGAAGCGTTTCGTCAACTGAAGCGTCAACGCATCGTAACGCGAATTGCCCCCAGAATCTGCCTGAACAATATTCTGGAATTGTGGAAACACCCTGTTCGTGCATGGCTTAGAGCTCGTTCCATATTTCAACCTGCCGTCTGCAAGTGTCCCACCGACCGGAAGACAGTTGACGTTACTATAAATCGGTATATGCCGTCCGTTCGAGTGAATATAACCAGCGGTAACCGAAAGGTCATTGGTCAATGCCTGTTCCA
>Ga0070664_100001278_pt1 | contig 20145 bp, 22 predicted proteins | sample KBSC73metaG_FD_65863 | JGI IMG/M metagenome (GOLD analysis project Ga0070664, IMG submission 65863) | Corn rhizosphere microbial communities from Kellogg Biological Station, Michigan, USA - KBS C7-3 metaG | ecosystem: Host-associated > Plants > Roots > Rhizosphere > Soil ... | reverse complement strand
CTGATCTGCGCCGCCGGGACGCTCCTGATCGGCGTCGCGCCGCAGCCGTTCGTGGAAGTGCTGAAGTACTGCGTTCTGCCGAGGTAGCGAAGTCTCAAGTCTCAAGTCTCAAGTCTCAGGTCTCAAGTTCACACGCCGCGACTCGAGACCGGAACTTGAGACTTGGAACTTGAGACTTGGAACTCGATACCCGCATGCGCCCGCCGCAGCATTCCCGCTACGCCCTCGTCGCCGAGGCGACCACCGCGGGCCTCCTCTTCCTCCTCGGTCCCGCCGCCGGCTGGTTCCTCGGCAAGTGGATCGGAGGAGCGCTCGGGATCGGGAAGGTTCCGGGCTACGTCGGAGCGGCGCTCGGCCTCGTCGCCGCGTTCCTCCACCTCGTCCGGCTGACATCGAGGGAGGCGCGCTGACGACCGAGGACGTCGTGCGGCGGGTGAAGAAGCGAGCGTTCGTGCTCGCCGCGCTCGGAGTCGCGGCGGGGTTCGCGTTCGGCGTGCGACCCGGGGTTTCCTTGACAATCTGCGCCGCCGTGGTAGTTTCCAGCTTCCTGGCTCTCGAGAAATTGATCGACCGGCTGGCTCCGGGGCCCGGGGGGCGCTCGGAGCGGCGAAAGCTGGTTCCCCTGATTCTGGTGACCTTGTCGAGCTTCGCCCTGTTGGGCCTCGTTCTCTGGAAGTGGAAGGGTTTCGATCCGGCGGCGGGCGCCGCCGGGCTCTCCGTCGTGGTGCTGGCGATCGTTCCCGAGGTGTGGTCGAGGAGGTAGGCGGTACGTGCAGGAGCATCATTCGATCCTCTACGGGCCCATCAACGCCCTCCTGATCCGGCTGCTCGGCGAGCCTCCGATCGAGAAGATGTCTCCGGGGATGGCGGCCTTCTTCTTCCCCGACGGGAAGGAGGGCTGGATCCCGGACGCGGCGATCATGACGCTCCTCCTGCTGCTCCTGATCGCCGTCCTCTTCCCGCTCGCCGCCAGGCGCTTCCAGCGCGATCGGCCGAGCAAGGTCCAGAGCTTCCTCGAGCTGATCGTGTCCTTCCTGCGGGACCTCGCCGACGAGACGATCGGCCACGGCTCGCGGAGGTACCTGCCGATCATCGGCGGGCTCTTCCTCTTCATCGCGATGGGGAACCTCTTCGGGCTGTTCTTCTTCCTGCAGCCTCCGACGGGCGCGCTCTCGACGACCGTGGCGCTCGCGGTCGTCTCGTTCGTCTACTTCAACTACCAGGGCATCAAGGAGCACGGCCTCGGCGGCTACCTGAAGCACTTCATGGGACCGCTGCTGCTCATCGCGCCGCTCTTCTTCGTCATCGAGATCATCGGCACGTTCGCCCGGATCCTGTCGCTCTCGCTGCGCCTCTTCATGAACATCTTCGGAGAGCACACGACGACGAACGTCTTCGCGAGCCTGGTCCCCGTCGTGGTCCCCTGGCCCATGATGGCCCTCGGCATCTTCACGGCGCTGCTCCAGGCCTACGTGTTCGCCCTCCTGACCGCGGTGTACGTCAGCGGCGCGACGGCCCACGAAGAACATTGAGCCGCGACGAACGGAGCGGCGGGCACCGCAAGACCCGCGGCGAACGGAGCGGCGGGCCCCCGGCACGACCCGTGATAGCTTTCGCAAACTTTCGCGAGACCGAGAAGAAATAAGGAGATTTGGGATGCTGAAGAAGATCGCAGTGTGCTGCGCGCTGGCGCTGGTCCTGGCCATGCCCGTGTTCGCGCAGGAGACCGGGACCGCGGCGGCGGGGACGGCCGGCGGGGTGAAGTGGGGCGTCATCGGCGCCGCCTTCCTGCTGGGCGTCGCGGCCGCGGCAGGGGCGACCGCCCAGGGACGGGCCACCTCGGCCGCCTCCGAGGGCATGTCGCGCAACCCCGGCGCCGCCAAGGACATCCGCGGCATGACCCTTCTGGGACTGGTCCTCATCGAGTCCCTGGTGCTCTACGCGCTCCTGATCTGCTTCCTGATCTACGGCCGCTAGACCGCGTCGCGCCGGCGAACGGGGGCGGGCCTCGAGCCCGCCCTTTTCCTTTTCCGGCCTCGCGACAACAGAAGTCTGAGGGGGAGTTTAAAACCACCCCTGCGGCGTCCCCGGCAGGAGACAGTCTGACCTTCCGGGGAAACCAGAGAGCCCCCGGACGCGTACTTATTTGCGAACGGTTCCTCAACGATTGGAAGGGCTAGCCCGTAGAAAAAGCGGAGGTTAGCCCGGGGTCGCGAGCGGCGGGAGCCGCCCGGTGTCCTCGGGCAAGGATTTTGCGAAATCCCGAAATCATGGAAAAGGCGAACGTGCAGCAGGAGCAAAGGCCGGCGACCGCCTGGGACTTCAATGCCCAGGTCATGCCCTTCGTGGACTCCCTCTACAACACCGCGTACCGGATGACGCGGAGCGCGGAGGACGCGGAGGACCTCGTCCAGGAGACCTACTTCAAGGCGTACAAGTACTACGACAAGTTCGAGGAGGGCACGAACCTCAAGGCGTGGCTCTTCAAGATCCTCAAGAACACGTTCATCAACAACTACCGCAAGCGCAAGCTCGAGCCGCGCAGCGTCGATTTCGCCGAGATCGAGGATTCCTTCGAGCGGATCGTGCGCCGCGACACGTCCGAGCCGCCCGCCGACCCGGAGTCCGAGTTCTTCTCGGGCGTTCTCGACGACGACGTCCAGAAGGCTCTGGAGTCGCTCCCGTACGACTACCGGATGGTGGTGATCCTGGCCGACCTGGAGGACTTCTCGTACAAGGAGATCGCGGACATCCTCGACTGCCCGGTCGGGACGGTGATGTCCCGGCTGTACCGCGGCCGCAAGCTCCTCGAGAAGGCGCTCCTGAAGTACGCCCGCAAGCACGGCTACATCCGGGGCGCCGAGCCGACCAAGATGCGGACGCGCCCGAAGCCGCAGCCCGCCTGACCGGAAGCGGTCCGGCGGCGGCCGGCGCGGTCCGCCCTCCCTGGGTGACGAAGGCCACGAAACCGGGGACGGAATAACCCCGTCCGGAGTATCGTTGTGGGCCTCGGTCCGATGAACTGTCCGAAGGCCCGCTTCCTCCTGTACGCGCACCTCGACCGCGAGATGTCGCGCGCCGACACCGACGGGCTCCAGCGCCACCTCGCGACCTGCGGATCCTGCGCGGCGCGAGCGCACTCCGCGAGGAACCTGACCCGGCTGCTGCGCACCCGGCTCCAGTACGCGCGGGCGCCGATCCGGCTGCGCGAGCGGCTGGACTCGGGCGTTTACACCCGTCCGCTGCGGATCCGCTACGCCCCGATCGGCATCGCGGCATCGATCCTCTTGATGATCCTCCCGCTGGTCGCGGACCAGAGCGGCCCGCGCCACGCCGCGCTCTCTCTCGCGGGCTCCGTCGCCGTCGCGGGCGCCGCTCCGCGCGTCGTGCCGGTGTCGCGCCAGATGACCGGCACCTTCGTCTGCCTGCAGTGCGAGGCGAGCCACGCCGCGGCGCACGCGTGCCCGGTCGACGAGAACGTCCACGAGCTCGGCTTCTGCGCCGACAACGGCGAGACGTTCCGCATGATGACCGCGGACCCGGACTTCAAGAGCGCGTCCGTCGGACAGACGGTCACCGTCGAAGGCGTCGCGTTCCCGGAGTCGGGTTTCCTGCGCGCGTCACGGGTCGGCTACTAGGCTCGGACCTCTAGCGGTCCGCTGCGCGGACCGTGAAAATGAGAGGGGAAGTCGCCAAGGCTCCCTCTCCCCATGATCGGCGGTTCGTCGCACGCACCTCCCGTACAATCCGCGCGCGATGCCTCATGCCTTCGAAGCGTCCGCGCCCGCGCGTATCGACCTGGCCGGCGGCACGCTCGACCTCTGGCCGATCCACGTCCTCCATCCCGGCTCCGTCACTGTCAACCTCGCGATCGACCTGCGAGCGCGCGCGCGCGTCCGCGGCGGCTCCAGCGGATTTCGCGTCACCGTGCCGGACCTCGGCTACGAGCGGAACGCGGCGCGGCCGGCCGACCTGCTGTCCGACCCGCGCGGCGCCCTCGCCGGCGCGCTGCTGGAGGCGTTCGGCGTCGCGCGTCCGCTCCACATCGAGCTCTCGACCGCGGTGCCTTTCGGCTCCGGCCTCGGCGGCTCGTCCGCGCTGACCGTCGCCCTCGCGGCGGCGATCGCGGCCGCCTCGGACATCCGCTTCACGGAGCCCGGCCGCGTCGCGTTCGTGCGCGACGTCGAGACTCGCGTGCTCGGAAAGCCCGCCGGCACGCAGGACTACTACCCGCCGCTCGAGGGAGGGCTCCACCGCCTCGAGTTCGAGACGGGCGACGTGCGGCCGCGCCGCCGCGAGGTCGACCCCGCGCGCTGGCTGCGCCACCTGACGGTCTACGACACCGGCGCGGCACACTCCTCCGGGATGAACAACTGGGAGATCTTCCGCGCGCGCATGGAGGGCGATCACACGGTCGCCGGACACCTCGACTCGGTGCGCGACGCCGCGCTGGAGATGTCGGAGGCGGTCGAGGCCGAGGACTTCCGCGCGATGGGCGCGGCGCTCGGCCGCGAGTGGGCGGCGCGCCGGCGGCTCGCGCCGGTCGTCTCGTCGCCGGGCATCGAGGCGGCGATCTCCGCGGCCGTCGCAGCCGGGGCCTGGGCGGGCAAGGCGTGCGGCGCGGGGGGAGGAGGGTGCGTCGTCATCCTGTCGCCCGAGTCGCGGACCGCCGCCGTCCGCGAGGCGCTCGGGAGGCTCGACTCGGGCCGGCTTCTGCTCGTGGCGCCGGAGAACCGGGGTCTCGAGCTGAACGAAGTCTGACGGTCTGAGGTCTTAGGCGACCCGTCGCATCCACGCGACGCACTTCTCGAGCTCGCGCCGCATCTCTTCGGCGGACCCGGCCCGGTGCCACGCGCCGTGGCCGGGCAGCACCCACTCGAAGCGGAAGCGGGAGTCCAGCAGCTTCTCCATCGACCGGATCGTCTCGGGCCACGAGTACCAGTTCGCGTCCCGGAAGGCGACGAGGTGGCCGCGCCGCGCGGACCACGCGAGGTGGTCGCCGGTGAAGAGGTATCGCTCGCGGTAGAGCAGCACGGCGTGGCCGCGGGTGTGCCCGGGCGTCGGAATCGCGAGCAGATCGGGAGCGAGCGCCACGGGGTCCTCGCCCTCCAGCCGGCGCTCGACGCCGCGCGTCCCGCTCGTGACGTCGGCGGCGTGGAGGACGCGCTCGCAGCCGAACCGCTTCCGGAAGGCCTCGTGGTCGGCGACGTCGTCCCGATGCGTGAGGAACATCGTCGCGACGCCGCCGCGGCGCTCGAGCTCCTTGAGGAGCGGGCCGGCGGCGCGCGGCGAGTCGACGAGGACGTTGCCTCCCTGCGGCCGCTCGACGAAGTAGCTCCACGCGCCGAAGGAGCTCTCGGCGGTGTAGCCGCAGAAGGAGACGTTCTCGTCCACGCGCTCCGGGAAGGCGCCGCTGGCCCGTCGCACCTCGGCGGCAGGAGTCGCGGCGGCGAGCCGCGCATCACTGACCATACCGATGGAGGCCGTCGGGCAGGCGACCAGAGCCATCAGCGCCCGGCGCCGCGCCTTCGCGTCGGCCGGCTGCGCCGCGACGAAGGAGTGGCCGTCGCCCTGGGCGAAGGCGTCCGGCGCGACGCGTCGGCACGTGTCGCAGTCGATGCAGGTGGAGTCGACGTAGAACTGTCCGGGGACGTTGTCGGGGAGGCGGAGCGACGGGGAGGCCATGGTCACGACATATTAGTGAATGCTAATATGTTTCAGATCCTTTCCGGAGCGGCGACCGTCCTCTCGCCGACGACGTTGCCGGTGTTGAGCGTGCCCTTCGGCTCGATCAGCACGATCCAGCACTCCTCCTCGGCCGACGGCTTGTGCTCGACTCCCTTCGGCACGACGAAGATCTCCCCCTCGGACAGCTCCACGTCCCCGGTGCGCAGCCCCATCCGCATGCGGCCCTTCACCACGAGGAACATCTCGTCGACGTCCTCGTGGTGGTGCCACACGAACTCGCCCACGAGCTTGACGACCTTGATCTCGTGGTCGTTCAAGTCCGCCACGACGCGCGGGTGGAAGTGGTCGGTGAACTGGTCGAACTTGGAGAGAAGGTTGATCTTGTCCATCACGCCTCCCGAGCCGTGAGCCGCCCGGTCACATTCGTCCGGGCCGGGGGATCCCCAGCAGGTCCAGCAGCCTCACCATCTCCTCCTGGAAGATACGCGCGATCGCGATCCGGCGGTTCCGCACCGCGTCGTCGGCCTCCTGGACGATCGGCTGCCGGTGGTAGAAGTGGTTGAACTCCTGCGCGAGGTTGAACGCGTGGCGCGCCAGCGTCGCCAGCTCCAGCGTCTCGACCGCGCGCTCGGCGGCGTCCGCCGTCGACGCCGCGTCGAGAGCGATCGCCCAGAGCTCGTCGTCCCAGCCCTCGTCCTGGAGCGCCGCCGCCGACGGCATCTCCAGGCCCTTCTCCGCCATCTTCCGGAAGATGTTCTCGGCGCGGACGAGCGAGTACTGCAGGTACGGGCCGGTGTCTCCCTCGAAGTTCAGCGCCTCCTCGAAGTCGAACGCGATCACCTTGTTGCGGCCGACCTTCAGGAGGAAGTAGCGCAGCGCGCCCACCGCGATCGCGCGCGCGTCCGCGTCCGCGGAGCCGCCGCCGCCCGGGTCGGCGTCGGCGCCGCGGCGCGACGCGACCTCGGCGCGCGACTTCTCGAGCAGCAGCTCCACGAGATCGTCGGCCTTGACCCCGAGGCCCTTGCGGCCGGACATCTCGACGTACGGCTTCTTCTCGTCCTCCGCCGACAGGCGGTACTCCTCGCCGAAGCGCTCCGCGAGCTCGCGCGCGGCGCGCGGCGAGAGCGCGACGATCTCGTAGGAGAAGTGCACGGACGCGTCCGCCTCCCGCTCGTGTCCGAGCGCGCGCAGGCCCTCGCGCACGACCTTCTGCGGATACGACTGCCTCACGTCGATCACGTTGTAGACGCGCGTGCCGTGCCCGAACGCGGGCGCGCCGGGCTCCCCGGCACCGTGCGAGGTTCGCCAGATCGGGTGCTCGCGGACGGACCGCGGGATCTCGTCCGGCTCCACGGCCCCGGAGCTCCACGCCGGCGAGAACCGGTCGTACCGGAAGTCCGCGCCGAGCAGGCCGAACTTCCACATCTGGTACGCGATGTCCTTGCCCGTGTACGTGACGGTCCCGTTCGAGCGGACCAGGATCTTGTCCGGCTCCTCCATCCCGGCGAACTCCTCCGACTCGGAGAGGCGCAGCACCCAGCATCCGGCGTGCTTGCCCTCGTTCTCGAGGTGCACGGCGCCGGACGCGCGCAGCAGGTCGAACGCCCGCGTCCAGAAGTGCAGGTGCAGGATGTCGCTCTCGCGCGGGAGCAGGTCGTACGCGATGCCCAGGCGGCCCATCGTCGCCAGGTGCGCCGAGGCGACCGCCTCGGAGACGAGCGCGGCGATTCGCGCGGTCTCGTTGCCGCCCGCCTCGATCGCGTGCAGGACCTCGTCGCGCCACGCCTTCGCCTCCGGCCGCGACGCGTAGGTGCGGCCGACCTCGGCGTAGAGGTCCCAGCACAGGTAGGCGAAGCCGCGCGGGTTCGGCTCCTCGCCGGGCACCGTCGCGTAGCGGATCGCCTCCTCGGCGGCCGCGGCCGTGGAGACGCCGCGCAGGTGGATCAGGCCGGCCACCACGTCCGCGACCTGGACGCCGGTGTCGTCCAGGTAGTTCTGCACCTCGACCTCCAGGCCGAGGCCGCGCAGGACCCGCACCAGCACGTCGCCCAGCACGGCGTTTCGCATGTGCCCGATGTGGGCCGCCTTGTTCGGGTTGATGTTGGTGTGCTCGACGATCACCTTGCCCTCGCGGCGGGGCGGCGCCGGGCGCGCCGCGAGCAGCGCGCGGATGACCGGCCCGCGGTCGAGGAAGAAGTTCAGGTACCCGCCTCCCTCGACGCGCGACTCCCGGACGCCCGCGGGCAGGCGCAGCGCGGCGGCGAGCTCCCCGGCGATCGCGCGGGGCGCCTTCCGGAGCGTGCGCGCGAGGTCGAACGCGGCCGGGCACGCGAGGTCTCCCAGCGCGACCCGAGGCGGGCGCTCGAGCACGACGCGAGGCAGCTCGGTCGAGAAGGCGTCACGCGCGGCCGCGCGGAGCGCCCCCTCGAGATCGTTGCGGAGTTTTTCGAGCATCGGGCGCGCGCGAGTATAGGTGAGCGGCGACGAGGACGGCTCACCCGCCGCTCAAAGGGCTAGAATCGACCGGTGAGCCTGCCGGTGGTCCGCTCGGTCTCGATTCGCGCTTCCCGCTACGACGCCTTCGACGCCTTCACCCGGGTGTCCGACCTGCTGTCCTGGCTCTGCGAGGGCGCCCTCGTCGGACTGCGGCCCGGCGGTAACTGGGCGGTCGGCTTCACCGACCTGCGCGGCGTCACCGAGGCGACCATCCTCGGCAAGATCCTCCGGTTCGAGCGGGGCCGGCTGCTGATCGTCGACCACATCTCGTACGAGCCGCGCGAGGGCGAGGCGCTCGAGGGAATCCGCCTGGAGCTGACGTTCGCCGAATCGTCCGTCGGCTGCCTCGTGACCGTGCGCCAGGACGTCCCCGACTCGGGCCCGGCCTACGACCGGTACCGCGGCGAGGCGGGGGAGGGCTGGGAGACCAGCCTCGCCGATCTCAAGCGGTACCTCGAGGGGCCGCGCGACCGGCGCTTCGAGATCGAGGCCGGCCTGCCCGAGATGTGACGGAGAATCGCCCGCACGTGACGGAGCAGGTTTGCGATCTCTGCGGAGGGACGGGCTGGGTCCTCGAGTCGGCTGACGGCACGAAGCGCGCGCATCCGTGCGTCTGCCGCGGAGCGTCGCTCGCCCGGGCGCGGCTCGCGTCGGCGGGGATCCCGCAGCGCTACCGCGACTGCACCCTGGAGAACTTCTCCGACAACACGCTTTCGCTGACGAACGCCCGACGCGCGGCGCGCGAGTTCGTCGACTCGTATCCCGCCGCCGAGGCGGGCCTGCTCCTCGTCGGCCCGGCCGGCCGGGGGAAGACGCACCTCGCCTGCGCGATCCTGTCGGAGCTCGTCCTCACGAAGGGCGCGACCGGGCTGTACGTCGACTTCTCCGACCTCCTGATGAAGATCCAGACCTCGTTCCGTTCCGACGCGGACGTCTCCAAGGAGGGCGTGCTCACGCCGTACTCGGAGGCGGAGATCCTCGTGCTCGACGAGCTCGGCGCGTCGAAGCCGCACGCGTGGGTGCTCGACGTCCTCTACAGCCTCCTCAACGCGCGCTACAACCGCAAGAAGATCACCATCGCGACGTCGAACTTCGAGGACGAGCTCGACCCCGCTTCCGGCGAGCGCGAGCGGCTCGAGGACCGCATCGGCTATCGGCTCCGCAGCCGGCTCTACGAGATGTGCCTGCTCGTCCCGCTGCGGGGAAGCGATTTCCGCAAGGACGTCCTCGGCACGCGCATCCGGTCCCGCTTTTGAGAGCCTCGCCTCGCCGCTTCGGACCGGCGTCGGTCCTCCTCGCCGCGCTGCTCGCGGCCGCGTGCGCGACCGCGCCGCCGCCCGCGCCTCCCGCGCCCGCTCCATCGGGCACCGCGGCCGCCGTGCCGGTGCCGGCCGTCAAGGTCTCGGTCCCGGAGGCCGTGGCGCCCTCCGGCGTGCTGTACCGCGTCGGCCTGAAGAGCGACGCGACGGAGCTGACCGTCGGAGCCGCCGGAACGCTGTGGATCGTCGCGTCGGGCGACCGCGCCGAGCTCGTCCAGGCGCCGATGGTGTTCCGGCCGGCGGGGCCCGCCGGGGCCGGCGCCGCACCCGGGCCGCGGTTCCAGGTGCAGGCGGGCGCGTTCTCGCAGGAGGACCCGGCCCGGCGCCTGGCCGACCGCCTGACGGCCGCGCTCCAGACGACCGGGGAGGTCGCCTTCTCGGCCGACCGCGGCGTCTACCGCGTTCTGCTCGGCGCCTTCGCGACGAAGGAGGAGGCGGAGGAGCTGCGCGTGCGTCTCAAGGAGCAGGACGCGGACGGCTTCGTCGTGCCCGGCTCGCCGCGGCCCGCGGGAGCGCCGCCGGCGTCGATCTCGGTCACGGGAACCGGCGCGAGGCTCGAGCTGCCCTCTCCGATCGACGTGTTCCCCCCGGCGCCGGACGTGCGCGTGTCCCTGGAAGGCGCCGCGTATCGCGGCAGCCTGCGCGTCGCGGTCAACCCGCGCGGCACGCTCAACGCGATCGGCCGCCTGGATCTGGAGGAGTACCTCTACGGCGTCGTCCCGGCCGAGATGGGCCCGAAGCGGTTCGACGCGATCGAGGCGCTCAAGGCGCAGGCGGTCGCGGCTCGCACGTACGCGCTCGCGCACCGCGGCCAGTTCGAGAGCGAGGGCTACGACATCTGCGCGACACCGAAGTGCCAGGTCTACTCCGGCGTGCCCGTGGAGGACCCGCTTTCCAGCGCCGCCGTCGACGCGACGCGCGGGCTCGTGATCGCGTACCAGGGCCAGCTCGCCGACGCGCTCTTCGTGTCCACGTGCGGCGGCGTCACGGAGAACGTCGAGAACGTCTTCTCGGGCGGTCCGGTTCCCTATCTCGTGTCCGTCGACTGCGGCGAGCTCGCCCCGTTCGAGCTCGCCGGAGCGGCGGTTCCCCGCGACGGCGGCCGCCCGCGCTCGCCGCTCGAGTGGCGCGGCTACGTGCTGCGCCGCCACGCTCCGGCCGGCGCGGCGCCCCGCGCCGCCGCGCTCGAGACGGCGCAGGGCTGGGCGGGCGTCCCGCGACGCGGCGCCCCGCCGCCGAGGCTCACGGCCGCCGCCGTGTACCCGTCGATCGTCGCCGCCTTCGGGCTCGGCGACGCGGCCGCGCTGCACCTCACGCCGCGCGACGAGCGCTACTACACCGAGGCCCCGTCCGCGTCCGCGACCCTGACCGGCCCGGCCCGCAACGCGTACGAGTTCCTGATCCGCTCCAGGCTCGCGGGCGACCTCCTGCCTGCCTCCGACCGCGAGCTCACGGAGGACGAGTACGCCGGTCTCCTCCTCTCGGCGGACCTGCGGCTCCTCGGGGTCACGGAGGGGACCGGCCGCCTGCTCTCGCGCGAGGGCTCGCACCTGTGGATCAAGACGGCCGAAGGGAGGCAGGAGCTGCCCGTCGACCCGGACGTGCCGCTCGCGCGCCGGATCGGCGACACGTTCCATCCGGCGCGCACGCTGACGCTCCGCGCCGGCGACCGCCTGCGCTTCTTCAAGCGCGACGCCCGCGTCCTCGCCATCTGGGTCGAGATGGAGGCCGACGGACCGTCGTTCGAGCGGGACTCCGCGTGGACGGAGTGGGTGCGCCGCGTCTCGGGAAAGGAGCTGGCGCGCCGCATGGCGGGCCGCGTCGCGGGCAACACCGTCCGGGAGGTCACGGTCACGCGCCGCAGCCCGACCGGCCGGGCGATCGAGATGCGCGTCCAGACGGACCTCGCCGAGGCCACGTTCCGGCGGTTCGAGCTGCGGCAGGCCGTGGAGATGCCGGAAATGCTCTTCACCGTGTCGAAGCTGGACGGCGCGGACGGCCCGGACTTCCTCTTCATCGGGCGCGGCTGGGGCCACGGGGTCGGCATGTGCCAGAACGGCGCCTTCGGCATGGCCCTGGGCGGGGCGACCTACGACCAGATCCTGCGCCGCTACTACACGGGCGTCGAGATCGTGACCGCGGGCTCGGTCCAGGCCGGTCCGCCGTCGACCCGTTGACATCTTTCCGCCTGACCTAGAATGTCCCGGATGAGCACGACCACGCCTGTTTCGGCCGAGCGGCGCGCGATCGTCGACACCGTCCGCGACTTCTGCGCGGCCGAGATCAAGCCTCACGTGATGCAGTGGGACGAGGCGCAGGAGTTCCCGCGCGAGGTGTTCCGCAAGCTCGGCGAGCTCGGCTTCCTCGGCGTCCTCGTCCCGGAGGAGTTCGGCGGCGCCGGACTGACGTACATGGACTACCAGGCGATCGTCGAGGAGATCGCCGCCGCCGATCCGTCCGTCGCGCTCTCGCTCGCGGCGCACAACAGCCTCGGCGGCAATCACATCTTCCAGTTCGGCACGCCGGAGCAGCGGCGCAAGTACATGCCGCGGCTCGCGTCGGGCGAGTGGCTCGCCGCGTGGGGCCTCACGGAGCCCGAGGCGGGCTCGGACTCGAGCGGCACGAAGACGACCGCGGTTCGCGACGGCGGCTCGTGGGTCCTGAACGGCTCGAAGAACTTCATCACCAATGCGTCGGTCGGCGGCGTCGCGGTCCTCATGGCGGTCACCGACCGATCCAAGAAGAACCGCGGCATCTCCGCGTTCATCGTCGAGCTCGACAACCCGGGCATCCGCGTCGGCAAGAAGGAGAACAAGCTCGGCATGCGGGCGTCCGACACGTGCACGCTCGTCATGGAGGACTGCCGGATCCCGGCCGCGAACCTGCTCGGCGCCGAGGGCGAGGGCTGGGTCGGGTCGATGCAGATCCTCGACGGCGGCCGCATCTCGATCGCGGCGCTGTCGGTGGGCATCGCCCGCGCCGCCTACGAGGCGTCGATCGCGTACGCGCGCGAGCGCCGCCAGTTCGGCCGCGCGCTCTCCGAGTTCCAGGCGATCCAGTTCTACCTCGCCGAGATGGCGACGGAGATCGACGCCGCGCGCCTCCTGACCGAGCGCGCCGCCGCCGCGAAGGACTCGGGCGAGACCGTGACCCGACTGTCCGCGCAGGCCAAGCTCTACTCCTCCGAGGTCGCCGTCCGCGCCACCGAGCGCGCGATGCAGATCTTCGGCGGCTACGGCTTCATCAAGGACTTCCCCGTCGAGAAGCTGTATCGCGACGTCCGGCTGTGCACGATCGGCGAGGGCACGAGCGAGATCCAGAAGCTCGTCATCGCGAAGCAGCTCCTCTCGGAAGTCTCGTGACCCCGGCGCGGGGCGGCGCGGTGAGCGGCGCCGGCGCCGTGACGCGCTCGGACCTCGCCGAGGAGGTCCTGGCAGGCCGGCCTCGCGCGATCGGCCGCGCGATCTCGGAGATCGAGCGCGGATCCGACGGCGTGCCGGAGCTCCTGCGGCGCCTCTTTCCGTCCACCGGCCGCGCCCGGATCATCGGGATCACCGGCCCTCCCGGCGCCGGCAAGTCGACCCTGGTCCAGCGCATCGCGCAGGCGTTCCGGAAGCAGGGCCGCACGGTCGGCATCGTCGCGGTCGACCCGTCCTCGCCGTTCACGGGCGGGGCGATCCTCGGCGACCGGATCCGCATGGCCGAGATCTACACGGACCCCGGCGTCTTCATCCGGTCCATGGCGACCCGCGGCGCCCTGGGCGGCCTGGCGCGCGCGACGACCGACGCCGTCGACGTGCTCGACGCGGCGGGATACGAGGTCGTGCTCGTCGAGACCGTGGGCGTCGGGCAGGACGAGGTCGACGTGGTGCGCGCCGCGGACACGGTCGCGGTCGTGCTCGTGCCGGGGCAGGGCGACGACATCCAGGCGATCAAGGCGGGGATCCTGGAGATCGCCGACGTCTTCGTCGTCAACAAGGCGGAGCGGGATGGAGCGGACCGGGCGGTCGCCGAGCTCGCGATGATGCTCGACCTGTCGGCGCACCAGGCCTGGCGCCCGCCGATCGTCAAGACCTCGGCCACCACGGGCGCCGGCGTTCCGGAGGCCGTCGCCGCTCTCGAGGCGCACGGCAAGCACCTGAGGGGATCGCCGGAGGGGGCCCGGCGCCGCGAGACGCGGGCGCGCGCTCGCCTCCTCGGCCTGCTGGACGCGCGCTTCCGCGCCGCCGTGGAGACGACGGCGCCGGAGCCGGACGGCCTCGAGGAGGCGACCCGCGCGGTCGTGGCGCGTCGAGAGGATCCGTACTCGGCCGCCGCGCGGCTGTTCGAGAGGCTGGTCCGCCCATGAAGGCGCTCCGGATCGACCACGTCGGCGTCGCCGTGCGATCGATCGACGAGACGCTCGCGGTCTACCGCGCGCTCGGGATCGACGAGGCGGCGGACGCGCGCGAGACGGTGCCGGGCCAGAAGGTGCGTGTCGCGTTCCTGCCGGTGGGGGAGAGCCGGATCGAGCTGCTCGAGCCCGCGTCGGAGGAGTCGCCGGTCGCGAAGTTCCTCGCGAAGCGCGGCCCCGGCGTGCACCACGTCTGCTTCGCCGTGGAGGACCTCGAGGGCGCGCTCGCGGAGCTTTCGGACAAGGGCTTCCGCCTGATCCACACCGCTCCGGTCCCGGGCGCCGGCGGCAAGCGCGTGGCGTTCCTGCATCCCGAGGCGGGGGACGGAGTCCTGATCGAGCTGGCCGAGAAGAAGAGCTGATTCGCGACGTCCACGTCACACTCGCGGCTCGAGCCGGATGCGATAATGACTCCGGGCTCTCCACCATGAAGATCGGCGACTACATCCTCGTCCAGCTCGTCAACCCGCGTGAGAAGTTCTGGGGTGTTCTCAAGGAGCGCGATTCCTCGGGCGTCACCGTGCGCGGACTCTCGCTCGAGGGCTTCGAGGGCTGGCTCCACGAGATCGCGCGCAAGGAGACCGTCACCGTCCTGCCCGCGACCGTGTTCTTCCCGCTCCACCGCGTGGAGCGCATCTTCGTGGACGAGACGGCGGGCGCGTTCGTGTCCTTCGCGGACCGGTTCAAGCGCACCGTCGGCGAGGACGCGCGCTACTACCTCACGCCGCTGCCGGACGAGATCGCCTGAACGGAAGCCGGGAGCGGGAAGCTAGAGCGCGACGTTCCGGACGAAGAAGTCGGCGGCGCTGACCTGCCCGTTCACCAGCTGACGCGCCTGCTCCGGCGACATCTCCACGGTGCCCGCGGCGTCTCCGGACGAGCTCGTCATCACGATCGTGACCGTCGTGGGAACGCCGCGGCTGGTCGGATTCGACAGCGCGCGCGCCGTGGCGTTGATCGCGTTGAAGACCGCCTCCTCCGTGTTCGTCGTGACGAGCACGCCCGTCTTGCCGCGGAAGTTCGTCAGCTTGTACTGGGTGATCCCGGCGCCGTCGAACACCTGCGCGAACGCGGTCTGGAGGTTGGCGTCGACCGTGCCGAACGACGGGCCGGAGGCCTCCGGGCCGCCCTTCGGCCCGCTGGGGGGCGCCTCGACCCGCGTCTTGTGGCTCTTGAGGTAGTCCTGGAGGCGGGGAGACGGCGGGCCGTCCGGCGCCGGCGTCGGCTTGCGGCTGTCCGGCGTGTCGATCGCGATGACGTTGCCGAAGTTCTCCTGGTTGTACTTCTCGGAGCCCTCGACGTCGATCTGGTCGAGCTTCATCGCGGTGACGGTGCCGTTCTCGAGCGTGATGATCGCGCGGTCGCCCTTCACGGTGAATTTCGTGCGGGCGAAGATCAGCGAGCCGTCCTTCAGCTTGATGACGTAAGCGAACGCCGGAGCCGCGGCGAGCACCAGGGCGGCCAGCGCGAAAAAAAGGCTCTTTCTCACGGTCGTTCGACCTCCTCCGGACGCCGCCGGGCGCGTTTGACGGATGCTGTGCGAACCACAATGATAGCACCCGCATGCTCATCGTCATGGACGCGGCGGCGTCGTCGGAGGACGTGCGTCACGTCGTCGAAGTCGTCCGCGGCCTGGGGCTGCAGGCGCACCCGATCCCGGGAGCGCAGCGGACTGCGATCGGGATCACAGGCAACCGCGGGACGATCGACTCGGGCGCCTTCGAGAACCTGCCCGGGGTCAGCGAGGTCATCCCCGTCTCCGCGCCGTACAAGCTGGTCTCCCGCGAGGCGAAGCGCGAGAACACGGTCGTGTCCGTCGGCGGAGTTCCGATCGGCGGCCAGCGCCTCGCGCTCGTCGCCGGGCCCTGCGCGGTCGAGTCCGAGGAGCAGGCCGTGGAGATCGGGCGCCGCGTGCAGGAGGCGGGCGCGACGCATTACCGCGGCGGCGCGTACAAGCCGCGCACGTCGCCGTACTCGTTCCAGGGCCTCGGTGAGGAGGGGCTCGTCATCCTGGAGAAGGTCCGCGCGGAGACCGGCCTGCCGATCATCACGGAGGTCCTCGACACGGAGACCGCGGAGCGCGTCGCCGAGTCCGCCGACTGCCTCCAGGTCGGCGCGCGCAACATGCAGAACTTCTCGCTGCTGAAGAAGCTCGGCCGCATCCGCAAGCCCGTGCTCCTGAAGCGCGGCATGTCGGCGACGATCGAGGAGCTGCTCCTCTCCGCCGAGTACCTGCTCGCCGAGGGCAACTACGACGTCATCCTCTGCGAGCGCGGGGTCCGGACGTTCGCGAACCACACGCGCAACACGCTGGACCTGTCCGCGATCCCGTACGTGCAGCGAATCTCGCACCTGCCCATCCTCGTGGACCCGTCGCACGGGACGGGCAAGCGTTCGAAGGTGCTCCCGCTCTCGCGCGCGGCCGTCGCGGGCGGGGCGGACGGGCTCCTCATCGAGGTCCACCACGAGCCCGAGCGCGCGCTCTCCGACGGCCCCCAGGCGATCCTGCCGCAGATGTTCGCGGAGCTCGTCGGCGAGATCCGCCGGCTCGCGCCCGTCGTCGGGAGGACCGCGTGAAACAACCGGAGGCCACGCCGGGCGCGGAGCGCAAGGGCCTGCTCGTGCTCGAGGACGGCACCGTGTACGTCGGCGAGGCGATCGGCCGCCCGGGCACGTCGTTCGGCGAGATCGTCTTCAACACCGCGATGAGCGGGTACCAGGAGGTGCTCACCGACCCGTCCTACGCCGGCCAGATCGTCGTCATGACCGCGGCGCACGTCGGCAATTACGGAATCCGGCGGGACGAGGCGGAGTCGGGCCGCGTGCACGTCGCGGGATTCGTCGCGCGCGACTTCCCGACGCGCTGGAGCGGCACGGGCGGCGAAGAGAGCCTCGCCGACTACCTCGCCGACGCCGGCGTGACCGGTCTGCACGGCCTCGACACGCGCGCGCTCGTGCGGCGCATCCGCAGCGAGGGCGCCATGCGCGCGGGCCTGTCGACGGAGATCGACGACCCCGAGGAGCTGCATCGGCGCGTGCTCGCTTCTCCCCAGATGGTCGGAAGCGATCTCGCCCTCTCGGTCTCGACCAAGACGTCGCACCTCGAGGCGGGAGGCCGGGGGCGCAAGCGCTATCGCGTCGCCGCCGTGGACTACGGGATGAAGCGCAACATCGTGCGGCTGCTCCAGGCGGGCTCGTGCCGCGTCGAGGTCTTCCCGGCGACCGCGGGCGCGGACGAGATCCTGGCGAGCCGGCCCGACGGGATCTTTCTGTCGAACGGCCCGGGCGACCCGGCGGCGCTCGCGGGGCCGATCCGCACCATCCAGGCGCTGGTGCAGGCGGGCAAGCCCATCTTCGGAATCTGCCTCGGCCATCAGTTGCTGGGGCTGGCGTTCGGCGCGAGCACGTTCAAGCTGAAGTTCGGCCACCGCGGCGCGAACCACCCGGTCCAGGACATCGGCACGGGACACGTCGCGATCACGTCGCAGAACCACGGGTTCGCGGTCGACCCGGGATCGCTGCCCGAGGCGATCGCGCCCACGCACCGCAACCTCAACGACGGCACGCTGGAGGGGTTCCGGCACCGGACCCTGCCCATCTTCGCGGCGCAGTTCCATCCCGAGGCCGCGCCGGGGCCGCACGACGCGAACGTTCTCTTCGACCCGTTCCTGCGAGCGATGGAGAACGCGAAGCGCCCCCGGAGCGACCGCGCCGCGGCGTCGAAGGGCGGCGAAGCGGTGGAACATATTAGCCGCGGCTAATACGTCGTGCCTCTGCCGCTCGAGATCGCGCTCCGCTACCTTCGCTCCCGGCCCTCCCGGCTCGTCTCGGCGGTCTCGCTTCTCTCGATCGCGGGGATCGCGCTCGGAGTCGCGGCGCTCGTCGTCGCGATGGGTCTTCTCTCCGGGTACCGCACGGAGATCCGCGAGAAGCTGATCGGCGCCAACGCGGCCGTCGTCGTCTTCCCGATGATCCCGGGCGGCGACCCGGACCCGGCGGCGCTCGAGCGGCGGATCGCGGCCGTGCCCGCCGTGCGCGCGACGGCGCCCGTGATCTACGACTCCGGCGTCATCGCCTCGGCCGCGACGCCCGACGGCACCGACGCGGTCCTCAAGGGGATCGACGCGGCCGCCGAGACGGGCGTCTCGGACCTCTCGACGTATCTGCCCGACACCGCATCGGCGATCACGCGCGGGTCGCCCGGCGCGCCGCCCGGGGTCGCGGTCGGGGAGGAGCTGGCGCGGCGCCTCGACGTCAAGCCGGGCGACGAGGTGGCGATCTCCGTGCCCGACGCGTCCGGCAGGCCGGGCCGCTTCGCTCCGCGCACCGGACGGTTCCGCGTCTCCCGGGTCTTCCGCACCAACTTCGCGGAGTACGACTCGGAGTGGGTCTTCGTGGACCGCGAGGAGCTCCGGCGCCTCGCCGGGATGGAGGGCCGCGCCAACGTGGTGGAGGTGGCGCTGCGCTCGCTCGACGACACGGCGGGCGCCGCCGCGGCCATCGGGCGCGCCGCCGGCAACGGCTACTCGGTCTCGGACTGGCGCTCGATGAACGGCGGCCTCTTCTCCGCCCTGGTCATCCAGCAGACGACGCTCTTCCTGCTCATCGGCCTGATCGTCGCGGTCTCCACGTTCAACGTCGTCGCGACTCTGGTCATGACCGTGCAGGAGAAGCGCCGCGACATGGGCGTGCTCGCCACGCTCGGCGCCGAGCCGCGCTTCTTCTCGCGCGTCTTCCTGTGGCTCGGGACGCTGCTCGGCGCGGCGGGGGTCCTCGCCGGAGTCGCCTTCGGCGTGCTCGTGTGCGTCGCGGCGACCCGCCTGCGGCTCCTCTCCTTTCCGCCGGGCGTCGCGGAGATCTACTTCGTCTCGTACATCCCGTTTCTCGTGCGCGGGCGCGACCTCGCGGCGATCGTCGGCTTCGCCGGGCTCGTGATCGCGCTCGCGTCGTGGGTCCCGGCGCGCCGCGCCGCGCGCCTCGACATCGCCGAGGCGCTCCGGTACGAGTGAGTCGAGTGTGAAGAATTCGCTCGCCTTGCTCGCCGCGGTCTTCCTCGTCGCCGCGACGTCACCGATCGGCTCTTCGCTCGGCGCGTTCCGCCATCAACCGGCGGCGATCCGGGTCGGCGAGGTCGCCCATTACGTCAAGTCGAACCTGGACGGCTCCAAGCCGTGCCGCGTCTCGATCTTCGTCGCCGCGCCGGACGAGCTCGAGGTCGCCAAGATCGAGCGGGGCCTCGGCGACGCGGCGTGGGTCCGCGCGCACTTCGACTGGAAGCTCTTCACCGCAGATCGCATCAAGGCCGCGGTCGTCCTGCTCGACGGGACGGTCGAGGAGCGGGCGGAGCTGACGCTCGAAACCGCGGTTCGAACCGTCCGGTTTCGATTCGGCGACACGGCCGGCTCCGCGGCGTGGAAGTGGGAGCCGTTCCACATCTACAACTTCGACTTCACGAGCCTGAACTTCGCCTGGCGCCATCTCGCGGACCCGACGAAGCCGTTCACGATCGGCGTGATGGACCCGACGTTCGCGAACGACGCCGACCCATTCGTGTACCGCGGCGAGGCGCGTATCGAGTACGTGCGCGACGAGCAAATCGGCGGCAAGACCTGCCGCCTCTACCGGATCTCCGGTCCGGGCATCGGGGGCAAGACGGGCTCGATCTGGCAGGACCCGAAGTCCGGCTGGCTTCAGAGGGTCGAGATCCCGTTCCCGGACAATCCGGCGTGGAACACCTTCCGGCTCGAGCTGCAGAGGGTCGAGAAGATGACGGCCGACGAGTGGAAACGGTTCATGCGGTCCGCGCTCGTCGAGGCGAACCCGAAGGAGTAGCGGCCGGCCGTCCCGCTACTTCGCGCCGGTGGCGGCCACGAACTCCTGCTGCCGGCGGAGGGCGTCCGCGCGGATGGCGGCGAACTCCGGCCGATGCCGGACGGACTCGAAGCACGGGTCGTCGTAGCGGGCGACCACGAGATATCCGTCCTCGACCGCCTTCCGGAGGACGCGGAGCGCGGCGTCTCCGTGGCCGGTCGCCGCCAGCCCGTTCGCGAAGAAGTACTTGCTCTCGGAGTCTCGATCCCGCATCGCCCGCTTCTCCGCGGCGGCCGCCGCCTCGCCCGCGTCCCCACGCCCGACGGTCGCGAGAAGCGCGGCGAAGAGTCGGTTCGTCGAATCGTTCGAATCGCGGACGATCGCGAGCGCGTCGGCGAGCCGCCCCTGCCGCGTCCGCACCCAGGCCTCGTTGCCCTT
>Ga0070664_100001276_pt1 | contig 20151 bp, 18 predicted proteins | sample KBSC73metaG_FD_65863 | JGI IMG/M metagenome (GOLD analysis project Ga0070664, IMG submission 65863) | Corn rhizosphere microbial communities from Kellogg Biological Station, Michigan, USA - KBS C7-3 metaG | ecosystem: Host-associated > Plants > Roots > Rhizosphere > Soil ... | reverse complement strand
GTAGCTTGCGCACGAGACTTCCCGGTTTGCCACGCCCTATTCCGGCGATGCCAACGAGCGACTCGTAGTCGCGCTCCACCAACGTCTGATCGTCCGGCCTATCGTCCCAGAAATGCATTTTCTCGAGCACGGGTCCCTTAGCGTGCTGAGCCGCGCCGCGCGGCGCTGTCCAATTGGGACCGCCGATGCGCTTGACCTCGAAACTGGTTTCACTCGTGTACTGGTCCTCGTTCATGACATAGTCCACCGCCTCATGGCTTTGGCAGAAGTAGCGCAGGCTGTCGTTGCGTCCGATGGAGCGATGGGCGATGCCGCCCGGAACCAGCATCACTTCGCCGGGCTCCATCTCGTAAACGCCGAACTCGGTTTCGACGGTGCTGTTGCCGCAAAATTGGAAGTAAACCATGTCGGAATCAACATAGCGGTGGAAGCTGTCCTGCACGCCCACGACGCTTTCGACGCCGATGCGGTGATATTCGTTCTCGAGTGTGACCAAGGACTGATTGGGGGTGCTGAGCATGTCGAAGGGACGAAAGCGCGGCGTGTAATGGGTGCTCTTCGCCGTTCCCATCAAACCGGCCTTCTGGCGTTCCGCCCAACCAGCCAAACCGGGCCTCGGAAAATCCTTCCAGGTGGTCATGAATTCGCCAATTTGTTTTTGCTTATAGACCTTCTCTTCCGCAGCTTTCGTTTCAGGTCGCCGATACATAGTTCCTCCTGTTAGCCCTTCATCCCAAACAGCCGCATCGCATTTCCGCCGAGAATTTTTTCCTTGTCGTCCTCCGAGATACCATTCATAGCCTTGATCGGAGCGATGGTGTTCGGCCAAGTGGAAATTGCGTCGCCGTGGTCGAAGTCGCTGCCGATGATGACGTTGTGATTGGGCCACATCTCGACGATCTGTGGCAAGTAATCTTCCCACGCGATCGCCGCAACGTAGATTTGATCGAAGTATTCACTTGGGGCTTTCTTTAACTTGTCGCGCTTGCGGAAAAAATCGTTCACCGAGGTCGTGCCTGGAGATTCCCCAAGGGTGTGATGATTGAGCGTGCGCATCAGCCACGGCACCCAACCGACACCACCCTCGAAAACAGCGATCCGTAAAGTCGGGAAGCGGTCAAAAACTCCGCTCATGATCAGGCGCGCTGCGCTCACCATATAAGTCAGCGGAAATCCCAGCGCCGTGGCAAGCATCTTGAAACCGTCATAGCGGTCGCTGCCCACCAGCCAGGGATGGCAATCCTGCGCCTCGTAAATACGCGTACCCGGATGAACGAGGATCGGCACATCGAGCTTGCATACTTCTTCATAAAACGGCCACAACACCTCGGCATCGAGGTCGCAGTTTTCATGGCCGCCCATCAGCTTGACGCCCTTAAATCCGAGCTCTTTCACGGCGCGACGAAGCTCACGAATCGCTTCGGGCACATCGGGGAGAAAAACCCACGCGGTGCCGATGAAGCGATCTCTGCCGCTGATGTCTTCAGCCACCGTGTCGTTATAGGCGCGCGCCATCTCGACGCCGAGATCGTGGTCGATCTCATAGATCAGCGGGCGGTTGTCGGCAATCACGACTTGATAATCGAATCCCTCGCGCACCATGACGTCCTGGTGCATGTCGAGATTCCAGCGCGTCTCGCTGAACGAATGGACCTTCTTGCCATCGCGATAATAAGTCGCCGCATCTCCAGGAAATTTTTCGCCATAGCGAATCATCTCGCCGGCGCCCTTTGTGAATTCTATATGGCCACGGCCCGAATGTTTTACCCGATCGAGAAACCGCACCGGCCAATAATGAGTGTCACCATCGATGTACATAGAAACCTCTCAGTGCATTTTCCGGGATACTAGAGCGCGGGCGCGGCGAGGTCAATACGATTTGACGCGCATGGTTCGAACCATTAGATTGGAGGGCTGCCCGATCTTGCAAGGACTTCATTCCCGAGTGTCATCTCTTCAAGAGACTTTCCTTCCCGAGTCGCACCCGGCCACTTCGATTCGCCCGTGGTCGTCGCTCCTGATCCGCGATTACCGGCGCATTTTCATCACGATTCTCTGCGCCAACACATCGAACAATATGCGCAACGTCGCGAGCCTCTACCAGGTTTACCAACTGTCCGGTTCTTCGGTGCAGCTCGGCCTGGCCGGATTTTTTCAGGCTTTGCCATTCATCATCTTCGGCCTGTTCGGTGGTGTTCTCGCCGATACGTTGAACCGCAAGAAGCTGATCGCCATCACTCATACGCTAAACATTCTGCCCGGCGTGGCGCTCGGGCTCTTGACCACTACGGGCGCCGTGCAGGTCTGGCAAATCAACGCCCTCAACATCGTCGCCTCGTCCCTGCAAGTTCTCGGCGGACCTTCGCGCCAGGCGATCATTCCGGGTCTTGTGCCGCAACGATTGCTTCTGAACGCCGTCACGACGGCGACCTTGATGATGCAAAGCACACAATTGATCGCGCCCGTGATCGCCGGATTCGTCATCGATCTTTTTGGCGTCCAAGCTTCCTACTTCACCGATGCCGCCCTGTTGGTGCCTTCGGTGATCTCGGCGCTGCTAATCCATGCCTCCGGCCAGCCGCAAGGCCAGCGCCGACAAATCAGCTGGCGCAGTTTGATCGAAGGGTTCGAATTTCTCTGGCACACGCGAATTATTCTCTCTTTGTTTCTGCTCGATTTTTTCGCTGTGCTGTTTGGTTTTTTTCGTCCGATCCTGCCGATTTTTGCCGATGTCGTGTTTAAAGTCGGGGCGCGCGGTCTCGGTATGCTCTATGCGGCACCGGCCATTGGCGCACTGGTCGGTTCGGGCCTCTTGCTTGCGGCGGGAGATATCAAGCGCAAAGGCGCGCTTTCGATTATTGTTACGTTGCTATTTGCTCTGAGCCTGGGGCTTCTCGGGTTGTCACAAACATTCTGGATGGGACTTGTTGCAGTCGGGGCTTTGGGCTTCAACGACGCCATCAGTGTGGCGATCCGGCGGACAGTGGTGCAAATTCTCGCTCCCGATGACATGCGCGGACGGGCGACGAGCTTTCTAACGGTCTTTGCTCAAACCACCAATGCTACCGGCGCAGTCATCGCCGGCGCCGGCGCGGCGCTTCTGGGCGCGCCCAATGCGGCCTTGGTCGGTTGCCTTTTGTGTACCCTGACCATCGTCGGCACCTGCTGGGCGATTCCCCAGTTGTGGCATTATCGGTCGGATTAGTAGGGGCGACCGGCCGGTCGCCCCTACACGCTAGATGCCGAACGCTAGACATTGTCATCCACGCGATCGCTCCCAGGTTTTTTACGGAACTTGAGACATGAGAGCCAAAACGCTAGACGTCACGCTTGGTGAGAAGCGCCACGCTCTCGACCTGCTCCGTCTGGGGAAACATATCGAAAAGAGCCAACCGCTCGATTCGATACCCGCCATTGACAAGCCGATCCAAATCGCGCGCAAGGGTGGTTGGCTCGCACGAAACATAAATGAGTTTGGGCGCGCCGCATTCAACGATTGGTTTCATCGCCGCTGGCTGCAGGCCTTTTCGCGGTGGGTTGAGGACGATCAGATCGATATGACCGAGATCGTTCTTCAGTTTCGTCGCCATTGAACCGACATCTCCAGCGAGGAATCGACAATTGCCGCGCCCGTTGCGCCGAGCATTCTGTTTCGCGGTGTTGACCGCGAGCTCACTATCGTCGACACTCCAAACCTGGCGCGCCGTTGAAGCGAGATACAGCGAAATCGGACCAACACCACAATAAAGATCGAGTACGGTTTCGCTCCCGATTAAATCGGCAAACTTAGTTACGGTTTCGTAGAGTTTTCGCGCCGTCGAAGGATTCGCCTGAGAAAACACGCCCGGCGGAAAAACTAGCTTTACATCGCCGACCCGATCCATCAGCGTTTCGCGGCCGGCGAGTGTACGGAAAGCCGGTCCCCAGATCACGTTGCCGCGTGCTTCGTTGACGTTTTGATTGACGCCTGTGACGAAGGGAAAGCGTTTCATCAATGACCGCGCCAACTGGACGCCGGCAGGAAACGGACTATGCCGCGTCACCAGTGTCACGCTCAATTCCTGACGCGCAGCGCTAAAACGAAAATCGACGTAACGCAGATCGCCGCTGTCATCGCGCTCGTCGTACGGCATGATGCCGAGCTCGAGAATCTTCTTTTTGAGATACTGCGCAGTTTGATTGACGGGCCGCGGGTGAACCGGACAAGAGGAGATGTCGATCACGCGATGGCTGTTGGGAACGTAGAGCCCCAAAGCAATTTGGTCGCGATTTCTTCTGACCACGAGCTTGACCCGCGTGCGATAGCCGAGACGCTCAGACGCCGGTGCTACCCGCGGCATCTCAACAGCAGCCAAGGACGGGTAACGAGCAAATGAGTCAAGGACGATCGCACGCTTGCGCGCCAGCTGCTCCGGATACGGCACATCGATTAAGGGACACCCGACACAGTGCGGATAATGAGGACATGGCGGCCGATAAATAGCACGGCTCTGGATTGGAGCGGAGCGCCCATGCTCTTCCGTATCGCGCCTTTGATAGAATCTCGCCAAAGTTTCCTCACTCGCCGATAATTTTTACCAGCACGCGCTTTCGGCGCCGTCCGTCGAACTCGCCGTAGAAAATCTGTTCCCACGGACCGAAATCGAGCTTGCCGCCGGTGATGGCAACGACCACTTCACGTCCCATGACTTGGCGCTTGATGTGCGCGTCGGCATTGTCCTCGCCGGTGTCGTTGTGGCGATACTGCTTGAGCGGTTCGTGCGGCGCGAGCTTCTCCAGCCAAACGGTATAGTCATGATGTAAACCAGACTCGTCGTCGTTGATGAAAACTGACGCGGTTATGTGCATTGCGTTAACCAGCGCCAATCCTTCGCGTACGCTGCTTTCGTCGATGCACTCTTGTACTTGCTTCGTGATGTTGATGAAAGCAACTCGTGTCGGCGTGCTGAACCAGAGCTCTTTACGATGACTTTTCATGGCAACACTCCTTTCTCTGTTCATCAGAGTTTTGCTGCATGATTAAGGCTGCGTCGAGACTCCTCGCGTCGCTCAGAGTGACAAATACACGAAACTGTCATCCTGAACGAAGTGAAGGATCCCGTTCGAACATAACATACCGACATTTATTGACCTATGGCGGAGGAGTCTATACAGATTGATATCTGAGCCAATTGACCGGAGGGCAAATGAGCAACGAAGTTCGCTTCATCGATACCACTGTGCGCGACGGCAACCAGAGCCTTTGGGCTCTGAACATGAAAATCGGCGCCATGCTGCCGGCGCTGCCACACATGGATGAAGCCGGTTTCGAGTCGATGGAATTTTTCTTGAGCGTTATTTTCAAGAAATATGTTCGCGAGCACAAAGAAAATCCCTGGTACTGGCTCAAAGAAGGCACGCAGCGGATCAAGAAAACGCGCTTGCGTTATCACGGCGGGATGCACAGCGCCTTCGAGAAAACGCCGCACTGCATTCTCAAGCTCCTCGTCGAGCGGCTGGTGTCCTATGGCCTCACATTGACCCGCACGTCGAATTGCTGGAACGATTACACTGCGTTCAAAGAAGAGATCGAGGATTTGAAAAAGAACGGCATGGATACCGTGGCCAATCTGATCTATTCCGTTTCGCCGCGCCATACCGACGAATATTATGCCCGTAAGGCGAGCGCAGCCGCTGCGGCCAAGCCCTGGCGCATTTGTTTCAAGGATGTCGGCGGCCTGCTAACGCCCGAACGCGCGCGCACGCTCATCCCGGTGGTTCTCAAAGCCGCCGGCAATATTCCGGTGGAATTCCATGCCCATTGCAACAGCGGTCAAGCCCCGCTCAATTATTTAGAAGGCGTCAAGCTCGGAATGCGAATTCTACACACGGCGATTCCGCCGCTCGCCAACGGCTCGTCGCAACCGTCGGTTTTCAACATCGCGAATAACCTGAAAGCGCTCGGCTACGCGCCGCAGGTGGATTTGAAACCGCTCGAGTCGGTGGTGCACCATTTCAACGCTGTGGCGAAAAAAGATGGACTGCCCATCGGTAGGCCAATGGAGTTCGATCAGTCGCTTTACGGCCACCAGGTTCCCGGCGGCATGATCTCCAATATGCGCCATCAACTCAAAATCGTCGGCATGGAGCACAAGATGGAAGCTGCGCTGGAGGAAGCTGCCCGCGTGCGCGCCGACTTCGGCTATCCGATTATGGTCACGCCGCTTTCGCAGTTCGTCGGCACACAGGCCGCGATCAACGTGATCGTCGGCGAGCGCTACAAGGAAGTGCCCGACCAAAATATCCAATACGCGCTGGGCATCTGGGGCAAAGAAGCCGTCGAAGTGATGGATCCCAACGTAAGAGACAAAATTCTCAGCCGGCCGCGCGCCAAGGAATGGACGCATTGGGAGCAGCCGGAGCCGACGCTGCACGAAATGCGCCAGAAGTACGGCGTGAATCTCTCGGACGAGGACTTGATATTGTACTATTTCGCCGGCGAAGATTACGTCAAAGCGCTGCCGGATCACGGCAAGCCGCGCGAATATCTCGATGCCACCCAGCCGCTGGTCAAAATTATCGAGCAACTTTCACAACGCAAAGAATCGAACCAGGTGTTCATCAAACGCCCGGGCTTTTCCGTCAGAATGGAGAAACGCTCAAGCGCTTCCGTTTAGCGTCTCGAGTCTCGGGTCTGGCGTTCAAGTTGAACATACTTCAGCTGTCATTCCGGGCAAGCTGGCGTAGCTAGCGCGACCCGGAATCCAGGAAATTCAAACACATCTGGATACCGGCTGGGGTTTACCCTGAGCGCGCCGAAGGGCCGGTATGCCAACAAAACACCGAATAATGTGGTGGAGTGAGTCGGACGAGCGCAACGAAGCAGATGACCTTTTTCAGCAGCGTTCTAAGGATCGTCGCCTTCGCTCGCCGCACCCGGCGCCAAATGGCTCACATCGCCCCAGGTGAGAAGAAACCAATCACCCGCTTCATTGAAAAAAACATTCAATCCCGCGTTGACGAACTCGAATCGTCTGGGCGCTTCGAGCGGTATTGAAAGGGTGTGGCGAAAAAAACCGCTGACGACCCCGCCGTGCGTCACGATGACAATTTGCTCACCTTGGTGCTTGGCCGCGAGCTGGTTCAAAAAAATAACGTTTCGCTCGACCTGCTGCCGCACGCTCTCTCCGCCCGGAATGACATAGTTCGGCCCGAGCGTACGGTGCAGCTTATACTCTTCGGGGTACTTGGTTCTGATCTCTTCGCCGCTCAAGCCTTGAAAAATTCCGAGATGCCGCTCGCGTAGCCGCGCGTCGGTGCAAATTTGATGCCCGGTCACCTCGGCGATTTCTTTTGCAGTTTGCACGGCGCGCCCCAGATCGCTGCAGTAGAGCGCCGCAAAACTTTCCCGTGCCAATCGCTGCGCCAACGCCTTGGCCTGGACAATTCCCTTCTCGGTCAGCTCACTATCGAGGTGCCCTTGACGAATCCCGCGAATATTCCATTCGGTCTGGCCATGTCGAACAATAATCACTTGCGTGCGCTGCATGGGTGGTTAGTCGCACGGTACGAGCAAAAAAGTCAACTGTGGTTCGAGGCTTTTGCTCTGCACTTTCACGGTCGTGCGCAAAAGGGTGACGCGAACAGCCGAGGGCTGTTCGGTTCTGGCGGGATTGACAACGGCGAGGGAAACGAGCGTTTCACGCTCGCCCGAATTCTTGATTAAGTTAGTTCAGCGTGCGGGGCGGAGTCTGTTCACCCATATCCAGTGGGGCGGCGCCAAGCTGCAGTAGATTGATCAGCATCTGTTCGCGCTCTTTGAGGCCGGGCGCTTCCAGGAGCGCCTGCTTTTCAGCGGGATGAAAGGGCAACGAGACACCCAGAAGGTTGACGAGTTCCAAATCAGAAAATTTTTCTGCTTGCTCCGGGCGCACTTGCAGTCCGTGAGCTTTGCCGTAGCTCGCCAGCGCCGATAACACCTCAGCCCGGTCGCACTGCCAGTTTTGCTCTGCACCGGCATCGGAAAATTCTTGATACTGGGCTTTGACGCGCCGATAACCGCGCTGCAATTCCAACTCTTCGTTGAAACGAAAGCGATTGACGCCCTTGAGCTGAACGAAAAATCTGCCGTCGGGAAGCTTCTCGCATTTTTCGATATAGCCAGCGCAGCCGACCTTATATAGATCGGGACTCAACTTGTCCGCGCCCGGCTGCGGCCCGCGGTTGTCGTCCTGCGGGGCAACCGGCTGGATCATGCCGAAGATTCTGTGGGTCTCCAGCGCGTCTTCGATCATCGCGCGATAGCGCGGCTCGAAGATGTGTAGCGGCAAGACCGTTCCTGGCAACAACATCACTCCGGTCAGCGGAAAAATCGGCAGCACTTCCGGAAGCCGCATTTGTGGAACTGTCATAGCCATGCTTGTGCTTCATTCATGTTTGCTTTATAGGGCAACCGTCTGAGGCGGTCAAGGTTCAGAACTCGCGGGTGACAGTTTGGCTTCGAGTCTAAAGCAATTTTGAAATCCTATTTCCAAGCGCAGCGCAAGAGATTTCCTCTACTGTCATTTAACCGAAGTTCATAGCAAAATTTGAAGGTCATTCCGGGCAAGCTGGCAATCGCTAGCGCGACCCAGAATCCAGGCTGTCGAACTCTTCGACCTGCCGCTTTTCACCGGCATGACGGCAAGACACCCGGTGACTGTTCAAATTATGTTAGTCCCAGTACGTTAGAAACAGATGCTCAAGCAATCTAAGCTGCGACGGCTCTTGCAAATGGCTCGACGGCTATTTTAGTGTCGAAAAAGCGAAATTTCATGATGCTTCGGAGAGGCAACTGATCATGGCGGACTTCACTCCGGTAGACATCGACCACGCCAGAGAGTTTCTGCGCAAGCATCACTGGGGGATTCTCGCGACGCGGCGCCAAAACGGCACTCTGCAAATGTCGCCGGTGACTGTCGGTCTTGATGCTCAGGGCAGAACTGTCATCAGCAGTCGAGAGACGGCTTACAAGGTCAATAATTTGCGGCGCGATTCGCGCGCCGCGCTGTGCGCGATCACCAGCTCTTTTCATGGCGAAAGCTGGGTACAGATCAACGGGAGCGCCGAAATCGTTTCCTTGCCGGACGCCCTCGACACTTTGGTCTATCTCCAGCGTCAGGTCTATGGCGAGCACAAGAGCTGGCCGGAATTTCATGAGAGAATGGCGCGCGAGAAGCGCGTCATCATTCGCATTGCAATCGATACTGCGGGACCGCAGGTTCGCGGCTAATGGCGTTTATCCATACAGTCAGTCAATAGAGCGATGAAGCGGATTGGCGCATCGTATCGCGCGACAACAGCGGCGTGGCTTGCGTTAGTCGCTTACTTGCTCACGCCGTGCTGCTTCCCGAGCGCTGCGGACGAGCAAAGTTTCGCCGGACAGCTCTTGGTTGCTACCGACGAAATGCGCGACCCTCGTTTTAGCGAGACGGTTATTTACATCGTGAAAGACAATTCGGAAGGCACGCTTGGACTGGTCATCAATCGGCCGTTGGCCAAGGGCCCCATCGACGATCTACTCAAAGGTTTCGGCGCGGAGCCGCTATCATCGAAGCGCGAGGTCATCGTCCACTACGGCGGTCCCGTGAGCGGCCTACAAGGTTTCGTGCTGCACAGCGACGACGTGTTGCTGGAGAGTTCGCTGCGCGTCAGGGACGGGCTGGCCATGACCGCGGATGTAAAAATGATCGAGGCGATCGCATCGGAAAAAGGTCCCGAACAGTTTTTGATCATGCTGGGATATGCCGGCTGGGCGCCCGGACAGCTTGAAGCGGAAATTAAAGGCAACGCATGGTTTGTCCTACCCGCCGATAAGACGCTGATCTTCTCTCAAGACGCCGACAAAAAATGGCGTCGAGCCATGGATAGACGGCAAACGCCGCTGTAAACTCTCGTCGTTCTGATCAGAACGAATTCCACCAGGAGGAGCAATGAAGATTATCAGACTCTACACGGGCACGGATAGCAAATCCCACTTCGAGGAAATCGAGCTCAACTTCGGCGGCAATCAGCCGATGCTCACCACCGACTCTCGTCCGGCCACCAGCGCAGTGTTTCGCTGTGCTCCGGCCGGGCTCGTGATTGACCGCCATCCCGCACCACGCCGTCAATTTCTTGTGACCCTTTCCGGTTCCTGGGAAATTGAAGCGAGCAACGGCGTGAAGCGAACATTCAAAACCGGGGATGTGATGCTTGCCGACGATACCACTGGCGAAGGACATATCTCGCGCGTGCTCGGCACCGAGCCGCATATATTTATGACGGTACCATTGGCGGACTGAACTCGTTCAGTCGAAACTCTCTTCAATGGCAGTTAAACTTAGACTCGGAGAAAAAGAATGTTACGCATCGCTGTTCCGGACCTGGTCTCGAACTCCTATTTCCCAATTATCGCCGCCGTGGAGATGGGGTTTTTCAAAGAAGAAGGATACGATGCCTCGGTCGATCTGCTGTTTCCGATACCGAAAACGTTCGAGGCATTGCGTGATGGCGCTCTCGAATTCGTCGTGGGCTCCGCCCACGCAACGTTACTCGCATTTCCGAATTGGCAAGGCGCCAAACTGCTCGCCGCCTGCGCACAACACACCTACTGGTTTCTGGTCGTGCGCAGCGACTTGCATCCGCGCCGCGGCGATTTGAGCATCGTCAAAGGCCTGCGCCTCGGCGCCGCTCCGGGGGTGGACCTGAGCTTACGCCGAATGTTGATAAGCGCGGGCATCGATCCGGAAAAAAACCAGGTGCAGATCATGCCGATTCCCGGTGCTTCCGGTCCCAACGTTTCCTTCGGGCTTTCGGCCGCCAAAGCACTCGAAGATGGCAAGCTCGACGGTTTTTGGGCCAATGGCATGGGTTGTGATGTCGCTTTGCGCCGCGGCGTGGGCGCTTTGGTGCTCGACGTGCGCCGCGGTGATGGACCGGCCGAAGCGCGTCATTATACTTTTTCCGCTCTGGTCACGACCGATAAACGGCTCGAGGAAGAACCCCAATCGGCGGTTGCCGCGATTCGCGCACTTATGAAGGCGCACAAGGCGCTCAAAGAAGATCCAAGCCGGGCCACCGACGTGGGTAAGAAACGCTTTCCGCCCTCGGAAGCGGAGCTCATCGCCGAATTGGTCCGGCGCGATCTGCCTTACTACGACGTCCATATTCCGCCGGAAAAAGTAAACGCTATGAATCGTTTCGCAGCGGAAATCGGCCTGCTCTCCGCACCGGTCGGCTACGAGCAAGTGGTCGCCACGCAGTTCAGCGAGTTGTGGAATAAGGCAGTATGAGTTTTCGGCAGCGCCTCGTATGAAGCCGCGCATCCTGCTCGTCAATCCGCCGATCTACGACTTTTCTGCCTATGATTTTTGGCTGAAGCCTTACGGCGTTTTGCGAACCGCCGGGTTTTTGCGCGGCAGCGCCGACTTTGCTTTGTTCGATTTTCTCGATCGTTTCGATGCGCGAGTGCCGCCCGGCAATTATCGCAGCGACAACTGGGGCCGCGGCGAGTTTTATTCCGAGATCTGTGACAAGCCGGCGATCTTCGCACCCATTCGACGCCATTTTCGACGCTTCGGCCTGCCGCTCTCTATCTTCCAAAATTTTCTCGCTGATCAAGCGCCTTTCGATGCAGCCCTGGTGCAAACCGGCATGACTTACTGGTACCCCGGCGTAGCAGAAGTCATTCGAGAGCTTCGCGTCCTCGCGCCGAGAACACAAATCGTGCTTGGCGGCGTCTACGCGACGATCTGCCCGGATCATGCGCGGAGCCTCGGGGCGGATTTAGTCGTCGAGGGCACCGATCTTGCGCCGTTGTGGCGTTTTCTGAAATTGGCGCCCGATAACGACGAGATGCCGCTTTGGGACCTCTACCCGACCTTGTATACCGGCGTGCTGAAGCTCGCCGATGGTTGTCCGTTTCGTTGTACCTATTGTTCGGTGCCGCAGGTTTATCCGCAATTCCACGCGCGGCCGCTGGCTCGTTCCATCGCAGAGCTCGAATTTTCGACTCGCCTCGGCGTCGAGCATGTGGCCTTCTATGATGATGCCCTGCTCTATCGCCCCGAGCTGATTATCAAACCGTTCCTGAAAGAAACACTGCGGCGAAATATCCGGGTGAAGTTTCATACGCCGAATGCGCTCAATGCCCGTTTCATCGATCGCGAAATGGCCGAATTGCTTGTTCGGGCAGGCTTCAAAAAGATTTACTTGGGTTTTGAAAGCAGCGCCTACTCCTGGCAAAAAAAGACCGGCGGAAAGGTCTACTCCAACGAGCTCGAACGCGCGGTTGTAAACTTGGTTGCGGCAGGCTGCGATCGCCGCGGTGTGCACGCCTATTTGATTGTTGGTCACCCGAACTCCGAGGAGCAAAGCATCGAGGAGTCGATGCATCTGGCCCAAGCGCTCGGGATCAGGATCATGCTTTCCGAGTTTTCACCTATTCCCGGAACTCCGGACGGCGAGCAGTGCCGGCGTTGGATCGACCTGGACGAGCCTCTCTGGCATAATAAGACTGCGTTTACAATTCACAGGCTGGGCGGCGCGGAGGTCGAACGGCTCAAAAGATTAGCGGTCGAGTTGAACGCCCGCCTTGTAGATCCGGGCAACTTCCGCGGGGGCGCTGAACATTTTGGTCCCAAAAATGAAGCATCGCCAGTCTACAAGGCGGTTTAACGAGCTCTTTTTGCGGCCCTGGGAACCTTTTCCGAATGGATCGGTCTAATCAGACTAAAGAAATGGTGGCGGACGGCATCAGTGACGCGGAATGCGTCCGGCGGGTTCAACGCGGAGAAACCGACGCCTTCGAGACCTTGGTTCGCCGTCACGAAAAAACCATTTTCAATTTGGTCTACCGGATGCTTGGCGATACAGAGGAAGCCGCGGAAGTCTCCCAAGAAGTGTTCCTGTCTGCGTTTCGCGCAGCCGGCCAGTTTCGCGGTGATGCCAACTTCTCGACTTGGCTGTACCGCATCGCCATCAACCATGCGAGCACGCGCCGGAAAACGCTTAACAGCCGTCAGCGAAAAGTGGTACCCATCGAGAGCGCAGACTCGCTTCACGATCCCCAGCCCGGCCCTCTGGAAATACTTGAGCAACAGGAGATCCGCGAAAAAGTGCAGGTCGCATTAAACCAATTAGAGCCCGATGACGCCGCGGTTATACTACTCAGGGACTTGCAAGACGTCTCCTATAACGAAGTTGCTCATGTGCTCGAAATCCCGGTGGGCACGGTGAAATCTCGGCTGCACCGCGCTCGGCAAGCCTTGAAATCCCGGCTCAAATCCTATTTCTCCGCGGAGAGAAAAGCTGTATGACGTGCGCGGAAGTACAATTACTGCTGTCCGAATATATCGAAAAATCACTCGACACGGTCCGGATGAAAGCGGTCGAGACCCATTTGCTCTCCTGCGGTGGTTGCCACGCTGAGACCGAAGGTTTGATGGATTGCATCCGACAAATCTCCGAGCTGCCGCTGTTGGACCCGCCGATTGGATTCACGCAGCGGGTCATGGCGCACGTGAGAGACATTGAAAGCAGGCCCGCGGGGTGGCGAAGAGTACTCGCGCCATTCCGAATCGGCCCGCCCATCCAGGCGACGGCACTCGTGTTGGTTGCCATCGTGGCGGTTTTCCTCTACCAGAAAGAGTCGCAAATTCGAGGTAACCCAGCGTCTCCGGCAGTCCCGTCGATTTTGCCCTCGCGATCATTGTCCGATGACCATTCCGCCGGCAAACCCGAGCAACCGGTAGCATCGGCGCAGCGCCGTGCCGATACTCCCAGGCAGGCGAATTCTACAGCCAATACGGTCCGATCACCAATGAGGGAATCCCGCAAAACAGCGTCAGCTGCTGCGGTCGCAGATCAAAGCAAACCGAAAACGCCATCATCCCCTGATCCCGAAGCAAACAGCGCTGGCGATGTTAAAAATCCTCTTTCCCGGCGCGGTCCGATCCAAGCCCAGGAAATCGGCACCGGGATGGAAGGTCTACGCTCCAGCAGTGACAGCTTTGGATTTGGTCCGACGATTGGCGGTTCGCTTCGCCCGGGCTTTTTTCTTCCTGAACGCTCTTTATCACCCGTTACCGAGCCCAGCGCAGATGCGGAATTCGTCGTGAGACGACGAGACGCGCAGACGCGGGATCCAAACAGCAGTGTGCGAAGTGAGTCCGCGCGCCAGAGCGCCGAAAGTGATATCGCGCCGGCGGTCGCCAAACAGAGCCTGGCAAGCCCCCCTTCCCAAAGCCCATCAATCAATGTCCGTGAAATTCGTTGGTTTGCAGTACCCGCCGACCAGTACAATCAGTTCAGGAAAGATCTCGCGTCGGAAGCAAGCATCGATTCGGAAAAGACTATCGGCGCGAGCGAAAGAGACTTCGCGCTACAATCGAACCGAGAGCTGCTGATCAAAGTCATCATCGTCTCGCCGGCGGAGCGATAATCAATTCATCATGTCACAGGCGCTTATTGCGGCGCTTGTTAAATCAGTGAGGCACATTCCTGTCATTCTGAGCTTCGGCGAAGAATCTCGTTGTGGCAAATGACACTTAGCACACTAGCCGCAATGACCACTGTACCGCGCTTTCCGTTCTATCCCTGCCATTGATAATTCAATGCAGCGAAATCGATCTCATAGCTGCCGCCCCTGTTTTTTCCACGCACAAATGACGCTGCTTCAGGGAGCTTCGGGCAGTACATCTCGAATAGATTTCCCGCCGGATCGCGAAAGTACACCAGCCCTTTCACCCCATCGCGCGTCCACGGCTCGCTCATGACGACGCCGTTCTGACGCAGCCAAGCGAGCATCGGTAAAAAATCTTTCGGCTCGACAAAAAATGCATAGTGAGGATATTCAGCGTTGCGCCCGGTTGTCGTGCCGGGCCGAATGGTGATCCCGATGATCACGCCCGCCACTCGGATTTCGGCGAAGCCGTCCACATCGTGGATCAACTCGCCGCCGATCACGTTCATGAAAAACCGCTTCGCCTGCGCGAGATCGCGACAGTAAAGGCTGGCATGCGCGAAGCCGCTCAGTTGTGGCTTTTGCGTTGCGCTGGAATCGGCGGGCGCCCGCTTCCCGCTCCACTGAAAATTGAGCCTGCGAAAATCGATCGCCGGCCCGCCGCGTCGCGGCGCCGCCGGCAAAGATGCGATTTTTTCGTAGCCGCTGTCGCAGTAGAGCTCGAACAGATTGCCGGAAGGATCACGGAAATAGACTAGCGCCGTCGGGTCGCGGCGGTATGGGTAATTGGGCACGCCGTAATAATCGAGCCAGTAGATCATGCGTTCAAAATTCGGCGCATCGAGATAAAAAGCAAAGTGCGGATATTCGTGGTCCGGAGCAGTCCAACCCTGGTTTTGCTGGGAGACGCCGAAGATCGCATCCGCAATTCGGTACTCGACAAAACCGGGAATCTCGTGCACGCGTTCGCCGCCGAGGACTTCGGCATAGAACAGCTTCGATTCCACGAGATCGCGGCATGCTAAGCTCACATGGCTCAATCCGGAAAATCGCGGTTGCTCGATCGTCGAAATTTGCTCGCTGCTGCCAGAGACCAGGGTTCCCATCGTTGAGCTCCCTTCATTCATCGAATGTCATTGACACCGTACTAATTTGACGACCGGCACAAAAAACGCAACACAAGCGGTCTGCGGCATTGATCCGCTTGGTTGACAAGCTCTCTTTCGATGGCTTAGTGTCGGGCCACAAATGAGACGAAGAGTGACAGAGTTACACTCGACAAATCAGATCCAATCATCACAATTACAAAAAGCATGAGCGATCTTGAAGTTACGGTGGAGCAGCTGGAGAACGCAGTGGCCGTGCACGCTACAGGTTCGGTGGACAGCAATACGGCTCCACAGCTGCAGGAACCCTTGCTGCGTGCCGCCGAAAATGGCGCCGTGCAGCTGCCAAGGCGCTGCAAAAGCGCGGCGAACGCTTGCGCGTCATTAATGTCGCAGCGCAAATATACACCGTTTTAAATATAGCCGGGTTTACTTCGTTTATCGACATCAGCTCGTAATAGCATCACGCCAGCGCGCTGCTTGAGAGCGGTATGAAAATCGATGTCAGCGGGCGGCGCGAGCATGACTGCAACACGTTTATCATTCGGCTCCGCTGCTGAACTTCGCTTAACGATCGTGCGACATGAGCGGACTCACTGGCGCCTGTTAACTGCGCGGCTGGAGGCAGTGGCGTCGATTTTGAAGAATTTATTTTCTGAAGACTTTTGCTCTTTATTGCTTAATAAGGAAATCGTCATCGGCATTTCGGAGGAATTCACCGGACCGTCGAAGGTTTTGTGGCGATTTCTGACTGAAGAAAAAAGATGGATTGTAGCGATTCCAGCGCGGGATGATCGCTTCGCGCCCCAATTGTATGTTCGATCCATCCAGAACCAATAGGAAGTAACTGTCGATGGGAAGAGTTCGTACTTTAAAATCGAAGATCCTGCTCTTGGTTTTGATTGTCCTGCTAACTGCCACCGTCTTTTTTATTGCCGTTTCCAAGTGGGAGTTTGAAAGCGCGCTTTACCAGCGCGAGCAAGAAGCTGCTAAAAATGACCTTTACCTAGTGTCACAGGCAATTGAGAATCAGTATCAGGATCTCGTTTATCACAACCGCACAGTCTTAGAGATGCGCAAAAAGGCCATGAAAGATATCTCCGGCGTCGTCATCTCGACGATTGACGGCTTCTACGAGCGCTTTAGCAAAGGGTTGCTATCTGAACATGAAGCAAAACAGGCGGCGTTGGAACGAGTGAGAACATTTCGCTACGAGAACAACGATTATTTCTTCGTTTATGATGCAGACTACACCGCCATCTCTCATCCAGATCCAGTCTTTCAGGGCAGAAAACTCAAGGACTATAGAGACGCCGCAGGTCTCTTGGTCGTTCAGGAACTGATGAAGGCTTCACGAAAGGAAGGGGGTGGTTTTGTCCCTTACTTGTGGAAAAGGTTAAGGAACGAGGAACCCAGCACAAAGCTCGGGTATGCCATCTTTTATCCCAAGTGGCAGTGGATGATTGGCACGGGACTCTATATCGACGATCTTGACGCGGAATATCAAAAAAAACTTGCCGCAATCGCCGCACAATTGAAAAGCAGCTTTTCGAAAATCAAGGCCCAAAATGGTGCTTCTCTGTTTCTCTTTAACGGAAACAAGGAGCTGCTCATTCCTCCCATCGACTCAAATGAACAGATACCCGATTTACAGGAGTTCATGGAGGCCTCGAGACGCCCCAATCAGCCTTTTCGCTATCGGCTGCAATCGGCAGGAACAAGCCCCAACGAGCTCTGGAGCCAAGCCTACGTCGTTTATTTTGCGCCATTCGATTGGTATGTCGTCGGCGCGTTTGATGAAGCTAAGTTGCAGAAACCAGGCAAGATCCTGATGCAAAAGGCGATGGTGTTTACGGCAGTTGCTTTGATCATAGGCCTTGCGCTTGCCTACATGATCGCGGTGAGAGTCTCCCGTCCGCTTAGCCAACTGGCCGGCTACGCCAAAAATCTGCCCTCGCAGGAGTTCAGATCAGCACCCAATCCCGCCGTAGAGGGACTCTCGAGACGGGGTGACGAGATTGGGAGGTTGGCACAGGCATTTTTATTCATGCAGAAGATGCTTCAGGAATATCTTGACCATCTCCAGAAGACCACGGCAGCGAAGGAACGCATCGAGAGTGAGTTAAAGATTGCCCATGATATTCAGATGAGCATGGTACCAAAAATCTTTCCGCCTTTCCCCGATCGGGACGAATTTGATCTCTATGCGACTCTGGTTCCGGCAAAGGAAGTTGGCGGGGATTTCTACGATTTTTTCTTTCTCGACAAAGATCGTCTATGCCTGGCGATCGGCGATGTCTCCGGCAAGGGAGTGCCGGCCTCGCTTTTCATGGCCGTAACCAACACATTGTTCAAAGCGACCACCGCCGCCAACGATATTCCGGATGAGATCCTCGGTCGCTTGAACGACGAATTGTGCAAGGACAATACGACGTGCATGTTTGTTACTCTCTTCGGCGCGATCTTGGATATCCGCACGGGGCAGATGGAATATAGCAATGGCGGGCACACACTGCCCTACAGACTATCGAATGGGCAAGCGACGCAGCTTGAAAACACCAAAGGTATGGTGGTGGGCGCTTTCGAAGGTGCCAAATTTGAGAAGAATACGATCGCCCTCGAGCCGGGTGATTGGATTATTTTTTACACTGACGGGGTCACTGAGGCGATGAATGAGCACAAGGAACTTTTTTCGGAGTGCCGTTTGGAGCAGTTTTTGGCATCAATCAACTCCAACATTTCCGCTGAGGAACTCACCCGGCAGTTGGTGAGTGAAGTAAGAGAATTCTCTGCCGGAATGGAACAGTCAGACGATATAACTATCCTTGTCCTGCGCTATTGGGGCATGGAAAATCATGTCCAAAGCAAAGTGACTCTGGCTCTGAAGAACGAACTTTCAGAGCTTGCGAAGCTCAATCATACATTGGCTGACTTTTGCGAGCGTCACAGTCTTCCCGAGGCAGTCTTGTTTGCCATGAAGCTCGCTCTCGAAGAAATCGTCACTAATGCGATCTCACACGGTTTCACCGATCGACGGGAACACAGGATTATTGTCCGTCTTTCTTTGGAACACAGCGTGCTGCGCGCTGAGGTCGAAGATGAAGGTCCGGCTTTCAACCCGCTGGAAATGGCGCTGCCCGACACCAGGCAGCCGTTAGAAGAGAGATCCGTTGGAGGTTTGGGCATCTATTTGGTGCGTACCCTCATGGACGAGGTCGCCTACCGACGGCAAAATGGCAGCAACTTGCTGGTGCTGGAGAAAAAGATCACCGAGCTCCAGCAAATTTAATGATCACCGCATTGCGACGATGCCCTGTGTTCTCTTTCATTCTAGTCCCGACTGTTTTCGGAATCGTCAACCTCAATCGTCGTCGCGCCGGTCGGATCTGAAAGGCTCGCGATAATCTCCTCCGGCACCGCTTGTCCTTTGATGGCGCCGGGCCGCACCGGATCTGCTCCCGCCCAGACTCGCTTCTCGAAACCCTCGACCGCGAGCTCGGCTTTGTTAAGAATTCGATGACGCACGGTGAAGCTGCTGCGCCCCCACTCGCTGACTTCGGTTTCGACGACGATGTCGTCGTCGAAATGGCAAGGCTTCATAAAACGAACACCGACCTCGACGATAGGCATACCCACCAGGTTGTATCTTTGCCGCATGCGCGACGGCGTCAAACCGGTTCGTTCGAACAACCAGCCGGTGCTGCTGTCGAAGATGATCAAATACTGGGGATAAAATACGATCCCGGCAGGATCGCACTGCCCCCACTCGACTCTCAGAGTACGGCGGTTGGTCAGCATCGCCGCTGCGACTCCAACTGTAAACCGCAACCTGGGCGCACTTGCAGTTCGCTGCGCTCGCCAGGTATGCCAATGTGCATCTGCATCGCGTTAGTTCGCCAGTGGATCGGGGCGAAGCTGGAAATGCACGACGATTGGTTTCGCGCCTTTGCCCCCTTCCTTCAACCAGGGCGTGCGGTCGCCGCTTGTGGTCCAGAGACCGCGCCCTTTCCAGCCGGCCTTTGGATCATCGATGCGGCCGTCGAATCCCTTGGCGTAAAATCCCATGGGATACGGCACTCGCAGCACGATCATCTTGCCGTCCTTCATCGCGATCAAACCATCGTTTAGATTACCGGTGGACATTGGCACGTCTTCGCCGAGCCCGAAGGTGTTGTGCTGATCGACCCATGAGTAGTAACTCGACTCCGCACTGTTGTCGCCAATACCTTGAAAGCCGGGACCCGGGTACTTATAGAAAGACCAACCCTCGGGACAATGATCACCGGTCGCCTTTGGTCCGTTAAGCGGTCCCTTACATTTCCTGCGATCGAAGCTGCCGAGATGGCCGCTCGCCAGTGATACCCAGACCACGCCGTGGCGATCGATATCACCCCCGCGAGGACCGAACCCCGGCATCGGCACGTTGTAAATTTCCGTCAGCGCAGTCTCGGACGGATTGTTCCCGGGAGCAATCCGCACCACCGCTCCCGGGTTGCTCCGAAACGTGCCCCACACCGAGCCGTCCACCGGACTCGGCATGACCGCGTACAGCGGCGCCGAAATCCGTTTGTCCTTGCTCGGATC
>Ga0070664_100001275_pt1 | contig 20156 bp, 17 predicted proteins | sample KBSC73metaG_FD_65863 | JGI IMG/M metagenome (GOLD analysis project Ga0070664, IMG submission 65863) | Corn rhizosphere microbial communities from Kellogg Biological Station, Michigan, USA - KBS C7-3 metaG | ecosystem: Host-associated > Plants > Roots > Rhizosphere > Soil ... | reverse complement strand
GCCCCCAGCGTCACGTGGAACAGGTCCGGCATCACCAGCGCCACGACCGCCAGATACAGCAGCGCCGAGCTCGACAGGGCCGCGGTGGCGTTGAACCTCGGCCGCGCCTCCTTCAGGCCAGCCGCCAGGGCCGTCGCTCCGAAGACGAAGAGCAGGTTGCCGAGGATGCTCCCGGTGATGGACGCCTTCACCACCGCCGTCTGACCCGCCTTCAGCGCGGCGATGCCGATGATCAGCTCGGCCGCGTTCCCGAAGGTCGAGTTCAGGAGACCTCCCAGCCCGGGGCCGAGGTGACTGGCAACCGCCTCCGTCGCCGTCCCGATCCAGCGCGCGAGCGGGATCAGCGCCAGGGCGGCGAGAACGAAGACCCAGGTGCCGGCATGCAGCCAGGCAGCCACGACGGTCGCCGGCACGAATGCCAGCAGCCCCAGGAAGATCGTGTCCGCGCCGCTCAGGCGCGGACGTGCAGTGGTGGCAGACACGGACGGAGGGGTGCTTCTCGCCGGTCCCCTTCCCTGGATCAAGCTGGTAAACGGTCGGAGCGACCGGAGGTGGTGAGATGGCCGAGCGTTCTCCGCGGAACATGACCGACTACGAGGCCGAGGTCGGCGCCTTTCGCTGGGACCGGCCGGAGCGCTTCAACTTCGCCATCGACGTGGTGGACCGATGGGCCAGCGAACGGCCGGACGCGCCGGCGATGCTCCACTGCGACGATCGCGGCAGTCGCCGGGCCTACAGCTGGCGAGAGCTCGCCGAGCGCTCGGTCCACGCCGCGCTCTTCCTTCGCGACCTGGGGCTCCGCCCGGGGGACGGCGTCTTCACCATGCTCCCCCGGCTCGCCGAGTGGTGGATCCTCGCGCTGGGCTGCATGCGCTCCAACCTCGTCTTGATGCCGGGGACGACGATGCTCACCGGCAAGGACGTGCGCTACCGCCTGGAGCTGGGCCGGGCGCGCGCGGTGGTCACGACCGCCGAGCACGTGTCCAAGTTCGAGGTGGGCGCCCACGCCGACGTCATCGCCTGGGTCTGCACCGACGAGGCTCCCAGGCCCTGGGTTCAGTTCCGGACCCGGACGGTTGACGGCGCGCGAGCCGCGGAATTCCCCGACACCGCTGCCGACGATCGGATGCTGGTGTACTTCACCAGCGGGACCACCGGCATGCCGAAGATGGTGCCCCACACCCATGCCAGTTACGGCATCGGCCACGGGGTCACCGGCAAGTACTGGCTCGACCTCGGGCCGGACGACCTGCACTTCACCCTCTCCGACACCGGCTGGGCCAAGTGCGCCTGGGGAAAGGTCTTCGGCCCCTGGAGCCAGGGGGCGTGCTCGGTGGTGTACGACTTCCGCGGCCGCTTCGACGCCAGGGCCCTCCTCGACCTGCTCGCGCGGGAGAAGGTCTCCACCTTCTGCGCGCCACCGACCGCGTGGCGAGCCATCGTGCTCGAGGATCTGAAGTCGTGGTCCTTCCCCGCGCTCCGGCACGTCGTCAGCGCCGGCGAGCCGCTCAACCCCGAGGTCATCGAGGCCTGGAAGCGCGTCACCGGCCTCACCATCCTCGAGGGCTACGGACAGACCGAGACGGTGGCCATCGTGGGGATGTTCCCGTGTCTCCCCTTCAAGCCCGGCTCGATGGGCAAGCCCTCTCCCGGCTTCGACGTGCGGGTCATCGACCAGGAAGCACGCGAGGTCCGGGCCGGGGAAGAAGGGGACATCGCGGTGCGGGTGACGCCCGAACGCCCGGTGGGGATGTTCGCTGGCTACCTCGGGGACGAGAGCACCAACGCCGCCTCGTTGCGGGGCGATTTCTACGTCACCGGCGACCGCGCCGTCCGCGACGAGGATGGCTACCTCTGGTTCGTGGGGCGCGCGGACGACGTCATCAAGACCTCTGGCTACCGCGTGGGGCCGTTCGAGGTGGAGTCGGCGCTCCTCGAGCACCCGGCGGTGGCCGAGTCCGCGGTGGTCGGCGTCCCCGACGAGAAGCTCGGTCAGCGGATCAAGGCCTTCGTCGTCCTCAAGCCCAGCGTGGTCAGCTCGGAGGCGCTGGCGAGCGAGCTCCAGGAGCACGTCAAGCGCACCACCGCGCCGTACAAGTACCCGCGGGAGATCTCCTTCGTCATCGAGCTGCCGAAGACGGTGAGCGGGAAGATCCGCCGCGTCGAGCTCCGGCAGAAGCGCTAGGCAGAAACCGCCGAGCGCGGAGCACGCCGTGGGGAGTGCGCTGGAACTGTGAAGGTGCGACCGCACCATCCAGCACCCGCGTGATGCTCCCCGGGGTCGGAGGCCACCCTCCCGGGAGTCCGCAGAAACCGAGTTCCACGGGATCCGCGTTCAACATAGAACGCCGGCTTCGCGCGGCGGTTCCACCTCCCTTCCGCCGATTCCGAATGCCCGTTCTGCGGAATCTCCTGAAGACGATCACCCCTCCCGCCCGGGAACGCGCGGGAGACTGGGTCCAGCACGCGGACTACTTCCTGGGCAAGGAGGCACTGGCGAAGGACGACGCCGCGGCCGCGCGCGAGGCGTTCCTGCGCGTGCTCGTCGACCGGCCCGAACAGCTGGACGCCAAGGCGGGCCTGGCGCTGGCGACGTACCTGCTCGGCGACCCCGGAGCGCTCGCCCGGGTCGACGAGGTGCTCACCCGCGCGCTCGGCGGAACGACCGAGCTTCTCCGGGTGATGCTCGCGGAGCTGGGACCCGCGGCCGAGGCACGTGCCCTCCGTCCCTCACTCGCCTGGCGCGTGGCCCAGCGCCTCGACACCGACGCCGACGGAAGCGGCGCTCGCCCCTACTACGAGGTGGCCTGCCGGGCGGACGGGCTGATGGGCCTCAAGGCACGTGTCCGCTCGCTGGAGCTGGATCCGGAGCCGACGGTTCCGGCGCTGTCCGCGGCCGCCGAGCTCACGAAGCAGGAGCCCGAGCTGCAGAAGCGGGTGGACGCCCTGCTCCGGAAGTTCGCGCCCGGGGAACGGCGGGTCATCGAGCTCGCGCCGGAGGATGCGCATCTGGAGCTCGAGCTCCGCTCGTTGTCGGAGGGCGACGCCGGGGCCGCCGGTCCGCAACCCCGGATCGTCCTGGTGCGGCTCGAGGGCATGGACGACGGCGGCCTCCGGGTGACCAGCGCCAACGGCACCAACCCTCTACCCTTCCGCCGGATCCTGGGGCTGGCAGTGGGCATCGTGCCCGCCACGGATGGACGGAACACGGTGATCACCGATCTGGTCCTGTCCTGGCCCGAGGGGGAGAAGGGGTCCACCATCCTTCGTCTGCACGTCGCTGACCTGGGGCTCGATCGGCTCTACCCGGGAGTTCCTTCCAGGGAGGCATATCTGTGCTGGGTGCGGGATGTCGCGGCCCGCTCGGGTGCGAAGCGCCTGCCCCAGGAGAGCGATGCCCGCTCCGTCCCACGCTACGCCAGCCCGGACGAGATGACGCGGCGGGTTCACGGCGGGGGCTGAGCCCGCGCTCCCGCGGTGACCGCGCTTCCGGGCGCTCGGGTCAGGCCGCCGCCCAGCGGTCCTCGATGTCCCCGGGCACCCTCCGCACGCGGCCGGCATCCTCGAGCACCTCGAGGTTCCCCACCACCTCGGACAGCGTGAGGTACAGCCGTGCGCCTTCCTGCGGCCCGAAGAGCGCCGTCGACAGCTCCACCGGCGTGCGCAGACCCGCGGCGAGCTCTCCGAGCAGCTTCTCCTGGCGGCGCTCGTAGAACCGGAGGAGCGAGTCGATGGCCGCACGATGTCCCTGGAACGGAACGCCGTGGCCGGGCAGGACCCACTCCACGTCCAGCTCCCGGACCCGGGCGACGCTGTGCATGTACTGGACGAGCGCGCGCCGGGTGGTGTGCTCGTCGACCAGCTCGAGGAACGGGTTGGGCGAGGTGCGGGCCAGGAGGTGATCGTCGGCGAAGAGCAGCCCGTGCTCGGCATCCCACAGGCACACCAGGCCCGGGGTGTGCCCCGGGAGATGCAGGACGTCGAGCCGCACCTTTCCGACCCGGAAGTGCTCGCCCTCGGTCAGCGGCCGTACGCGCTTCGCGTCGACGCGGCGGCTGTACTTCCCGCTGTGCTTGCCGACGGAGAGAACGCGCGGCAGCTGCTCCTCCGGCACTCCCTGCCTTCGAAGGAAGGCCGCATACACCGGTGCCCGGCTCTCCCAGACGTCCTCGCCCACCACCTTCTCGACGTCCCCGGGGTGGAGGCGCACCGTCGCGCCGCTCAGCTCGGCGAGCAGCTGGGCGTTGCCGAAGTGGTCGACGTGTCCGTGGCTCACCACCACCTGGGTGCAGCGGCGAAGGTCGAGACCCGCGGCGGAGGCCCCGGCATGCAGCGCGGCGATGCCCTCCGGGGTGCCGATCCCGCTGTCGAAGAAGAGGAGGCCGCGCTTGCCGTCCTCGATGGCGTAGGCGTTCACCGGACCGCCCGCGTCGGGAAACGGGACCGGCATCGGCAGCCGGTGAATGCCCAGCACGCGCAGGACCGCGTCGCCGTCGGGGAGTGCTTGCTCGGTGCTCACTACGACTTCGAGGCGTGAATGGCCGCCCGGAGCTCCGGAAGAACCTTGAACAGGTCGGCGACGATCCCGTAATCGGCCACCTGGAAGATGGGCGCCTCCGGATCCTTGTTGATCGCCACGATGACCTTGCTGCCCTTCATCCCGGCCAGGTGCTGGATGGCCCCCGAGATGCCCGCGGCGATGTACAGCTTCGGCGCGACCACCTTCCCGGTTTGCCCGACCTGGAGATCGTTGGGCACCCAGCCCGCGTCGACCACTGCGCGGGACGCTCCCACCGCGGCCCCGAGCTCGTCGGCCAGCGCCTCGATCTCCTTGAAGTCGCCCTTCGTCCCCCGGCCCCCGGACACGACGATGCTGGCCTCGGTCAGCTCCGGCCGCGCGGTCTTCACCTCGTTGAAGGAGACGAACTGCGTGGGCGAGCTGGTCACGTCGACCGGCGGCTGGAAGGCCTTCACCTCGGCGGCCTCGCCACCCGCCTCGGCGGCGGAGAACTCGGTGGCCCGGATGGTGAAAGCCTTCACCGGGGTCTTGAGCTTCACGTCGGCGATGACGCTGCCGGCCCACATCGGCCGGGTGAAGGTCAGGTCGGTCCCCGAGCCAGAGAAGGCGAGCACGTCCGAAGCCATCGCGGCCTTCAGCCGTGCGGCGACCCGGGGCAGCAGATCTCTGCCCTGCGCGGTTGCGGCAGCGCCGACGAAGTCAGCGCCGATGGAGCTCGCCAGCGCTGCCACGGCGGGAGCGAAGGACTCGGCGACGTAGCTGGCGAAGGCCGGCGAGGCGATGGTGTGGATGACCGCGGCCCCGTACGGCTTCAGCTGCTCGGCGAGCTTCGCCGGATCCTGGGCCAGGATCGCGAGGTGGAGCGGCGCGCCGGTCCTGTGGGCCAGGTCCTTGCCCGCGGAGACGGCGTGGAGGGTGGCCTTTCTGAGGCTTCCGTCGGGCTGGGCCTCGGCAACGATGAGGACGGTGGACATGGGCGTTCTCGGCTCCCTAGATGACCTTCGCTTCGCTCTTCAGCTTGGTGAACAGCTCCTGCACGTCGCCGACCTTGACCCCGGCCTTGCGCGGAGGAGGCGCGGACATCTTCACCACCTCGACCTGCGTCGCGGTATCCACGCCCAGCGCAGCGGGGGTGAGCTCCTCGATGGGCTTGTTCTTGGCCTTCATGATGCCCGGCAGCGAGGCGTAGCGCGGGAGGTTCAGGCGCAGGTCGGTGGTGACGACGGCCGGTAGCTTCACGCTCAAGGTGACCAGCCCGTTGTCGACCTCGCGTACGACCTGGGCGGACTTCCCGTCCGCGGCGATGTGGATCGCCGGCGTCTTGGCCTTCTCGGCGTCGCTCTCCAGCGAATCCACCTTGGAGGCGAAGGTGGCCTGGCTCCAGCCGAGCCACTCGGCGAGGTACTGGCCGGTCTGGTTCTGGTCGTCGTCGATGCTCTGCTTGCCGAGCATGGCCAGGTCGGGCTTCTCGCGCTCGATGACCGCCTTGAGCAGCGCGGCGGCGGACATCGGATCGAGGGGCCCGGCGTGGTTGACCCACACCGCCTTCGTGGCCCCCATGGCCAGGGCGTGGCGAAGCTGCTCCTGGACCTCCTTGGCCCCGATGCTGACCACCACCACCTCGCCACCGTGCTTGGCAGCCAGGCGGAGGCCCTCCTCGACGGCGATCTCGTCGAAGGGGTTGATCTTGTACTTCAGCCCCTCCTGCACGATGCCCGAGCCATCGGCCTTCACCTTGATCTTCGACTCGGGGTCTTCCACCCGCTTGGCGGTCACCAGGATCTTCACGCGTCGACTCTCCTGAGCTCCGGCTCGGATCGCGCTTGACGCAACGCGACAGGCGCCGGGTTTGATTTACGCGTCAGCTCGCGGTTCCGCAACCGCTTTAGAGCGTCAGCAAGCATCGCGCGATGACCAACGTTCCGTACCGGGTGGTGCACCAGGTCGGCCCACGGCGACCTCGCGGAACGTTGGGCGCCTGGACTTCTCGCCCTGCTGCGGCCCGGGAGCATGCGCCGGGCGGAACGTTCGAGGTCCTCGCCTGCGCGCCCACGGCGTCGAGGCCGAGGAGCGCGAGGCCTTCGGAGCGAAGCGGCCGCTCGAGGGCCTGGTGATGCTCATCGGACGTCGCGCCGAGCGCGGCGTTTGACCGCGCAATGACTTGCTGCGCTGCGTCGCTTGTTTTCCGGGGCGGGCTCGCCCCGGGGACGTGCTACTTGGTCGCGCCTGGAACCCGCGTTCGTCGGAGGTGACATCGTGCGAATCACCTGGTGGGCCGCGCTCGGAGTCATGCTGCTCGGACTTCCGGTGCGCGCGCAGGACGAGATCCGGATCGGCGCGGTCCTGCCGATCACCGGCAAGGAATCGAAGATCGGCGGCGCCTACAAGCAGGCCACCGAGCTCGCGGTGAAGGAGGCCAACAACGCGGGCGGCGTCCAGGTCGGCGCGAAGAAGATGAAGGTGAATCTGGTGCTGCTCGACGACACGTCGGATGCCGCGAAGAGCGCGCAGCTGGTCGAGCAGCTCATCACCCAGGACAAGGTGCACGCGATCATCGGCGGCTACGGCTCCCATCTGGTGCAGGCTCAGTCTGTCGTGCCGGACCGCTACGGTGTGCCGTTCCTGTCAGGAGGAGCGGGCGCGACCGCGATCTTCGGCAGGAGCAAGTGGGTGTTCGGGACGCTCTCCCCGGTCGAGCATCTGGCCGAGACGCAGATGGCCTTCCTCGACGACCTGGTGAAGCAGGGAAAGCTGAAGACGCCGCTGACCATCGCCCTGGTCACCGAGAACACCGAGCACGGCAACGACTACGCCAAGGGAGTGAACGACTTCATCAAGAGTCATCCCGGGTACAAGATCGTGGTCCAGGAGAAGTTCGAGCTCAACACCACCGACTACCGTCCGCTGCTCCAGCGCGTGGCCGAGGCCAAGACGGATCTGTTCCTGGCCGACTCGCACCTCGAAGACTTCATCGCCATGCACAGGACCTACACCCAGATGGGTCTGAAGCATCAGATGCTCACGCACGGGGCCCGGGGCTCCGATACGGCGGCGCGCAAGGCGCTCGGTCCCGCGACCGACTACATCTTCGCCAGCGGCTGGTGGTCCGACCTGCTGCCGTACCCGCAAGTGAAGGAGTTCAACGCCCGTTACAAGGCGGCCACCGGCATCGAGCCGCAGTGGTACAACGCGATGGGGTACGAGACGGTGCGGGCACTGCTCGCCGCCATCTCCAAGGCCGGCTCGACCGACCCCGAGAAGATCCGCGCCGCCCTCGCCGGGCTGAAGATGGAGAAGAGCATCGCCCCGGGCCAGGTGCTGAGCTTCACCAAGACCGGGCAAGCGGACCTTCCCTTCGTGGTGACCCAGAACAAGCCGGGCGGGAAGGTGGACCTGGTCTGGCCCAAGGACTCCAAGACCGGCGAGCCGGTCGCTCCGATCCCCGCGAAGTGAGCCCCCGGCCGGGGCGGGAGTCGCCACGGTGGAGAAGTTCGTCGTCGTCGCGCTGAACTCGCTCCTGACCGCTGGCCTGTACGCCACGATGTCGTACGGGCTGGCGGTCATCTACGGCGTGATGCGGATCATCAACCTGGCCCATGCCGGGCTGATGATGCTGGCGGCGTACGCCACCTGGGCACTGAACGATCGGTTCGGCCTCGACCCGTTCCTTTCCATTGTGATCGTCGCCCCGGCGTTCTTCCTCCTCGGGATGGGGCTGTACGCGACGGTCATCCGCTGGCTTCCGCGCTCTTCCGCCGGCCCCTCGATGCAGTCGCTGCTCCTGCTCTTCGGGGTGTGGCTGGTGCTGCAGAACCTGGCCTACGCCATCTGGGGCGGAGACACGCAGTCGATCCTCACCCCGTACACCATGGAGTCGATCCCGATCTTCGGCGGCCGGTTCGGCGTGCCGCAGATCCTGGTGTTCGTGGTGAGCATCCTCTCGCTGGTCGGCCTCAACCTGGTCCTGCGCCGCACCTACCTGGGAAAGGCGATCCGCGCCGTCACCCAGAACCGGGACGCGGCGATGCTCTCCGGGGTGAACGCGGGGCAGATCGCCGCCGTCGCGTTCGGCATCGGCACGGCGTTCGCCGCGATGGGCGGGAGCATGCTCAGCGCGCTCTACGCCTTCACCCCCGACTTCGGGCGGAGCTTCCTGCTCAAGGCGTTTTGCATCATCGTGCTCGGGGGCATGGAGAGCTTCACCGGCGTCGCGGTGGGCGCGCTGGTCCTCGCCTTCATCGAGAACTTCGCCTCGGCCTACACCGCGATCCCGGTCTCGTACCAGGACGCGATCAGCTTCACCCTCCTGGTCGTGGTGCTGGTCGCCGCGCCGGGCGGGCTGCCGGGCCTGTGGCGGCTGCTCGACCGCCGGGTGGTCGCGCGATGACCGGCCTGCTCCGCCGTCATCCGGCGCTGCTGCCGGGAGTGCTCTTCGCCGCGTTCCTCCTCCTCGCGCCGCTGTTCGCGCAGCGGGGCATGTTGAACGACCTGTGGAACATGGCGTTCTTCGTGGTGCTGGCCACGGCCTGGAACCTCCTCGGCGGGTTCGCCGGGCAGGTGTCGCTCGGGTACTCGGCGTTCGTGGGCATCGGCGCGTACACCACGGTGCTGCTGGCGAACGCCGGTTGGTCGCCCTGGCTCACGTTGCCCATCGGCGCGGCGCTCGCGGCGGCCTTCAGCGTGGTCGTTGGCCTTCCGACGTTCCGGCTCCGCGGGCCGTACTTCACCATCGCCACCATCGGCGTGGGCGAGGCGGTGCGAGTCATCGCCTCGGGGCTCGAGTTCACCGGTGGCTCGAGCGGGCTGCGGATGCCTGCGGGGACGTTCGACTTCAACGCCAACTACTACGCCATGGTGGTCCTCGCCCTGCTGACCCTGGCCCTGGTGGCCTGGCTGCAGCGGCACGCGTTCGGGCTGGGACTGGATGCGATTCGACAGGACATCGACGCCGCCGAGGCGCTGGGCGTCCCCTCCACGCGGGCCAAGCTTCAGGCCCACGCCATCTCCTCGGCGCTGGTGGCCATCGCCGGCGGCCTCTTCGCGGTCAACTTCCAGTTCATCAGCCCGGGGAGCGTCTTCGACTTCCGGCTGTCGCTCACCATCGTGCTCATGCCCATCGTGGGCGGGATGGGGACGATGACCGGTCCGGTGGTGGGTGCACTGCTCTTCAGCTACCTGCAGATCAAGCTGCTGGCGAGCCCGGTCCTCCGCGACTCGTACCTCTTCATCTACGGGGGCCTGCTCATCGTGGTGATGCTCTTCGAGCCGAAGGGGATCGTGGGGCTCTGGGAGCGGCTGATCGCCCTTCGGCCGCGGCGGCAGGCGCCGCCACCGGTCGGGGAGGTGCGCCGTGCCAGCTGAGGAGGGGAAGATCCTCGCGGTGTCCTCGGTGAGCAAGCGCTTCGGCGGGCTTCTGGCGCTCGACTCGGTGTCCTTCGAGGTGCAGCGGGGGGAGATCTTCTCCGTGATCGGCCCCAACGGCGCGGGGAAGACCACCCTCTTCTCCTGCCTGGTGGGGACGTACCCACCGACGGCCGGCAGCGTGCGGTTCCGGGGAGAGGAGCTCAAGGGACTGCGCAACGACCAGGTGGTCGCCCGCGGCCTCGTCCGCACGCACCAGATCGTCAAGCCCTTCCGCGACATGACGGTTTCGGACAACGTCCGGGTCGGGGTGCTCTACGGCCGGCTGCGCCTCCGCGGAGCGAAGGCCCGGGAGCGGGTCGACGAGGTGCTCTCCCGCACGCAGCTGGGGCACCGTGCCCAGGCCAAGGCGGGAATCCTCAGCATCGGCGAGCTGAAGCGGCTGGAGATCGCCCGGGCGCTGGCCACCGGCCCCGAGGTTCTCTGTCTCGACGAGGTGATGGGGGGCCTGAATCCCGCGGAGATCCAGCAGGCGATGGCGCTGGTGCGCGCCCTTCGCGACAGCGGGCTGACCATCCTCATGATCGAGCACCACGTTCACGCGGTGGCCGGCCTCTCGGACCGGCTGGTGGTGCTGAACTTCGGGAAGAAGATCGCCGAGGGGCGGCCGGCGGAGGCGCTTCGCGATCCGGCCGTGGTGGCGGCCTATCTCGGGGACGAGACCAAGGAGGCACGGGCGTGAAGGCGCTGGAGGTCGACGGGATCGACGTCTTCTACCGGGACGTCCAGGCGGTCTGGGACGTCTCCTTCGACGTGGAGCCCGGGGAGATCGTCACCCTGGTCGGGGCGAACGGGGCCGGAAAGACCACGACGCTGCGGACGATCGCCGGATTGCTCCGGCCGCGACGGGGGGCCATCCGCTTCCAGGGCGAGGACGTGACCGGGATGCCGGCCTTCAAGCTGGTGCAGCGCGGGCTGGTCCTGGTGCCCGAGGCGCGGCAGCTGTGGCCACAGATGACGGTGCGGGAGAATCTGGAGATGGGCGCCTACGGGAAGGAGGCGCGCAAGCAACGTCACGAGACGCTCCGGACGGTGCTGGAGATGTTTCCCATCCTCGACAAGCGCGCGCACCAGAATGCGGGCACCCTGAGCGGTGGCGAGCAGCAGATGTGCGCCATCGGGCGGGGACTCATGGCGCGGCCGAAGCTCTTGATGCTCGACGAGCCGTCGCTGGGGCTCGCGCCGATGCTGGTCCGGCAGGTCTTCAAGGCGCTCAAGGAGATCAACTCCCGCGGGGTCACGGTGCTGCTCGTGGAGCAGAACGTGCACCAGGCGCTGGCGCTGGCGAACCGCGGCTTCGTCCTCGAGACCGGCCATCTGATGCTGTCCGGTCAGACCAAGGCGCTCCTGGGAGATCCGCGGGTGAAGGAGAAGTTCCTGGGCGAGGCGGCGCTCTGAGCGTCGAGGATCTCCCCGTGGCACTACCGACCGGTTACCGCCAGGGAATCATCACCGCGATCACCGTCGTGCTGGGGTTCTCGCTGGTCTTCCTCCGCTTCTGGGGCTTCGAGGCGCCCGGGAGCTGGGACGCCTGGTCCGCCGTCTCGGGCACGGTGATGGGGATCTCCATCCTCGGTCAGCTCGTCACCCTGTGGAGGTCCTTGCGAATCGAGGATGACGAGCCGGCGGAGTACCGGAAGACGCTGCGCTGGTTCTTCGGCTCGACACTGGTGCTGCTGGTCGGCGTCATCCTCTCGGCGCTCTCCTATTCTCGGGTGATCTGATCCCGGGGTGGGGTGCCCCCCGCGCCGTCAGCAAGGCGCGAAGAGCGGATGACGGTTCTTCGCCCATTCCTGCGCATGGTCCATCGCAGCCTCACCCGAGGGAGGACCCGATGCTCCGAACCACGATTGCAGCGCTCCTACTGCTATCCGCCGGCTGTTACCACGCCTCGATCGAGTCCGGCAGGAAGCCCGGAAACGACAAGATCGAGAAGGACTGGGCGAGCGGCTGGGCCTGGGGGCTCGTCGGGCCGGAGGCGATCGAGGCGCAGAACACATGCACCAACGGGTTGTCGAAGGTGGACACGGAGCACTCGTTCCTCAATGGGCTGGTCGGCTTCCTGACGCTGGGCATCTACACCCCGATGCATCTGACGGTGACCTGCGCCTCGGGGGGAAGCGCCGAGGTCCCGGAGCCGGCGACTCCCACCTCACCCGGTGTCGCCAGCGCGCGCTGAGCCGGGACAGACCCCGCGACCTCTCGCACGCTCGGCGGAACAGCGCCCTGGGGACCGTCCTACTCGAGCACGAACAGCCGCACGCCTTCGGTGGTCGCGGCGGTGTGCCAGCCGAAGGTCTCCGCCTCGCCGAGCGGACCGTCCACCTCGGCCATGGTGAGGGCCAGCACCGCCGCCGGCCCGGGCCCGCCGGCGGGGAGGGAACGTTCCAGGATGCCCAGCGCCTCGATCGCTCGCGCGGTCACCTCGGAGGCCACCGCCGGCCGACCCAGAACGTCGTCGAAGAGCATTCCGCTCCCCGTCGCCAGGGCGGCGCGGACCCGGACACCGGAGACGGCCGTCGCCCGCGCCACCTCGCGCGCGAACCGCAGCAGGTCCGTCGCGTTGGTCGCCCCTTGCGAGGCACCGGTCATCCACAGTCGGTTCCCTGCCTGGGCGAAGGCCACCCGCCACCGGCCGAGCCAGCCCTGCGCCTCGCGCGCCGCCTCGGCCAGCGCCTCCTGGGCCGCCGCGAGCCGGTCCGGTGCCGGCGGCACCACCTGCGCCACGTAGGCCACCGCCCGGAGCAGCGGACGGGATGCAGCGGCCGCCACCAGCTCCGTCGCCCACGGGCGCGGCTCGGGCAGCGCCCACTCGCGGAGAAGCACCAGGTCTCCCGGCGTCTCGGCCACGGACTCACCTCCTGGCCCGAGAAGCGCCTCGAGCCGGTCCGCCCCGGTTCCCACCGGTGCCGCCAGCTCGGCTCGCCGGGCGCGCCCGTTCCACCAGGGCAGCAGCAGCGCCGACTCCGGTCCGCGGAGCGGCTGCAGCTCCTCGCCACGCTCGATCAGCAGATCCACCGTCTCCAGGGCCTCGTACCCCAGCCCGCTCCGGGGCAGGAACTGCACCAGCCTCCGGACCCGCCCGCTCTCGGGCACGCACAGCACCGCGAGCGGTACCCGCATGCATTCCTTGAGACGCTCGGTGAGGCGGGCCGGGGGCATCGCCGACGCCTCCGGAGAGAACCACCGCGCCGTTCGCCACTCCTCGCCCATGGCCACCAGCTCGTCGGTGAGAACGCGGAAGACGTCGAACAGCGAGGCGAGGCGCTCGGCCTCACCCACCACGAGGGAGACGAGGGATCGGAGCCGGACCTGCACCTCCTCCAGGTGCTCCGGCCGGATCAGGCTCTCGATGCCATCGAAGGTGAGCGCCGCGATGTCCGCCGGCTTCAGCGCCCGCAGGCAGCTCCGGATGCTGACGTAGGTGACCCCCTCGACCAGGATCGGCCGGCCCCGCCCGGCGAGCGTGCGCTCCACCCGGCCGAGGTGAATCGGCAACGCCCGGCGGAGCTTCCGGCGGCGTTCCACCCACTCCGCCGAGGGGCTGCTCCGTCCTCGCTGAAGCGTCTCTCCATCGCCGCTGCGGAACAGGGATACCACGATGTGCGAGAGCGGGCCGCCCACCGAGGTGGTGAAGGCCAGGGTGCCCGGGAGCGGTCCGGGCCCGGAGGGGATGGGCCGGAGGTGACGGCGGTCTCCGCTGAAGATGTGCTGCGTCTTGTTCACCTGGACCAGCCCCGAGGCTCCCAGCGCGTGACCGAAGGTCAGGAGACCCCCGTAGGGGTTGCTCCACCCGTCACGGATCCGCTCCACCGACCGGTGCCACTCCAGCCCCATCCCCAGGAGGAAGGCCAGCTCGATGCTGGGGAAGGCATCGTGCACCACGGCGAAGCCTGCTCCGGGGAAGGTGGCCGGTCGCACCGCGGCATCGTCCGCGGTCGCGGCGAAGGCCTCGCGGATGGCGGTGGCGAAGATGACCGGCGACTGCCGCTCGAGGAAGCTGGGGTTGCTGCTGCCCTCGCCGACCCCGAGCACCTCCACCACCGGGGAGCCGGCGTGCCGCGCCGAGCGCGTGGAGAGCACCTGCGTCACCAGCTCCTCGTCCGAGGTCACCAGCGTCGCCGCAGCGCCGCAGCAGGGGGCGGCGATGTCGTCTCCGTCGAAGTACGGGGTCCGTCGGGTGCTCCGGCGCGGCAGTCGTCCGGACTGCATCGCCGCCGGGTAGGCGCCGGCGGCCTGGAACTTCCGCATGGAGATCGTCGACAGCGCCGCCTCCACCGCCTGGCGTGACACGCCGAGGTTGCGGCGCATGCAGTCCATCAGGAGGTCGCCGACCACCAGCATGTCCAGCCCTCGCGCCTGGTCGAGGTCTCCGAGGACGGTGCGGATCTGGTACTGCGACGCGTAGCCGGAGGGGATGATCTGCCCGGCGACCACCAGCACCGTCGCGCCGCGCTCGGCGGAGCGAGCGGCCCGCACCGCCTGGGCGAAGGCCCACGCTCCGCTGTCCGACGTGCCGGCGACGAACTGGCACCGCGCGCGTCTCGACAGCTGCAGGAGGGCCTGGAGCGTCTGGGGCACGAGCCCCACGTTCATCCGCTCGTTGGGATCGAGCCCCGGCATGCAGGTGACGAACAGGTCGGTCACCCGCTCGCAGGTGGCCCGGTAGCTCCGGTCGCCGAGCAGAGCGTGAAGGCTGGAGAGGGCGCGATGCCCGGCCGAGGCGAGCAGGTCGGTGAGCATCACCGGCTCCGACAGGCCGAAGTCCCGCTCCCAGTCCGCGGGCCGGGCGCGCCCGTCGTCGCTGCGATTCGGGTAACGGAAGAAGAGCCGCGCGAGCTCTGTCGGCTCGGGCTCCGGGGCGGGCTCGGAAAGGAAGTCGGTCGACCGCCGTTCCTGAGTGAGGAACCGGGGGTTGCTCCCGTACTCGCCTGTCACCACGAAGACGCGCCGGCGCACGGGCGAAGCAGAGCACGGCGGCTTCCCCCCGCCCACCCCGAAACGGAAGAGGCGTCACCCACTGGCAGGAGCACCCTCCGCCAGCGCGCAGACGTCCAGGCTCAGGGTGTCGCGGCCCGGGCAGCCTGGGCGACGCGCCACACCGTCCCACGTGCGTCCTCGGTGACCAGCAGGGCGCCGTCGCGGGCCACGGCCACCCCCACCGGGCGACCCCAGACGCTGCGCTGGTCGACGACGAAGCCGACCAGGAAGTCCTCGTACTCTCCGGTCGGCACGCCATCCCGGGTCGGGATACGGACGACCTTGTAGCCGGTGCGCCGCTCGCGGTTCCACGAGCCGTGCTCGGCGGCGAAGGCGTCACCCTCGCGGAAGGTCATTCCCAGCGAGGCGGAGTGTGACTGGATGAGGACGTCCGGAACGGTGGCCTTCCCCGCCAGGTCCGGGCGCTGTCCCTCGAGGCGCGGATCCTCCCGGTTCCCCATCCAGTACCAGGGCCAGCCGTAGAAGGCGCCCTCCTTCACCCGGGTCACGTAGTCGGGAACGAGGTCGTCGCCCAGGCCGTCGCGCTCGTTGGTCGAGCACCAGAGGTCCCCGGTGGACGGGTGCACGGCCATTCCCACGCAGTTCCGCAGCCCGGTGGCGAAGGTCCGGCCCCCCCTTCCCTGGGGATCGAACACCAGCACGTTCGCGCGGCGGTCCTCGAATCCCCAGGCGGCACCGAGCCCGTGCTTCGCCTCCCAGGCGGCGATCTCCTGCTGGCTCTTCCGGCCGATGCCCTCGGCGACGTTGGACTGGCTGCCCACCGAGACGAACATTCGCTTCCCGTCCAGCGAGAAGACGAGGTCTCGCGTCGTGTGGCCCCCACTGGTGGGCGAGAGGTCCGGCACCACCACCTCCGGCCGAGCGCGGGCGGTGGTGTCGCTCTCGCGGTAGGGGAAGCGGACCACGCGATTGTTCTCCGCCACGTAAAGCCACTGTGGCGAGGCGCCCGGCGGGTAAAAGGCCATCCCGAATGGCCCGTCCAGCCCGTCGGCGAAGGTCCACCGCTGATCGGCCCGGGTCGCGCCATCCTTCGCCCGGAGCACGCGAATCCGACCGCGGTCGGTCTCGGCGACGAAGACGTCTCCTCCTGGCGCGACGCGGATCTGCCGCGGCTCCTCGAGGCGGTCGGCGAAGAGATCGACGCGCCACCCCTCGGGGGCGCGGGGGAGGGCATCGGCCGGCCGGGGAACGACCCGCGGGCTGTTCCGGGCCGAGCTGGTGGCGAACGGCCCGGGCAGATCCTCCACCCGGATGAGCCGCCGCACCCCCGGTGCATCGGAGCGCCAGTCGCCGAATGCCGCGGCCCCGGTGAGCACCGCGCCCGTCCCGCCGTCGGGTGCGCCAGCAGGAGTCGCCGCCCGGGGCTGCACCGAAATGCCGGCATCGGGTGACGCCGTGGTTGCTGCGGTCATGGCCGACGCCGGGACCGCCTCGAGCGATCCCAGGTAGGCGACGATGTCCGCGCGGTCTCGGCGATCCGGAACCCGCTCCCGCATCGTGGTTCCGGGCACCAGCGCACCGGGATGGGTGAGGTACTTCCCGAGGAGCCCGGGCGTCCACGTGCGTCCCCATCGGGTCAGCGCCGGGGAGTCCGCGAAGTCGGTGCTCGCCGCCTTTCGCCCCACGACGCCGCGGAGGTTCGGCCCCTGCCCGCCTCCGGCTCCGGGCTCGACCGTGTGGCACAGCGAGCACCGTTCCTGGAACAGGGTGGTGCCGCGGGAGACACTGGGCTGCGCGGCGAGGGCCACCAGAGGACAGACGAGGGAGAGGAGAGTGGCTGCTCGGAGGGACGGGCGCGTCATGTGGTCTCGCACGGGGACGGTGGCTCGCGGAAGCTAGTCCGTGCACGGACCCGGCGCCCGGCACTCCAGCCGCCGACCGTTCACCCCAGGGCCCACAGCGCGGCGAGACCGGCGACGAGCATCGCCGGGACCAGCCACACGGCCACCTTCACCACCTCGAGCGGCGGCACCTCCTCGCCCCGCCGCGCAGCCGCCGCGAGGACGAGCAGCGTGGCGAGAGTTCCGAACGGGGTCAGACACGCGCCGACGTTCGTTCCCAGGAGCGCCGCGTGCATCCATCGCTCGGGGGCATGAAGCTCGGCCAGCAGCGATCGGACCAGCAGCGTCGCCGGGAGATTGTTGAGCGCGCTGGAGGCGATGCTCGCCAACCCGGTGATCGCCGCCAGCCCCAGCAGCGGCGGCCGCGGCTCGGCGAGCCAGCGGACCAGCGGCCGGTTCAGCCCGAGGTTCTCCACCGCCTGCACGAGAGCGAAGAGCCCGATCACGAAGGGGAACACTCCCAGCGACAGGTGCTCGACCTCGGACCGCCCGAGCCGCTGTCGAGCCAGACCCACGGCGGCCAGCAGCCCCACCCCGACGAAGGTCGTCAGCCACACCGGAACGCCGACCACGGGGCCCACGAAGTACCCGAGCACCAGCAGCACCAGGACGCTACAGGCGGCGAGGAAGAACGGCCGGTCCACGATGACCTTCGACGGGGCAGGCAGCGCCATCCGGTTCAGGCGCGGGGCCAGCTCGCCCCGGCAAGCGAGACGGACCCCGGCCCAGAGCACGAAGAGGGCCGCGAGCTGCGGCAGCACGCTGAACGCGGCGAACCGCGCGGCCGGCACGTGCGCGGCGAGCAGCAGATTGGTCAGGTTGCTCACCGGAAGCAGCAGTGACGCCACGCTGGGCAGGAACACGCAGAGCAGGATGTAGGGCCGCGGCCGGACCTCGAGCCGCTGCACCGTGGCCACCACCAGCGGGGTGAGGATGACCGCGGTGGTGTCCAGCGAGAGCACGAAGGTGATGAGCGCTCCGAGCACGAGCACGTTGGCGAGGAGCCCCGCGCCGCTCCGGGCCGAACGTGCGGCCAGGATCGCCGCCCACTCGAAGAAGCCGCTCGCCTCGAGCAGCGCCGAGAGCGCGAGCAGCCCCAGGAGGAAGAGCAGCGCCTCCTTCGCCACCAGCACCAGCGCCCACACCTCGCCCGGGTGCACCAGGCCGGCGGCGAGCGTGATGGCCGCCGCCCCGCACGTCCACCAGCCGGCGGCGATGCCTCGGGGGCGGAGCACGATCGCCACCAGGGTCGAGGCGAAGAGCAGGAAGGTGAAGAGTGTCCGCACGGGGGAAACGGGCCAGCCCCCCCGGGGTTCCCCGACCGGGGTGTGCTGAACGCTGCGGCGACCGTTCCTCTGCTTCGACGCGCAGCCTCGTCGCTGCTCTGCTCGACGTAACACGAGGGACGCCTCCGCTGCTCGCTCCTCGTGTTCGCCGCCTCGCTTCGTCTCGGCCCCCTCGACTTGCCGCACGGCGCGGTCGGGCCACTGGCCTCCCCCGGCGGCCCGGAGTATGAGCGCCTTTCCGGCATTCGATGCGACGCCCCGTCTCCCGACCTTCCCGCGTGCGCTCCCGTCCCTCGGCCTCGCGGAGGAGGGTGGCCCAGCGCGCGGACGCGCTCGCCTACGCCAGGGGTGTGCTCGATGCCGAGGCAGCGGCCATCCTCGGCGCCAAGGGCCGCCTGGGCACGGGCTTCCTGCGGGCGCTGGAGCTGATGCGGGCTTGCGAGGGACACATCGTGGTCACCGGGCTCGGGAAGCCGGGCTTCATCGCCCAGAAGCTGTCCGCGACCCTGGCCTCGACCGGCGTGCCCTCGCTGTACCTCCATCCCTCGGAGGCGCTCCACGGCGACCTGGGGCGGGTCAGCCGCGGAGACGTGGTGCTGGCCCTGTCCAACAGCGGGTCCACCGAGGAGCTGGTGCGTTTGCTCCCTTCGCTCCGGCGGCTCGGCGCCACGGTCATCGCCATCACCGGGGACGGCGACTCACCCCTGGCCCGGGGCGCGGACGTGGTGCTCGACGTGGGCGCGATCCCCGAGGCTTGCCCTCTGGGGCTGGTGCCCACCGCCAGCTCGGCCGCGCTCCACGCGGTGTCGGATGCCCTGGCGATGACCCTCCTCAAGACGCGCCAGTTCAGCAGCGAGGAGTACGCGGCGCTGCACCCCGGCGGGAAGCTGGGGCGGAGCGTGATGCGGGTGCTGGAGGTGATGCGTGCCGGTCAGGCCAACCCGGTGGTGCGCGCCGACGCCCCGCTCGTCGAGGCGGTGGTGGTGATGACCAACACCCCGGGGCGGCCCGGCGCCACCAACGTGATCGACGCCTCGGGCCGGCTGGTGGGCATCTTCACCGACGGTGATCTGCGGAGGATGGTGGAGCGCGGCAAGACGGACTTCGATCTCCCGGTCTCGGCGGTGATGGGGCACCACCCGCGCTGCGTGTCGCCCGAGGACCTCGCGCTCACCGCCGCCGCGCTGATGCGCGAGGCGCACGTGGACCAGCTCCCGGTGGTGAACGCCGATGGGCACCCGGTGGGGCTCATCGACGTGCAGGACCTGCTCGCTGCGCGGCTGATCTAGGGGCCGATCCGCGCGCTGGCGAACGTCTCGCCGCAGCCCAGGTCCAGGGTACGCACCGCGTCCGGATCTCCCTGAGCCGCGGCGAGCGCCCGCCGTCCCGCCTTCAGGACCGTCTCCGGCGGCAGCGCGCTCTTGCAGAACACCGCCAGGAACCGGACCATGCCCGGTGGCCCCTCGATGGTGGGCCGGTCGGCGAGCACGGTCGGCACGCCGGGACGGACGCGCTCGATGGCTCCGGTGGCCGGTTGCGATGGGCTGACCAGCAGCACGCGCCGGGGAAGGAGCCCCAGGACCACCACCGAGGCCTCCCGCTCCGAGGTGATCCGGAAGGCCACCTTCGAGCCCGCGGCCACCGCTCCTCCGTCGGGGACCTCCCGCAGCTCGCCGTCCTGTCCCACCTGGTAGACGCGCAGCGCACCCTGCCCGGTGGAGGGATGAAGCCTCCAGGGAATGACCCAGAGCGCGACGTACAGGGCGATGGCCCCCATGAGGGCGAGGAGAGGCCCGCGCAGCGCACGGCGCCGGGGATGAGAAGGACGCGGCGTGTCGATGAAGGCGAACACGGGTGGGCTCCGGTGCTCCCTCCTTTGCCAGGGACCCTCCCCATGCTGCAAGCCTTCGCTGCGACCGGAAACGGCGCTGGACTGTGCCTGCGATGCCACCGGCGACCGGATAGACTTGGGTCCGGTCACCCTCCCTTGGATCTGGCTGTCGCTCGCCCCGTGCGCGCGAGGCAGGACCGGCTGTCCTCGCTTCGCGCCTTTCGCCATCCGAACTTCGTCCGCTTCTGGCTGGGCGC
>Ga0070664_100001273_pt1 | contig 20170 bp, 19 predicted proteins | sample KBSC73metaG_FD_65863 | JGI IMG/M metagenome (GOLD analysis project Ga0070664, IMG submission 65863) | Corn rhizosphere microbial communities from Kellogg Biological Station, Michigan, USA - KBS C7-3 metaG | ecosystem: Host-associated > Plants > Roots > Rhizosphere > Soil ... | reverse complement strand
CTCGGTCTCGGCAACGACCCTGTCGCGCTCACCGACAGCGACGGCTCCTTGCTGGTGGTCAACAGCGCCTATCGAGACCGGTTTGGCGCAAAGCCGCCGCTCCACCTCGGTGCCGGCACCGAAGCCGAGCAAGGGCTGAAGCTTGCTCAATCCATGGCGTGGCGGGACGGCGGAGGCTGTGTCGCGGGAATCGAAACCGCGGCGGGGCCAAGCCCCGTCGAGGTCGAGCGCGTGGGCGCGCGGGCGGACCTCCTGCTGTGGCGATTTCCTTCGGCTGCAGCGCCGGATCCGCTGTCGATGGCGGTTCGGCGGACAGAGGGCGTCACCGGCGATCGCCTGGCATCAGCAGGAGTGGCCGTCGCCGTCGTCAGCGCCAACGGCGCAGTGCTTGCTGCGAACAGCCTTTTTGCGGAGCGTGCGCTCGGTCCCGACCGGCATCTCCAGGATGCTCGCTTCGCGGATCTCGTCGAAATCGGCGAGGATGAGCAGGTTCGGCTCGTTGCCGAAGGGGAAGGCGCCCAGCCTGTTCGGGTGGTGCATGTGCCGGTCGATCCGACGGGTGAAGGCAGTGCCGGGACGGTCCTCCTGTTCGATCGGAACGAACAGGGCTCTGCTGGTCAGTCTACCAACCTTCAGGCCCTGCTCGACGTCATGCCGATCGGCCTGGCGCTCGTCGACAGGGACGGGCGCTTCCTGACCATGAATGGAGCGTTCCGCCAGGCCGCAGCGATCAAGGGCTCGACAATGCCGGTCTATCCGGGCGACCTGGTCGTCAAGGAAGACAAGGCCGCGGTCGCGGACGGCGTTCGTCGCAATGCGAGGGGCCCCGCAATGTCGGGAGACCTTGCGGTCCGGTTGGCTAATCAATCGTCGGAGCCTGTGGCCCTGACGATCGCCGGTCTGCGTGGGTTGGGCGACGCGGCAGTCTTGCTCCTCCTCAAGGACAATAGCGAAGAGGCCAAGCTCAAGCGGCAGGTGGCCCAGGCGACGAAGATGCAGGTTGTCGGACAATTGGCCGGCGGTGTCGCGCACGACTTCAACAATATCCTGACGGCGATCATCGGTCATTGTGACCTGATGCTGATGCGGCACACGCCGGGGGACAGCGACTATGACGATATCCAGCAGATCAAATCGAACTCGAACCGCGCTGCGGGCCTTACTCGACAGCTTCTTGCCTTCTCGCGCCAACAAACCCTGCGCCCGCAGGTGCTCCAGCTTCCCGATGTTGTGTCGGAGGTGTCCCATCTGCTGAAGCGCCTGCTGGGCGAAACGGTCGAACTGGTGGTGAAGCACGGCCGAAGCCTGGGTCCCATCCGCGCGGATCCGGGCCAGCTTGAGCAGGTCATCATCAATCTTGCCGTAAACGCCCGCGACGCAATGGCCGGGAAGGGACGCGGCACGCTCACCATCCAGACCTATTCGGTGAAATCGGACCAGGTCGCCGAGCTCGGTTCCGATATCCTTCCGATCGCGGATTACAGTGCATTGTCTGTGACCGACACGGGTACGGGGATTGCGCCAAGCGTGCTCGGCAAGATTTTCGAGCCGTTCTTCACCACCAAGGAAGTCGGCAAGGGTACGGGGCTGGGTCTCTCGACGGTCTACGGCATCGTCAAGCAGTCCGGCGGCTTCATCTTCGCGGATTCGAAGGTGGGCGAGGGGACGCGTTTCGTCATCTATCTCCCTGTTCACCGAGAGGAAGCTAAGGCGACAAGGTCCCGAAAGACCGAGAAAACCAAGAAGGATGAATTGTGGGGCAGCGGGACGGTTCTTCTCGTCGAGGACGAACCCATGGTGCGCAGCGTCGCCGAGCGCGCGCTGACGCGGCATGGCTACACGGTCATAACCGCGGACAATGGCGAGGATGCGCTCGAAATCCTCGCGAAGAACGAACCCATCGACCTGCTCATCAGCGACGTGGTGATGCCAGGCATGGATGGACCGACCATGGTTCGCGAAGCGCGGCAGAGCCGGCCGGAGCTCAAGATCCTGTTCATGTCCGGATATGCGGAAGAGCAGCTGCGCAAGTCGATCGACATCGAGAACGTCAATTTCCTGCCAAAGCCGTTTTCGGTGACCGACCTTGCGGAGGCGGCCAGGCGGGCCGTCATGACAAAATAAGATATTTGCGCTTTTGAGACTCGGCCTTATTCCACCGGTCTAAATGTCGGGTCAGCGTTCCATCCTCATCGTCGAAGACGAGCCGCTCATTGCTATGATGCTTGAGGATTTTCTCGATTCGCTTGGCCACAAGGTCTGGGGAACCTGCGATACGGTCCAGTGTGCCCTCGATGAGGTGGAAAAGGGCGGCTTCGACCTCGCCATCCTCGACGTGAACCTCAAGGGCGAGAATGTCTGGCCAGTCGCGAGCCTACTTCGCGAACGCAAGGTGCCGTTCGTGATCGCTACCGGTGGCCACGTCGACCCACCGCCGCCCGAGTTCAACGATGCGCCCGTGATCGAGAAACCCTATACCGTCGACAGGGTAACGCCGGCGATCGAGGCGGCGTTCGCAGCATAATCGCGACAATGGGTGCGGCGCTTGCCCTCACCGCCGCGGCCGCGACTTTCCCATCATGATCGATTTCCAGAGCCATCTGATCTTCCCAATCCACGCGGTCCCAAAGGCAGGTCCGTGGCCGCCCTCGGCAGAGCGGCTGTCGGTAGACACAGGCGATGGGGTAGCGCTCCAAGGGATCCGCATTCCGGCAGATCGGCCCGACTCGAGCCGAACCTTGATCATGGGATTCGGCGGCAATGCCTGGAATGCGCAGGACGTCGCCGAATATCTCCATGAGCTCTATCCGGATCACGACGTCATTGCCTTCCACTACCGAGGTTATGTTCCATCGGGCGGGTCTCCGTCGGGAGCGGCGCTGATTGCCGATGCGCCGATCATCTATGACTCTGTGGTCGAACGCTTGAAGCCCGATCGCGTCATCGGCGTTGGATTCAGCATCGGCACCGGAATCGCCGCGCAGCTGGGTGCGCAGCGGAAACTGGATGGATTGATTCTAGTTACGCCCTTCGATTCGCTGAAGGCGGTGGCTCAAGCGATGTTTCCGTGGCTTCCGGTCGGCATTTTTTTCGGCCACGAGATTGATTCGGTCGCGCCGCTGAAGCGCAGCGAGGTGCCGGTGGCGATCGTGGCGGCGGAGCGCGACGAACTGGTGCCAGCCGAGCGGACCGATGCCCTCCGCGGCGTCGTTCCCGAGCTGGTCTTCGACAAGACGATCGCTCGGGCAGGACACAACGACATTTATGCGCGGTCCGATTTCCACGAAGCCATGCGCGCCGCACTCAAGGCCGTCGGCGTGCCCGATCCTGGGACGCGTTAAGGTTACCATGCGGGCAAACGGCACTTGCGGGCAGTCGAAGCTCCATCCATATTCTTGAATATAAAGGACCAATTCTCGAGCGGGATACGTTAACCGGCCTGCAGAGTTGATTGTGTCATAAAGCGGGCTAGCATGCCCATGAGAGGACGGTCGCTTGCGGCCGAGATCAAGGACCGGAATGACCAAGCTTTCAGGCGGCGACAGCAAGAGCACCCTTTACTGCTCATTCTGCGGTAAGTCGCAGCACGAGGTCCGCAAGCTCATTGCCGGCCCGACGGTTTTCATCTGCGACGAATGCGTCGAGCTCTGCAACGACATCATCCGCGAGGAATCGAAGTCCGCGCTGGTGAAAACGCGCGACGGGGTCCCGACGCCGTCCGAGATCTGCAAGGTCCTCGACGATTATGTGATCGGGCAGGACCGCGCCAAGCGGGTGCTCTCCGTCGCAGTGCACAATCATTACAAGCGGCTTTCGCACGGCGCCAAGACCGGCAACGAAGTCGAGCTGGCCAAGTCGAACATCCTGCTGATTGGCCCTACGGGTTGCGGCAAGACCTTGCTCGCACAGACTCTGGCCCGCATCCTCGACGTGCCGTTCACGATGGCGGACGCGACGACGCTGACCGAAGCAGGCTACGTTGGCGAGGACGTTGAAAACATCATCCTGAAACTGCTGCAGGCTTCCGACTATAATGTCGAGAAGGCGCAGCGCGGCATCGTTTACATCGACGAGATCGACAAGATCAGCCGCAAGTCGGATAATCCTTCGATCACCCGCGACGTGTCGGGCGAGGGTGTCCAGCAGGCGCTTCTGAAGCTGATGGAAGGCACGACGGCTTCGGTTCCGCCTCAGGGCGGCCGCAAGCATCCGCAGCAGGAATTCCTGCAGGTCGATACGACCAACATCCTCTTCATCTGCGGTGGCGCCTTCGCCGGGCTCGAGAAGATCATCTCGGACCGCATGCAGGGCAAATCGATGGGCTTCGGCGCCCATGTGGCCGCGCCGGATGAGCGCAAGACCGGCGAGGTGCTCAAGCATTGCGAGCCCGAGGACCTGCTGAAGTTCGGGCTCATCCCCGAGTTCGTCGGTCGCCTGCCGGTGATCGCGACCCTGCTCGACCTCGACGAAACGGCGCTGGTGAAGATTCTGGTCGAACCAAAAAACGCCTTGGTCAAACAATATGCCAAGTTGTTCGACATGGAGGATGTGCAGCTCGAGTTCACGGACGACGCGCTGCATTCAATCGCGGTCAGGGCAATCGAACGAAAGACCGGCGCACGCGGCCTGCGCTCGATTCTCGAAGGCATACTGCTTGACACCATGTTTGACCTGCCATCGATGGACGGCGTCGACGAGGTCCATGTCGACAAGGATGTAGTCGAGGGCCGCAAGGAACCGGTGCGCGTCTACGCCGCCAAGGACAAGGCGGACGACGCCGCCTGATCAGGGCGCTTAAAGCAGCAGTGGAATAAGCGCGGGCACTTCGCGGACGTAGCGCGCATGCTCCTCGCCGAACTGCGCGCGGAGCAATTTCTCCTCGTCGCGGATGCGGATCATCGTCCCCGCGATATAGATCGGTATGGCGAAGATGAGTTGCTGCCAGTGGCCCAGCGCCGCGGCGATGCTGAGCAGATAGAGGAGCAGCGCCAGGTAAATCGGATGGCGCACAAGCGCGAACGGTCCGCTGCGAACGAGCTCATGGTCGGTGCGGGTGCGCGCGACGAGGCTCCAATTCTTCCCCATCGTCACTGCCGCGGACAGGAAGAGCGAGATGGCAGTTACGCCAAGCAGCACGACAAGGGTCGTCGAGACCAGCGAGTAGGGGGCCCACCAGGGTAGCACCGGCTTGGTGAAGCCGACTCCCGCGGCCGCGCAGCCGAGAGACTGAAGAGCGATGCCGATCGTGGATCGGAGGCGCCGCGCTCCCCTGGAATGCCGATCGACGTTCCGAAGCGCGACCCAAACGACCGCCGTGACGAGGATCGCGGTCAGGATCCAGAAGATGTTAAGCTGGACGAAGCTGATTGGGTGCGGCGAAAACATCGCGCGCGCCCTAGTGCCAGTGTATTAGTAAGTCAATACACTGACTAGCGCAAGCCCCGGACGGCCGCCAGCAGCTGCGTTCCGAAGCGCTCCATCAAGTGATCGTCGCGGCCGTAATGGTCGGCCATGAACTGGACGCCGGTCGGCGTTGGCTGTGCGGTGAGGTAGGTCATGTAGACCGGTACCGGCTTTGGCAGGTCGACTTCTTCCTCGACTTTCGGATCGTGACCCTTGGGCACGTAACCGCCGAACAACCAGGTCGCGAGGCGTTTGTAATCCTCGACGCGGACGCAACCGTTGCTGATCCAGAGCTCGTTCTTGGTGAAGTGCTCCTTTTCCGGCGAATCGTGAAGGTAGATGCCGAAATAGTTCGGCAGCATGAATTTCATCATGCCCATCGAATTGGCGGGGCTGGGTAGACGGCGAAGGCGGACCTCCTGGCGTCCGTCGACGACAGCGTTCCAGTCGATCGTGTTCGGATCAACCGACTGGGCATCGTCGCCATAGTCGGTCAGGACCTGATACTCGCGGTCGGTCAGATATTTCACGCCCTGGGCCGCGACGCGGGGGCCGATGAGGCTCCTCGCCAGCTCGGGCGGCACGTTCCAATAGGGGTTCACGCTCGCATATTTGATGTAAGCGGCCATCATTGGCGTCGCGGTCTCGGACTTGCCGACGACCACCTTCATCTCGTCGACCTTTCGGCCATTCTCCCACATGGACAGACGCGCGTTGCCGGCGTCGACAATCACATATCGGCGCTGCTCCTCGGGTGCCGGGAGGCGCTTGGCGCGCTCCATGTTGATGATGATGAGCTGCTCATAATATTGCGCGCCCCGGTTCAGGGCATCGATCGTCCCAGCACCGGCGATGCCGTCGGCCTTGATGGCGTGAACCGACTGAAATTCCTTCACCTGCGCGGCGAGCGTCGCGTCATATTTGTCGCCGGCCCCGAGGCCGAGGCGCGCGCGGAGCGCAGAGACGCGCTCGCCACTCATCCCGCTCTTCAGCGCCGGTCCCGACGGAACCGGGACTTGCGGGAGGCCGCCCCACCGCTGCTGATATTTGACGAGCCCGCGGCGAAGGTCGGTGTAGACCGGGTTCACCGAGCTGAACATGTCGACCGGCGCGCCACTCCAGGCGGCGAAGGCCATATCCCCGGCCGACCCGTTCTCGTGGACTGCCTTAGGTACCAGTTCCTCGTCGATATAGATCATGTCGACGCCCTGCTCGATCGCTGGGGGCAGATCGATCGGCTCGAGAGCCGGCGCCTTGCCCTGCTCGGCAGCGGGCGATTGCCAAGGCTGACCCTGGGGCGCCGGGCGCGCCATCCAGGGCTCCGCCACGGGACCCTGATTTCCGGGGTAACCCTGCTGCTGCTGCGGGGGCGGGGGCGGCGGTACCGGGCCGGGCACGGGCCAATTGCCGTTCCACTGCGCCAATGCAGCAGCAGGAAGCGTCAGGGCGCTGAGCGCCAGGAGGAGATGTCGCGTCGTCACACCGACAGTAATAGGGAAGGAAACTGAACGATTACAGAATTATCCGTTCACGTTCCGCCGCGAATTACTCACCTTCGAGCGGAAGCGTACCTCGTCCAGCACGTCCTTCGGCAAGTTTTTCGGCAACGTTCAACTTCATTATCGCCCGGTTCGTCTGGCAAAGAGATGCCGGGCCCACCGGCGTTGTCAGGGATGCCGGGGCCTGTGCCGGCGATCCTTTCGCTGATCGGCTCCTCCTTCCGCTCGTTCGTTCACACCAAGCGAGCGGATTTGGGCGAATGTTCTGGCCCTTCATTGCGCGGTAACGGGGGGCGGCCCATATGTCGTGCATGACTCGCTCGCTTCCCATTCTTCCGCTCCGGGATATTGTCGTCTTCCCGCATCGCATCGTCCCGCTGTTCGTCGGGCGTGAAAAATCTGTGGCGGCCCTCGAAGCCGCAATGGCTGCCGACAAGGAGCTGTTCCTCGTTGCGCAGCTCGATCCGGGTGAGGACGATCCCGATCGCGATGCCCTCTATGACCTTGGCGTCATCGCGACCGCGATGCAGCTGCTGAAGCTTCCCGACGGCACGGTTCGCGTGCTCGTCGAAGGCGTGAAGCGGGCCCGCCTGGTCAATCTCGTACCGCGCGACGGCTATACGGTCGCGGAGGTCGAGGAGGTTGACGAGGAGGGCGCCGCCGGCCCCGAGGCGCAGGCTCTGATGCGCTCGGTCATCGACCAGTTCGAAAATTACGCCAAGCTCAACAAGCGCCTGCCGCCGGAAACCGGCATCCAGCTCGGCGAGATCGAAGACGCTTCGGCGTTGGCGGATGCCATTGCATCCAACCTTTCGATCAAGGTCGCGGACAAGCAGGCCCTTCTGGGAGAACTCAATCCTGCGCGCCGGCTCGAAATGGTTTTCGCCTTCATGGAGGGCGAGCTCGGCGTGCTTCAGGTGGAAAAGAAGATCCGCAGCCGCGTGAAGCGCCAAATGGAGAAGACGCAGCGCGAATATTATTTGAACGAGCAGCTGAAGGCGATCCAGCGCGAGCTCGGCAATGAAGGTGAGGAAGGCGGCGACGAGCTTCAGGAGCTCGCGGAGAAGATCCGCAAGACGCGCCTCAGCAAGGAAGCCCGCAACCGCGCGAATGCCGAGCTCAAGAAGCTGCGGGCGATGGCGCCGATGTCAGCGGAAGCAACCGTCGCACGCAATTATCTCGACGTTCTGCTCGGCCTTCCCTGGGGCAAGAAGTCGAAGCTCAAGAAAGATATCGCCGAGGCACAGCGCGTTCTCGATGAGGACCATTACGGGCTTGGGAAGGTCAAGGACCGGATCGTCGAATATCTCGCGGTCCAGGCGCGCACCAACAAGCTTAAAGGGCCCATACTGTGCCTCGTGGGCCCACCCGGCGTCGGCAAGACCTCGCTCGGGCGGTCGATCGCTCGCGCCACCGGCCGCGAGTTCGTGCGGCAGTCACTCGGTGGCGTTCGTGACGAGGCCGAGATCCGCGGACACCGCCGCACCTACATCGGTTCGCTGCCGGGCAAGATTGTTTCAAACATCAAGAAAGCGGGTGCGTCCAACCCGCTGTTCCTGCTCGACGAGATCGACAAGCTCGGCCAGGATTTCCGCGGCGATCCGTCGTCCGCGCTTCTCGAAGTCCTCGACCCTGAGCAGAACAGCAAGTTCCAGGATCATTATCTGGAGCTCGACTACGATCTTAGTGACGTGATGTTCGTCACGACGGCGAACTCCCTCGACATGCCGCAGCCACTGCTCGACCGCATGGAGATAATCCGCCTCGAGGGATACACCGAGGACGAGAAGGTGGAGATCGCCAAGCGGCACCTCATTCCAAAGCAAATGGACGCTCACGGGCTGAAGGCCGAGGAGCTTACTTACGCCGACGACGCGCTACGGGCGATGATCCGGCATTACACGCGCGAAGCGGGGGTTCGCACGCTCGAGCGCGAACTGGCGAAGGTCGCCCGCAAATCGCTGCGTCAGATTCTGGAATCGAAGGTGGAACGTGTCGAGCTGACCCCGGAGAATCTGGGAGATTTCCTTGGGGTGCGGAAGTTCCGTTACGGCATCGGCGAGGAAGAGGATCAGATCGGCGCTGTCACCGGCCTCGCCTGGACCGAGGTCGGCGGCGAGTTGCTGACCATCGAAGCGGTCACCGTTCCCGGCAAGGGCCAGATCAAGACCACCGGCAAGCTCGGCGAGGTGATGCAGGAGTCGATCCAGGCAGCGATGAGCTTCGTCAAGGCTCGTGCGCCCGCCTATGGCGTCAAGCCATCGATCTTCGCCCGCAAGGACATCCACGTCCACTTGCCCGAAGGCGCGGTGCCCAAGGACGGACCGTCGGCCGGCATCGGCATGGTCACAGCCATGATTTCGACGCTCACGGGCATTGCCGTCCGCCGCGACATCGCAATGACCGGCGAGGTCACTCTACGCGGACGCGTGCTGCCCATTGGCGGCCTCAAGGAGAAGCTGCTTGCGGCTCTTCGCGGCGGAATGCGCACAGTCCTCATTCCCGCCGAGAACGAGAAGGACCTTACCGAGCTACCGGCGACTGTGAAGGAGGCGCTGGAGATCGTCCCCGTGGACCATGTCGACGAGGTCCTGTCCCGAGCGCTGGTGGCGCCCCTGCAGGCAATCGAGTGGACCGATGACGACGAGCATGCGGCCGAGCCTCCTGTTCACCCGCCCGGCTCACCCGGCGAGGCTGCGATCCGACACTAAGGTGCTCGCCGGTTAGTCTCGCGGGATGTCGCGTGCGTCGCGGATGACGCGCGTGACCATCCCGTATTCAATCGCTTCGTCGGCGGCCATCCAGTGGTTGCGATGGATGTCCTTGTTGATCCGCTCGATCGGTTGGCCCGTCTCCTCGGAAATGATGCGAACCAGGCGTTCGCGCATGCGGAGGATTTCCTTGGCTTCGATTTCAATGTCGGCGGCCATTCCGCGGGTTCCGCCGGCGGGCTGGTGAAGCAGGAAACGCGTGTTCGGCAGGCAGAAACGCCTGTCCTTGGCTCCGGCGAGGAAGATGTGCGCGCCGGCGCTCGCCACCCAGCCGGTTCCGATCATGTTGATCGGCACTTCGTTGCGGATGAATCGCACCATGTCATGGATCGTATCGCCGGATTCCACATGTCCGCCAGGCGAGTTGATGAAGATGTCGATCGGTGCACTGACATCGCGATCGGCGAGCAAGAGCAAGCGCGAGCAGATGTCCCGCGCAAGCCGGTCATTGATGTCGCCGAAGATCAGAACCTTGCGGTGGCTGAGCAGCTCCGTTTCAATCCGGCCTATGTAATCGCCGGAGGAGGTCGGGTGTTGATCCGGCGCATCGTTCTGCATGACGACTCCTGATGTGCTTGAGACCGCGAACCTATAGGCCGCGCTTGCGCTAATCCCCAGAGTCTCGCGACGAGACGTTGGGTTGGCGGTTTGAGCCACTGGACAGGGGCGCGAAGTCTTGCCTTAAGGGCCAGCGGTCCGTGCGTGCGAGTCTTGTCGCGCCCGGTGAGGGAGAGCTTGGGGCATGAACAAGCAGGAACTGATCGGTCACGTCGCCGACCGCTCCGGGCTGAGTCGTAACGACGCGACGCGCGCTGTGGAAACGATGCTGGAAGTCATCACATCAACGTTGAAGCGCGGCGACGAAGTGCGCCTGGTTGGGTTCGGCAACTTTTCAGTGACCCGTCGAAAGGCTTCGACTGGACGTAATCCGCGGACGGGCGAGCCGATGCAGATCAAGGCCAGCTCGCAGCCAAAGTTTCGGCCCGGCAAGGTCCTTAAGGACGCGGTCCAGTAAATAGCGCAGCCTGCCGGGCGCGGCTGCTAGACAGTTTCGCGCGGGTGACTATATCCGCGCTTCTGCAAGTATCGGCTCCCTTCAAAGCACCACTTTGATGGGTTTCCTGGGCGGGCGCGTAGCTCAGCGGTAGAGCACACCCTTCACACGGGTGGGGTCACAGGTTCAATCCCTGTCGCGCCCACCACGCCAACACGAGGCGTGGCGAATTTCAGATTTCGAGATACGCCGGCTGGAAGCTCGCGACGCGCCGCATTTCGCTCCAGTCCGTGAATTCTATTTCGCGGCCCTTGCGCCTGATCAGACCCTGCCGTTCCATGTCTGCAAGCACCCGATTCACGTTGACCGAGGTCTGGCCGGTGATGTCGGCTATCTGTTGCTGGGTGAAAGGGTTGAGCATGCGCTCTTCATTCGCGCGCATCCGCACAGCCGTTTCGCAAAGGAGATGCGCGACGCGTGCGGTGGAATCGCGGCGTCCGCAATTGACCAGCCATTCGTAGCCGATCTGCTCGTTGCGCTGCACCAGCCGCCAGAAGAAGCGCTGCATCTCCGGGTGTGCATCGACGATCGGATCGAAGTCCTTGGCCTTCCCGACCATCACCTCGGATCGGACAATCGCCTGCACTCCATATTGCGCAGAGCCGTCCCGCGGCAGAATCCCCTCACCAGGGAAGCGGAGCGCGACGATCTGGCGGCGCCCCGAGGCGTCGGATTTGAATTTCGACAATATGCCGGACCTGACGAACATCACTTCGTCGCGTGGCGCACCGGGGTCACGGAATGGCCTTCGGGCATCGACCTGGATGACACGGTGCGGCATCTTGTCGAGCAGATCGGCAAGATCAGGCTCCAATCCCGCCGAGATCAGTGTCTCCCGCAAAGACACGCTTTCGGTGGGCGATTTCGCGCGGCGACTCGCCATGCGCCTTCTCCCCGATAGACGATGCGCTTGCGTAACGTCCGGCGCAAGCAATTACCGCATGTGGCTTATTCAAGTTAGTTATCGAAAGTGGGCCGATAGTTCAGTCACAATTGTTGAAATTTGGAGGTCGTCCAGCTTCGCGCTTGTGTCGAGCCGGGGCGGACCCGGCCATCCGGCATCGTCAAATTCCGCCGACTGCCAGTTTCTGGGCGCCGAGTAGCGGGGGATGACGTGGAAATGCACGTTCGGATCGACCATCATCAGCATGAGATAATTGATGCGCTCGTAGGCGGTGAACGCCGAGAGCGCGCGCTCGATCGCTGCGATCACGTCGGCCTGTTCCGCGAATGCTTCGCGCGGAAGGTCCGAGAAAGCAGTCGCATCGCTTTTCGCGGCCAGCACCAGGCTTCCGAGCGTCACCTGCGCAGGCCGCAACAGCACCATCCAGTGCTCGAACTCCTTGATCAGGGTCGACGGATAACCGAACTTTTCCATGGTCGGGTTCATCGCGGCCCCCGGTCGCTTGCCTTCCGCACATCCCAACCCTAAGTGGCGCCGGCGCCAAAGGAAACCGCAGGAGAGGGTGGAATCCGGCAGGCGTTCCTGTGGCGATCGTAGCTCAGCTGGTTAGAGCATCGGTTTGTGGTACCGAGGGTCGGGGGTTCAAGTCCCCTCGATCGCCCCATTTTTTCAACTTCGGATCAACCGGACCGTTAGCGCACATGACCACGCCCTGGGGCTTGCCCGATTTCGACGCGCATGAGGAAATCCACTTCGTCACCGACGAGAAAAGTGGCCTCAAGGCGATCATTGCCGTTCACTCGACGCACCTCGGCCCGGCCGGGGGCGGCGCCCGCTTCTGGCACTATGCCAAGGACGAGGAGGCGTTGACCGACGCGCTGCGCCTGTCGCGCGGCATGAGCTACAAAAATGCAATGGCGGGATTACCGCTGGGCGGCGGAAAGTCGGTCCTGCTTGCGGATGCAAACCGCACGAAGACGCCTGAAATGCTGCATGCGTTCGGCAAGGCTGTAGACGGACTCGGCGGACGTTACGTGACCGCCGAAGATGTCGGGATCAACGTCGCCGACATGATCGAGGTCGCGCGTTCGACGAAGTTCGTCGCCGGCCTTCCCAACAGCGGCGGCGATGTCGGTGGCGACCCCGGGCCGCACACGTCGCTCGGCGTGTTCCTTGGCATCAAGGCGGCCGTCAAATGGGCGCTGGGTAAGGACAGTCTTAGCGGTCTCCACATCGCTCTGCAGGGCGCCGGCAGCGTGGCGACCGGCGTGGCGCTGCACGCCTGTGCGGAGGGTGCGAGACTCACGATCGCCGACGTAGACGAGGCGAAAGCACGCAAGCTTGCGGATCGTGCGGGCGGAAGGGTCGTGTCTCCTGACGAGGTCCTGGGGCTGGAGGCGGACGTCCTGAGCCCATGCGCGCTCGGCGCGATCTTCACGGAAGAAACGATTCCGCAACTCAAGGTGCCGATTGTTGCCGGCGGCGCGAACAATCAGCTTGCGACGCCGGAAGACGGTGAGCGCCTGCACGCCCGCGGCATTCTCTATGCCCCCGACTACGTCATCAACGCGGGCGGAATCATCAACGTCTGCACGGAATTCCTCGGCGATGGCGACGCCACGCTCGTACGCCGCCGCATCGAGGGCATTCCCGTGCGGCTCGAGCAGATCTGGTCCGAAGGCGCCGAAACCGGCCGCGATCCCGCAGCAGTTGCGGACGCTATGGCGCAGCGCCTCATCGGAAGGGCATAAGCAGCGGCGCAATGCACGCGCTCGCGAATCCTGCCCGCTTCCTCCGCTTCGCGCGGCCGGCCACCAGCTGGCTGCTTCTGATCGGTCTGGCGCTTGCGGTCGCGGGCGCTGCTGCGGGACTGATACTGACGCCTCCTGATTATCTCCAGGGCGAGACCGTACGCATCCTCTATATCCATGTGCCGTCGGCCTGGCTCGGAATGGCGGGTTGGCTAGGCATTGCCGGAGCATCGGTGAGCCAGCTTGTGTGGCGGCATCCCCTGGCTGCCGTCGCGGGCCGTGCCGTCGCTCCGGCTGGGGCCACCTTCGCTGCGATTTGCCTCATCACGGGCTCGATTTGGGGCCGACCCACTTGGGGAACCTGGTGGGAGTGGGACGGGCGGCTGACGTCAATGCTTGTCCTATTCTTCCTTTACCTCGGCTATATCGCGCTCTCCTCGGCAGAGCGTGAGCGAAGCGGGGAAGGGCGAATTGCAGCGATCTACGGCCTGGTTGGCGCGATCAACCTGCCGATCATCCACTATTCGGTGCTGTGGTGGCGAACGCTCCACCAGGGCGAGAGCATCGGCATCACCGGATCCAGCATCGATAGTTCGATCCTTTGGCCGTTACCCCTGACCATGATCGGCTTCACCTGCCTGTTCGGCGCCGCGACCCTGATGCGTATGCGCGCGGAGCTCGCGGAGGCGAAGGTCGAAGCGCGAATGCGGAGGCTGGGTTCGTGAACCCCTGGCCGTTCGTGGTCGCAGCCTATGGCGTTGCCGCCGCGCTGACGATCGCGCTGCTGCTGTGGGCGTTCGCGTCGATGCGTCGTGCAGAAGCCGCTGCCGACGCTCTCAAGCGCAAATGAAGCCGAAGAACCAGCGCCTCCTGCTCGTCGTCGCAGCAGTGGTTGCGGTGCTCATCGCCGTACTTCTGGGGATGTGGGGGCTAAGGGGCCAGGCATCCTTCTTCTACACGCCCGTCGATATCGCTTCGGGCAAAGCCATCGACGGGCGCCCGTCGCGGCTTGGCGGGATGGTCGAGAAAGGTTCGATCCAGCGGGCCCCGGACGGGGTGACGATACGCTTCGTCGTCACCGACGGGAAGGCGCAGACCCCCGTCGTCTATCGCGGTATCGTGCCTGACCTGTTCCGAGAGGGCAGCGGAGCAGTCGCCGAGGGTCGCTTGCAGGACGGCACTTTCGTTGCTGACACCATCCTCGCCAAGCATGATGAGCGCTACATGCCGCCGGAGCTCGGCAACCTCGCTGCGGAGCACAAGGTGGGGAAGACGCTGGAGAAATGATCGCCGAGGCCGGCCTTGCGGCGCTCTGGCTCGCAGCCGGACTCGCCGGTTATCAGTTGCTGTTGATGATCATGGCGCTCCGAAGCGAGGTCGCCGTAACGCGGACCATGCGCGCGGTCGCGGTGGTGCAAGGTGCTCTCACGCTCGTCGCTTTCACGATGCTTCTGGTTGTCTTTGCGCGGAGCGACATGTCGGTCGCGCTGGTCTTCGCGAACAGCAACAGCGCGAAGCCCTTTATCTACAAGGTAGCGGGAGCCTGGGGAAATCACGAAGGCTCGATGCTCTTGTGGGTCACGATCCTCGCGGTTGCGGGCGCGTTCCTCGGCCTGTTCTCGCGGCGGACGACGGAGCGGACACTTGTCGCGGGCCTCGGCAGCCAGTCCGTGCTCGCCCTCGGCTTCTATGCATTCCTGCTGCTGGCGTCGAACCCGTTCGACCGCCTCGCTCCGGCGCCGGCGAACGGGCAGGGACTCAACCCCCTGTTGCAGGACCCCGGCTTGGCTTTTCATCCCCCGACGCTTTACCTCGGCTATGTCGGGCTCTCGGTGGCCTTCTCACTCGCCGTCGGCGCGCTGCTGACCGGTGAGGTTGATAGCCGTCTTGCGCGTGCGATGCGGCCGTGGGTGCTCGGTGCCTGGATCCTTCTCACGCTGGGCATCACCGCCGGCAGCTACTGGGCATATTATGAGCTGGGCTGGGGCGGATATTGGTTCTGGGACCCGGTCGAGAATGCGTCGCTTATGCCGTGGCTCGCCGCGACGGCCTTGCTGCACTCGCTCAACGTCCTTGCCGCGCGCGGCGCGTTGAAGGCGTGGACGATGATGCTCGCCGTCATCGCCTTCTCGATGTCGATGGTCGGGACCTTCCTGGTGCGTTCCGGTATCCTCACGTCGGTTCACGCGTTCGCCATCGATCCCGGCCGCGGCGCTTTCCTGCTCGCCTTGCTGGCGATCTATGTCGGCGCTGCGTTCGTGCTTTTTGCCGTCCGCGGCGCCACGTTGAAGGAGGGCGCGCCGTTCGAGTTGGTCAGCCGGGAGACCGGTCTCGTCATCAACAATCTCTTGCTGAGCGTCATCCTCGGCATCGTGTTTCTCGGTACCTTGTACCCGCTGCTCGTGGAGGCGGTGAGCGGCGAAAAGCTTTCCGTCGGCGCGCCTTATTTCAATGCGGTTGCGGGACCTTTGGCGCTGGTGCTCGCCGTTTTGGTCGGCGTCGGACCACTGCTCAGCTGGCGGCGTGAGCGCCGGCCTGTCCTGAAGCATTTGCGAGTTCCGGCATTGGTTGGCGCGACTGCACTGACAATCACGGTCATCCTGTGGCCCTCGATCGGGATCCTGCCGCGCCTGGGACTTGGGGTCGGGGCGTTCCTGGCTGGCGCGGGAATCCTTCCGCTTGTCGGGCGCAATCCATTGCGAGCGCCGCTTGCGACGTGGGGCATGGTAGTTGCCCATATTGGCATCGCGGTTGCGCTAGCCGGCATGGCCGCCAACGGGGCATTCACCAGAGAACGTCTTGCCGTCGCCAACCCCGGTCAGACGTTGAGCGTTGGCCCATGGCTCGTTCAGCTCCAGGACGTGACACCGACCGCGGGCAAGAACTGGACCGCCGTCGAGGCCGAGCTTCGCGCGAGCCGCGGGGCGGGGCCGGTCTTCCTGAAGCCCCAAACCCGTTACTTCACCGATCCGCCGACGGAGACTAACGAGGCGGCCATTCGGACGTTTTGGAACGGGCAGCTCTACACTGTGGTCGGCAAGGCCGATCCGGGCGGCGGATGGCAGCTGCGCCTGTGGTGGAAGCCATTCGTGACGTTGATCTGGCTCGGCGGCGCGATGATTGCCCTGGGAGGCGCGCTCGCCCTGCTCGGGCGTTTGCTCCGGCAGCGCAGGAGAGGCGGAGCATCGAAAGACTGGCGAAGGGAACGCTACGCATGAGCCGCGGTCTTCGTCTCATCCCGATCATCTTGCTGATCTCGGTCGTCGTGGGTTTCGCATGGCGGATCGTGAGGCCGCCGGATCCTGCCGTGCCGTCGCAGCTGATCAGTCGTCCATTGCCGCAATTCGCCCTTCCTGCTGCGCTTCCCGCGAAGCCGGGTCTGAAGTCTGCCGATCTGGCCACTGGTGAGCCAAGGCTCCTGAACGTCTTTGCGAGCTGGTGCGTGCCCTGCGCCGATGAAGCGGAGGTGCTGGGCGAATTGCGCCAGCGAGGGGTCAAGATCGATGCGATCGCAATCCGTGACACGCCGATGGCGATCAGCGCCTTTCTTGCAAGGCACGGCGATCCCTACGATCGGATCGGTGCGGACGCACGAAGCAGCGTCCAGATCTCGCTTGGGTCATCGGGTGTGCCAGAGACGTTCGTCATCGACGGACGCGGAGTCATGCGTCACCAGTATCTTGGGCCGCTGACCCAGGCGAACATCCCTGGAGTCCTGCAGCAGCTGGATGAAGCGCGATGAAGCGCGCCCTGTTCATTGCGTTGCTCATTCTGGCTCAGCCGTTGCCGGCCGACAGCAACCTGCCGCCTGCTTATTGGGCCAATCGACAGCTTCCTGACCCTCGCCAGGAAGCGAGCGCGCGGGCTTTGATGGAGGAACTTCGCTGCCTCGTTTGCCAAGGCCAGTCAATCGCCGATTCGGATGCCGAGCTTGCGGGCGACATGCGCGACCTGGTCCGGCGCCGGATCGCGGCCGGTGAGCGGCCGAGCGCCATTCGGGCATGGCTAATCCAGCGTTATGGGACATGGGTGAGCTACAAGCCCACGGCCGAGGCAGCTGCCTGGCCTTTATGGCTCGCACCGCTGGCGCTGATCCTCGTCGGTATCTGGATGATCCGTAGCCGCATCAAGTTGAAGGCGCCGCGCTGATGGGATGGGTTACCCTTCTCGCGCTCGTGGTGCTCAGCATCGCGCTGCTTTGGTGGCTCCGCGTACGTGGCGGTTTCCTCACGGCGAGTGCAGCGGCCCTGATGTTCGGCGCTTCGGGCTACGCGCTGCAGGGCAGGCCGAGCCTTTCCGGTGCACCGGCCATCAGCGACGATACTCGTGATGTCTTTCCGCTCACCGACGCGCGCCATGCCTTCTTCGGCCATTTCACACCGGCGGAAAGCTGGCTCCGGATCTCGGAAGCGCTCGCTCGCGACGGCAAGAGCGAGGATGCGGTCGGAATCCTCCAGAATGCGGCAAAGAGATATCCCGGGGATCCGCAGCTTTGGATCGGGCTCGGCAACGCTCTGGTCGATCATTCGCGCGGCCTGACGCCGCCGGCCGAGCTCGCCTATCAGCGCGCCGCGGAACTCGCTCCGGGCCACCCGGCCGCGCCTTTCTTTTACGGACTTGCGCTTGCACGATCAGGCGACCGCCAATCGGCGGTCGCGATCTGGCGGCGGATTCTGATGAATGCGCCGAAGGACGCTGGGTGGCGCCCGCTGGTCGAGCAGGGCGTTGCGGCGCTCAGCCGGGAGCCGAGCGCCGCGAAGCGCTAGGCAGGCGCGAACTCGAGATCGAGCGCCTCGGCCACGGCCTGGTGACGGATCTTGCCTCCGGACACATTGAGCCCGTTCGCCAGATGCTCGTCCTGCCGCATGGCTTCCTCGGCGCCCATGTTGGCGATCTTGAGGGCGAAGGGCAGGGTCGCATTATTGAGTGCGAAGGCACTGGTCCGAGCGACCGCGCCGGGCATGTTCGCGACGCAATAATGGATGATCCCGTCGACCTCGTAGACGGGGTCTGCGTGCGTCGTCGCATGGGAGGTCTCGAAGCAACCACCCTGGTCGATCGCGATGTCGACCAGGACGGAGCCGCGCTTCATCGTCTTCAGCATGTCGCGAGTGACGAGCTTCGGTGCCGCGGCTCCAGGAACGAGCACGGCACCGATTACGAGTTCCGCTTCCTTGACGGCGTTCGCGATGGCGGCGCGTGACGCATAAGCGGTCTTGATCTGGCTCGAGAAGAACATGTCGAGCTCGGCCAGGCGGTCGTTGTTGATGTCGTAGATGGTGACGTCGGCGCGCATGCCGGTGGCCATCTGCGCCGCGTTGACGCCCGAAACGCCGCCGCCGAGGATCGCGACCTTTGCCGGTGCGACGCCGGGAACGCCGCCGAGCAAAACGCCGCGGCCGCCCTGTTCCTTCTCGAGATAATGGGCGCCGACCTGGACGGACATGCGTCCTGCAACCTCGCTCATCGGCTTCAACAGCGGAAGTGAGCCATTGCGCGCCGTAACAGTTTCATAGGCGATGCACGTTGCGCCCGATTTCATGAGGCCGAGGGCCTGATCCTTGTCGGCGGCGAGGTGAAGGTATGTGAAAAGGATCTGATCCTTCCGCAGCAGCTCAATTTCCTGGGGCTGCGGTTCCTTCACCTTCACGATCATGTCCGCGGCGTCAAAGACGGATTTCGCGTCCGGCAGGATCTTCGCGCCTGCCTTCTCATAAGCGGAGTCCGGACAATCGATTCCGTTGCCGGCCTTGGTCTCGACGAACAGCTCATGTCCGTGCGCGACCAGCTCGGCCACCGATGCGGGCGTCAGTCCAACGCGATATTCGTGGACCTTGATCTCTTTTGGCACCCCAATGCGCATTTAATCGTTTGCTCCGCTTATGTTGGTTGCGCGCGCCTATAGACGCGCTTTTTGCTGCTGTCCCGTCTCATTGCGGGGTCGGTACGGCAGTGCTACGAAGCGCCGTCCGTGACGGAGGATCTCGCGCACGGCACAGGGAACGCGAGTTCGCAGTCTGTCGGGTTTGAACCTCAACGCATGAACATCACCGCGACAGGCGGCGCCGTCACCGAAGCCCCGCAGGACACTGCGCACGGGCACGCTCAGGGCCCCCTCTACAAACTCGTCATCGGCGCTATCGGCATCGTCTATGGGGATATCGGCACATCGCCGATCTATGCCTTCCGCGAAACCTTTGCCGGCCATCACGAGCTGAAGGTCGACCAGCTGCACATCTTCGGGGTGCTGAGCCTGATCTTCTGGTCGATGATGATCATCGTGACCCTGAAGTACGTCTCCATCATCATGCGCGCCGACAACAAGGGGGAGGGGGGAAGCCTTGCTCTCCTGGCGCTCATCAACCGCACCCTGAGCGGCAAGAAGAAATGGACCAGCGGCGTCATCATGCTCGGCGTGTTCGCGACCGCGCTTTTCTACGGCGATTCGATGATTACGCCGGCGATTTCGGTGCTTTCCGCCGTCGAGGGCATCACCACCGTCAACGCTTCGCTCGAGCCTTTCGTCGTTCCGATTGCCGTCGCCATCCTGGTGGGCCTGTTTGCAATCCAATCGCGCGGAACGGCACGTGTGGGCCTCCTGTTCGGCCCCGTGATGCTGTTCTACTTCGTGACGCTCGCCGTGCTCGGCGTCATGCACATCGTCGATTATCCTTCGATCATCCTCGCGATGCTGAACCCGCTCAACGCCGTTCATTTCTTCACGGCGGACTTCGTCCGGGCCTTCATCGCCATGGGCTCGGTCATCCTGGCGGTTACCGGCGCGGAGG
>Ga0070664_100001268_pt1 | contig 20206 bp, 17 predicted proteins | sample KBSC73metaG_FD_65863 | JGI IMG/M metagenome (GOLD analysis project Ga0070664, IMG submission 65863) | Corn rhizosphere microbial communities from Kellogg Biological Station, Michigan, USA - KBS C7-3 metaG | ecosystem: Host-associated > Plants > Roots > Rhizosphere > Soil ... | reverse complement strand
CTGATCGTCGTCGTCTGTTCCTCCACCAGAATCATCCTTGGATGTAGGAAAAATTCGATTATCATGTGTGCCCTTGAGTCGGACCGGGTAGGAGGACGAATGGCAATCCTGGAGTGGATGGAGCAAACCAGGCTCTCAATATTCATAAATGAATCCAGTTCGTTATTTGGATTCGCGGGCTTTCTCTGCGTTCATACGCTGGGACTGTCTCTGCTAGCAGGGGTGAACGCCATCGTTTCGATTCGAATGCTCGGTGTGGCCCCGACAATTCCTCTTCAACCGCTGAAGCGTCTGTTCCCCTATATGTGGGCCGGTGTCATCCTGACCCTCCTATCGGGGGCCGGATTGGCGATGGCGAGAGCCACCGCCCTGCTGACGAATCCCATTCTGATCATCAAGCTCGTGCTGGTCGTCATCGGCACGGGAATCATGTGGAACATTCAGAGAAAAGTTTTCAACAATCCTGCGGGGTTTGATGAGGCCAAGCCGGGAAATGCAAAGATTCTTGCCGGAGCGGAGATCCTGATCTGGTTTTGCGTTTTGACTCTAGGGCGATTGATCGCCTACAGGCTGGCAATCTACGAATAGCCACTTCAGCGGTCTCGCCGCTTCGCACCTTTGTCGATCAGATAAGCCGCCACTGCGATGAAGATTGATGAGATCGCCGAAATGAAAAAGACCATCTCGATTATCGTCCAGCCCGCTGGTGTAGGAACCATATGTATCTCGCCTCTCGATTTAGTGGGAAATAAACGGCAAAATCCTGCCGAAGTACATCACTCCGAGCAACATGCACATCGTCGTAACCGCCATGATTTTGGACGATAGCGGCGCGTTCTGTTCCGCCCCCACCTCCCACGGTTTATCGAACAACGTAAAGTAAACGACGCCGATGCCGGTGATTAGCAGACAGGAGATCTTGGCGACGAAGGCAGGATTCAAAAAATATAACGGCGGGTTCGACAGGAAGAACACCATGCCACTGACAACATTCAGTGCGAATCCCAGTATCCCCAGAGGCATGAGCCGGTGCACCGCAGGAAAGGGAATCGCTTTCATCGCGCCCATCATTCGCAGATGCACCACCAAAGCCACACCAAACAGCAGCGCCATCCCGATAAAGTGAATCGTTTCCATTGCCGGCCAGACCCAGGAGTGGTCGTTGGTGAAGTCCGCCATGTGGTGTTGCCATCCGGCGTCTGCCGGAATTCCCGCCTCTCCGGCAGTACGAATTTCCATGTGGGTGATGTCGCCTCCCATATTGGCCGTCCGAAGAATGACTGCCGCCGTCAGCAGCGAGAAGATCACCACAATAGTCGTGTTCCCAAGGCCCGGCCGTGAAAATCGTCGGTATTGCCACAGGCCAAACCAGGCAAAAGTTCCCGTCATCGAGATGAGCACCAGAGTCCAGATTGCGGAGTTCTCATGAGCCTGAATGAGGCCCTTGGTCGCATCGCTGGGGTTTCGAAGCATCGCCTCGGCCGCACTGCCCGACATAAAGGTAGGCAGGGCCATCAACGACATGGCCACAAGAAGTTGAAAAGTGATTTTCTTCAGACCGTCGTTCTTTCTTAACAGGGAGAAAACGAGCAGGCAGGCCGCAACAACCATCCCGAGAGACGGAATATGATTGATGACAATATGGACGTGTGCAAGATTCATTAATCCGACTCCTAACTCCAACAACTCCAAAAAACTGCGTGTGCATCTAACTACAACTGACGCATGTCGTCAATCGAAGTAAAAAGCGGCAAGTAAAAACGGGTCAGACGCGTCTGGCGTGTCACGTCGCATTCCGCATCGACCCGCTCCGGGAAGACTGACCGCGCACGCCCTCCGCGGCAAACCTGAGGCCGTACGAAGGCCGCGGTACCAGCGTCCTGGTGATGCGCTCGTCCATAGCGACTGCGGAAGTCCGCCGGATTCCCTCCCAACACCCTTGATGAGGAAAATGTCGCGGCGGAATTTCTCTGGCTAAGGAATGGGTGCCGTGAGGCGGGTGAGGGGTAACCTCATGAAAATAATTGCTCCCGGTACCCCTCAACTGGTGCCCCTCCACAACTTCGCGCCTCAGCCCGTGCTATAGTCGCGCGGTTATGCAATCCAACGTTACAAGGTCCCTGCCGCGGTCGCTCAGCGTCCGATCGAAACTGATTGTCGCCTTTGTTTCTCTGACGTTTGTGACTGTCGCAATTGTGGCGTGGATCGGCTATGTCTCGGCTCGGACGAGTCTTCGAGAAGCTTCCGAACGCCAGCTTCTGGGTCTGCAGCGATCGAAATCCGCGATGGTCAAAGCGACGCTCGACTCTGCGCGCAACGAGGTGCTCAGCCTGGCCGCATCGTCCGTGCTGCAGAATGCCTCGTCCGAACTCAGAGCAGCCTACAGACAACTCGAACGCGAACCGGTCACTCCGGAGATGAAGGCGGAGGTCGAACGCTTTTATAAAGACGAGTTCGAGCCGGCGCTGATGAAGAAATCGTCGCTGGCTGCTCCGGAAGGAAGTTTGCTGCCCTCGAGTAATGCCGGTTTGTATCTTCACTACCATTACATGGCGAAAGCGCCAAAGCCATACGGGATGAAGCGTCTGAACCAGTCCGCCGCCGATCACAGTGCGTACGCGAAGGCTGTCGCGAAGTATCTGCCGGAGTTGGATGCGGAGGTGGGGCGCCTGGGTCTGGAAAACATTACTCTCGTGGACCCGGAGACGATGGAAGTGTTCTTCACCATCGAGCAATCCACGGTACTGGGGACCAATCTTGTGACCGGCCCGTATTCCGGGACCAACATGGCGAATCTGGGACGGATTCTCGCGAAATCGCAAATTGAGGGCGATTACAAGGTGGCGGATTTCGAAATGTATCGTCCCGCCCTTGGCAGTCCGAAGGCATTCATCGGTACGCCCGTTTTTGACGGACCTCGTGTTGTCGCTGTCATGATCCTGCGAATCCCTAACGACCAGATTGCCAGGATCCTGTCGGGCGATGAGTCCTGGGAGGCCGAAGGATTGGGGAAGAGCGGTGAAGTTTATCTGCTGGGTCCCGACCAGACGATGCGAACCGATTCCCGATATCTAATCGAAAATCGGGCGGCGTTCATTCAATCGCTGCGGCGATCGACCTTGACCAGCGGCAACGTCGACAGGATCGAGAAACTTGGCACCACCATCCTCACCGTTCCCGTGAGACACGAAGCGGCTGCGGCTGCACTACGCGGCGAAACCGGATTGAAACGGCTCAATGACTATCGCGGCGTGCAGTCCTTGATGGCGTATGGTCCGATCGACCTGGACTCCCTTCGCTGGGCCGTTATCGCCAAAATCGACGAGGCGGAGGCCATGGCCCCCTTGCGGAAATACGCCATTAGCGTGCTGATCTGGGGCGTCGGCCTGTGCCTGCTCGCGACGGTGCTGGCGCTGGCCGCGGCTCACACGTTGACGAGGCCGATCTCCGCTTTGGTAAAAGCCGCCAAAAAGGTAAGCCAGGGCGCGCTCGATGTGGAGGTCGAAGTCGTCGCTCGCGACGAGTACCGCGAGTTCGGTGAAGTCTTCAATGAAATGGTGTCGAATCTCCGAACCAGCCGGCATCAACTTCAGCACCAGGTCCTGGAAAACGAGCGGCTTCTCATGAGCCTGCTTCCCGCTTCGGGTGCGGCGCAGGTGCGTGAAGGAAATGCGGAGGCGCGCCAGTCATTCAAAGATGTCACCGTGGCATACGTCAACTTTAGCGGATTCGAATCTCTGCCCGCCGATCTGGGAGAAACGGATTCCATGGCCTTGCTGAGCGACGTCGTGGCGGCCTGCGATGAAGCCGCCGAGCAGTACGGCGTCGAAAAGGTTCGCACCATCGGCTCCTCCTATCTGGCAGTCTCCGGCCTGTCGGTGGAACGGCCCGATCACACCGCCCTCATGGTGCAATTCGCCATGGAAGTGGTGCGCATCGTCAAACGCTTCAATGCGGAGCGTGGCGTGAATCTGGTGGCGGAGATTGGCATCAATGCCGGTCCGGTCATCGGCGGCCTCGTCGGGCGGCGCAAGTTCATCTACGATCTCTGGGGCGACACTGTGAAGATCGCACGTGGGATCGAGTCCGACGGTCGCATGTCCATCCTCGTGACTCGTCCCGTCTATGATCGCGTGCGCGATCTCGTCACGTTCGGGGCGGCCACAAGTTCGGACGTGCGTGGCATGGGTTCGGTCGAGCTGTTTTCTCTCCTGGACGAGGCGATCGTATGAACGAACTTCTGTCTGAACTGCAGGGACGGTGGCCTCAGGCGCTCGGACTCGCCATCGGTTTTCCGCTGCTCCTCGTAGCGCTCAGCGAGGTGGTGCTTGTGCTCGACCGGGCAGGCCATCCGTTGGCCGGCTCGCTTCGCCGCATCCGGACCTGGGTGCTTCCCCTCATTGCGGCCAGTCTCTTTCTCAACTGGGTCGTTCTGCTGCCATCGACGAGCCTTCCGCTTCGCCTGGCGGAAACGCTGTGCTGGGCAGCGGTGATTGTCAGCATCATCAGTGTCGTCAACAATCTGGTGTTTGAAACGGCGAAACAGGGCACCTGGCAGAGCAAAGTTCCGCGATTGTTGCGCGACCTGCTGCGCCTGGTGCTCGTCGGTATCGGACTTGCGATCGTTTACTCCGTTGTCTGGGGAAAGGAGATTGGAGGAGCCATCGCGACGCTTGGTGTCACTTCAATTGTCGTCGGTCTCGCGCTGCAGGAACCGCTTGGCAATTTGTTCTCCGGCCTCGTGTTGTTGATGGAGCGTCCGTTCGAGGTTGGCGAAACGATTGAAGTGGGCCATGTCACGGGCGAAGTGAAAGAGGTCAACTGGCGGTCGGCACATATCGAGAAGCAGGGCGGCGCCATTCAGGTCGTTCCAAACTCCACCCTGAACAAGGAAACCATAATCAATTACTCGCGCCCTCGTCCGAGCCGAATGGAGACGATCGAGGTTGGCTTCAGCTATCAGGATCCACCCTACAAAGTCCGTCAGGCTTTGCTCGAGCTACTCCAGCAGACGGACGGTGTTTTCGAGACTCCGAAGCCGCAGGTGGCGACGATCGGTTATGGGGATTACAGTATTCAATACCGCCTGATCTATAACACGGCGGAACGAGACCGTTGGATCGTCAAGAACGAAATCCTCACACGAATATGGTACATGGCAAAACGACAAGGGTTCACCATGCCCTATCCGGTGCATGTTCAGGTACAACACCAGTCGTCTCGTCCCTTCAAGCAGGAAGAACCCGAGGCTGCGGACATGCTGAGCCGTTTCCCGAGTCTTCCGGAAATTACTTCCGAAGATCGTGGACAGACCCGACCTTTGACCTTCGGTGCCGGTGAAAGGCTCTTCGATCAGGGCGACGATCTTGAAGGCGTGTACTTCGTGGTGTCCGGCGTCGTCTCGCTTCAGTTGGTCCAGGATGGCGAGGAAAGCGAAATCGCAAAAATTCGCGCCGGGGAGTTTTGCGGCGAAACGGGCATGCTCGGCCGTCAGACCGCGGATATGCGTGCCGTTGCTTTGGAGGATACCGTGGTGGCTCTCATCGCGCCGGACGTGGTCCGCCACCTCTTCGAAGCCAGCCCACGCCTGGCGCGCGAAACCGGACAGAGCCTGGAAGTCCATCGCAAGGCGATGCAGTCCGCACGCAGCGCAAACCAGCACCGCTAAAAATTCTTTCCGAGACGGGACGGGGGAATGAAGAGAACTCCTTCACACCTTTCCGGCATCCGGATTCTGTTTTGATGTCTTCGTCGAATCCCATATGCTGGCCGCACACATCGAGGCGGAAAACATCCATGAAATACTCACAGGTCCTTATCGTTGCGATATGTTTCCTGATCTCAGGCTGCCAACGCAGGAGTCAGCCGGATTTATCAAGCAAGGTGACCGAGGGAGAATTCATTGAAGCGATTGATTTGAGGGGACACATTCAAACCCCCACCGATACCATGAGACACGGCCTTCATTCGCGAGCCGGAGATCGAATCCGTCTTTCCGTCATCAAAAGGGATATCGAGTTCTTGTACTCGCTCGGTTTCGAGGAAGTTCGGGTCGAAGAAGAACCGGGACGCGTCGGGAAATTTATAGTTTTTCAGGTGAAGGAAAAGCCGCAACTGCAGCAACCGGTTCCATAAATCCCCATGCTGTTGAAGCCAGAATTCCAATCCAGATTCTATCCTGGCTTTGAATCGCATTGCTTTCGCCATGCCTCTATCTGAATTTTTTAAGCTGAGTGGGATTGCGATTGTCATCGTTGGTCTCGCCTTTCGACTTCGTCCGACTCTCGTTGTTGTTGCGGCCGCGCTGGTGACCGGACTTGCGTCCGGTCTCCCGCTCTTTAGCGCGGCAGGGAAGACCGGAATTGTCGACATGCTCGGCAAAGGTTTTGCCGACAATCGGCTGATGACGCTTTTCATCATCACACTCCCCGCCATCGGATTGGCGGAGCGCTATGGATTGCAGCAGCAATCCGCCGTTTGGATTCGCCGGATTCATGCGGCCACAGCGGGACGGCTGTCGGCGCTGTATCAGGTCTTTCGCGTTGTTGTCGGCGCACTCGGTCTCCGCCTCGGCGGTCATGCATCATTCGTTCGACCGTTGATTCTTCCAATGGCAATTGGAGCGACTGAAACGGACGGAGTGAAACCTGCCGAAGAAACGATCGAAAAAATCAAAGCAGCCACGGCAGCCTCCGAAAACTACGGCAACTTTTACGGTCAGAATCTGGCGCCGGTTCAGGCGGGGATACTTCTCGTGTATGGAGTCATGAGGGGATTGGGTTATCCCGTCGGCCTTTGGGACCTGGTGAAATACACAGTCCCTGTGGTCGCCATTTCGCTCGTTCTCGGCTTTATTCAATTTGCATTGCTGGATCGCGGCATACGCAGAGACTCGAAGCGTGCGAAGTGCCCGAAGGTGACGGAGTGATTGACGCGCTATTCAGTTTGGAAACGATCTACGTCCTGACGGGAATCGTTCTTCTGATTTTCTCCTTCCTGACGTTTCGCGATCGGACAAATCCTCATCGTCTTTCCAGTGCGGTGTTCTGGATGGTTCTGGGATGCATCTTCGGTTTGGGCGCCGTCATTCCGAACTGGCTGACGGGCATTCTGGTTTTGGTGCTGGTGGTTCTCGATGGGGCGGGACGGGTCGAACGGGGGCGCAGCTACGCAGACCTCGTGATACAGGGCCGGCATGCCCTTCGTTTGCGTAATCGCATCTTCGCGCCGGTGCTCACCATTCCGCTGGTGACGTTCGCGTTCGCCATCGGTTACCGCGTCGTGGGCGCAGATGCAAGCCGAGGTGCATTGCTGGGGCTCGGCTTCGGTGGAATCGCCGCAATGTTGGTGGCCCTGAAAGTCACGCAAGCCACCACACGAGAGTTGATGCATGCGGGAAATCAGCTGAATGAAACGATGGGCACCGTCAATATTCTTCCGCAGCTGCTTGCCGCGCTGGGAGTGATCTTTACAGCCGCCGGTGTGGGGAACGTAATCGCGAATGTTATTCAGCAGGTATTGCCGGCGAACAACCTCTTCCTTCTGATTCTGGCGAATTGCATTGGAATGACTTTGTTCACCGTCGTCATGGGAAATTCGTTCGCCGCGTTTCCGGTAATTGCGACCGGAGTGCTGGTACCGTTGATCATCCGACCCTTCGGAGTCCATCCGGCAATGGCGGCGATCATTACACTCACCGCCGGATCCAGCGGCACGCTGATGACGCCAATGGCCGCAAATTTCAATATCGTGCCCGCCGCGCTTCTGGATCTCCGGGACCGGTATGGCGTGATCAAGTTCCAACTGCCGTTTGCCGTTGCCATCTGGTCGTTTCACGTGGTTTTGCTTTGGCTGCTCGCGCGGTGACATATTGCGGGGGCAACCACCTTCGTCGGAATTCTATGGATGATGGAGAGTGCGCGGTCCTATTGAATCTTTGGAAGATGCGAAGACTGCCCTCCTAAAGTTAGGAGGGCAGCGTGATTGCGAAGCAATCACGCGAGGGGTGGTTCCAGAGCCGCAATACAACAGGGTTTCGCTTTGCCATCTCCTGATGTCCCACCCCTCCTGACTTGACTCAGGAGGGGAACCGACGAGAAGGTTCCCATACGCCCATCGGGTGTTTAATCGGAGCCATTGCATTAATGCCGCAGCCTTGCATTCTTCTTCCTTGTTACTCCTCCGCAAATCTAAAAACCTGCTTCGGTCCCGCATTGTGAAAGCTGTTCCATTCCGCCTCGAAACTTCCGTCGTCGATCTTGTAAACACGGAATAGAGGCAATGGTACGCACATGGAATGCAGTGGACACGGTTCGGCAATCTTGAGCACCGCCTGCGGTGAAAGGGACTTTAATTTTGAGATCAGTTTATTTTCTCGCTCGGTGAACGTATGCATTCGAGAAGTATAGCCAAACGGACCTCTTCTGTCCGACGCACGGCACATAAAGAGTGTGCGATCTGGTCGAGTACCATATTTTGAGGAGGAGTCTGATGATCGAGTTACGGTTTCGCATTCGGAACAGCGTATTCAATTCGCCGAACCCCGTGCGCCGAGCGACGATACGACCGCTTGCCTTGCTGTGTCCATCCGTAGAAGAAGCCGCATTGCTCGGCGAAGTTGACGAAGCCGGGCGCCTGACTCCGCGCCGGGGCGTTTTCAATATGTCGACTCCTCGGACCGGCCCGGTCATCGAAGGATTCGAGGATTGCGCCCTGGGTGAATTCGTCAAGGCGCAGCTCGAAGCGCTCGCTCAGAACGGCGAGCCGCCGGCTCGATGCGAAGTCCACGGGCTCGATCCATTCCTGGATCTTGCCGAACCGGAAGAAACCGAGCGGCTGCGCGATCTCATCAGCGTCTGCGAGTTTCGTGCCCACGAATTCACTCCGGAATCCGCGGTGCGGTTTCTGAAGGACAGCGGATTCTTTGATGAATACATCATGGTCGGCGTCAAACGCGGAAACGGCTGGCGCCGCTCCCGCTGCATCACGACATTTGAAGGAAGACCTGGCGACGCGGCTACCATCCTGGGACATCTGGCGGAGTATTTTGGAAAAGAGCAACAGGATGACAAACCCCACGACGACAGAAAAGCCTGATCCCTGCAGTCTTGAAAATATTGAAAGAACCTGCCCCAATTGCGGCGCACGGCTTCACGAACAGAAATGCGAACTGAAGTGCCCGCAATGCCACTACTTCAAATCGTGTAGCGATTACTGAATTGGCCTGACCATTTGCAGCAACGTCACTGCAAACGGATAGCCGGGTTCCTCCGTCAGAATCTTCTCCAATGCCAGCTGTGCTTCTGCGATGTGTCCTGCCTCGAATAAACGGCTTGCGGCGATGTACTGCGAGTTCATTTCCTGCAAGTGCACACGCCGCGCCCATGGATTCTGAGAATCCGACTCTAATGTGCCCGGATCCGGGCGACGATATTCCTTCAGGAATTCCTGCAGCATCGGAACCACCGGCTCGGGAGTTTGTGGGACGTTGATCCATCCGAGAACCTTCTCTTCGATATCCGGATCATGGCTATGCACCAGCAGGCTGGCGAGTGCCCACAGGTCCTCGTGGTAATTCGGACTCCTGCCGTGCACCCGCATTTCGTCGTAAATCAATTCACTCGATGTTGTCTCGTCGGCTTCAATCAACAGTTGAAACCATCGGAACGGAACATCTTCATGCGCGTGCGAATGCAGGCTGTGCAGCATGTATCCCCGGGCCAGCGGCCACTGCAAGCGAAGCGCCGTGTATGCCCGGGCTTCGAGGTCTTCATCCAGCATCGGCTCGGAAACCGTATAGGCGAGCACGCGTGCGCTCACGGATGAGCGTAGGTGTGAGAGCACCGCAAGTGAAAGTTCCGCCGCCGCTCGGTCTTCGGGGGATTGAGTCAGGAGTTCGGCAATGGGGCCGAGGGCCGGACGGCCGATTGTCTGAAGATCTGAAATCAGCCTGGCGGCAGGAATTCCACCAGCTCTCCAGGACTCGATCCCTGTGCGAGCTTCAGCTTCGCCTGTGGCCATGCCGTCGAGCGACTGCAGCCTTTCAAACAGATACGCCGTGTAGGTTCGCACCACAACGCCGGCGTTGCGCAAATCGTACAGCGTATTCTCAAGAGCGCGAATCACACGTTCCGCCACGACACGGGTTTTGGGATCGACCGCGCGGGCTGCGACTCGAAGCTTGATGGCGAGCTGGGCCCGCACCGCGAGATTTTCCTCGATATGTTCCCGGATTCCTTCATCGATGAGTATGCGGAATTCCTCGTCTTCGAAGGATGCCCGCTCCTCTTCAATCATCCGGTTCAATTCGTAAAGAATGAAATCGTCCGCATCGACGAGGAAATCAAATCCGGCAATCGCCTTTGAGAGGATGTCGACGCTTTCCGCGACTGAAATTTCTCCACCGGACTTCTTCGGGTTCCGCGACGTCGGCATCTTCCTCATGCCCGCTTGAATCGGACTTCGCCTTTATCCGGGTGGATGGTGTCGATCATGACGGAAATCACGCTGCCGGGTTCATCACTACCGGTGCCGCCAGTATTTCCGGACTGCAGCTTTCCGCGCAGGTAGCTTTCTTCCAGCTCGATATTGCCCTTTCGATCCAATACGACAGCGTTCATGGGATGCCCCATCTTCTCACGCGACAGGTATTCCAGTATCCAGTAGTTCGTCGATCGATCCTCAATGGAGCGAATCTCCTGCTCGGAAGCTTCCGCGTTTGCAAGGATCCTCAACAGTTCTTCCCGATCGTAGGGAACTGGCTTTCCTCGCAGGAATGCCGTGAACTGCTGCTGTGTAACCAAATCCGCATACCGCCGTATCGGAGACGATGCCTGCGTGTACGCGCTCAGTCCAAGCCCGGAATGAGTGCCTGGAGTCAGGGAAAGCCGCGACCGTTTGAATGTTTTGCGAAGTTTCTCAAATGCGATGGGATCCAGGGTGGCCGTCTCTGCCGGCGCCGATGCATCGCGGGATTCCTGCGTGCGATAAATCACCGGCACGTTATGAATCGACGCAAAGTCGGCTGCCAGCCCGTTGCTGAGAATCATCAGTTCGCTGATGAGGAGCCGAGATGGTGAATTCGGATCGAGCTTGCCGACATGAATGCCGGATTCATCCACGTGAATCTGAAATTCGGGCCTTCGAAACGTGATCGCACCCCGCGCGGCGCGTGCCTGCTGAAGCTGGAGCGCGATGGAATGCAGTAGGTTCAGATCGGAATCTCCGCCGCTCCGAATGAGCTCGTCAGCCGTATCGTAGGAAAGCCTCCGGTTCACCCGAACGGTGCTCAGAGCGAGGCGATAGCCTGGCTGGGTCAACTCGCTCCCCGAAACATCGAACTGCACTTCCACCGTGAATGCCGGCCTGTCTACGTCCGGGTGCAGGCTGGCGAGGTCGGTGGAAAGTCGATCCGGAAACATGCGGACTCGGCTGGCAGGGAGGTAAATTGTGGACAATCTCTTCGCCGCTTCGACGTCGAGCGTATCGCCTTTTGCGACGAATGCCGACACGTCCGCGATGTGGATTCCGACAGTGATTGTGTTGCCTTCCTTTTTCAGCGTGATGGCATCATCGACTTCGAGCGTGTCGTCGTCATCGATCGTGAACGCCGGAACATTGCGGTAATCGATTCGGGCGCTGTCGTGTTGATGAGGCAAGATCGCGTTGGCTGCGGATTCCACTGAGGACGGGAAAGCTTCGTGGATCCCAGCCATGACCAGGAAACGGTCCTGCCGGGGATCGACTCTGCCGGCGCGCCTCAGGATGCCATACGCCGCTTCGCGTGCGCGGGCTGGTCCGGCGAGTTCTTCCAGGAGCGCTCCGGCGGGATCGCCATTGCTTTGCAGCATCCAGTTTTGAATTCTATCGATGAGCGCTGCCGTTTCCGGACTCTCGACGATGGCCTTGCTGTGCAGCAACCGGTTCATTGATTCGACAAGAGCGCCCCGGGCCTTCTCGTTCTCCTGCTGACGATCACGCCGCGTGCGTTCGGTTCCAACCTGGTCCGCGGTCTTTGGAAGGAACTGCGTGCCCTTGCGCCGGAAGTACAGGGTGTCGGCGGAAAGCGATCGAAACACAGCGGACACGGCTTCCGGTGAAGACTCGGAAAAGAAGAGCGTCGCCAGTTCTGCAGACGTGAATTCGCGTTGATCGCCACCCAGCGAATCCCACAGAAGCTCGACGTCCATTTCCACCTGGCGGTTCTGAATCTTTTCCGAAAGCTCGCGTGCAAATCCTGGAAAGCCATCCTCGCTGGTTTTCTGGTGAATCACAACGACGCGATCCCCGGCGATACTGAGGTGCCGGCCTCGGGGATCGACAACCTGAAGCCGGTCCCGCTCCTGCTTGCGCACGTATCCCACCTTCAACTGGTCGTCGTCGAGAAACTCGATGATTTGGCCTTCAAGAAACATAACGGTGATAATCTGATTCGAACCTCGAAATCATTATGTCAAACCAAATGCTCAGTCCGTTAACGGCATCCAGCCTCAAAATCAAGGATCGGTCGCAACTGGAAGAGTTTCTTTCGAAACCGGAAGCCAGGAAATCGATACGCGCTGCCTCGTTCGAGGAAGTGTTCTTCATCATCAAGAATATCGGTCTGGCCGACACGCTGGAGCTGCTGCCCATTGTCACCGGCCGCCAGGTCTGCGGGTTCATCGATCTGGACTGCTGGCGAAAGGATATGTTCGTCCGCAAACCATTCATGGAATGGATTGCGGCATTCATTCAGGCCGGGCCGGAGGAAACGGCCAAGGCACTGATCGGTATCGATGAGACATTGATTGCGCTTTTTCTCAAGGATCTTGTCCGGGTTTACGAAGTGGACCGCGACGATCCGCCCGATGTCGCGCAATTGATCTCCACACCGGATGAGCGATTTGCGGTGGAGCCAGTGGAGGATTCCGAAGCGGCATCGCATGAAGCTGCCACGATCGGAATGCTGATTCTGGATGCGCTGTTCAAATTCAATCCTCATCTTGGAACGCAGGTCCTGACTCTGATTCGCTATACATCCAGGCTCGAGCTTGAAGAAACCGCCTTTGACAACAAGACGAGGCGTCTGGAAGTGCATGGCTTTGTCGATTACTACGAAGCCCTTTCGATTTACGCCGGCTCTGGAGGTTCGCCGTCGGCTGCGGATCGCGATACGACGACGGAAGATGTTCCCGGTGAAGAGGTGCCCGGAAATCTGCCCGCGGTATTCGCGGAGTCTCTTGCGGGCGGAGAGTTCCTGCTACAGGGCCTCGAACACATTTCGGATCCCACGGAGACCGAGCGGCTCGCACAGGAACTCACGGCGCTGGGAAATCGAATACTTTCCGCGAATCTTGTCAATCTGGGCGAACTGGAAGGCATACGCCCTGCGCTTGAGGAAATGCGAGACACGCTGACGATTGGCCTTGAGCATCTCACGGACCGTCATCCCGAACGCGCACCGGCAGTTTTTCGAAAGAGCTATATGCAGTCCGTCTTCAAGGCAGGCTTCGACCAGATGGCTGCACTACGGGATCGAGCGGATGCGCTTCTCGCGATTCCGGATATGAAGATCACCATGCTCGATAGCAGCGATCAGGAATTTCTCGAGGGGCTGCGGCGTTTCAAACCCCTCGTGGTGGAAGACTCCCGTTATCGCAACTTTCGATCCATCGCCGATATTGAGAAAGCGCATGGCCGGCTGCTGGCGCTTGAAGGAATGGTGGGAACGTTTCTCAAAGGCTTCTCCCTGGTGCCCATCTCATTTGCGCGTGCATTCAATACCGCGACAATCCGGATTGCGTTGTACGGCAACTTCGATATAGCGCCACTGACCGCCGCCGAGTTGTCCAAATTTGTCGAGCATGGTTTCAACCTTCCGGAAATGGATGTTCCCGTTGCGTTGCGCCCCTACGCGGATCAGTGGTGGAAAGCGCTACGAGCGGAGTTGGAACCTCTGGCTGGGAAAACAGTCGACGTGCGTTTCATCGAGACGGTCAGCATTCAACTTTGAAACCCCTTTCCTGTGCGAAGTGCTTTCGACTAGTGCTGGCCAAATAGATTCCCCGCAGAGGATGAGGATAACGGTGAGTGGAGGCAAATTGGGGTGCGCCATCGCGTTCTTTGCGATGACGCGAGGGGTGGTTCCCCAAGCGAAATGTTTCAGAATGCTTTCATAGAGAGTACGGCTCTGGAACCACCCCTCGCACGATCTCGACTGCTGTCTCGATCGTGCTGCCCTCCTGACTCAGGAGGGCAATTCGGCCGGATTCGACACCTCCAGCGTCCTCCAATGCACGACCATTTTCGACAGCGCATCGTGATAATCTCTCGCTTCCAGCCGGGGAGAAACGATGAAAGTCAATCCACTTGTCGAGGATCTGTCACGCCGGAAGTTTCTTTCCGGACTAGGTGGACTTGCCGCGACATGCTTTTTTGAAACCTCGTGTTCGAATGCGACGAAATCTGAAAGAACCAACCCGCGCCGAATCGACGTTCATCAGCACATCTGGCCGCCGAAGTATGTCGCCATCGCAAAGGAGAACAACATCACGATCGTTCCCAGCAATGGCTGGACCGTTGAGAAGGCGCTCGACGACATGGGCCAGGCCGGAACCTCGTCCGCGCTCACGTCAGTCACAGCACCCGGACTTTGGTTCGGAAACAAGGACGCGTCGCGTGTAGCTGCCCGGGAAAGCAACGAGTATGCAGCTCAGTTGGTGAAAGACAATCCCGGAGTCTTTGGCATGTTTGCCGCATTGCCGTTGCCGGACGTCGATGGCAGCATTCGCGAAATCGAATATGCATTTGACACGCTGAAGGCGGACGGCATCTGCCTGTTCACCGTTTACGAAGACAAGGCTTCAGGCATCGAAGACCGGTTCCTGGGGCATCCAATGTTCACTCCTGTCCTGGAAGAACTGAATCGCCGTAAGGCCGTTGTGTATACGCATCCGAAGGAAGCCGATTGCTGCCGGAATCTCGTGCCGGAAATCCCGGCGACGATGATCGAGTATGGAACAAACACGACCCGCACCATCGCGAGCCTGATCTTCAGCGGCGCCACCAACCGTTTTCCCGATATTCAATGGATCTTCTCGCATGCAGGCGGCACGACTCCGTTCCTGATCGACCGCTTCCTGACAGGTACGGCTGAGGAGGTTGTTCCGGGGATTGTGACGAAAGGCGCTGGAGGAAACGGTGTCGTTGGCAGCAACCGTCCGGCGAACGTTCCAAAAGGTGTGCTCCATGAACTGCGCAGGATGTATTACGACACGGCACAGACCGCAAATCCCATTTCCATGAACGCACTCCGCACACTGGTTCCCATTTCTCAGATTCTCTTTGGAACGGACTTCCCATTTCGAACGGCAGTGGAAACGGGAAAAGGTCTGACGACCTGCGGGGTGTTCAACGCACAGGAGCTCGAAGCCATCGATCGCGGAAATGCATTGCGGCTATTGCCACGATTTAATCGGGCGTAGATAGAGCGATGTTTCATGCGACCCTCTCCCCGAATGGAAAGGGGTCGTTAAGACATACCGTTGGATAGTCCGTCATATCCCCCCAGGAAAGTGGTCTGTTCTTTGCGCCATCGGACTGACGCCGTGAAGAATTGGGGACATGGTCAACGGTTTATTTACTCGACGTGGCGTTGACGTCAGCGAAGCTATTGGAATCGCATATCGGTCGTGATAGTTTCCCGTTCCAGACTCACAGGAGGCGTTTTATGAGGGTGATGCTCCGGGAAGTCGTATTTTTGGGAGGTTCGATCGTCGTCGTGGCCGGTTCTGAGAATTCAGCTCCGAAGCCGCTGGCAGTTTCTCCGAAAACTCTGCCAAGCCCACATCCACCGCCGACGCCGAGACTAAACTTTCCATCAACTCGAGAACGTCCACTGGCCATTGATGCCGATAAGATGATCCTCACCGGGAAGACGATTCGATATCAGGGCGACGTTCGTTGGACGACGGACTGCGTGATCACCAGCGCGGATACGCAGTCCGCGAAGGCGACGGGCAAGGTCGCAATACGAATGAGACTCCCGAGATCTTTCGTCGTTCCGCTCGGCCAGTGATCGTTCAACACGGCAGTAACGATCGGACTCTCCCACGCCACACGGTCCTGGTGCGTGTGACGCACTGGATCAACACGGTGTCCTTTCTTGCACTAATGATCAGCGCCGTTGCCATTCTGCTGGCGCATCCGCGACTGTACTGGGGAGAGTCCGGCGGATATGGAAGCCCGGCGCTCATCGAATTACCGCTGCCGTTGAATCTCGATCAATCCGGCTGGGGACGAAATCTGCACTTTCTGGGCGCGTGGGTCTGTGTGGTCAATGGCATCGTCTATGTGATTTCCGGAATCGTGTCGCGACATTTCAAGAAAGCGCTCGTGTTCGAAAGCCGTCAGGTTTGGGATAGCGACCTGCCGCCGTACACCTCGCTGCAGCGCTGGTCCTATGTTTGCGTTATCTTTGTATTGTTCCCATTGATGATCGCGACCGGACTAGCCATGTCACCGGCGATTTCCTCCGTGTTTCCGATTTTCGTCCAACTCTTCGGTGGCCAGCAATCGTCACGCACGGTGCACTTCTTTGCTGCCGTCGCTCTGATTTTGTTCGTCATTGCCCACGTCGTTATGGTCTATCGCAATGGATTCCGGACCCGCATGCGCGCCATGATCTATGGGAACAGTGCCGCAAAGGAGACCGTCCAATGAGCCGAACCGTGACTCGACGTCGATTCATCAAGACCGTTGCGGGTGTGTCCGTAGCAGTGCCGGCCGCCGTAGTGGCCGCACGCCTGGCAGATCGATATGGACTGCTTCCCCCGGATCATGACGGATTGTTCGGATTAGGAACATCCCTCACTTATGCCTCCCAGCGTCTGCTGACACACGGTCAGCCTCTGGCACGCGAGTTTGGGCGTCAGCAAATCTCCAGAAATTTTCCAGCGATCAATACGGTGATGCCGGAGGACGGGGACTATCGCGCTGATATCGCGGGCGGTTTTCAAAACTGGAGGCTGAGTATCGACGGACTGGTTGCGCACCCGACCGACCTGTCTCTCGACGATCTTCGACGATTTCCGTCCCGCACGCAGATTACTCAACATATCTGCGAACAGGGATGGTCCGCCATTGCAGAGTGGAAAGGTGTTCCGCTTTCCGTTGTGCTCACTGCCGCTGGCATTCAACCTCAGGCGAAGTATGTTTTCTTCACCTGTATCGACGGATGGTGGGACAGCCTCGACATGGCTGACGTCCTGCATCCGCAGACATTGCTGACCTACGGAATGAACGGCAGCAATCTTCCGATTCCACACGGCGCGCCAGTTCGCCTGCGCGTGGAACGCCAGCTGGGCTACAAGCATTTGAAATATCTTTCGACGATCACCGTAACGGATTCCGCTGCCGAATGGGGGAAGGGGAAAGGATCCGAGGGCGCAGAAAACGGCTACTCCTGGTACGCGGGAATTTGAGCTACTGAGCCGAGAGAAACATCGCGGTGTCGATGCAGGTCTTTTCCGGCAGGTTGACGGTTGCCTGTTTCGGTGTATGTCCTTCGATGTCCGCGGTGACTTTATATTCGCCGGGCGGCAATCCCGCAAACACAACATGTCCGCTATCGTCGGTGCGTGCGCCATCACGCCTCGTTGAACCATCGAGCGTCACTCGGACAGCCGGCATTGAAACTTCTGTAGAAGTCGACACATTCACACGAATCTCTCCCCCAGTCGATGCTGTGACCGAAGCACACCGATGCATTTCCGTACCGATTTTCTTATGTGATGTTATCGCATCGAGCGCCGCGACTTCCGGATCGGTTAACAATCCGGAACGGGAGCAAGGCGGGGCCACCAACTGGTCGAGCGAACCCGATGCATAGATGACGTACTGCTGACCTGCCGTATACGTGAACCTTTCGGAAACCGACATGAAACCCCCTGCGGTGACCAATGTGCCTGTGCGCATCACGATTTCACTTCTTTCGTCGCCTTTCCAAATCTTGTCGACCTGGATTCTTGCCACAATTGGGTCGAGCCAGACGACACGTCCTGAAAAAACATAACTGGAACCAGAAAACGCTTCAGGCATCGATTCGCGACGGGAGCACTGCGCGGAAGCGACGCTGGACAGCTGCGGGAACAACAACGCCAGGAGGACTGGAATCAGTTTCTTCATGGGGAGTTCTTCGCCCCCTGAACATTCAAGGTGATGCCTCTCACATCCTTGTCACCAACGACGACTCGCGTGGAAACGGGAGGATTAATCAATGGCAGCGTCCGCGCGTCATAGTTGCCTGGCGGTACGTTCGGTATTTCAAATGTTCCATCGCTGCGTATTGGTCCCTGTACAGAAAGGCCGTCTCTCGGTCCGAATAGAACAACCGTGCGAGGGATGTCGGCGTTTATCACGGGTTGTGTGGCGACGCGTCCGCTCACCGAAACACCCGGAGGATACGATGGAGGTTGAACCGCCAGCGTACCCGGCAATCCGGCAAGGACAGGTGCCGTGAGGGCCACTGGTGGTCGTAATGTCAGCACCGTTGCGGGCACCATGTTCGAGATTTCGACATTGGTAACATCCACGTCTTCGACGACAATGGCGATCTGCGATACCGTCCCTTGCCGCGGCAGCATTTGTGCGGAGTAAGTGCCGGGAGGAACACGTTGAAACTCGAACGTTCCATCGGCTCGCACCAGGGTTTCGCCAATTGCCCCGGCATACACATAACCTGGCGAACTGGTCTGCATCGAAATCCATGCGGATGCGGGTGGCGGCGCGCCAGTGACGCGTCCAGTCACCTTCACTCCGCCGGAAGTTCCCGGTGATGGGGTCTTTGTCAGAACCATGCGGACACGGCCGGCGGCACTGGTCGCGTTTGGAATTTTCAAAGTCGTATCGAGTAGATCGATAGCGTCATAGGTCAGGGATTTGATCCTATATCCAAAGGGCAGGCGGGCTGCGATCCGATATTCGCCGGGTTGAAGATTCACAACAAGAAAAGCGCCGTCGGCCCGAACGATTCCTCCGAAAGGGGATGTGGATGCCGAATTCGCAGAGCTAATCGCAACCAGCTGTATCAGCGAAGGAGTATCGGCATTGGCGATTGACCCGGTAATGGTTGGATTGCCTGGACTCGCATAAATCAATGGCGAAGGCAGAGGGCTGCCGTCCTCAACGGAGACGTGTCCCACTATCACCGGACCTATTAAAAGTTCGAGGGGGCCCACATCGGTGTCCCTTATTTCGAATCGATTGTTGGACTGCGGGAAGGTAAGTACTGGATTCGTCAGAATGCTATACGTCCCGGGAGCAACTCTTTGAAACTGAAACGTACCGTCCGGAGAAGCCACCGTGTCTAACCTCTGCGTCGGGAGCCGTGTGCCCCCAGAGGGCAAGAGCAGGATGTGAATGAATCCCGCCGGCATATTTTCAGGAACTCCCTTAACGCGGCCCGTGACAGTCACTCCAGCCGATTGCATCAGCGCAAAATCAATTCCAGGCATCGTCGATCCTGTCGTGACGACAACGACTCGCGCATCGGCCACGCGCACGACTCCGGGAAAATACGTGGGCGTATCCACGAAACCCGCCAGGATGTAGTAGCGGCCCGGTCGAAGGTTCTCCAGACTGAAGCGGCCATCGTTGTCGGTTGTCGTCAGTCGTTCGAACGTCGCTGGTTCCACTGCAGCAGCGCCCTGAGCCGGCGCAACCATCGCCGCGATTCGAATTCCCGCGATGGACCCGCCAGTTGTGGAACGAATTTGTCCGGTGACGGCGCCACTGTCCTGAGGCAGCGACGCGGCTTGTTGCATGGCGAACAACGCGAACAACGCGAGTATTCTCATGGGGATGATTTCGTGAAATTGCAGTTACATTAACGCCTGTCATTCGCGAACACAACTCATAGGGCTCCATCCGTCCTTGTAGGGGCGGTCCAGGGCTACTCCTTTCCAAAATAAATGGACCGGCTCCACGACTCTTGGTCGTTTCTGAAATCCGAAACCTCTTTTCGCCACTGCCTCCCGAATAGATTTTCCGCAGAGGGATATCGGTAGCCTTGAGTGCGCCGAATTGCCCTCCTGAGTCAGGCAGCGTCATCGCGTTCTTTGCGATGACTCGAGGGGTGGCTCCCCAAACGAAATGTTTCGAAATGCATTCTTAGAAAGTGCGGCTATGGAACCACCCCCCGCACGATCTCGACTGCTGTCTCGATCGTGCT
>Ga0070664_100001264_pt1 | contig 20252 bp, 23 predicted proteins | sample KBSC73metaG_FD_65863 | JGI IMG/M metagenome (GOLD analysis project Ga0070664, IMG submission 65863) | Corn rhizosphere microbial communities from Kellogg Biological Station, Michigan, USA - KBS C7-3 metaG | ecosystem: Host-associated > Plants > Roots > Rhizosphere > Soil ... | reverse complement strand
TCGGTGCGCTCGTCGCCCGTGTTCGAGACGCGGTCTCGCCGATCCTGGAGAGCGGCCATCTCCCGCTGGTCATCGGTGGCGATTGCCCCCTGCTGCTGGGGTGTCTCGCCGCGGCCTCGGGACGGAGCCGAGTCGGTCTCCTGTTCGTCGACGGACACGAGGATGCGTACCTCCCCGTACAGTCGACGACCGGTGAGGCGGCCGACATGGAGCTCGCACTCGCGCTGGGGATCGCAGACGCCTCGTGGTCCTCGGAGCTCGCCACCCTGCTTCCTCTCGTCGCGCCTGCCGACGTCCGGATCCTCGGCGCACGCGATGCGGAGATCCTTCGCGTCGAGGGGGTCGCGTCGCTGCGTGACCGCGTGGCGCTCGCGGACGGCGAGAGTCTGGCAGCCGATCCCGCCGGGATCGCGGCGACGGCCTGCACTTCGCTTCCCGATCCGTGGTGGTTCCACCTCGACCTCGACGTGCTGTCGACGCAGGCTCTCCCTGCGATCGACTACCCCCAGCCGGGCGGCCTCGGCTGGGACGAGCTCGCGGCCGTCGCGACCATGGCCCTGAAGGCCGACCCCCGCGGCTGGGACGTCACCATCTACAACCCCGATCTCGATCCCGAACGGGTCCACGCGCGACGGATCGTCCGGTTCATCGGATCCTTGATCGAGCGAGTGGCGAAGGCACGCTGACCTGGTTCCCTACACCTGGTGAACGAGGAAACGACAAGGAGGCCGACGTGGACGTAGACGTCAGGGCGATCCCCCAAGGGATGCACAGTGTCACACCCCACATCGTCGTTCGAGACGCCATCCGGGCCACCGAGTGGTATCCATCCGCCCTGGGTGCGGAGGAACACGACCGGCTCGAACTGCCAGGCGGAAAGCTGCTCTACGTGGAGCTGTGGTTCGGCGACTCGGCAGTCAGGGTTGCCGACGAGTTCCCCGAAGCCGGGGTCCTGTCCCCGCAGAGCATCGGGGGCACGCCGGTCGTCCTCCATCTGTTCACGGACGACGTCGCAACGCTCTGGCGGCAGGCCGTCGATGCGGGCGCCGAGGTCCTCCATCCACTCGCGGATCAGTTCTGGGGCGACCTGCAGGGGCAGCTCACCGATCCCTTCGGCCACCGGTGGAACCTGGCCCAGCACGTGCGTGACGTTCCGCGCGAGGAGATCGCTCGCGCCGCCGCCGCGGCATTCGGCGGTGGGTGAGGGCACGCCCGCCGGCCGCCTACGGACGGCACCGATCCTCAGATGCAGCAGATGCCGATCCGTCGGCACGGGATCAACGCTGCGGTGAGATCTTCCCGCCCATCCATTCCTCTTCGTACGAGACGGATGAGTCCACCGAGTGGACGGACAGTGATGGACAACGAAAGGGAGTTCAGTCCCGCGGGTCAGGACCGGCCCGCGGGAGAGGGGACCTACGGCCCTGGAGCTGCTCGCGCGCGTCCGTAACGTGGAATCGAGGCCTTTCGGGCATCACGCGAGAGGAGATGAGGACGCGATGACGACCACCAGCACCGCGCAGGAGCTTTCCACACCGACGGGTTCGGTCGACACAGGGCGCCTGGTGTTCACGCGCGGCGCCGCGCACCTCACGATCGGGGTGAACGGGTCCATGGACGACCTCTATCAAGCCCGCTTCGAGGGGAGGGTGCCGGACGTCAGGACCGACGGAGGCACCGTGACGGTCCGCTACCGCATGAGCCTGCATCCCACCAGTGGCGAGATCGAGCTGTGCGGCGGGATCCCCTGGTCGATCCGTGGCCACATGGGGATGTCGCACGTCGTGGCCGATCTGGAGGAGTTGGAGCTGACGGACCTGGAGGTCTCGGCGGGGATGTCCCACGTCGAGATGAGGCTGCCTCGTCCCAAGCAGACCGTCAGGATCCGGATCGGTGGGGGAGCCAGCGACGTCGAGCTGATCCGGCCGACCGGCGTCCCTGTTCGGGTCCACATCGGAGGCGGCGCGTCGAAGCTCGCGATCGACGAGTTCCGGCTCGACTCCGGCTCAGCGACCGACTGGAGGAGCCCGGACTACGATCGGGTCGAGGCCCGGTACGACATCGGGATCCGCGCCGGAGCCAGCAAGCTCACCGTTCGAACCTGACCGCAGCGGAGTCGTGGCCGGCTCGAGCCGTTCGCACGACGGCTGGAGGCGCCCTCGATTCAGCCATGCCCGAATCACTGAACGCCCATCCACGTCCCGTCGATACCGAGAACCCGCGACGGCGTGGATCTATGTCGTCCTCACGCGCCAGGCGCGCGAGGGCACATCCGTCCGGCCCCAGGTACGGAACACTTGTGCACTCAAGCGACCCATGACCTCGGTAGGGTAACGTCGCCCTATACTCGCGGCCCAAGCCGGTCGGCGTCCCGAAAGGAGACTCGTCATGCCCCAGATCATCGTCACCGCGGCGGTCAACGATGTCGATGAGTGGTTGAAGTTCAAGGCAGAGATGGTCCCTGCGATGTCGGCGGTCGCGTCGGACGGTGCCAGCTACGTCGCTATGGATGGCAGCAACCAGGTCGCGAGTACATGGGACGTCCCCGACACGGAGGCTTTCCAGGCAGCCCAGAGCTCCTTCTCTCCGGAACTTGCGGCGGCGGCGGAGCGAGCCGGGATGATCCCATCGACTATGGTGGTGTACATCAAGAAGTAGGCCGTCGGTCCCTTCGGGGACGTACACGCCGCTATGCTTGATCTCCTTCGCGCCGCTCCCCTCATCGACGGCCACAACGACCTGCTATGGGAGCTTCGGCAGGGCCGCGATCCGGCCGACCCGACCCTCATGACCGACCTGCCGCGCATGGCCGCAGGCGGCGTGGGCGGCCAGTTCTGGTCGGTGTACGTGCCCTCGGACCTGCCGGCGGACCGCGCCGTGACCATGACGATCGAGCAGATCGACGCGCTCCTCGATCTCGTCCGCAGCAACCCCCATCGGCTGGAGCTCGCCCGGTCGGCGGACGACGTCGAGCGGATCGCCGCCGCCGGAAGGGTCGCGTCGATGATCGGTGTCGAGGGCGGCCACGCGATCGGCGGCTCGCTCGGGACGCTCCGGGTCCTGGCCGAGCTCGGCATGGGTTACCTGACGCTCACGCACAACGACGACACGTCGTGGGCCGATTCGGCCACCGGCGAGCACTCGCACGGCGGGCTGACCAGGTTCGGGGAGGAGGTGGTCCGCGAGGTGAACCGGTGCGGCTGGCTCATCGACCTCAGCCACACCTCGGACGACACGATGCGCCAGGCGATCGAGGTCAGTGAGGCGCCGATGATCTTCTCCCACTCCTCGGCCCGGGCTCTGTGCGACGTGCCGCGGAACGTGCCCGACGACGTCCTCGAGCTGGTCGGTCGGACCGGCGGCGTGGTCATGGTGACGTTCGTGCCGTCGTTCGTCGCAGCTGAGGGAGCTGAGTTCAACCGGGTGGGCTGGGCCGAGGCTCGGCGCGTTCGCGCTGAGCAACCGGACGATCCGGAGGCCGTTCGAGTAGCGATGGACGCGTGGTTCGAGGCGAACCCGGGACCGCATGCAACGGTGTCCGAAGTGGCCAACCACATCGATCACGTTCGCGAGGTGGCCGGGATCGACCACGTCGGGATCGGGAGCGACTTCGACGGCACACCGACCATGCCTGAAGGCCTGGAGGACGTTTCCCGGTATCCGGTGCTGTTCAAGGAGCTGGCGAGCCGAGGCTATGGCGAAGCGCAGCTCATGAAGATCGCCGGCCGTAACGTGCTCCGGGTCATGCGCGAAGGGGAGCGGACGAGCACGCGCCTGCGGGCCGAGCGCTCGCCATCAAAGGCGACGATCGAGCAGCTGGATTGAGACAACCCGCCTCCTGCGGTCTGGCTTGGAGGCGGGTTGTCTCGGTCATCCTGCTACTTCGTTCGAACGATCGAGCAGCGGTAGACCTCGTCCGTCGGGACGAGGGTGATCTCAGGATCGGCTCCAGCCGCAGCCGCCAGGACCTCATCCTCAGAGGTGAACTGGTGGGGAGTGGATCCGTCGTTGAAGACGATCAGGACCTGCTGCCACAGGGGGTTCATCCCCTCACCCTGGATGGCATCGATCACCGAAAGGAAGTCCTGCTCATCGTCGAGGTCGTTCGTGGCGTAGATCGTGTTGGTGCTTCGGTTGTGATCGAGCAGCGTCTCTGACGACGGCACCTCGAACATGTTGACGGTGACTTGCTTCCCCTCGTAGAAGACGGGCCGCTGGCTCGCAGCGCCGTTCGGGCTCCCACCTGCTGCGAACGCGACGCCACCCGTCAGGGCAACGAACAGGCCGCCCGTGACGAGGATGACCCCGATCCTCGATGCGACTGTGCTGACCCGCATACCGACCCCTCCTTGTGCCGGAGCGGGACCATCCCGCACCGTGCTGGTACTACGGGCGAGTGCACATCGAGGATCACTGCAAGTAGATGAACCTTCGGCGACTTGGTTGCCGGCTCTTCACCTTGCGAAGGCCAGGACCCGCTCAGGCGTCGTTGATGGCCGCGGTCGCCAACACCTGCCCGGTCCGGGAGGTGACGGTGACGCGGTCGAAACGGGTCAGGTCGGCGTAGGTGACCAACAAGGTATCCCCGTCGCCCTCCCGGAACTCGATCGGTGGAAGAGCCAGCGACTCGCCGTCGGACGAGAGCAACGTCGCCGTCGCGGAACCCGTGTAGCCGGGCACCTTCGCGAACACGATCGCCCACGAGGACCAATCGCCGGACGGGTCGCCGTCGTAGATCACCACCTGCCCCTGCATCGTGGATCCCTCGGCGGGTTGGAGCTTCCCGATCCGGAACTCCTTCCCACCGAGCACCGTGAGCAGGTTCCGGTAGCTCTGCGCGTCGGTCGTGGCCAAGGAGGCCCGGTGCCCTTGGGCGAAGCCGAAGGCGACCGAGCCGACCACCAGGATCAGTGCGGCGGCGGCCGCGAAGGCTCGCCACGGCGAGCGCTCGCGGCCGGACTCACGAGAGGGGAGGGGTGTGGCCGGCGCGCGCCCGCTCTCCTCCCACTCCTCGCCGAGCGTCCCCAGGACACGCTCGCGGAGCTCGGGGGGCGGCTCCTGATCGTGGACGGCCAGGGACAGCGCCGAGACGCCCTCTTCGAGCTTCATCCGTTCTTCACGGCAGGCGACGCACCCTCGGAGATGGCGCCGGACCTCGAGCTCCTCGGGCTCCCCGAGCGTGCCGAGCAGATGCTCGGGCAACAGCTCGCGGATCTGATCACACGTCATCGTTCGGACTCCTTCGCCATCTCGGCCCGCAGACGCAACAGGGCCGCTCGGATCCGCGATTTCACGGTCCCCTGCGGGATCCCCTCGAGCGCCGCCACCTCGGCCGTGGTTCGGCCGCCGAAGTAGGCGAGCTCCAGCGCGGAGCGTTGCTCGGGCGGGAGGACCCCCATCGCCCGTCGCGCACGCGCCGACAGGTCGGCGACCGCCGCCTGCTCGTCCGGGAGCGGCTCGGGGTCGTCCTCGGGCTGCACACCCACCGACCGGAGGCTCCGCGACTCCAATACGCGCCGACGCAGGGCGTCGATGGCGAGCGACCGCGCGGTCAGCAACACCCATGTCTCCAGGCGCCCGCGTTGCGGGTCGTAGCGGTCGGCGGTTCTCCAGAGCTTCACGAACGTGTCCTGGACGAGGTCCTGTGCGGCCGGATGGTTGCCGAGCATCACCACGCCGAGCCCGTAGATCCTGGACGCGAACCTGTCGTAGAGCACGCCGGCCGCCCGCTCCCGGCGGGCGGCGAAATCCGCCATCAGAGCGAGGTCGCTGCTCGGCTCGTCCGTTCGCACGTAGGTCACGGTACTAGTGGTCTACGGATGAGCCGGCAGAACGGTTCATCGTGTTAGGCGCCGAGGCCCGCCGGATCCCTTTCGTGAGCCTCCGCGCGGTGAGTAGCGACAAGGATGGTCCCGATGACCACCACTCCGATGCTCATGGCCTGCAGCCAGAAGCCGATCTCCAACGAATACCGCGTGAAGGTCCCGCCCCCGCGGAGGCTGGCAGATTGGAGCAGCGACGCGATCCAGGTGAGCGACCACACGGTGACCGCGCCTGCTAGGAAGCCACGCGATGGGCGCTCGCGTCGTCGAAGACCGATGAGTGCGGCGACCACGACGGTGGCAACCCCACCGAACAGGAACAACTTCCTGCCTAACTGAAGGCCGCCGCCGAAGGCCACGATCAGCTGGTCGTACAGCGACGCCATCCCAACCCTGGCGGACTCGTACCCGTAGTATGGAAGGAAGCAACTCGCCAAGAACAGCGCCGCGCCGAGGAGCACGATCGCGTAGCCGAGGTTGGAACGGCGAGCGGTTTCCGAGGGCATCTTCACGTCATGAGCGCGCTCCGCCTCTTCACGCACGTCCCGCTGGTGCTCCAGAGTGCTCTCCGGATCATGATGCATCTTCGGTCCGAACGGTTGGAACTCGACCATGTGGCGCCTCCACGGACGAGAAGCCAGTCGAATGGTACGACCGGCCCGTCCGGGTGGATGATCCGCCCGGGTCCAGGAACACCGCCGCCACCCGCCGATCTAGGGGAGGTTAGGCGATCATGACTACGCCGGGGGAGGCTTGGAAGAGGGCGGAGCAAGAGGCCGACGCTTCGCACGGAGGATGTCCGGGTCGCGGGGGTCGAGCGGCAGCACGGCGTAGCGATCACCGCGGTCTCGTATGGCCCTCCGCTCGATCCGGATCCGCTGCATGGTCCACCTCCGTGGTTGACGTTCTCGCACTTCGCATCGTGCGGCCGGTGACCTGGGTCACCGACGCGACGTGTTCCTCATCGGGCGCTCGGAATGCGGCTCGGCCGTGGGGGTTCCGATCCCCACGGCCGCCACGATCGATCCGGGATGAACGGTTCGTCAGTAGATGCCACCCGAGCCACCGCTCGCGTTCGCGATCAGGACGACCAGCCCGGCCACGACCGCTAGGCCGACTAGGATCCCGACCCAAACCTTCCAGACCGAACCACTGCGCCGCTGCATGCCACTCGAGCTATCCATGCTGGACCTCCTTCGGCTCATCTTGCTCGGCTTCTTCGTCCTTACGCATCCCACAACGGCTGGATGCGCGCGCGACTTCCGATCGCGAGGGTGATGAAGATCACCGGTGCAAGGCGAGCCACGTAGGAACCGGGAGCGAACGTGGATGCGGGCCAGGCGATGGAGCTCCGCTCCATGTGCACCTCGCAGTCGGTCAGGAGCTTCGACGGATCGTGCGAGTAGCCTTGGGCAGCACCATCACTCGGACAGGGTCGTTGGGACCGTCGACTGGGAGGGGTGAACGATGACGAAGGGCAGCACGGGCGCCGCAGCTGGTGGCGGCGCTCTCTACGGCCTTGGGATCCTCGGCGCGTTGTTCTACTTCTGGCAGCAGGCCAGCTCGTTCTGGGAGTACGTCTGGGCGATCTTCCCGAAGGCGATCTTCTGGCCTGCGTACATGGTGTACGAGGGATTTAGGGCCCTCGGAGCGTGACGTTTCGCCGATCGCGACGAACCGTCCCGCCGTGGGCTCAGGCAGTGTGAGGCGTGCCCTTGTGGAATGCCCTGAACAGGCCGGTCAAGACCATGACTAGTCCGGCGATCGCCGTGACGATCCCTACCCAGTCGGGGCCGCCACTGGGGGTCGTCAAACCGAACACGACCGCAACCCCGATGATTCCGACGCCGGCCCCGGCGAGCGACAGCCCGACATTCCTCTCTCCCCTGGTTGCCATCGGAGCTCTCCTTCCTCAGATCCTTCAGGTTCACTCTCGCCGATGGATGGCCAGGCCTTCTGGGGCAAAGGTCCTTTGGTGAGCGGGACCCTGGGCTGCGTGAGCGCCACGGTTCGGCCGTCCCATGCCTGGGTAACAGTTGTTACGATGATGATGTAACATCCGCTACCGGATGGATTGGATCGTCTTGACCTACCGGGTGCCGCAGGAACCATCGAGGCACCGCGTCGCCATCTGGCGCGAACTCCGTCGAGCCGGGGCGGTGTCGCTGCAGCAAGCGACGTGGGCCCTGCCGCTCCATCCGGCCACGGACGCGACGATCGATCGCGTACTGGCCCTCGTGGAACGCGCCGAAGGGGAGGCGCTCGTCTTCACCTCCCGCCCGCGGGACCAGGCGATGGCAGCCAGCATCGAGGATCAGTTCCTCGAGGGGCGAGAGGCGGAATGGCATGAGTTCGTGAGGGAGTGCGACAAGTTCGACGCAGAGATCGCGCGCGAGATCGCAAAGGAGAAGTTCACGCCGGCTGAGCTCGATGAGGAGGAACAGAACCTCGAGCGGCTGCAACGCTGGTACCGAGAGTTGCGCGCGAGGGATGTCCTCGGCGCGCCCTCGGCTTCCGAGGCGGAGCTCCGGCTCAAGTCCAGCTCCGAGCGGCTCGAGGGGTTCGCGCAACAGGTGTTCGAGCGGGGAGGAGGAGCATGATGCGAGACCCCACGACCCGGATCCGGGCCATCGTGAAGCGGACGCCGGCGCCGCAGGTGACCGCCCTGGACCCCTGGGAGAGCCTGCGCGTGCATGCGACACGCAGGGCCCACGAGGCGATCGACGAGGTGCCGGGGATACTCCGGCGCCTGAAGACCTTCCTGCTGGTCGGATCGATCACGATGATCGCGTTCGCGGCCGGGATGCTGGTGGTCCTGTGGCACGCGGTTCGGTGAGGAGCTGACCTGCACCCGCTCCTGGTTGGGCTCGCGATCGCGTTCGTCCTGTGGGTCGCGGCGATCGTCGTGCTGGTCGCGATCGGTCGCATCGGGGTCGCGCGCGAGCTCATCGGTCTGATCCCCAACCTGCTGCTCCTGTTCAAGGACCTCGTCCGCGATGAACGGGTCCCTCGGAGCGCGAAGCTGTGGCTCGGGTTCGCAGCCGTCTGGCTCGCATCACCGATCGACCTGATCCCCGAGTTCATCCCCGTCCTGGGGCCCCTCGACGACGCGGTGGTCGCCGCCGCGGTGCTTCGCCACCTCGTTCGCAAGGCCGGGAGTGAGGTCGTGTACGAACATTGGCGCGGAGAACCATCCACGATCTCGCGGGTCCTGCGGCTCTTCGGTGCGAGTGGCCCGCTGAGCCGAGAAGGCGAGGGCTAGAGACGTTTCAGGGCCTCCACGAGCCGGTCGACGTCGTCGCCGTCGTTGTAGGCGTAAAGGGAGATCCTCAGCCCGCGCGCTCGACCGCCGCAGATGATCCGGGACTCCGAAGCGAGTCGTCCCGCGGTCACCCCCGGATCGTGATCGGCGTGGCGCAGGGACACGATGTGAGATGCCGCCGACGGATCGCTCAGCGGCCGGAACGGGCGCCATCCGAGCTCGGCGACCCGATCGACGAGGTGCGTCGCCAGCCGCCGCGCGTGCTCGTCGATGCGCTCGAACCCCAGCGACGAGAGCATGGCGATCGAGGCCACGAGCCCGATGGCGGACACGTACGACATCGTCGAGAGCTGGAAGCGGCGCGCGTCATCGGCCAGGCGAAGCGTCATCGGGTCGAAGTCGAACGGGTGCTGGGCACCCATCCAGCCGACGAAGCGAGGGAGGCGGGTCACTAGATCCGGAGCGAGCGCCAGCAGCGCCACGCCTCCGTGGGATGACAGCCACTTGTAGCCGCTCGTCACCAGCGCGTCGGCACCCCATCCGACGGTGTCGACGACCCCGGCGCCGGCGAGCTGCGTGGCGTCCACGACGACGCGGGCGCCGACCTCGTGCGCCCGCTCCGCCACCCGCCGGGCGTCGACCCGCGTGCCCGTCGCGTACTGGACCACGCTGAAGGCCACGACCGCTGTCGCGGGATCGATCGCGTCGACCAGATCCTGGGTGAGGTCCCGGTCGGCGCGGTCCTCGATGAACCTCAGCGAGATCCCGCGACGCTCGGCGACAGCGAGCCACGGGTACGTCACGCTCGGGAAGTCCGAACCGACGAGCAGAACGGTCCGCTCCTCGGGCTCGAGCAGCGTGGTCACCTGGCCGAGGCCCTCGCTCGCGCCCGCGACGACGGCCACAGCATCGGACGAGGTCCCGAGCGCCCCGGCGCCGGCCGAACGGACGCCGTCCAGGATCGCCGCCTCCTGGTCGTCGCTGAGATAGAGGTTCCCGAACTGCGCCGTCTCCTTCAGGAAGGTGTCCATCGCCTCGATCGTCGGCACGGGGATCAACCCCAGGGACGCCTGGTTGAGGTAGATGCAGCGCTCGAGCGCGGCGTACCGATCGCGCGGAACGAGCGAGGGGATCGAGGACATCTGCGCCTCCAGGTGGGAACCGGGCCTATCGGATCATGGATCATCGCCGGGCCGCACGCTCGAAGCGGTCGACGACGATCCCGGTTCGCGCTGGGACGTAGGATGCGAGCGTCGTTCGGCCCCCCAACGCTATGAACCCCATCCTCGGCGAACTCGACGCATCCGATCGGCGACTGCTCCGGCGTCGCGCGATGCCGGCCTTCACGCCGGTGATGCTGGCCACGTTGGCCAAGGAGGCGTTCTCCGACCCGGCGTGGGTCTTCGAGGCTAAGCTCGATGGTCAGCGCTCGCTGCTGTGGAGGCGACGCTCGAGCGTGCGGTTGATCACGAGGAACGAGAAGGACCGCACCTCGCACTATCCCGATCTGGTCGAGGCCATCCTTGGGGACGACACCGCTCCGATGATCGGTGACGGTGAGATCGTCGCGTTCCAAGGAGACGTGACCTCGTTCTCGCGCCTGCAGGAACGGATGCAGAACGCGAGACCTAGTGCGGCACAGGTCGCGGCCGTGCCCGTGGTCTTCTACCTGTTCGACCTGATCTGGTTCGACGGATACGACCTCTCCGAGTTGCCGCTGCTCGCGCGGAAGTCGGTGCTGCATCGCGCGATCGCCTTCGCGGACCCGATCCGTTTCTCCGAGCACCTGGCCGAGGAGGGCGAGGTCGCGTTCCGCGCTGCGTGCGAGAAGGGTTGGGAGGGCCTCGTCGCCAAGCGTGCCTCGGCTCCCTACACGCACGGGCGGTCGAAGGACTGGTTGAAGTTCAAGTGCGTGAACGAGCAGGAATTCGTCGTGCTGGGGTGGACCGATCCCCATGGGTCGCGCTCCGGGCTCGGGGCGCTGCTGGTCGGCTACTACGACGACGGCAAGCTGCGGTTCGGCGGGAAGGTGGGCACCGGCTTCAACGAGCGCGAGCTCGCCAGGCTCATGGGGCTCCTGCGCCCCCTTGAGCAGACGATCCCCACGGTCACCGACGCGAAGGGGCTGACGATGAAGGGCGTGCACTGGGTACGACCCGAGCTGGTCGCACAGGTCGGCTTCAGCGAGTGGACCCCCGACGGCAAGCTGCGACACCCTCGCTACATCGGCCTCCGCGACGACAAGCGCCCGAAACAGGTCGTCCGCGAGCGGGCCTAGGAGCCGGTGGGTCGAGGTCCCCCGGTGGATCGCTCAGCCAAGACCCACCGCGGAGTCAGCGATCCAGCAAGGGCTCGAGCCAGTTTGGCACGACCCGCCCTTCGTGCCGCACGAACGGCGGTTCGAGGTCAGGCACCCGCTCGAGCGTGGCGGCGGCCTCGTCGATCGAGATGGAGGCGATGCGTGGCTCCGCCTCGATCTGCATCGGAACGAGACGCACGTCACCCGCCGTGCACACGCCCGTCGCCTCCCGCCGGCCCAGGGCGAAGGCCATCGCCGCATCGATCGCCGACTGCTCATCGAGCGGCTCGTACCACGTGGCGAACCGACGCTCCTCGCCCGCCCTCCAGAGGTTCCTGGCAACGGCCTTGATCAACATGAGTCCGGCATCCTGCGCGTGGACCTCCTCGACGAGCGCCTCGAAGTCGTGCAGGAAGTCCGCATAGCGAGTGAGGCGGTAGTTGTACGGGGTGAGGACCGTGTCGAAGCTGAATCGTCGCAGCGCCTCCAGATGCACCGCCGGCGCCTTCATCCCGTGCCCGGTGATGCCGATCGCGGAGACGAGCCCTTCCTCACGAGCGCGGATCGCACCCTCGAGCGCTCCGCCAGAGGCCGTTCTCCGGTCGAGATCGTCGAAAGCTCCGACGGAGTGGAGCTGAACCAGGTCAACTCGCGTGACTTGCAGCCGCTCGATCGAGCGGCGGATGCTGTCGTACGCCTCGGGCGCCGTCGGGTCACCCGTCTTGGTCGCGAGGAAGATCCGGTCGCGGATCCTCGGCATCCACGCTCCGAGCCTCAGCTCCGAGTCGCCGTAATCCGCCGCCGTGTCGAAGTGATTGATGCCCGAGTCCAGCGCAAGCTGGATCGAACGATCGGCGACCTCTTGCGTCACCTCGGAGAGGGCCGCCCCGCCGTAGATCAGCACGCTGCTCATGTGGCCGAGACGCCCGAGTCTCCGCTGCTCCATCAGCGCTGAACCTCCTGGTCGACCCTCCCACCCCGAAGCGTCTTGCGCACCACGGGCCGAGTTGGCTTCCGCCGAGCCACTTCTCGGAATCCGGCGCGGTCGTACATGGACTTCGCGCCGAAGAACATGTCGTCCGGGTGACTGCGCTGGTCCTTGTCCACCGGATACGCCTCCACGAGGCGGGCACCGCGCGACCGCGCGTGGTCCATGGCGGCCTTGAGCATCCGCCGGGAGAGGCCTCGACCTCGAGCGTTGCGGTCGACGAAGAAGCACACGATGGACCACACCGGCCGGTCGTCCACGGGCTTCATCACCGGTGAGCGGCGGAGCTTCGCGTAGTCCTGCCTGGGCCCGAGCGACACCCATGCGACCGGAACGCCGTCCTCGTATCCGATCAACCCGGGCACGGTGCCCCGATCCACGAGTGCCTTCATCGCCCGCCGGTTCTGCTGGCCGACGCCGGTACCGGCTCCGACCTTCCGATAGAACATGCAGAAACAGGTTCGAACGATGGGCCGATCGAACAGCTCGACCAGATCTGGCCACCGTTCCTTCGTGACCGGATGTGTTTCGAACCCCATCGGCATCAATCTACCGTCCGAGAAGAGTGTCAGCTCTCCCCGCTACGGTAGGGGGGCCGCGGTTGCCCGCGGCCCCCTACCGGTCTCGACGGATCGGCGAACGTTAGGTCGGCGCGGCGATCGACCACAGTCCGCGGCCGTGCGTCGCGGCGGTGATCGTCCCGCCGTCGGAGGTGAGCGACAGGTCGTTCGTCGAGGCGTTCGGTAGCCCGGTCCCGAAACGCGACCACGCGGTGGCCGCTCCGCCCCCGGCCGCGGCGATGAACACCCCGATGTCGGTGGCGAGGACGAGCTGGCCGTTCACCACCAGGAGGTCGTCGCTCGGCGCGTCCGGCAGGTTCCCGGATATGTCGGTCCAGGTCCCGCCACCGTCCGTTGTCTCGAACACGTGGCCGATGCCGCCGCCCTGCACCCACCGCCGCGAGAACCCGTTGTAGACCGCGTACACGTGGCCCGGGTCGTCGGGAGCGATCGTGACCGCCGCCACGAAGCGGTTCGGCAACCCCTGCCCGGCGAGATCGAGCGTGTGCCAGTCTCCGGCGCCGCCGGTGTCCGGGTCGTAGTTCGTATCGATCCCGGAGGCGAACCCCGGCGGGTTGCACGGTCCGCACCACGCCGCGTAGGTCACGTCGCCATCCACCGCGATCGCGGTGATCGAACGCCCGGCGCCGGTGTCGTGGACGATCGTCCAGTCGCACGCCTTCGCGCCGCAAGTGGTGTCCCAGCCGAGCCCGCCGTTGTCCCAGACGTACCGTCCGCCGGCGACCCAGTGATCGAGGTCCTGCGGGTCTGACTCGAAGGGCGCGATGAACCTAGGACTCGGGTCGCAGGGGTTCGGGGTGTAGGTGAACGCGCCGCACGCCGGGGAGATCTCGGTGAACGACGCGGCGGACCCGTCCGAGAGGCCTCCGTTCTCGGTCCTCGCCATGTCGAGGCCGACATACTCGACCACGGCGCGGTTGGCGTCCGCCGGGTCGACGATCGTGTCGCCGCCGTCACCTCCGAACGGCGAGATCATCGGGCTCGTGTCGGGCAGCAACAGGGAGACGCCGTTGTCCTGCAGGCCGCCCCAGATCGCCTCGCCGCCCTCGGTCTGGCCCGAGCCGGCGAAGTAGTACTGGAGGCTGTGCAGGTTCTCGTTCAGGTCGTCCCAGCCCTGGACGCTGTGGTTGCCGAGCGAACGGCTGTAGACGCCCCCGTCGTTGCCGATGTACACGGTGTCCCCGGCGATCGCGATCGCATGTTGGTCGGGGTGCGTCGTGCTCGGGCAGTCGTTCACGCTTACGGTCGCGCACTTCAGGCCGAAGTTCCAGTAAGGCCCGATGGCCTTCCACGACGTCCCGCCGTCCGTGGTCTCGAAGACCTCCTCGAGGCCGACGTAGACGTGGTTGCCGTCGCTCGGGTCGACGGCGAGGAACTGGTTGTACCAGGACTGGACGCCGGGATAATAGCCCCGCGATGCCTGCAGGGCGGAGCCCGACGCCGCGAGCTTCCCTGCCTCGGCGAGCTTGTTCCAGCTGCCGGCGGGGTCGCCGCTCGGCGAAGCGTAGATGCCCATGAGGTTGGTGCCGCCCTGGTGTGCACTCGGGTGGTTGAACAGCGTGCTGGACCCGACGATCGCGTAGAGCTTCGAGCCGTCGGCCGTGTAGGCGAGCGTCACGCGTCCGATCTGCGCGTCGTTGATCGCGCCGGTCGCCGTCACGCGCGCGAAGGTGTCGCCGCCGTCGGTCGAGACGTAGATCCCGTTGCACGCCGAGCCGGCGCGCCAGCCGACGGCGGCGACGACGGTCTGGCCGCCGGTCCCGGGACGGACGACGACGTCGCTGATGTACGTCGTGTCGTGCTGCCCGATGCAAGGCTTCAGCAGGAGCTCCCACGCCCCCGATCCCGACGAGGCGGAGTGCTCGTACAGTCCCTGGCTGGTGGCCGCGAAGACGTTGCCTTGGCCGTCGAACACGAGACGGCCGATCAGGTGGTTCTCGAGCTCGGACCCGCCGACCAGCGACCAGGTCGCGCCGCCGTCGGTCGAGCGCAGCACGCCGACCCCCGCGTAGGAGTCGGAGCTCGTGTTGGCTTCGCCGGTCCCCACCCAGATCGAATGATCCGCGGGGTTGACCGAAACGGAGCCGATCGACAGCGTCGGCGCATCGTCCAACAGCGGGGTCCAGTCAGCGCCATCGTCGGTCGACTTCCACACGCCGCCATCGGCCATCCCCGCATAGATCGCGTCGCCGTCGACGGCGATCGCGGTCGAGCGACCGCTGACCAGGCCCCACCCGGCGCCGGAGTTCGACCAGACCGGGTCGCGGTAGTCGGGGTCGTCGTTCTCGTACGGCTGATCCGTGACCTCGGTCCAGCTTCCGCCGACGACCGGCAGCGCCTGCGCATCTGCGAACGCGCCCATGAATGCTCCGGCGTCGACGACGTCGCTGGGCGCGGTGCGTGCCTCCGAATACTGCTCCGACGCCTCGAGGGCCTCGAACTCGCCCTTGGCGTCCTCGGTCAGCTCGCGGCTCGACGACTTGCGGTTGGGGTCGTTCGTGCCCGCGATCACCGGGGCCGCGAAACCGGCCACCGCGATCGCGATCGCGAAGAGCGACGCCAGGAGCAGGCGAGTGGGGCCGCGTCCGGTCGAGGTCATGCTGTCTCCTTCCAACTCGGTCCCTCCACCCTCACACCAGCTCATCCGGTCCCGCAACCCGGCCGGGTTGAGCGCCGCAGAAGCCCGACGGACCTCCCCGCGACCGTGACCGAGCACGCGCCACCAGGATCAACGAGCCAACCTGCTGAGAAGGTCTACGCACAAGGAGCTTTTTTTAGGCCGCTCGCGAGGGCGGGAACTGCGTAACAGAACGACGGCTGACGAGACAGGGTCTACGAGGAGGCGATGAGATGGACAACTCGAAGCAACAGCCCACGTCTATCCCCCAGACCGAGCAGGAGTGGCGCACCCGCCTGACCCCTGAGCAGTACGAGGTGCTGCGTAACAAGGGAACGGAGCAGCCGTTCACGGGCGCGTATGCGTCGACGAAGGAGCCCGGTGTCTACAGGTGCGCCGGATGCGGGGCCCCGCTCTTCAGCTCAACGACCAAGTACGAGTCGGGGACCGGCTGGCCGAGTTTCTGGGAGCCGATCGAGCCCGGGGCCGTCGAGCTGCACGACGACCGGACCCTGTGGATGCATCGCACGGAGGTCAACTGTGCGCGATGCGGCGGCCATCTGGGGCATGTGTTCTCCGACGGACCCCCGCCGACGGGCGATCGCTACTGCATCAACTCCGTCTCGCTGGAACTCGAGCCGGAGCCGCACGGGGAGTAGACGACAGACCTAAACCTTCCGGCCCCGAAAGTCAGGGTGAAGGCGTTCGTCGAGCCACAATCGGCCAAAGGCCGCTCAGGGATCGGCCGTAGGGCGCCGTTGCCTATCGCTCGTGTTGGCCTCCGGGCGAAGCAAGTGACCGACGAAGTGCATCCACGACATGGAACCGGAGAGGCTCGTCCGCCTCCAGATCCATCAGGATTTCGGCCATCCTTTGTCCGTCCGGCCGTTCGCGGAACTGTCGGATCGCGTCCGCTCGGATGATGGAGGGGGCAGTCAAGTCCCGAAGGAGATCCCGTCGCTCGTCGACGCTCAAGCGTGAGACGTGACGTATCGCACGCCGACTCAGGTCGCCCACCTGCGGCAGCATGCTCCGCCCGGTCCGAGGGGGCAACGTCGCTGCTCTGGAGCACCTTCTCCGGGACGGCCCGTCCAGCGATAGGGTTGGATCGACTTCACACGACCGGAAGGGGTCGGCATGTCGTCCATCTCGGAGCGGGAGAGCAGGCAGATCGAGGCGGCGAACGCCTCCGGCACCACTCCGGTCGTCTTCGTCCACGGCCTCTGGCTGCTGCCGAGCAGCTGGGCCAACTGGGCGGACTTCTTCAAGCGGGCCGGTTACGCGCCGCTGACGCCGGACTGGCCGGACGATCCGGAAACGGTCGAACAGGCGCGGGCGAACCCAGATGTCCTCGCCAAGAAGACGCTGAAGCAGGTTGCCGACCACACGGCCGACGTGATCGGCAAGCTCGACGAGAAGCCCGCCGTGATGGGGCACTCGACCGGCGGATTGTTCGCCCAGATGCTCGCCGGCCGTGGCCTCTCGGCAGCTACCGTTGCCATCGACCCGGGCGTGTTCCGCGGCGTCCTACCGCTGCCCCTGTCCACACTCAAGGCGTCTGGACCGTTCCTGTTGCCCCAGTATCGAGGCCGCGCCATCACGCTCACCTTCGACCAGTTCAAGTACGGCTGGGCGAACGCCCTCGATGAGGACGAGGCGAAGCGCCTGTACGACACCTACCACGTGGCCGGGTCGGGGATCGCCCTGGCCCAGATGGCCGATTCCAACCTCAATCCCTGGACCGAGTCGAAGGTCGACACGAAGAACCCCGATCGGGGCCCGCTGCTGATCCTCGACGGGGAGAAGGACCACACGGTTCCCTGGGCGATCGCCAACGCCTCCTACAAGCGGCAGAAGCGCAACCCGAGCGTCACCGAGATCAAGCAGATGCCCAACCGCGGCCACTCGCTGACCATCGACCACGGCTGGCAGGAGGTCGCGGAGACCGCGCTCGACTTCGTCAAGCGGTTCGTCCCGGCCAAGCCGAGCTAGCCCGCCTCGATCTGTCGCCGCGATCTCTCAGCCGATGGGACGTGGTTCGAGGCGTTACCAGCGTTCGACCGCATCCACGAGCGCGTCGATGTCGGCCGTCGTGCGGGCGAGGACGATCGCACCATCGGCTCCGGCCTCGCGCCAGCGCGCCCAGGTCTCGCGCGGGGCGTTGACCCAAGGGCTGTCGGCGATCCGCTCGTCGCTCAGCCAGTCGCCTTGGGAACCGACGAGGACCCGCTGATCGGCACGTCGCCGGCCGCTCTCCTCGAGTGACTCGAGGTAGGCGGGCAGATTGGCCTCGATATTGACGTCGAAGGCGGACCAGCCGTCCGCGATCCGACCCGCCAGGCGCGCGCCGGCCGCCGTCTCGCCGCCGATGATGATGGGCGGCGGTGGTACAGGAACCGGGTAGGCGGTCGCCTCGCGGAGCGGGTAGAACGGGGACGATCGGGTCACGGGGCCACCCGCCCAAAGGGCGCGCAAGACCGCCACGGCCTCGGTCAGTCGTGCGACACGCTCGCGGGCTTCAGGGAACTCCATGCCGTAGGCCTCGTGTTCAGCGGGAGCGCCGCCGATCCCGATCCCCAGTACCAACCGACCCTTGCACGCGATCTGCAGCGTGGATGCCATGCGGGCGAGGAGGGCCGGATGGCGGTTCATCACGTTGGCGACGAAGGGGCCGATGGTGACGTGCTCGGTGCTGGCCGCCGCCATCGACAGGATCGTCCAGTTCTCCACGACCGGAACGGTCGCGTCGCCGCGGCCGATGAAGTGGTCCCAGGCCCAGACCCCGGCGTAGCCCGCCGCATCCAGGCGCCGGGCACTCTCGAGCCACCAACCCGGCTCGGCCCTGATCGTCCGAAGGCAGACGCCGATCGGCAGCCTATCCCGATCCGAGGCGGCAGACTCCACGACGGCGTTCACCTGGCGAGACGACTTCCCTTCATCAAGTCGATGAGGATACCTTTCGTCTCGCGGACTCGAGGGTTGATGACCACTGCATCACCGGGCACCTGGAGCCCGCGCCGGACGGGGGGCCGGCGCCCTTCGGAGTCGTGATAGAACCATCGCGATGGCGGAGAGGCTGTCCCCCGAGGACTCCCGCATCCTCGCGCTCGAGTCCAGTTCGATCGTCGGCCACACGTGCAAGGTCGTGATCGCCGATCGGACCGGCGACGGCGTCACGTACCTCCGCGACCGGATCGCCCGTCGCATCGCGCTCGCGCCGAGCTGTCGGCGGCGGATCGTGATGACTCCCCACGGTCTCGACGCGCCGGTGTGGGCAGACGACCCGAACTTCGACGTTCGCCGGCACGTCCGTAAGGTGCCCGTCTCCAGCCCTGTCGGAGACGCGGAGCTGCGCGAGATCGTCGCTGGGCTGATGGCGGAACGGCTGCCCCGCGATCGGCCGCTCTGGGCGATCGACGTCGTCGAGCCCCTCGAGGACGGCACGAGGGCCGTCATCTGGCGCATCCACCACGCGATGGCCGACGGGCAGGCGGCGCTGGCGATCGGCTCGGCCCTGCTCTGGAGCGACTCGACCGATTCCGAGCCCGACCCTCCACAGCTTCCCCGCGCCAAGCCGCTGCCGAGCTCGAACAGGCTGATCGCCGCCGCTCTGTCGGACCGGGCCCGTGCGGCCGGTCACACCGCCCGTGGGATCGGGCGTCGGGTCGCGTCGCGGCGCCGTGTGCGGGAAAGCCTCGAGGAGCTCCGCGGGGCCCCGAGCGCGATCCGGCGCGAGCTGGTCCCCGAACCCGGGACCTCGCCGCTGAACGCGCCGGTTGGGCGGAGACGTCAGGTCGCGTTCGTCGACCATCCGCTCGACGCCGTGCATCGCGCATCGCGCGCCCTGGGCGAAGGGGTGACGATCAACGATCTCCTTCTCGGTGTGATCGCTGGCGGACTGCGCCACTGGCTCGAGGCACGGCACGGCTCGATCGGGCGGCTGCGTGTCCAGGTGCCGGTGAGCATGCATCGAGAGGGTGAGGCGCCCGGCGCGGTCCCGAACCGGGACTCCTTCGTCAACATCGACCTTCCCGTTCAGGAAGCCGACGCCGCTCGGCGCGTGTTGGCCGTCCACGAGCAGATGCAGGCCCGAAAGCAGGATCATGACGCCGAACAGCTGTACGCGGTCTTCGCGGACGTCGGGCACGTGTCGAAGCACATGTTCGACCTCGCGCACCGCATCGCATCGAACCCGCACGTCTTCGCTCTGTCCGTCTCGAACGTGCGTGGTCCCGCGGGTACGCACTACCTCGCGGGAGGGCAGATCCGGGAGGTCTACTCGCTCGCGGAGATCGCCCCGCACCACGCACTCCGGGTCAGCGCGATCTCGTTCGCAGGACGGATTGCGATCGGCTTGTGCGCTGACGGCGACGCGATCCCGGAACTCCCCGAGCTCGCCGAGGGCGTCGAGCGGTCGCTGGTCGAGCTGACCGAGGGCGTCACGGCGTGACGGAGCTCGGGATGCGCACGATCGGGCTCTCGGTGTGCCGACGAACTCGGCAGGCACGACGGACGGCGTTGCACGCGCCCCACAGGCGTTGCGGGAGGCGGATCTGGCGACGTCCTCCGCCCATGCGGAGGTCCACGACTACGGGGACGTCACGTTGCCCGACCCGTCACCGGCGCGCGACGCGCGGTCGCACGTCATCGATCCGGACGGCCTCGGTGCGCTCGTCGCCCGTG
>Ga0070664_100001263_pt1 | contig 20262 bp, 16 predicted proteins | sample KBSC73metaG_FD_65863 | JGI IMG/M metagenome (GOLD analysis project Ga0070664, IMG submission 65863) | Corn rhizosphere microbial communities from Kellogg Biological Station, Michigan, USA - KBS C7-3 metaG | ecosystem: Host-associated > Plants > Roots > Rhizosphere > Soil ... | reverse complement strand
AGCGTGCGCACCTTGCGCCGGTATTCGTTCGCGTCCGTCGTGTCGCGTGTCTCGTACGCGCGTGCGGCGTCGACGAAATCCACCCGCTGTCCGGACAGCACGAGCTGCATCGGAACATACAGGTCGTCGAGAATCAGTCCGGCCGGGAGCGGCATCCACAGCGAGCGCCGCATGGCGTAGATCGCACCGGTCACGCCGATCGCCGAATGCACCTGCGCCTCGGCGCGCCGCAGCCAGCGCTCGAGCGACCAATACAGGCGGAGCGGCAGGGCCGGTGCGCGTGAGCCGCCCGCCAGCTCGAGGCGCCCGGACGCCGCGCCGACGCCCTGGCGCATCACCGCCTGCGTGAGCAGCGCAATCGCGTCGGCGCCGAATCGCTGGCCGCTGTCCGCGAACACCAGCACGTCGCCGCGCGCAGCCCGCACGCCGGCGTTCAGCGCGGACGCCTTCCCGCCCGGCTCGTCGCCGCGCACGATGCGCACGCGCTCGCGGCCCGGTCCCGTCCACATCGGGAGCATCTCCGTCGCGCGCGCGTCGTACGCCACGACGACGTCCAGCAACCCGTCGGGATACTCGCTCTGCAGCAGGTCGTGCACGCGCTCCCGCACCGCCATGGCATCGGCGCGCGTGGCCACGATCGCCGTCACGCGCGGAAGCGCCGCGGGACGCGCGCCGGCGGAGTCGGCGACGCGACGCACCAGCGCGGCCAGCACGCCGATCAGCGCGGGATACAGCCCCCACACCGCGACGATGCAGACGAGAGAGGCGAGAGCCGCGACGCTCAGCATCTCAGCACAGGCCGGGGCGGCGGCGAGGCCCGGACACGGTCACGCGACCTGCGTCGCGATCCCGAGCCGCGGCGTCTCTCCAGCCGACGACGCATTGGCGCGAAACCACTCCCAGGTGCGCCGCAACCCCTCGCGCAGGCCCACCTCGACCTCGTAGCCGAGCAGGCGCTTCGTCCGCTCGAGCCCCGCGAGCGAGTCGCGCACGTCGCCCGCGCGCGGTGGCACGTTCTGGCACACCAGCGCGCGGCCCGTCACGTCGCGCACGAGCGATGCGAGCTGGTTGAGTGAGGTGCGGCTCCCCGCACCGACGTTCACCGGATATCCCGAGACGATTTCCGCCGGCCGTGTCCCCGCCAGCAGGTTCGCCTGGACGACGTTGGTGATGTACGTGAAGTCGCGCGTCTGCTCCCCGTCGCCATTGATCGTCGCCGGCCGGCCTTCGAGCGCCGCCGCCATGAACAGCGGGATCACCGCGGCATACGCCGACGTCGGGCTCTGGCGCGGACCGAACACGTTGAAGTACCGCAGCGCCACCCCCTCGATCAGCCCGCCGCGCGCGTACGCGAGCACGTACTGTTCGCTCGCCAGCTTCGACGCGGCGTAGGGAGAGCGGGGCAGGGGCTCGACGTTCTCCACCTTCGGCAGCTCCGGGGTATCGCCGTAGACGGAGCTGGAGCTCGAATAGACGACGCGCCGCGCGCCTGCCTTCACGGCGGCCTGGAGCAGATGCACCGTCGCATTCACGTTCGCGTCGTGCGATCCCCACGGATCCTTCAGCGAGCGCGGGACGCTCGGCAGCGCCGCGATGTGGTAGATCACTTCCATCCCCTCCACCGCCCGCGTCGCCACCGCCGGGTCGCACAGGTCGCCCAGCAGGAAGTCCACCCGATCGGCCACGTGGGCCAGATTCGCGCGATTCCCGGTCGAGAGATTATCGACCACGCGGACCTCGTGACCGAGCGCCAACAGGCGGTCGACGACGTGCGAACCGATGAAACCGGCGCCCCCCGTCACGAGGCAGCGCGTTGCGTTTATGGACAAGGAATCTCCGGATCTACGATCGATGAACGTGATGACACCCGCCGGACCCACGCCCCGGCGCTGAAAAGTTGCCGTCGCTGCCTACGATTCCGCGCGCCGGCTGATGGTCTGACCGCGGCGCATTTTCGCAACGCACATACCCGGGAACCGCCTCCTGAACACACCGCCAAATGTATCCCGACACATGGCCTAACCCCCTGCGAGAGCGACGTTTGGCAGAGGGCAACGAACGCGCCAGCCGGTCGCGGCCGCTGGTGGGCGGCGACGAGCTGTGGTGAAGTCGCCACATCATCTGTCGCCGGTGTGGCCCGACGGCCCCTGGCAGCCGATCTGACGGCAAAGCGCAATGGCCGCTCATGATCCCATCAGATAGGCGAGAGACCGAAGAAGACCGAAGCCCTGCGCCAGGAAGCGCCGCGCACCGGACGTCCGCGCGGTGTGCATCGCGCCGTCCGGCCCCCGCACCCATTCCTCGGTATCCAGCCACGGCCGCGACGCGCCATGCCCCTGCGCGCGCGGACGGATCGCCAGCGACCACAGGGCGCGCGACAACGAGACGGAATTGATGCCGGCCCCCGGCGTCGGCAGCGCCTGCTGCGCGAAGTAACACGTCATCCGCCGCAGCACCGGCTCGGGAAGACGCGGCGACAGTGCGTCCAGCACCGCTCGCGGCACCGTCACGCCGGCGAGATCGCGCGCCAGGCGGAGCGTCCAGTAGCAGCAGGTGCCGCCACGAACTGCCTTTGCCCGCGCAATGACCGCGTTCCAGTCCAGCGTGTTCGTCGCGATGATGCGCTCCACGTCGCGCAGCGTGCGCCACGTCCCGAAGGTCATCTCGTGCGACCACGCGAAGTGCAGCGCGGCGTGCACGAGCTGATTCTCGGCGCTCGGCACCAGCGCCGGCGCACTTGCGATCGTGATCTTGCGCGCACGCTTCCAGAGCTCCGCCGCCGGCAGCGCGAACGGCGCCTGCTGCGTGAACAGTGCGATATGGATCTCGAGGCCGATCTGCATCCCGTCCGCATCCTCGAGCGGCGAGAGGTGCTGATGATCCTCGTAGCTGCGCTCCGCCGCGACGTCCTTGCGCCGCATCCAGCCATGCTCGACGGCGAGCGTCCACGCGCGCTCCGCGTCGTCCGGATGAACGAGGAGATCGATGTCGCCCATCGGGCGTTCTTCGAGCGAGGAGTAGGCGGTGTACGCCAGCCCCGCTCCCTTCAGCAGCAGCGCTTCGATGTTGTGCTGCGCGAGCAGCGCGAGCAGCCGGCCCAGTCGCTCATGCAGCGACGCGAGCTGGAACTCCGTCACCAGTCCCATGCGCCCCAAGCGTTCCAGCACGGGCTTCGGCACCGTCTTGGCTCCGATCCGCCGCAACTCACGCGCGACCGGGCCGATCGCCCGCTCGCGCGTCGCGAGATTGACCACCTTGTCCCAGTCGAGCGGCTGCGCGAGAAGTGAAAGCAGTGCTGGTTCGCCCGTCGGCCCGGCCGCCGTCAGCGCGACCACGGCCGACTCGCGCGAGAGCTGGCCGTAGACGACGGCATCGCGAAGGCCGGCCGACCCGTTCACGGGGCGGTCACCGTGTTGACGGCTGCGGAAGCAGCCGACTGGCGCACGGCGGGCGCGAGCGGCGATGCATGCGAGAGTCGACCTTCGGCCAGTGCGCCCAGCCACAGCTCGAGCGCGACGAGCCGCCAGAGCAGATGGCTGTGATCGCGTCGGGCACCGCGGTGCTCTCGCACCATGCGCTCGACCGTGCCGCGGTCAACGTAGGGCGCGATGCGCGCGCGTGGATCCAGCAGCGCCTCGAGCCGATGGCCGATCTCTTCGCGGAACCAGCGGCCGAGCGGCACGCCGAACCCTTGTTTGGGGTGTTCCAGCACGCGCGCCGGCACGAGATCGCGGATCGCTTCGCGCAGCACCCATTTCCCGACGCCGTCTCGCTGCTTCAGTCGGCTCGGCAGCGCCATCGCGAACTCCACCACGTGGTGGTCGAGCAGCGGCACGCGCGCCTCGAGGGAGACCGACATGCTCATCCGGTCGACTTTCGTGAGAATGTCGCCCGGCAGGTACGTCACCAGATCCGCGGCCGTCATCTGCGCCAGCAGGTCGCGGCCGGCGACCGGCGTGAACGCCGCCGAAAGGAGTGCGTCCATCGGCGCGACGCGCTGCGCGAGCGTCTCGCTCAACATGCCGCCTTCCCGCACGCGCGGCGGCGCCGCGACCGTTGCCGCGTAGCGACCCTGCAGTGTGCGCGTCATGTCGAGCAGGCGGTTGCGGCCGCGCGCACCCTGCGGCAGGTGCTCTGCCACGCGACGCAGGACGCCGCGCGCCATCGCCGGCAGCTCGCGACGCGTCAGCAGTTCCGCGTATCGGGTGTATCCGCCGAACAGCTCGTCACCACCGTCGCCCGACAGCGCGACCGTCACCTGCTCGCGTGCCATCTGCGACACGAGATACGTTGGCAGGGCCGACGAGTCGCCGAACGGCTCGTCGAATCCGGTGATCACCGAATCGATCAGGCTGTCCGCGTCCGGGCGCACGATGAGCTCGGAGTGCTCGGTACCGATCTCGCGCGCCACGCGAGCGGCGTGCGGCGCCTCGTTGTGCGACGCCTCCTCGAATCCGATCGAGAACGTCTTGACGCGACCGGGGACGAGCCGCGCCATCTGCGCGACGACGGTCGACGAGTCGATGCCACCCGACAGGAACGCACCGAGCGGCACATCGGACTCGAGGTGAAGCTCCACCGACTCCCGCAGCAGCGCCCGCAGCTCCTCGATCGCCTCCCCGTCCGCGATCGCGCGCTCGGGGCGCTCGGCCGTCCAGTAGCGCTCGACGCGCGCCTCGCCGCCTGGCTCCCACGTCAGGCGATGCCCCGGCGGGAGCTTGCGCACGCCCTCGAAGATGCAGTGCGATTCGGGGACGTAGCCGAAGGTCAGATACTGCGCGATCGCGTCGACGCTCACCCGCGGGGTGAACTCCGGCATCGCGAGCATCGAGCGCAGCTCCGACGCGAACGCCAGCCCGCCGTCCTGCAGCCAGTAGTGCAGCGGCTTGATGCCGATGCGATCGCGCGCGATCAGCAGTCGCCGGCGACGCGTATCCCAGAGTGCGAACGCGAACATGCCCCGCAGCGAGTGCACCACGTCGTCGCCCAGCTCCTCGTACAGGTGCACGATCACTTCGGTGTCGCTCGACGTCGCGATCGAGTGCCCGCGCGCCAGGAGCTCGCGACGAAGCTGGCGGTGATTGTAGATCTCGCCGTTGAAGACGAGCTGGATGGTGCCGTCTTCGTTCGCCATCGGCTGTTGGCCCATGGCGGGATCCATCACGCTCAGCCGGCGCATGCCGAGTGAGACGTCGGCCGAGTGGAACCGGCCCTCCTCGTTGGGTCCGCGATGCACGATCGCCGCGCACATCGTGCGCAGCGTCGCCTGATGCTCCGCCTCCTGTCCCCGTAATCCCGCGAACCCTACGATGCCGCACATGGCGTCACCTGGGAGCGGTAGGGGCGTAGCTCAACGGCGCCGGCGCGTACGCCAGCTTCCGGCGCCGGGCTGCAGCGGTATCGAGCTCCTTGCGCACCATCTCCGCGACGCTCCACATCGTGGTGGCGTGAAGGATGAGGAACGAGATGTGTGCCGCCGATCCGAAGGTCGCGGCGGTGAAGAAGCCGAGGAGTCCGACCTCGAGGAAGAAGAGCGTCTGCGCAGTGTGCGGCCTCAGCTTCTTCGCGCGTCGTCGCAACTGCTCGACGCTGAACATCAGCGCGATGTAGCTCGACAGGAAGATGGCCAACCCAATGAATCCTGTCTCGGCTGTCAGGTTCAGATACGTGCTGTGCGTGTCGCGCGCACCGCGAGCCGTCGACTTGAACTGAGAGCGGCGCGAGTACAGCTGGTGAGCGGCCGGATAGGCGCCGAGGCCGACGCCGACGACCGGGTTCTCTCGAATGATCGACCGCGCGACCTTCCAGATCTCGTAGCGCTGCTCGGCCGATCCCTCCTCGTCAGCCGCCGCCACGTCACCAGTGGTCTCGATGTTCTTGAGCGCGAACACGCGATCGAGTACGCCCTTCGGCGCAACCGCGAGAACGAGGCCGCCAATCAGCAGGGCGAACGTCAGCGCCCGGATCGGTCGCTTGTGTCCACTCAGCACGAAGGCCAGGAAGACGGCGAAGCCCAGGAACGCGCCGCGTGATTTCGTGATCAGGATCAGGAACGGCACGACGGCCATCCCGAGTCGCGCACCCAGGCGCACTGGCCCCTTCTGCTCGATCGCGTTCAGCCCGAATGCCATCGCGAGCTGCAGGATGCAGTACAGCGCGAGGTCGTTCGGGTTCGAGTAGATGTAGTTCCAGATCGCGCGGCCGAAGATCGTTTCGTGGTAGATGTAGTAGTTGAAGATCGCGCCACGGACGGGATAGAACGCGAAGCACGCCAGCCAGAACGTCAGGAAGAACCGGATCTGTTGGCGTGTGCGAAGTGCGTTGGCGGCCACCAGCGCGATGAACCACAGCTTCAGCACGATCTGAAGCTTGGCGTACACCATCGTGGGATAGGAGGTCAGCGCATAGCCGACCATCGCCCAGAGAATGAACACGCCCAGTCCCTTCAGCAGGCCCGGGATGCGCACGTTCTCGCGCTGCATCAGTAGCCCAACGAGCGCGCACACGATCGACACGTCGCCGATCGGGAAGCGATAGGTCGTGATGGCGAAGATGTAGCCGAGGAATCCGACGTACGTCAGGTTCCACTGTACGCCCTTCCACGGCCACTTCTCGGTGCTGATCTCCGGCGGAAGCTCGTCCGACTGGACTTTGGCTTCGCGACCCGCCGGAACGCCCGGGATTCCCGGACCTGCGGGTACCGGCGCGCCGGGACGCGGGATGTGAGCGGGCCAGAGCCCACCAGCAGGTGCCAGCCCGGCCCCTCTCGGACGGTCGGGGAGCGTCATGCGACGGCCCTGCCGGCGAGCTCGGTGTAGAGCGCTTCCACTTGTTCGATCACCGCCGTCGCACTGTAACCCGCGCGGGCCGCTGCGCAGCCCGCATGCCCCAACTTCTCACGGAGAGCCGGTTCCTCGTACAGCCGTTGGATCGCACCGGCGAGGCGCGACGGATCGGAGGCGGGCACCAGCAATCCTGTCGTTCCCTCGCGCACGGCGTCCGGCGTGCCGCCAACGTCGGTCGCGACCACGGGTCGCGACGCGGCCATCGCCTCGAGCACGGAGTTTGGAAACGCCTCGGTGGTCGAGCACAGCACCGAGATGTCGAACAACCCGTGCAGGTTCGGCAGTTGCGGCCGTTCACCCGCCAGGTGGATGCGGTCGGCGATCTCCAGCGTGTTCGCCAACGTTTGAATGTTCGCGCGCTCCGGTCCGTCGCCCACCAGCACGCAGTGCAGATCCGGAATGTCGCGCCGTAGTTCCGCAATGGCGTGCAGCAGGGACGCATGGTCCTTCACCGGCGACAACCGGGCGACGACGCCCACCACGAACGCGCCGCTTGGCACACCGATCTCGCGGAGAAAGCGGGCACGAGTGTCGTCCGTCATCGGCTCGAACGACTGCGGATCGAGAAAGTTCGGGATCGTCACGATTCGCGACGCCGGCACTCCTCCCTCCGATTCCACGAGTCGCGACACGCTCGGGCTGTTGCCGATCACCCGGTCCGAGAAGCGGTACGCCACACGGTTCGCGCGGAGAATCCGCCCTTGCAGGTGCGGCGAATGCCACGAGCGTCGGCTAGCGATCACTCCTCGCACTCCTGCCAGCCGGGCGCACATGGTCGCGAATACGCTGGTGTAGGCATCATGACTATGAACCACATCGGTCCGCTCGCGGCGGAACAGTCGAATCAGCCGTAACGCCTGACCGGCCGCCTGAAGCCCGAGCAGGCTGCTCATTGGAAAGGGATGCACGGGAATCCCCGCATCCCGGTACCGCGCCAGCAGAGGCCCATCCACGTGGATGCACACGACCGACAGCGCGAAGCGCGACCGATCGAGCCGTTCCGCGGTGCGGACCGCATTCAGCTCGGTACCACCCACCTTCATGTTGTCGATGCAATACACGACCCGGATCGGGTCGCCCGACGATCGGACTGCCAAGCGTGCCTCATGGACGCGATGGTGTTGCAAATAGACGACTGAACAAGCTGAGACGCACCGGTGACCAGGGTCGCCGGCGCAATCCGACTTCGGGCGCCCCCTCTTACGCAACTCCGGCGCCGTGCGTCGGTGCGTCTGATGAGCTGGAACGCATACCCAAGCTAGTATCCCGTCACGGTCGGCGAACCCCGGGGACCCGGCAACCGGCTACGTTGCATGTTACGCTGTGATGCACGGTTACACGCTGCCTTCGTGTGACGCGCCGCACACGAACAGATGGGGGCATGCGACGCAGAGTCCGCTTGCGCGTCCTTGCCGTGGCGACGCTTGCTGTGCGGTTGACGCATGGCCCGGAGCGACACTCCGGAATGCTTCGCGGCGGCCGCGCAACGAGGTGTAGCGACGACGGCACAAATACCGCGCCAATGGACCTTCAGAACTCGCTCCGCCGATGAAGGCAATCAATTGCCATGAAAGTACTTACCGGTGCGGGAAGCGACGCGCTCCTTCTTGCTTTCTTCCCGTGACGTCAGCACGGCGCGCTGTGCGCCGCTCGAATCAGAGCAATCCTTGCCTGGCAACACGATGAACCCCGCCCGGGATACCTGCGAGCTCACCGTGATCGTCGGCAGTTTGGACGCGGGCGCCCATTTGACGGACTGCTTGGAGTCCTTGCAGTCCGCCTGTGCGGGGCTCGACGCCGAGATCCTCGTCGTCGATGGCTCCGCGGAACCCGACCTCGATCGGATCGGGCAGCGGTTCGGGTCGGCGCGCTTCATCGGCATGCCGGCAGGCACGCTCGTCCCGGCGCTCTGGGGGCGCGGCCTGCGCGATGCGCGCGGGCGGATCGTCGCCTTCACGATCGCCCAGTGCCGCGTCGGTAGCGATTGGGCGCGCAGCCTTCTCGATGGTGTTCGGTCCGGCGCCGCGGGTGTCGGGGGCCCCATCGATGTCCTGCCCGGCACTTCGGCCACCGGCCGCGCCACCTTCTATCTGCGATACTCTGCCTGGCTGGGGTCGCATGACGGCCCGGTGGCCGAGATCGCTGGCGACAACGCGGCGTACGATCATGCCGCGCTTCGCGCCGTGCGCAACGACGCCGTGGACTCGTTCTGGGAAATCGAGGCCCACGCCCGCTTTCGCGAGCTTGGGCGGACGCTCATCATGCATTCTGGCGCGACCGCCTGGTTTACCGACGACACGGGTCTCGCCACCATGGCTGCTCGGCGCTTTGCGCACGGGCGACATTCTGGCGCGTTCCGCGTGCGCAGCGGGATCCGTACGCGATGGCAGATGATCCTTGGGGCGCCACTGGTTCCCCTCGTTCTCCTCACGCGTGTCGCACGCCGCGTGTCGCGCGCGCGAGGTCACCTGGTGCGCTTCGTGACCTCGCTGGGAGCATTTCTTGTCCTCGCCGCCGCCTGGGCGGCCGGCGAGGCATTCGGAGCATTCACGCCTGAGACAGAGATGCGCGAAGCGCTGAGGGCAGCATGACACGCATGACGACGCCCCGATCCTCCGATGCGACCAGTCGGCTTGCTTCCCTCGCCGTGCCGCACGTATCCGTCGTCGTCGCGTCCAATCGCTCGCGCGCCCTGCTCGACGACTGCCTGAAGTCCCTGATCGCGCAGTGCGAGCGTGCGCGCGCCGAATTGATCGTCGCCCGCGACGACGACGAGGCCGGCCTCGCGGCGATCGCGAAGGCGTATCCATCCATTCGGCTCGTCCCCGTCAAGCGGGGCGCCACCATTCCCGAGCTTCGTGGTGCAGGAATGCGCGAGGCGACCGGTGACATCGTCATGCTCACCGAGGATCACTGCGTGCCGGGTCCGCGGTGGGTGGAGGAGCTCTGCCTCGGCGTCGACAATGTCGCCGAGATTGCCGGCGGCGGCATGGACAACGCGCAGCGCAAGCGTGCGGTGGACTGGGCTGCCTATTTCTCCGAGTACGGCCTCTTCGCGACGACGCGCACCGACGCGGGCGAGGCGATGCAGCTCACCGGTGCGAACGTCGCCTACCGGCGCTCCATCGTCGGCGATGTGATCGCGTGGGCCAGCGCGGGCGAGTGGGAGAACGTCGCGCACGAGCGGCTGCGCGCGCGTGGGAGCTCGCTGCACTTCGTGGAGACCGCTCCAGTCTATCAGAACAAGTCGTACCGATTCTGGGAGTTCGTGCGCGATCGCTACGAGCACGGCCGCGACTACGCGAGAACGCGGCTGGTCGAGGAGAAGGACGCGCGCCGCTGGCTGCTCACGGCGGTGACGCCATTGCTGCCCGTCGTCATACTTACGCGTGTCGCCCGTGCTGCCGCCCCTACGCGGTGGGGCCCGTTCCTTCGCGCATTGCCGGCAACCCTCGCCTTCGTCACCGCGTGGTCCGTCGGCGAAGCGGTGGGATACGTCCGCGGCCCGGCACGCCAGCTCCGCGGCGGCAATGCCGGTTGAGCTCTCTGTCGTCGTCCCTTCCGTCAACGGGCTCGGCGATCTGATCGGTTGCCTCACCGCGCTCCAGGCCCAGTCCTCCGACGTCCACCTCGAGATGGTCGTCGTCGACCGCCTCGGCGACGACGTGCGGGACGAGGTCAAGCGTCGATTCCCCGCTGCGACCTTGATCGCGGTCTCCCGCGACACGACCATCCCGCAGATGCGAAAGATCGCCTTCGATGCGGCCCGGGGCGACGCCGTTGCCGTCATCGAGGACCACGTCGTCGTGCCCCCAGGCTGGGCCCGCGCGCTCCTCGATGCGCGCCGGGAGACGGGCGCCGTCGTCGGCGGCTCGATCGACAACGCGGCGCGAACCTCGGTCGTCGACTGGGCAGCGTTCCTTTGCGAGTACAGCCACTGCATCACGCCGCTTCCGGCCGGGCCCACGAGCTCGCTGCCCGGCAACAACGTCGTCTACGATCGCGCTCTGCTTTTGCGCTATCGTGATACGATCGCCGCCGGCAAGTGGGAGAATTATCTCCATGATGCGATGCATCGGGACGGCGTCCCGATGGTGCTGCGACCCGAGATCGAGGTAGGGCACAAGAAGCACTACACGGTGGGAGAGTATCTGTCGCAGCGGTTTCTCTATGCGCGGTCGTATGCGGGAGAGCGCGTGAAGGAGATGCCTCTCGCGAAGCGGCTCGCCATCGGTGCCGCCGCGTTCGCTCTGCCGCCGCTGCTCATGTATCGCACGGTCGCCCGCGTACTCGCCAAGCGACGCTATCGGGTGCAGCTTCTGCTGTCGATTCCGCTGCTGGTGCTGTTCATCATCTCCTGGACGGCCGGCGAAGTTGTCGGCTACTGGGCGGGACCGGCGGACTCCCTCAGTCGCGTATGTTGAGTCGGATGTCGCTCACCTTGCGACCGAATCGGATCTAGCGATGCGCATCGGAGTCGATGGAGCATGCCTCGCGAACGGCCGCGGGTACGGCCGCTTCACGCGAGAGCTGCTGCGCGCCTTGCTCGTCGCGGCCCGTGATCACCGCTTCGTGGTGTACGGTGACCGCGATTCGCTCGCCGCAGCGGAGCTCGACGCGCCGAATGTCGACATCGTCCACGTGCCACTGAGCGTATCCCCCGCGAATGCTGCGGCAGCCGACGGATATCGCTCGCCGATCGACATGCTGCGGCTCACGCGGGCAGTGTGGCGCGATCGTCCCGATGTGTTCTGGTCTCCATCGGTCTACACCTATTTTCCGTTGCCGCCGGGCCTGCCCGCGCTCGTCACGATTCACGACACGATCACGGAGCGCTTCCCCGAGCTGACGATGCCGACGCATCGCGCGCGGCTCTTCTGGAACGCCAAGGTGCGCCTCGCCCTTTGGCAGGCCACCCTCGTGCTCACCGTGTCCGAGTTCGCCGCGAACGAGATCGAGGAGATCCTCGGCGTCTCGCGCGCGAAGCTGCGTGTCGCCGGCGAGGCCGCCGCGCCGACCTTCCGTCCGGGCTCGATGGCCGAGGCGCGCGCCGTTGCGCGACACGCCGGCGTCCCCGACGACGCGCCCTGGTTCACCTACGTCGGGGGGTTCACGCCGCACAAGTACGTCGACCGCATCGTCCGCGCGCACGCCGTGCTCGTCGGCGAGGCGGCCGAGGCGGGAAAGCCGGCGCCCTATCTCGTGCTCGTCGGCACCACGAGCGCGGACAACTTCCACGGCGTCGGCTCCGGGATTCACGAAGCGATCGCTCACTGCGGCACGGGGGATCTGATCCGGTGGACGGGCTTCCTCCCCGACGAGACGCTGCGCCACCTGCTCACCGGCACCTCGGCGCTCCTCCTTCCGTCGGAAAACGAAGGGTTCGGGCTGCCCGCGGTGGAAGCCGCGGCGTGCGGAGCCCCCGTCGTCGCGACGACCGCCAGCCCGTTGCCGCAGTTGCTGGAGGGCGGGGGATACTTCGTCGCGCCGGGCGACACCGCCGGGCTCGCGTCGGCCATGCGCGCACTGCTCGACTCGCGCGAGCGCGAGCGGCTCGGTGCGATCGCGCTCGAGCGCGCGACACGTCTCACCTGGCGCGCCAGCGCCCGCGCCACGCTCGCCGCACTCGACGACGTCGTGGCCATCGGCCGTCGTGCGGCACCCATGCCCGCCGTCTCGTGACGCCGCTCCGCTTCTGCATGGTCACCACGTTCTATCCGCCGCGAAGCTTCGGCGGCGACGCCGTGGCCGTGCAGTCACTGGCACGCGCGCTCGTGCGGGCGGGACACCACGTGACCGTCATCTGCGACGATGACGCGTATCGCACGCTGTCTGGTCGCCACGATGCGCCGCCCAACGGGGCCGAGGACGGCATCGTCGTCCATCGGCTGCGCAGCGCGTTCGGCGCGATGGCCGTCGGACTCACGCAGCAGACGGGGCACCCGCTCGTCCACCGACGGACGCTCAAACGCCTGCTCGACGAGGGTGGGTTCGACGTGATCCACTTCCACAACGTCTCCCTCGTCGGTGGCCCCGCGGCGCTCGCCTACGGCGACGCGGTGAAGCTGTATACGGCCCACGAGCACTGGCTCGTCTGTCCGACTCACGTGCTCTGGCGGCATCGCGTCGAGCCGTGCACCGGTCGCGAGTGCGTGCGATGCCAGCTTCACTACGGCCGCCCCCCGCAGCTCTGGCGTCATACCGGCCTGCTCGAGCGGCATCTCGACGACGTGGACGCGTTCATTGCCGTGAGCGCCTTCAGTCGCGCCAAGCACCACGAGTTCGGGTTCTCGCGCGACATGGAAGTGATCCCGGGCTTCGTGCACGATCCCGGCGAACCTGCGCCTCAGCACGTCACCGGCGAGAGACCGTACTTCCTGTTCGTCGGACGGATCGAGACGCTGAAGGGGCTGGACGACGTCATCGATCGCTTCGCGACCTTCGAGGATGCGGATTTCGTCATCGCCGGCGAGGGCACCGAGCGCGCGTCGCTCGAGCGCCGAGCCGCCGGAAACCCTCGCGTGCGATTCGTCGGCTTCCAGAGTGGACGGGCACTCGCCGATCTGTACCAGGGGGCGCGGGGTGTCATTGCGTCGTCCCGTGGCTTTGAAACCTTCGGGATGTCCGTCATCGAGGCATACAGCCGCGGCGTGCCCGTGCTGGCCCGCAGGCTCGGCTCCTATCTCGAGCTGGTCGAGGACAGTGGCGCGGGCCTGACGTTCGCCGACGCCGATGACCTCGAGCGCGCCATGCGGATCCTCCTGGCGGACGACGAGCGCCATGCGCGCATGAGTGCGCGCGCATACGCGCTCTTCCGCGAATCGTACAGCGAGGACGCGGTGCTGCCACGCTACCTGCAGCTCGTCCACCGCTTCCGGCCAGTCCTCCAACCGACGCCGTCCCTCGCGCGTGCCGGGGAGGCCGCGCGCGTATGAGAGCGATCCTCACGTACCATTCCGTCGACGAGACTGGCTCCGTCATCTCCATCGGCGAGCGCAGCTTTCGCCGTCACGTCGCGTGGCTGGCAGAGCGCCGCGCGCGTGTGGTTCCGCTCGACCAGATCATGAGCGTGCCGGAGGATGAAGACGCCGTCGCCATCACCTTCGACGACGGGCTCGCGAGCTTCGGACGCATCGCGGCGCCGTTGCTGCTGGAGTATGGCCTGCCGGTGACGCTGTTCGTCGTCACCGACGCTGTGGGCTCCAGCAATGTGTGGCGCGGCCGACAGGATGCCGGCGTCCCGGTGCAGTCGCTCCTCGACTGGGAGCAGCTCGGCGCGCTTCATGAAGCTGGCGTACGGCTCGGTGCCCACACGTGCACGCACCCTCGCCTCACTTCGCTCGCGGGTGACGCCGTCGAGCGTGAGATCGTCGCTTCGAAGCAGCGGCTGGCGCGCGAGCTCGGCGTCGACGCACAGACCTTTGCCTATCCGTACGGCGCGGTGAGTTCGGCAGCGCGCGACGTCGTGGCACGCACGTTTCACTTCGGGTGCACGACACGCCTCGCTGCACTCGCGTCCGAGGAGGCCCCGGCGATGCTGCCCCGGCTCGATAGCTACTATCTGCGGTCGCCTGACGCCCTCGAGGCCTGGGGATCGCGTCGGTTCCGGATGCGCCTCGGCCTGTTGGCTGGCGCGCGCACCGTGCGTGGATCCCTCACCGGGAGTCTGGCGCGATGACGTCCGCTCCCGAGCGCCCGTATCTGTCGATCATCGTTCCCGTGAAGAATGGGCATTCCGTGCTTCCGACGATGCTCGGCAACCTCGTACGCAGTGAGCTGCCGCGTGAGAGCTGGGAGCTCGTCGTGGTCGACGACGGGAGCACCGACGACTCCCCGGCGATCGCCAGCGAGTACGCCGATCTCGTGATCCGCCTCCCTGGCCGTTCGCGCGGCCCGGGCTACGCGCGCAATCGCGGCGTCGAGCGCGCCCGCGGGGAATGCCTCGTGTTCCTCGACTCCGACGTCGTGGTGCGTCCGGACACACTGAGCCGTATCGCCGCCACGATGTCGTCGCGCCCGGACGTCGACGCCGTGTTCGGTGCCTACTGCGACGAGCCTGCCGCAGCGGGCGTCGTCTCGCAGTACCGCAATCTCCTGCATCACTACACGCACGATCAGGAGCCGGGTGAGGCACAGACCTTCTGGGCCGGCTGCGGATGCGTGCGCCGCTCCGTGTTCGTTGCGGTCGGCATGTACGACGAGTGGCGATTCTCGCGGCCGCAGATCGAGGATGTGGAGCTCGGCTATCGCATGTCGGCGCACGGCTATCACATTCTGCTCCAGCCCGACATTCAGGTGACGCACCTGAAGCGCTGGACCTTCCGCGGCATGCTGAAGGCGGACTTCATGGATCGCGGTGTGCCCTGGGCGAGACTCCTCGCCGAACAGCGGGCGCTCCTTGGTCCGGCGGCGCTCAAGGCGAAGACCCTCAGCCTCCGCGCCAAGGAGAAGAGCAACACCTTCTTCGTGTGTCTGGGACTGCTGCTGCTCGCACTCTCGGTCCCGCCGAAGGATCATCTCCTGGCCACGCTCGGCGCGCTGTGTCTCGTGATCGTCATCATCCGCGGTACGCCGCTCTATGCATTCTTTCGGCGGAAGCGTGGGCTCGTCTTCGCCATCTGCGGCGTCGTTCTGCACATGATCTACTACCTGACCGCCGCGGTGTCGGTCGTGTGGGGGGCGTTCCTCGCTCTACTGGTGGGTGAGCCGAAGCCGGATCCGTCCGTCGAGGCGTTCTCGGAGCTCAACCTCGCCGCGTGGCCGCCCGTCCCGCGCGATCCGAGCAAGTGGGCGAAGCCAACCGTCACGAAGACGAACGCCGCGGGGCAGTGAGCGTTCCACCGCTCCGGTTCGTCTGCCCTGCGTGCCGATCGTCGCTCGAGCATCACACTGCGCCAGACGAGCAGTACACGTGCTCCGCCTGCTCGCGGCGGTATCCGGTCGTCATCGGCATTCCTGATTTTCGCCTGCAACCGGATCCGTGGATCAGCCTCGTGGATGACCGCGCCAAGGGCGTCGCCCTGGAAGCGGATACGCGAGACGCCGATTTCGAGACCACAGTACGCGCGTACTGGGAGCGCACGCCCGACACGCCGCGCGCACTCGCCGAGCGATTCACGCGATTCGTGGTCGAAGCCGAGCCGCGCGCCAGCGAATGGCTCGCGCGTGTTCTGCCGGCCGGTCCGTCGGCAGGCTGGTGGCTCGATGTCGGATGCGGCACGGCGGACATGGTGCTCGCCGGCGCACGGCGCGGCCTGTCCGTCGTCGGCATCGACATCGCGTTCCGGTGGCTCGTCGTGGCGCGACGTCGCCTCCAGCGTGCCGGCTACTCCGCGCCGCTCGTGTGCTGTAACGCCGAGCATCTCCCCTTCGAGGCGCAGACCTTTCAGCGCGTTGTGTCGCTCGGCACGCTCGAGCACTGCCTCGACGCCGATCTCGCCCTCGAGGAGAGCGCACGTGTGCTGCATCCCGGCGGCGCTCTGCACCTGCGTACCGTCAACCGCTACTCGCTGCTCGCCGAGCCGCACGTCGGCGTGTGGGGCGTGGGATTCGTCCCTCGACGCTGGGCGGACGGGTACGTGCGCTGGCGCTCGGGGCAGCGTTACGAGCATCACCGCCCGCTGTCGCCACGCGAGGTTCGTCGCGGTCTGCGGGCCGCCGGCTTCGGCTCTGTCCGCGTCGCTCCAGCTTCCCTCCTCGCCGCCGATCGCTCGCGCGCCGGGCCGCTGGCCACGGTGGCGCCGCTGTACGAGGCGGTGCGTCGCATCCCCGGACTCTCACGACTCATGTCCTGGGGCGTCCCGCTCCTCGAGGCTGACGCTTCGGTCGCGAATCGCCCCGGGAGAATGGCCTGAGGCTGGTCCAGACCCTTTCGGCATCGTGTTGCAATTTTCTTGGCTCTTGCGTCTCCCGACGGTGGCGCGAGGTAGTTTTCACTGCCTGAACGCTGCGTTCTCCTTTCACCGAATGTCTTCGCACATGATCGTTGTCCCGATTCCCGCTCCGCTCATTCGACGCCCGATCGAGGCTGTAGCATGACACCCCTCCTCGATGCTCGCGGCGAGTCGTCCCCCGTTTACACGCCGGACAGCTCGCATTTCCGCGTCGCTGTGATCGGGTTGGGCAATGCGGGACATACGCTGCACCTGCCGGCGCTCGCCGGGATGACGTCGGCCACGGTGGTGGGCGCGGTCGATCCGGACGCGAGTCGCCGCGAGCGCGCGGCCACCGCCTGGAAGGTGCCCGTGTTCGCGGAGTTCGACGCGATGCTTCGTGAGGCTCGGCCCAACGTCGTCGTCATCGGGACGCCGCCGGACAGCCACGCCGACTACTGCATGCGCAGCTTTGCTGCCGGTGCTCACGTCATCTGCGAGAAGCCATTCACCTCGAGCATCGATGAGGCGAACGCCGTCATCGCTGCCGCGGCGGCGGCGAACCGGCGGGTCGCGCTGAATCACGAGTTCCGGGAGATGCCCATCTTCCGCGCACTTCGCGATGCGGCCGCGCGCGATGGACGCCAGGTCGTCTTCGCGCAGGTCTGGCAGCTGATGGACCTTCCCCCCTGGGCCGAGCCGGGCTGGCGTGGGCAGATGCTGCGCCGGACGTTGTACGAGGCCGGCGTGCACCTCGTCGATTTTCTCATGGCGCTGTTCGGCGAGCGCCCCGTCTCCGTGATTGCGTCCGTCTCGACCTGTGGCGTGCGCGAGAGCGAGAGCGACGCGGTGGCACTCTGCACCCTCGAGTTCACGCGTGGCCGCCTGGCCCAGATCGTTCAGAACCGCCTGTGCAAGGGCGAGACGCAGTACTTCGAAGTGCGCGCCGAGACCGGCGACGCTTCGCTGCGCGCCTCGTTCGGCGGACGGGCGCGGATCACCGCCGGACTTCACCGCAGTACGCGCCCCCACCTGCGCGTCGACTACGGTGTATCCGGCATGGCGTGGGAGGAATCGGGGAACCAGCGCCGGCCACTCGGCAGGAACCCGAAGGAGCCGGGCATGATCGCGACGCGGAATGTCTTCGAGCGCACGCTGGAAGCCTTCGCCCGCGGGACGCTTCCTCCCGCCACGGGCGAGGATGGGCGTGACGTGCTCGAGGTGATCGCCGCAGCGTATCACTCGGCGACGACCGGACGCCGCGTAGCGCTCGACAGCGACGAGGTCCGCGCCCTGTCGGGGATGCACATGGGCGCACTCCGCGAAGCCACGGTCTGACGGTGGCCGCCGCCCCGGCGTCCATTCGCGCGGCAGTCGTGGGCGCGGGGCTGATGGGGCGGTGGCACGCGCACACGATCCAGCGCGCCGGCGGCCGCGTCGTCGCGGTCATCGACGCCGATCTTCCACGCGCCGAGAAGCTCGCGAGCGGTATTGCCGGCAAACCGGTCGCTGGTGGCGATGTCGGTTACTTGCTCGCGAGACACCCGGTCGACGTCGTCCACGTTTGTACGCCGGTCGAAAGCCACGAGTCGGTAACCAGTGACGCGCTGTCAGCCGGTGCGCACGTCATCGTGGAGAAGCCGCTCGCCGCCGACGCGGCGACGGTCGAACGCCTACACGCGCGGGCGGAGGGGCAGGGGGTGCTGCTGTGCCCCGTGCACCAGTTCCTCTTCCAGCCTGGGATCCTCGATGCCGCTCGTTGGCTGAGCGAGCTCGGCACGGTCAGGCATTTCGAGATGGTCGCATGCTCGGCCGGAGCTGATCTGGGATCGAGCGACGACCGCGAGCAGGTCGCTCGCGACATTCTCCCCCATGGTCTCGCGCTCGCGCGCCGTCTGCTTGGGGCGGCGTGGCTCGAGTCGGGCTGGTACACGGCCCCAGGCGAGGCGGGTGAGCTTCGCGCGTCCACCTCCTGTGGGCCGACCTCCATCTCGATCATGGTGTCGATGCGCGCACGCCCCACGGAGAATTCCCTCACCATCCGCTGCGACGGCGGAACGGTACGGGCCAACCTCTACCACGGCTTCGCGTCCCTCGAGCGGGGCACCCCGTCGCGGCTGGACAAGTTGGCGCGCCCTTTTGCTGGAGCCGCGCTCGTGCTCGGCGCGGCAACCGGTAACCTCGTCAGCCGCGCCGTGCGAGGCGAATCGGCATATCCTGGACTGCGCGAGCTCGTTGAGCGCTTCTATCGCGCGACGAGGGAAGGGTCTCCGCCACCCATCAGCGCCGCCGAGTCCATCGACGTTGCGCGCGCGCGCGACCGGCTTCTCGGCGCACGCGTCGTCCGCTGACGGCGCGACAGCCGTAACGTGTCACTTTACGATAGTCACGCCGCGCACCCTGCCCTCTAGTGCGCAGATGTTTGCGCGGCGCCACACCGATGTGCGTCATCCACGCAACGGGCTGGGAAGTTCTGACCCAGTGTTTAACTCTTAGACGGCTGTAGACGCGATGTAATGCAGATCACAACTCGGTCCCTCGATTGCGGTCGGGCGAATTGCGACCCTTCACCATTGTCGGAGGACTGTTTGATGATGAAACCGATTCTTGGAACGATTGTTACGGGAGCGGCCGGCGCGCTCATCCTGGCGTGCGCCGGCGGGGCCGGCGATGCGAGTTCGCCGCTCCGGGCACCCGGCGCGCCCAGCCGCACGCTCACGACGGCCAACGCAGGCGACCTTGGAGACGGCCTGCCCAACGAGGGGGAGATCGAAGTCTGCAAGTACGGCACGAGCGGCACCTTCCGCGTGACCATCGGCGCGACGCAGACCGATTTCCCCATCGCCGCCAGTACGTGCAAGGTCGTCGCGGTCGACAAGTCGACGGACCAGACGGCGACGTCGGTGACCGTCGCCGAGCTTCCCAGCCCGGTGTACACGCTGCTGAGCGTCGAGCGTGAGCGCATCGATAACGAGGTCGGCACGACTATCGATGATATCGGGCCCCTCACTCCTGTCGCGGACGGGGTTGCGGTCCCCGTCAATGCCTACCACGGCGATCTGTTCGTATACCACAACCAGGCCGTCGCCGTACCCGTGTGCGACTTCATTACGTTCGGTCGCCTCGTTACCTCGCTCAATGGCCAGAAGGTCGTCATCAGTGGAAACATCGGCGGCAACCAACCCGGCGGTGGCATCCTCAGCGAGTTCCATGTCGAAGCGAATGGCGTCGACAACCACGTCGCCAACGTCGATACCTATGGTGCCATCAACAGCGGGCCGCTTTCCGGTCTCACGAACTCCCGCATCTCCACCGGGACCGCCAAGAATGGCGTGGCCGTCGAAGTCCGCATGTGGGATGGTGGCGAACCTGGGAAGGGGACGGACATCGTCTACGTGAAGCTCAACGGCGTCGAGATCCTCGGCCCGAACGGTCAGTATCTCGACCAGGGCAACATGCAGTACCACTCGAACTGCCGCGGCCCCGGCTGATTTCACCGCTCTGCGTCTGATTGCGCGGCCCCGATCGATCTGATCGGGGCCGCG
>Ga0070664_100001258_pt1 | contig 20295 bp, 17 predicted proteins | sample KBSC73metaG_FD_65863 | JGI IMG/M metagenome (GOLD analysis project Ga0070664, IMG submission 65863) | Corn rhizosphere microbial communities from Kellogg Biological Station, Michigan, USA - KBS C7-3 metaG | ecosystem: Host-associated > Plants > Roots > Rhizosphere > Soil ... | reverse complement strand
TTCCCGTAATCTGTGACCGCGCGCATAGCTGAATTCAGGTGCGCGGTCACAGAGTAGTGCCAGTATGCCTCTCAGCCAGCCACTTCTCCGTGGCACCGAGCCTCATGGATATTAGGTCGTGCCCCCGCCTTCTGTTTTCTCCGTCACTCCAAGTACCTCGATAAGGGATGTGGGAATTCCGTTACCGCTAAATAGGCACTCAGATGCCACTACCCCAATGGGTCGCAGGGATGCCCTTGGACGAATGTCTTTCGATGCCAGCAGATGAATTCCGTCTAACACCCTGGCACGGAAACTGCATCTTCGAAGTTCTGTGGCCCTTACACCGAGTATGAAAATAAAAGATTTCCTTCTGGAGGAGCTTCAACGCGAAGTCAAACGATCGCGTGCGGCGTTGGAGCAGGTGCCCTCGGGCAAGTACGACTGGAAGCCCCATGAAAAGTCGATGACCTTCGGTTATCTGGCGAACCTGGTCGCGACGATCCCGACATGGATCGCGATGCAGATAAACCAGGCTCAATTGGATGTTGCTCCCGCGACCGGCGGAACCATGGAACAGAAGCGGCTGGACGAAAGCGAGAAGCTATTGCAGACCCTGGAGAAAGCATCCGCGGAAGCTCGTACCGCTTTTGAAAACACGTCGGATGAACACTTGAAAACAAACTGGCGATTGCTGGCGGGCGGCCAAGTCGTTTTGGAAGCGCCGCGGTACGAGATGATCCAGGACACGTTCAATCACTGGGCTCACCATCGTGGTCAGATGACTGTCTATTTGCGGTTAATGGGCGCCAGGGTTCCTTCGATCTACGGCCCGTCCGCAGACGATAAACAGTTTCGCTGAAGGCTAGGCTGTAGAGACGGTCCAGGACCGCCCGGGGTTTTCAGTCGGCGCGCCCATCGGGCACCTCAGCGGCGTGCCTGACTTCCACAAAGGTGCACGTTTTATGATGAAACGTTCAGGCAGCGGCTTTATCTGCATCGCATTCGCAGTCGTTTTCGCTCTTCTTTGCAACGTACCCGCGTTTTCATACTCCGTTCTCAGTCATGAAGAAATAGTGGACCTCCTCTGGAGTCGTGAAGTTCGCCCGACTCTGTTGAAGCGATTTCCAGCTCTGAAGGACGATGAACTTCGAGAATCACGCGCATACGCATATGGCGGTGCCGTCATTCAGGATCTGGGCTACTACCCGTTTGGAAGCAGGGAATTCAGCAACCTGGTCCACTACGTTCGCAGTGGAGACTTCGTGCTGCAGTTGGTGAAGGAAAGCAGGGATGCCGACGAGTATGCATTTGCTCTCGGAGCCCTCGCGCACTATACAGCCGACCTCACGGGCCATCCCGCTGTTAATCAGGCAGTCGCCATACTCAATCCAAAACTGAAGGCGAAGTTTGGGAATTCGATCACTTTCGCCCAGAGCAAGACAGCCCATGTGAGGACTGAATTCGGATTTGACGTTGTGCAGGTCGCGAAAAAACGATATGCATCGCAGCAATATCACGATTTCATCGGATTCAAGGTGTCGAAAGAATTGCTGGAACGTGTTTTCCCGATCGTCTATGGCATGAAGCTGGACGATGTTCTACCGCGGCTCGATCTGGCAGTGGGTTCCTATCGTTATGCCGTCAGTAAGCTCATTCCCGAACTGACCATCGTTGCGCTGAAGACACACAGGGAGGAAATTCTCGCTGCCAGCCCAACAACCTCGGATTCCGAATTTGTTTACCGTATCTCGCGAGCCGACTATGAGAAGGAGTGGGGAAAGGATTACTCCAGGCCAGGAATTGGTACGCGAGTGCTGGGAACGATAATTCGCATTCTTCCAAAGATCGGTCCTCTCAAGGTTTTGTCCTTTCAAAAGCCGACGCCACAAACTGAAGAGATGTATGTCAAGAGCATGAGCAGCACTGCCGATCAATATCGGCGATTTCTGGAGCAGATTCGAATTGGTAGAGTTACCCTGCCCAATCGGGATCTGGATAGCGGGAAACCCGCTGTTTCTGCGGAATATTCCCTGGCCGACGAAACTTACGCGGACCTGCTGGATCGGCTTACCGACGACAAATTCAAGAACACATCGGCCGATCTGAGAAAGGATATTCTCGGCTTCTATGCCGACGGTGTGTCTCCGGCAGGGTCCAAAAAAGGTAAGTCCCGAGAGGAGCGGCTGGCGAAACAATTGGAGCAATTGAAGGCATGGATGCCCGGATCGATTGCTGCGGTGCCACAGTCGAAATAGTCCCGTACTGCAAATCCCGGCCTATCGTTGATCCCGGCGGCTCCAGATCCCAGGCGGACGCCTGTGACAAGCGATAATAGCGGACCGCACGATGGACCAGAGGTCTGTCCGCTCGCGTTTCTGGCGAGCGAAGACGCGGTTTTCGGGATACGTCAAAGGTGTCGATTATCCCGGCCCTGATTAGAACGGTCTTACTCCGAGAGCCCCGCTTCAATCCGGTCCAACGCCCCTGGGATTGTTCCGGTACTGTACGGCGAAGCTGATGGCGACGGCGTTCGAACCACAGTCGCAGGCGATCCATATAGACGCAGACGACCGGGGTTATGTACAAGGTCAGCAACTGGCGACCATTCATCCGCCAACAATCGGGATGCCCGGCGGCCGTTGCAGTTTGACGCCTGTTCCGGTTCCGAGAGGGACGGGCAGACCTCCCAACATTGCAGCCATCGTCAGCGGCGCTTTCTAGACGTTGCAGGAAAGTGGATGCTCCGAATCATCGTGGCCTTGCTGTTCATATTTATCGGTGCGAGCAAATTCGCCGACCGTCGCGATTTTCGCCAGGATTGGTTTCGGTCAATGGTTTCGCGATTTCACCGACACAATGCAAATCGCCGGCGGATCACTCGTCTTAATCCCTCAAAGATTTGCCGCCGGCATTCTCATGATCGGATGCACGCTCGTTGGGGCGATGGTGTTTTTTCCCGGCCAAACGCTCACCGCAATCGTTCCGGCCGCTCTGCTTATGGGACTTCTCTTTGTCGGCGGTGAAGAACTCGGCGATCTTGTGTTGCTCCTGCATGGCGCGCATTCGATGAACTTACCTTGCATTGTTCCCTCGCGATTTTGTATACGTATTTCCGGCACGTATCCATTCATCGAGGAGGACCCTCATGAACGCAACACGATCGGTTGTCTTGGTCATACTTCTCCTGCTGCTCGCACCCGCCCTCGCAATTGCTCAGTGCGACCTGTTTGAACCGCCGATTCAGTGCAACGAGCGGAAGCTCGCGCAAACCCGAGCCGAGTGGCAACACGCGGTGGAGGAACAGCAGGAAATCAACCGACTCCGCATTCAGGTCTCGCAAAACATGGCCAATGCGCGCGCCCGCTTCTGGGCAACCTATCCGGACAAGCCCGGAGCCCAAAAGGCCCAGGCGGACTTCGCCCAGTACCTGTGGATGAAGGACATTTCTTACCTCCGACAAAACCTGCAGGCGCCCGAGCTAACAGACGCGACCGGGCGGCAGAGCACGATCGGGGCGGCGCGGTCCCTGGAGGCGCTCTTCAGCGTTCCGGTCGACAATGGGATTCCCCAGGCGGCGACGCCGGAATTCCAAGCCTGGGTGAACGCGGTCCGCAAGAAGGTATTTGAGGGGCACACATCGAACAGTACGGATGACGCGTTCATGCAAGGTTTCCTGTCAACCTGGATGGGCGAGAAATTCTGGAACGCAGTCGCCTCAGCCGATAAGGAGTATCAGGCGTACGTGATGGCGCGGGACTGGTGGGAGTTCGACAACGCCAAACGTGTGCCTGCCGGATACGATGCGCCCGACGCCTACGGGGCTCTTTTGTTTTACAGGTGGGAAAAGGTTCCGATGCAGCAGGCGATCCCCCTCTACCAGACGTTTGCCAGACTCGTCGGACCGGACGCCGCGCGAGCGGCCGCAAAGCAAGTTCATGACGCGCCAAAGGACGCGACGGGATTGCTGGTCGTTACTGTCAAGGATCCAGTGAAGATCGGACCCGGAGGGACGCAAGTGCCGGACTACGATGTTCCGATGCCCGACAACGTGATCGGCACGTGGGCGAGTCCCGTCACCGCAATGCAGATACTCGCCACGCGCGGCAATGCGCGCACCTACCTGCTCTTCCTGCTGAGAGAACAGAACGAAAACGGTACGCGCGTCAACCGCGCCACGGAGTGGACGTTTGCAGAAACCGCGTACAACCGATTGAAGCTCGCCTTTGGTGAAACGGCAGTACTCGATGCAGCCGAACGCGTCCGCACGGCGAAAAAGCGCCTCACCAGTAACACGGTGATGAATCAGGAAGCCATCGGCGCCACACGCAACGTGCCCGTCGAGGCGTTTATGGACATTCTCGCGCGCAAGGATCCTGCAGGATATGTAAAGGTCGCACTGACCTTCAGCGGCAATCTCGACACTGCGGCGGCCCTCGACGGCGCCTACCGAAAGTTCATTGCCGACCACGGCGAGAGCAACGTCCTTTCGGCGGCAACACGAATCGCGGCCGGCAAACCGTATTTCTTCTACACCGCAGCAAGGGACGCCATCGAGAACGAAATGCTTCGTCCGACAACGCCCAATGTCGCGCCCGCCGCAACCGCGGACTCACCGACCTACCTCGCCTGGCGTGATTTTGCAGTGGGAGCAAAAGCAATTTATGTGGATCTGAAACCGGGAGTGACGGACCCCTTGCCTGCCAACATCCTGGATCGGCAAACGTATCAGCTTCGCTCGACCAGCGCGACGGACGTGCAAGTGTGGATCACTCAGGTCGTGTACGACCCGAACGGGACGGCGCATCCACCCAGAGACTCGGAGCAGGCTTACCCGGCGAAGGCTGCGCCTGCAGGGCCACCGACGAGGACCGGATCGGAAACACTGACGATCAAAAATCAACCGATCGTCACGCGCTGGGAGCAGACGGAGAACCAGTCCCGGGGTTGTACTGTGACGACAACGACCTGGACGAATGACGATGTGCCGGGCGGATTGGTGCGCAAACGGACCGATACCAACTGCAGCAACGGAAGTTCCAGCGCGAACGATACGTGGCTCGAGTCCTATCAAGGAACGCGCACTCGTGCCGCTGCGGCACGCCCCGCTCCAACTACCAGTGTGGCAGCCAATTCCGCTGCACCATTGCCGACAGTCGATCGCACGGTGCGCCCTGCGCCGCAACAGACTGCGATGTCCACACAGAGCGACGATGAGGTCGTACGACAGCAGGTGACCGGTTTCGCGGTGATGGTCACGACCGTCGATTCCATCGATCTCCCTCAGATCAGAGCTGGTAAACGGGTCCACGCCAAGGTGGACATCACATCGCAGCTGCGGTTTTTGCCGCCGGCCGAAGGCAGTCGGTTGCAGTCGCTGATGAACGACGTCGACGTCCAGCTTAAGTTTTCGCTGAATGGAGCCGTGTTGAGTTATCCCCGGGTCGGCGTGTCTATCGATTCCGTCACGTTTCGAGGACAGACAATCCCGGTCTCGACCTATGACTTCAATCAGGTCATGTCTATTAAGCCGGAGCTAAAGTATGCGGTCCTTCGTGGACAGATTCCCGAGTCGAATTGGGAAGTGCCTGCGAAAACCCGAATGACACTCTCGACCAAACAAACCGGTGCGGCTTCCCCGAGTCCTCAGCCCGTGAGGCCGGGAGCTAAATGATTCAAACTGGATGAAAACAGTCATCGGGAAGGATGGATCGAAATCCCGAACCTCAAACTGATTCGGATCGCGTGTCGCTTCCAACCAGTCTGAGTTCTTTGGGAAATGCGTATATCGGAATTCCGGACGACTCGAGAAGTGCGAAACCCGGCCTTCCACACCGCCCACGACGTCGTAGCCGGTCCGCAGATCGCCGCTTCTTTGATCAAAGAACGTTGTCGTTACAGCCGGCGCCATCCTGCCAGATGACAGTCGACCGGAAATTCTTCTGTGGTCAGCAGGAGAAGAGTCGGTGAATACAGCGCATGGTGTTCACCCCGAATGTAATCTAGAGTTTCTGCTTCTGGTCCTGTTTCGCTTTTTCTTCCTGCGCACGCTGGCGCGTGATCGCATCGGCTTCGATGGTCACGGAGCCAAAGGCTTCGCGCGTGCCACCCGGGTAACCTTCGAGCGTGACGTTGAGGCCGGGGAGATTCCACGACATGTTGAGTGACATGACGGTATCGCCGGTCTTGTCGTTCACCCATCTCTTATAGGACGTCTGCGTTGGCTTCTTGTATTTCTGCGTGAGCGCAGCGCCGACATCATTCTGCACCTCGAGTCCGGTCGTCAGAATGAATACGGCGGAAAGCCGGCCGCCAGACAGTTGAACGCGGAACTGGCATTGCGCCACCCAGTCCGGACACTTCGCTGGAGGCATGGCGATGACGAGATCGTACATCGAGGCATTCCGGGTTCCGTCCGCGTTCGGAGTTACACCGAAGAGCTTGGTGATGTCCTCGGCTACTCCCAGCGGGTCTTCATTCCAGATGCAGGTCGTTTCGATGCCTGGACCCAGGATGTTGAAAATGCTTTGCGCTGGACACGCAGGCAAACGCACCGGCTCGCCGAGCGTGAGGCCAAGGACAGTCACATCGACGCCCGCCGCGCGCGCGCGACGGATCGAGTCATCGCTCGGTGTCGCCTGCGCCGATTGCGCGGGGACCGGCGCAGTGCCCGTAGTACCGCCGGCAGTCGTCGCCGGCGCCGGCGAAACCCCGCCCGCGCATTCGCGCGACGGCGCGGGAAAGCTCTCGAACGGATGACTGTTGGGAGCCATTGCAATCGCGCCCTGCCAGACCGTGCCGGCGTTGGCGAGGAGCGGTGCGAGTACCTTCTGCGCGTCCGGCGTGAAGAAACGGTCGAAGATGGCGCGATAGAACGCCGGTGAGAGTTCATAGGCGCTGACGCAGCGGTAATACGCGTAACGCTCTTCGCAGTCACGACCATTGCAAGCCGGAGGGAGTGACGCGAGATAACTCTTCTCGGCTGCGCTTTGGAAACCGTCGAGATCGGCGAGCCGCGCGGATTCTGCGCTCGTGAACGCTTTGGTCTTTGCGCGCTCCCCGGCCTGCGTGCGCACGACATTGCCGAGGACGAACGCGGCAGCGTCCTGGCGCGCCCAGGTGTCGCGCGGCGTGGACGATTTGATCGCGACCTTCAGAACCTGCGCGGATGGCACATCGATTGGATCGGCGGCGGCCGCAGTCAAGACAACGGCGCTCGTCAGGGTGGCGAGCAGAACACCAATGCTACGCATATGTGTGGACTCCCTTGAGAAATTGCAGGAATTATAAGGAGCCACGGATCATGGGTCACGTTTTTATTTCCAGGCGGCTGCGTTTCCACATGACTTCGGCCTGGGCTTGGGATACAGATTCAGGCCGCTTACACTTCTCGAGTTCAAAGATGAACGCAAAACAGGACGTAACGGTTTCGTCTGTGGCCTTATTTTTGTCGGATAGTTCCCCCAGTCGTCAGTTCAGGGAAATCCGAAGTGTCGGAATGCGACGATCTGCGACTATCGACAAGTGATCGGAGGCTGCAAGTGCTCCAGCTCCAGTTCACTATCGAAGTAAATCTGGTCAGTTGAAAGACCGGTAGAACTCCTGGGTAGGTTCGCGATCTCCCGGGGTGGCTTCGGATATCTGCATTCAAGGTGGGACTTCAGCGTTCGAGCCACGGATCCCCGCAGCCATTCATTGAAATCTCCCGGATGTGGTCAGCAGCGCCTTAAGCACGCAGACCCGTGCGCTTTATGCTTCCCACACCTCGATCGTGGCCAACCTTTGTGGGACCGGACGTTTGTATCGTTCAAAAGAGAACTCTGTCTGGAGTGCAAATGGTCCCAGGCGTTTACTGAAGAAAGATTCAATCAGATCCTGGCCGTGAGTGGCCTGAATTCAAGCCACCGTAAACTCCCCTGGTCGGCAGGCTCTGTCCACCAGGGGCAGTCTTGGTCATACCTCGGAGTGGCATGCTTCCGACAGGAGACAGCAATAAAGTTTGGAGAAGTACATATAACAATGGAAGATTCACGCGTGCATAAGAATATCTACATGTGTGTATGGATGCTGAGAGTCTGTAGCGTGAATTGGACGTAATGTCTGGATTTATCGCTCAATAGTGATAACCGTCGATGCAATAATGCATTTCGTATGAATTTATGTGTAGACGTATGTGATGAAATGTGAATAAAACTAAAAATGCGCTTGAAAGGCTTCGTATATGTGACTAAATTGTTGTCGTTTGAAAAGTAGCGTCCGACTTGTGTGTGTTCAAAACGGATAGGCTTGCCGGAGGCTATATTCGATCTGCAATGGCCACATTAAGAGTCCGAATAAGAATTGGCGAACATGAATTGGAAGCGGAAGGTCCTCCAGAGGATGTGAACGCCCAGGTTCTCACATTTCTCAGACTGCTGGGGCGCGATGATCTGGTGGGTTTGAAACCTTCTGCTGCGGCTTCGATTTCCGTACCGCGCCGTCATGAGGAAGATGTCCGGAAACTTACGAGCGTGGCAGGCCGGACGGTGTCGTTGAATGCCAGCAGCGGATCTGTCGGTGAGGACGTTCTGCTCCTATTGCTGGGCCAGCTGCAGCTTCTCGGTAACGCTGCGGTTGCGGGGAACGAAATCATGGAGGGCCTAAGGGCTTCTGGTCACCGTATTCCACGTGCCGATCATATTCTGAAACGTCACGCCGGTACCGGACATATCGTGGTAACCGGAAAGCGCAGACGTCGCCGCTATAGACTCACGACCGATGGCCTCGAAAGGGCTTCGAATATCGCTCGGCGTCTCGCCTCTTTATCGCCGCAGGCCCGCAGCGAATAGAGTTTTGAGAATTGTCGGATCGCTTATACTTCGAGATTATGAAAATCGCGCTTGGGGTCAGCGGCGGAATCGCCTGTTACAAAGCGGCGGAAATACTCCGCCGGCTCCAGGACCGCGGGCACGATATCGTCGTTGTGATGACCAAAGGAGCCACGCAGTTTGTGACTCCCCTGACATTTCGAGCGCTTTCCGGGCACAAGGTATACGTGGAGATGTTCGAGGCCTCAACTGCCGGTGGCGATTTTGATGGCGCTTTTGATCACATCCTCCTTGCCAGGTCGGCGGATCTTTTTCTCGTTGCGCCTGCGACGGCAGACTGCATTGCAAAGCTTGCCGGCGGTTTTGCCGGCGATTTCCTGACGACATTTCATCTTGCCGTAACTTCACCTGTGGTGATCGCACCGGCAATGAACACACGGATGTGGGAACATGCTTCTGTCCAGGCGAATCTTCGAACGCTCGAAGCGCGTGGGGCGCGAATCATCCTTCCCGAAACCGGGTTGATGGCGTGTAAGACTGTTGGTCCGGGCCGGCTCGCTCCAGTCGAAACGATCGTGGATTACGTTTCCTCAATTCTCGCGAAAAAAAAGGATCTCCATGGCCGACGGATTCTTGTCACCGCAGGCCCCACGGTGGAGGATATCGACCCGGTCCGGTTCATCAGCAATCGATCCACGGGGAAAATGGGTTTCGCCATCGCGCGCGCGGCGATAGACCGCGGAGCCGAAGTCACAGTGGTTGCCGGGCCGACGGAAGTCGAATTCCCGAACGCGATTCGCGTGCGATCGACAGAGGAGATGCGTCGGGCAGTCGTCGAACGATTGGATACCGTGGATGTGGTGATCAAGGCGGCCGCACCCCTGGACTTTCGTCCGAAGACAGTGTCCACCCAGAAAATCAAGAAAGGACAAAAGGAAACCTTCCTGGATATGGAAGCCACGCCGGATATCCTGCTCGAACTCGGGAAGAACAAGAACGGAAAGGTTCTGGTGGGCTTTGCCGCGGAGACTGAGAACTTTTCGAAGAACGGACTGGAGAAACTCAAAGCGAAGAATCTGGATCTCATCGTAGTCAATCCTGTGGGTGGTCCTGATTCGGGATTCGCGAGTGATACAAATCGAGCCACAATTTTGGATGCGAAAGGCGGAGTCCAGGAACTGCCGCTCGTCAGCAAGCCGCAAATGGCGGATGCGATACTGGATCGTGTAGTGGGGTTGCTGGAAACGAAGTAAGAGGATCTGCGGATCTGGCGGAATGTATAGAGATTTTTTAAGGGATGCGAGGGGTGGTTCCAAAGCCGCATCTGTACAAGGTTCGCTTTGGAACCACCCCGGCCCTTCGGGCCACCCCTCCTGACTCAGGAGGGGATATGTTTTTGCCTCTTTCTTGATTGTACGTTGCGGTAAATCATCACCATGTCCCGAGAAGAAATCCTTAAACAACTCGAATTCTTTCGAGACATCGGAATAACGTCGCTTTCCATTGAGGTCCCAACCCCATCCATGGCATCACCCGCTGCTCCAACGAAACGCACCGCAGACAGTCTGGCCATCATTCGCGAAGACATCGGAGATTGCCAGCGCTGCAAGCTGGCGCCGTCGCGCACGAATATCGTTTTTGGATCAGGCAATATCAATGCGGAACTTGTGTTTGTCGGCGAAGCCCCGGGTTCCGACGAAGACGAACAAGGCATGCCATTCGTTGGCCGTGCCGGTCAGCTGTTGACGAAGATTATCGAGACTTCCGTCGACCCGGGACGCATTACTCGTGATGATGTCTACATTTGCAACATCCTGAAGTGCCGTCCTCCGAACAACCGCAACCCGGAACCGGACGAGGTGATGGCGTGCAATCCGTTTCTCAAACGGCAACTGGCCGTCATTCGTCCGAAAGTGGTGTGCTGCCTCGGGACATTTGCCGCGCAGAATGTGCTCCAGAGCGACGTCCCGATTTCGAAACTTCGCGGCAAGTTTTTCGACGTTGACGGAATGAGGGTGATCGCCACGTTTCACCCGGCATACCTCCTGAGATCCCCTGAGAAAAAACGCGAAGTCTGGGAAGACATGAAAATGATCGGGGCTGAACTCCAACGGCTGCGCTCGTAGTTTCATGTTTGCCGAAATCGCCGTTTGTCTCCCGCTCTCCCGTACATTTCTCTATGAGCTGGAAACTCCGGCCGCTATCGGCTGTCGCGTTCTTGTCAAATTCCGAAATCGAGAGGTGGAGGGATTCGTCGTTGGACTGAACGGCAAGGCTCCGGACGGTCTCCGGATTCTGCCGGTTCTCAAAGTCCTCGACAGTGAATCCCTTCTTCTTCCCGACATTCTCGATCTCTGCAGCTGGATCGCCGAATACTACATGGCGCCTATCGGCGAGGTGCTGAAGTCCGCACTTCCTCCAGGCATCACGCAGAAACATGTGGACCGGTTTGATGGTGCACTTAGCGCTGAGGTTCCGCCTTCCGCACCGTTTCTGCTGACCACCGATCAATTGACGGCACTCTACGCGATTCAGGAAGCGAAGGGATTTCGTACGGTTCTTCTCCATGGCGTCACCGGCAGTGGAAAAACTGAGGTGTACATTCAGGCAGCGGAGAACACTATCGCTCACGGAAAAACCTGTCTCATTCTGGTGCCGGAAATCGGACTGACTCCACAGCTCGTCGAACGATTTGCCGACCGTTTTCCGGGGCGGACCGCAGTCCTTCACAGCGGCCTCACCAAAAAGCAGCGTATCGACGAGTGGCTGCGCATTCGGGGAGGGTTTGCGCCGATCGTGGTGGGAACGCGATCGGCGGTGTTCGCGCCGCTTTCCAGGCTGGGTCTGATCGTTGTGGATGAGGAACACGAGACCAGTTACAAGCAGGAGGAGACCCCACGCTACAACGCGCGCGATGTTGCGGTTGTCCGTGCAAAGAAGACGGACGCCATCGTTGTACTGGGTTCGGCCACACCGTCCATGGAATCGTTTCAGAACTCCGAGTCGAAGAAGTTCACTTATGTGCACATGGCCAATCGTGTGGAAGATCGTCCGCTGCCCGCGGTTGAGATCGTCAACATGCGGGAAGAATATTCCATCGCCGGAAAGCAGACCGTTTTCTCCCGCCGGCTGCTGGAGGCCATTGAGCAGAGACTGGAGTTAGGCGAACAATCCATGGTTCTGTTGAACCGCCGCGGATTCGCGGCGTTCCTGCTATGCCGGCACTGTGGGTTTAATTTCCAATGCACATCCTGCAGCGTGGCGATGACCTATCATCGCGGAATCCACAGGCTGCTATGCCACTACTGCGGTCAGGCCCGGCAGCCGCCGTCGAAATGCACCGAGTGCGGGAGCGAATACGTGCAGTTCGTGGGAGAAGGCACCGAGCGTATTGAATCCGATTTGCGGGAACTGTTTCCCACTGCGCGAATCGGGCGCATCGACCGCGACACCATGCGGCATGTGCGCGACTTCGAGCGCGTACTTGGAGGTTTCCGTCGAGGAGAAATCGATGTGCTGGTGGGGACTCAGATGATCGCCAAAGGACATGACTTTCCGCAGGTCACCCTCGTTGGCGTTCTTGCCGCCGATGCGGCGCTTTCCATGCCGGACTTCCGCGCCGCAGAGCGGACGTTTCAGCTGTTGACGCAGGTGGCCGGAAGATCCGGCCGCGGAGATCGTCCCGGTGAAGTGATCATCCAGAGTTTCTTCCCCGATCACTACACATTTCAACTGGCATGCACGCAGCGATTTGAAGACTTCTATGCGCGTGAATCGCGATATCGGAAGGCGATGTTCTATCCGCCTTTCACCGCTCTGGCTGGAATTGTGGTAACGAATCGCGATAAGGAAGCAGCCGCGGGCGCTGCGCGCGGCGTCGGAGACTTTCTCAACCGTGTGCGGACCGATACCGTGAGGATTCTTGGTCCCGCCCCTGCTCCGTTGGAGCGGGTGAAGCAGGTGCATCGTTATCAGTTGCTGATCAAAGCATCATCCCGCCCTCCGCTGCATCGCCTGCTGGAGCAGCTGCGCGCTTATTTGGAGGAGCAAAAGCTCGGCAGTACCCGTGTCTTCATTGATGTCGACCCTGTCTCCCTGCTCTGAAAAAATGTGGGGACAGTCCCCTCGTTCCCTCATTTCCAAAAAAAGAGGACGAGAAATGAGGGAACGAGGGGACTGTCCCCACATTTCTATTCCCCGATGATTTTGATGAGAACGCGTTTTTTTCGGCGGCCGTCGAACTCGCCGTAGAAGATTTGCTCCCATGGGCCAAAGTCGAGCTCGCCGTGAGTCACCGCAACTACGACTTCCCGTCCCATCAATTGACGCTTGATGTGCGCATCCGCATTGTCTTCGCCCGTATCGTTGTGACGATATTGGTCGACGGGTTCATGGGGTGCCAGTCGCTCGAGGACTTTGTCGTAGTCCGAGAGCAGGCCCGGTTCGTCATCGTTGATGTAAACACTCGCACTGATATGCATGGGGTTAACCAGACAGAGCCCTTCCTGAATTCCGCTCTTCTTCAGCGCGGCTTCCACCTGCGGCGTAATGTTCAGATACGCCCTGCGGGTTTTGGTTTCGAACGTCAGTTCTTCTCGATAGGACTTCATGACAGCGAACAGTCTCGCACATATTCAATGAATCCCTGCTGTGGTATCCTTCGGCGGAATTGGGGGAGGCTCTCTAATGAATTCATATAAATGGCTCGTATCCAGTCTGATGGCGCTGACTGTCGGCCTGTTTGCTGTCGAAGCTCACATTCTCGCCGCTCAGGCACCAGTCGCAGCCACACGACAAATTGACGGAACCGTACTGGATCGTCAGGGCCTGCCGATCAGTGGCGCGACGGTCACCGTCACACAAAAACAGGGAGGTTTGCAGAAATCCGCTCAAAGCAGTACGGGCAAATTCAAAGTGGATGGCCTCGCCGCCGGTACTTACGATGTGAAGGTTGAAGCCGCCGGATTCAGCGGACAGACCATGGTTGTCGATCTTCGAACCCAGACATCCGCTCCGGTTGAAGTCCGTATGGAACCGGCAGGGTCTTCCGAAGAAATCAGTGTCGCGGCCACCCGGAGCGAGCAACGACTGAGCAGCGTGCCGGAAAGTGTGAGTGTCCTGAGCGAAGAGGAGATCCAGAATTCTCCGGCCCTTGTCGCGGACGACGTGTTGCGGCAGATTCCGACCTACAGCCTGTTCCGCCGATCCAGCAGTCTTGCGACTCACCCGACCTCCCAGGGTGTTTCGCTAAGAGGCATTGGCCCAAGCGGCGGCGGACGGACCCTGGTGATGTTTGACAATGCTCCATTCAATGATCCGTTCGGCGGCTGGGTTTACTGGACGCGCGTTCCACTGATGAATGCCACCAGGATGGAAGTCGTCGACGGGACCTCATCCAGTCTGTATGGCAACTACGCGTTGGGCGGCGTCGTCAGCATCGATTCGAGAATTCCGCAGAAACGCACTGTTATTTTCCAGCCGCAGTTCGGTATTTTCAGCAGCAAGGTCCCGGGGCAGTACGACCACCTCTACACCCCAAAGGTGGATTTCTATGTCAGTGATGTTTACGGAAAACTGGGCGTATCGCTGGAGGGTTCCGTCATGAACAGTAACGGCTATCCCGTTATTGCTCCAGATGACCGCGGCGTCGTCGACACGAAGGCGAACGTCCACTATTCCAATTTCAACTTCAAGGCCAACTATGCACTGACGAGTAAAGTGAACATTTACTTCAATGGCGGGCGTTTCACGGAAAACCGCAACAATGCGAAAGTTGCGACAACGGTGACTCCCGGTGTGCCGGAAGCCAACGACACCCGCTGGTTGTCCGCCAACAGCGGCGTTCGCGCGACACTTTCGGACGGCAGTGATCTGCAGGTGGCGGTCAATACCAACTTTGAAGAATTCCACAGCAACTTCCTCGCGGTGCCAGCCGCAACACCTCCGCGATCCGTTTCTCGTCAAACCCTGACGCAGCGTGTGCCTGTGAATTCAGTTAACGGCATGGCGCAGTGGACGAAAGCACTTGGAGGGAGAAACATTTTGACGCTTGGGATGGACTCGACCTGGGTCGAAGGTTCCACTAATGAAACGGCATTCGCCGCCAACGGAACACTGACGCTCACCCGCGTTGCCGGCGGCAGGCAGCAGTACATCGGCGGATTCCTGCAGGACATGATTGCAGTGACACCGAAACTGCGCGTCACCTTGAGCGGACGTCTCGACCACTGGAAGAACTACGATGCGTCCAGAGTCGAAACCGATCTCAATCTCGCCGACACGGTATTGCCGGTCAATGCCGTCTATGCCGACAAGAAAAACAGCGTCGGCAGCCCGCACGTCGCCGCGCTGTACAAGTTTTCTGACCGCGTTTCGGCGTGGGGAGGAATCAGCTGGGGGTTCCGAGCGCCGACGCTAAACGAGTTGTATCGTCAATTCTCGGTGGGCACCACGTTGACGACTGCCAATGATCAGCTGGGACCAGAGCGGCTTTTCGGCTGGGAAGGTGGAGTGAATGTCGAGCCGATCCGGAATCTGACATGGCGAAATACATTTTTCGACAACGACTTCAACCACGCCGTTTCGAATATCACCATCTCTTCCACACCCGCTTTGATAACGCAGCAGCGTCAAAACGTCGGCCAGGCGCACGTCTGGGGCATTCAAAGCGATGCCGAGTACAGAATGTTCACGTATTGGAAATTCAATGCCGCCTATATTTACGATGTGGCGCGCGTCGCGAAATTCGATGCGAATCCTGCCCAGATCGGCAAATTCCTCGCACAAGTGCCGCGGCACCGTGGAACCGCGGGCCTGACCTATAGCAACAAACGATTCGTAGATGTGGGTGCTGCGTATCATTACACCAGCGCTCAGTACGACGACGATACGAACGATCCCAACAGACGGCTCGGTGGCTTTGCGACAGTCGATCTCACCGTTTCCCGCCAGGTGCATGAAACGACGGATGTGTTCTTTAATATGCAGAATCTTCTGGACAAGGAATTCGTGGTTCAGACTCTTCCCCGAACGATCGGCGCCCCACGACAGATCTCGTTCGGATTCCGCTTCCATATCTAGATCTTGAAAGGGGCGCTCGCCGGGCGCCTCTTTACCTTTCTTAACATTTCGTCGCGGAACCTCCCGGTCTAACCCATACGAGTTCAGAAATCAAAGGAGGTTCAAAATGTCAGGATTCAAAATCTATCTATTGGTATTGTTCGCCTTAGCTACTCTGGCAATCGTTACTCCTCGGTCTGCCAGTGCGCAGGGCCTGGTTACAGGAACGATAGCCATCTTCGATCAACCCGTTGAAATCCCAGGGCAGGTGCTACCGGCTGGAACCTATGCGTTCGTGCAGAAGGGAAGTACCATCGTTCAGGTCTGGGACAAGGATCAAAGCAAGCTCTTTGCAACGCTGATAACCAATGCCGCCGAACAGTCTCGGTTTGCGGATGAGCGCCAGGAATTTGAATTCGAAAAGACCGCCTCGGATGCGCCAATGGAATTGAAAGCCTGGTTTATCGGTAGTGGCTCGCGCGGTCACGAGTTCATCTACGGGAAGTGAATGGGATGCAGGCGGTGACCGCCCATGATATCTCGTCCTGGAGGTACTTGAGCGGTCATCGACCGCCCCTCCAGTTAAAATATTTCATCCAGAACAACCCCCACGTCCGCGTCATCATTGGAAGCTTCGCAACATTTTCTGGATTTGCGTACCTCTGGCCCGGCGGGCGATGCATCCCGTCCTGGAATCATTCGAGGCTGCGCCAGCAGTACCAGGCCGCGATGCTGGCATACGGACGCCACGGTTCCGCGATGCGGTGACAGGTTTCACGGTCTGGAAGTTCGTCGAGGCCGTAGAGTCGTTGAATCGCCATTCGCACGCCCAGGTCGCCGTGCGGAAGCACGTCCAGTCTCCCCAGGGAAAATATCAAAAACATCTGAGCTGTCCAGACGCCAATTCCTTTCACTTCAATCAGCGACTCGATCACGGCATCATCGGACAACCTGCCGATGCGGTTCAAATTCAACCTTCCTTCAAAAACATGCGTCGCCAAATCAACCAGGTAGCTTGCCTTCTGCCGAGACAGGCCGGCCAGGCGTAGCTCATCCACGCTGAGTTGGCGGATTCGCTCCGCCGACAGCGGATCCGCGACCACCTTGAGTTTTTCCCAGATACTTCGGGCAGCCTTCCCGGAGATCTGTTGTGACACGATGGCGAGCGCGAGAGCGTGAAAGCGGTCATGGCGCAAATTCAGACGGAATGGACCTGCCTTCCGTATCACCTCGCGCAAAATGGGATCCGATTTTCGCAGGTGACGCAGCCCGCGCTGGATATGCGTGTCCATCGCCATGATTGCCACGAAGTATAATGCGTGAGGGGGAGCGATGGAACCGGTGAGCCAGAGCAATACGATGGAGGCGCGGGATGAATTCCGCCGGTTGTCTATCCTGATTGCGGTTGCAACTCTCGATCTCACCGGCGCCGCGATGATTTTCCCTCTGATGCCGCTTTACGCGAAGGCGCTAAAGATTCCTCCTTTTCATATCGGCGTCATTACCGCGTCATTCTACGTGGCTCAGCTGGTAGCGGCACCGTTATGGGGGCGTGTTTCCGATCGCTATGGCCGGAGGCCGGCGTTGCTGGTGGGTCTTGCTGCACTGGGCTCCGGTTATCTCATTTTCGGTTTCGCACATTCGATGTGGATGCTTGTCGCTGCGCGTGTGATCCAGGGCGCCGGCGGGGGCACGACGGGTGTAACCCAGGCCTATGTCGCCGATACCGTTCGTCCTGAATCGCGGACACGGTCCCTGGGATGGCTCTCCGCGGGTACGAATATCGGAACGATGATGGGGCCGGTTCTGGGATCATGGGCTGCGGCATATGGGCAACTGGCGCCGGGCGCGCTGGCTGCCTCGCTGTGCGTGGTCAATCTGGTTTTTGCATTCATGTGGCTTCCGGAGTCCCTGAAACCCGGCCAGGCCGTTCGGAAGAGACAGGCGGTTTGGCGCAACGCGTGGCATGTCGTTCGCCATCCCGGCGGCGATGCGCAGCGGCTGACATTAATCTACGCTGTTGGAATGTTTGGCCAGACCTGCATGTCCGCAGTTCTGGCTCTGTTTCTCTCCGCGAAATTCGGAATCACCGTGCTCACTATCGGATCTATTTTCTTTTACCAGAATATCTTCAGCGTCATCATGCGATCCGCGCTGCTCGGTCCCATCGTCGACCGGATCAAGGAACTCTGGTCGATGCGTATTGGAACAGTGTTCCTGATTGTCGGCCTGGCAGGCTATCCTCTGGCACCGAATCTCTGGGTTCTTGCCGCAGTCATTCCGCTTATTCCGATCGGAACCGCTCTGTTATTTCCGGCGACAACGGCGTTGCTTTCGAAAGCCACCGACGCAGCGGATTACGGAACCGCTCTGGGGACTGCGCAAACCTTTGCCGGAATCTCGCGGCTGCTCGCTCCTCTGATGGCGACCGCGCTGTTTGGATACCTCAGTCCCGGCTTTCCATTTTTTGTGGCAGCCGAAATCGCCGCATTGGGTTGTCTTCTGACCTTTGGCATCCAGAGTCCTCGCCTGAAGCCCGCGCCAGTTGCCGCTATGGTAGACTTTTGACCGAGGTGATCAGGTGAGTTCTCAGGTGTTACCGAAATATGCATTCTTTGGCGGCCGTATCGTCCCATATTCAGAGGCGAAGGTCGGCATCCTTACACACGCGCTAAATTATGGTACCGCGGTGTTTGGAGGGCTTCGCGCCTATTGGAATGACGACGAGAAACAGCTTTTCATTTTCCGTCCGATGGATCATTTCACACGGTTTCTTCAGTCCGCGAGACTGATGTGCATGGAACTGCCGTATACGCCTTCGGACTTCACAAAGAACCTTACCGAATTGATGCGAACGGAAGGTCACCATGAAGACTGTTACATTCGTCCGCTGGCTTTTTTCGATGACGAAATCATCGGCGTACGCCTGCACAATGTGCACCCTCAGGTTTCGATTGTCGCTATTCCTTTCGGCCGATATGGCACCAACGAGGAGGATGGCATGCATGTGACAGTCTCATCATGGCGACGTGTGGACGACAACATCATTCCCGCTCGCGGCAAAATCGCGGGGGCGTATGTGAATTCCGCTTTTGCGAAGACCGATGCCAACCGTGCAGGATTCGACGAAGTGATCGTACTTAATCAGGACGGCCATGTTTCGGAAGGCTCCGCGGCAAATATTTTCCTCTACCGCAACGGGGAATGGGCGACGCCGCCGATAACCGATAATGTCCTTGAAGGCATCACGCGGAGGACCATCATCCAGCTTATGCGCGACGAACTGAACTGGAAGATCGTCGAGAGGACCATCGATCGAACCGAAGTCTATCTTGCCGACGAAATGTTCTTCTCCGGAACCGGCGTGCAGATCAGCGCCATCACACGCGTCGATTTCCGAAACGTCGGATCCGGACAGGTGGGTGAGGGAACTATCGCACTTCGCAAGCTCTTTGACCAGGTGGTGCATGGACGTTCCGCGAAGTACCGCTCGTGGTGCCATCCGGTTTTCGAGAAGGCGCCGGATGCGACGTCATCCCGTCCGGCTGCGGTCAGCGTCAAGTAACTTCCACTCGTCAAAGGCCGGCCGGAATAATCGGAGCGACAGGAGCTCGCGGTGCGCGAGCTCCGCTCCCAGAATCATGATCATCGCCGAGACGTAGCTCCAGAGGATCAACACTACTGCTGCAGTGAAATAGGCTCCATAGATTGCGCCGAGATCCAGCTTTCCCAGCCCCCAGATAAAGGCGTACTTGCCAAGCTCCCAAATCACGCCCGTAAATATCGAAGCACGGATCAGTGTGTCGATTGGCATACGAATGTTCGGTAGAAATCGAAATACCAGCAGGAAAAGAGTCATCGACAGCAGGAATCCCAGAACCTTGACGGATACGAGATCTGCAAATATCTCAGCGCGAGGAAAGGGAAGGTGGCCCAGGGTTACCTTTATGATCCACAGGCTGATGCCACCAATCAGGAAAGAGAACAAGGATAGCGTTCCGCACAGAAGAACCACCGCAAATGAAATGATCTGATTCTTGACGAAGCTCATGTTCTCCGGTGCTTTCCAGATGCGATTCAAAGTGACTTCAATGGGGACAAAAACGCCGATGGCGCTCGCCAGCAGGATGAGGGCAGAAATCAGTTCCAGATGAGCACTACCCGACCGTTTCTGAATGTCCATCGCAATCGCAGCCGGGGTTACCGCTCGGCTCAGGGACGGAATATAGGCTTCTATCAACTTTCCAATCCACTCGGTCGCGGTATCGAAGTGAAAGACGTTTTGCATGATGCTCATCAGCAAAATGGTGAAAGGGAAAAACGAAAGCACCGCACACGTGGAGATCGCCGACGCCATGGTGTACACATCGCTCGATATCAGATTCGACAGGACCGGCTTCCATCGTCTGAAATATTCCCGCAATGCCAAGCGGGTGGCGGGATACGCGAG